>Ga0070738_10004420_pt1 | contig 16901 bp, 10 predicted proteins | sample Coa_R2_2_FD_66446 | JGI IMG/M metagenome (GOLD analysis project Ga0070738, IMG submission 66446) | Surface soil microbial communities from Centralia Pennsylvania, which are recovering from an underground coalmine fire - Coalmine... | ecosystem: Environmental > Terrestrial > Soil > Unclassified ...
CATGTATGGCTCGGGCCTCGGCGTGCGGCAGGATTTCGCGCAGGCGATGGAATGGTATCGCCAAGCCGCCGAGCGCGGCGACCGCGCGGCGCAATGGTCGCTTGGCCTCGGCTATATGCGGGGCCTGGGCGGGCTGCCGGTCGATCAGCGCATGGCGGCGCAGCTCTTCCAGCGCGCCGCCGAGCAAGGTTTCGCCTATGCCCAGGGCGATCTCGGCATGGCTTACGAATTCGGCGAAGGTGTCCCGCGCAATCGGCAAATGGCGCTGCACTGGCTCGATCTCGCGGCGGCGCAAGGCTATGGCCGCGCGCATTGGTATGCCGATTGGCTCCGGCGCCCCGACACGCCGCAATTCCAGACCGTGGCGCAGCTCGACGGCTACATCAATGCCCAGGTCACGGCGGCCAACGGCCTCGGCCGGCGCGGGGGCGGCGGCCCGCCGCCTCCCGGCAATGTCTGGAACGGCCAGAGCTACGGGCCTGCCAATCCGGTGACGGGCGCGCCCTGCCATGCCTCGCTGCACAATTGCTGATGATGATGTTGAGACCGGCATTGCTTCTCGGGCTCATCGCGGTCTTGGGACTCGCTTCGCCCGCTGACGCGCAGGTGCTCAAAGGCGGGGTCCAGGAAAATGTCGGCGGCCCCGCCCCATCGCCCTCCCCGGCGCCCGGCTTGCCGCAGACTTCGATCCCTACCGGCGTCTCGCTTTATCCCGGCGAGTTTCTCACCGGCGGCGGCGCGCAATGCGACGCGACCTTGAAGCAGGTGGCGCAGCGCGGCGGCTGGTGCATGGCGCAAGGCGTCCCGGGCAACGAATATTGCCGTTGCTATGACCCCGCCCGCGTCCCCGCGCCGAGTTCTCCGTTGCAATCGGGCGTCCAGGGGAATGGGCCGGGCGGCACGGGGAACCCGCCGCTCGGCGGCGGCGTCAATGGCGGGCCGGGGGGTTCCTTCGGCTTTCCGCCCGGCACGAATGGCGGCCCGCCAACAGGCGCCAATACCGGCACGCCGGCCCAGCCCGGCTATCCCGGCCAGGGCTATCCGGCGCCGGCCAATTCCGCCCCAAGCGCTTCCGGACCGCATCGCGTAGGCTCGACCTGGTCGTGCCGCGCTTGCGATCCAGACCTTTGCTACAAGCAGAGCGCCGAGATCACCGCCTGCCGGCCGGCCGCCACCGCGGGCAATCCGCCGCCCGGCTTCGCGCCCGGCGGCGTCCTCAAGCGCTATCCGCCCGATCGGGTCATTTGCCAGGCAGGCGGGGGCCAGCCGATCACCGGCGGCGTCAAGGTCGATGTCGAAGGCAATTGCCCGCCGGGGAGCAACCCTTCCGCCAGCAACGCACCGCCGAGCCCGACACGGGCGACGCCGCCCGATCTCGGCCCGATGCCGACGCCCGCTCTGGCACCACCCACGGCCGGCACGATCCAGAAGCCGGCGTCGCCGACGCTCAATGGCGGCGCCGAAGAGACGGGACAGCAACCGCCGCCCAAGAAATCGTCGCCTTTCCAGATCGGCGCCGACAAGAACGTGCCGCACGAATCGAACCCGCCGCCCCCTTCCTATACCTACCCCTATCCCTCTCCGGCCCCTCCGGCCACGACCGCCAAGCCCGCACCAAATCCGCCAGCCGCAAACCGCCTGAAGCGCCCCACCTATGCCAATGGCGTCATTACCTACCGCCTCAACGGTCAGGCGGGTCGACAGCAATTCTGCATCACGCGCAACGACGATACCGTGCGCGGACAGCAGTGGGTCGATCTGCCCGCTGTGAACGGCACGCAGTTTCGCTACTACGTGCAGGCCGTCGGAATCGCCGGCCCCAACTCGATCCGGCTCATTCAGCTCATCGACTTCAACGGCGTGAGCCACCCCTTCAACCTCACCGTGCCCTTCACCTCGACGCCGTGCCGGCTGTGAGGAAAGCGCGACTGATGAAGGAGTCCGCCCTCAATCCCGGTAGCTCGGGTCCTTCGAGTCGAGGAGCCGCAGCAGCGCCGGCCATTCGCGCTCGCCGCGCGGCGTCGGGCTGTCGTCGAATTGCCGCGCCGTATGGGCGGAGACTTCCTTCGAGAGGTGGTTGAGCTTGGCGCCCGTCCCCATCAGATCGATCTGCACGCGGCAGGATTGCTCGAGATAGTACATGCAGGAGAAGGCCTCCGGCACCGTGCGTCCCGTCGTGAGCAGGCCGTGATTGCGCAGGATCATCACCGGCTTGTCGCCGAGGTCGCGCACCAGGCGCGCGCGTTCGTCGAGATCGAGCGCGATCCCTTCATAATCGTGATAGGCGATGCGGTCATAGAAGGCGAGCGAGAACTGGTTGATCGGCAAGAGCCCGTCGGCGAGGCAGGAAACGGCGACGCCGGCGCGGGTATGGGTGTGGAGCACGCAATTGACCTCGGGCCGCGCCGCATGGATCGCGCTGTGGATGACGAAGCCCGCCTTGTTCACGGGATAGCCCGTATCCTTCACCACATTGCCCTCATGGTCGATTTCGACGAGGCTCGAGGCGGTGATCTCGTGGAACATCAGCCCATAGGGGTTGATGAGGAAATGGTTGGGCCGCTCGGGCACGCGGGCCGAGATGTGCGTGAAGACGAGATCGTCCATGCCGAAATGCGCGATGAGCCGGTAGCACGCGGCGAGCGCCACGCGCGTCTCGCGCTCGGCGGAATCATTGGAGAACGAACGGTTCGAGAGGGCGGTGATCTCGGCCATGGCACATTTCCTCCGAAGCTGCGGACGCGATCCTAGCCCGCCGCCGCGCGCCCGGGAAATGCCATTTCCGCAGGGGTGTCGAGCAGCCGCGCGACCTCGCCGGCGATGGCGAGCGAGGCCGTGAGCCCCGGCGATTCGATGCCGTAGAGATTAACCAAGCCGGGAACGCCATGCTCCGCCGGCCCTTGGATCAGGAAATCGGCGGCGGGCTCGCTCGCGCCGCTGATCTTCGGGCGAATGCCGGCATAGGCGGGTTGGAGCGCGCCCTCCTTGAGGCCGGGCCAATAGCGGCGGATCGCGGCGTAGAAGCGCTCGCCGCGGCGGGGATCGACCGTGTAGTCGATGCCGTCGATCCATTCGACATCGGGACCGAAGCGCGCCTGGCCGCCGAGATCGAGCGTGAGATGGACGCCGAGCCCCGCGGCTTCCGGCACGGGATAGACGAGATGATGGAAGGGCGCACGGCCCGACAAGGTGAAATAGACGCCGCGGCAGAAATAGTCGCGCGGGATCGAGGCCGGCGGAATGCCTTCGATACGGCGCGCCAGCGCCGGCGCATGCACGCCGCTGCTATTGACGAGCATGCGGCAATGAAGCGTCATCGGCTCGGCGCCGCCGATCTCGAGCGCGAAGCCCTGATCGGCGACGCGGCCGGAGAGCACCGGCGCGCGCAGCACCACCATCGCCCCCGCCGCTTCGGCATCGGCCTCAAACGCGAGCATCAGCGCGTGACTGTCGATGATCCCGGTGGACGGCGAAAGATAGGCCCCGACGCAGGCCAATTCGGGCTCGAGCGCGCGGAGCTCGTTGGCGCCGAGCCAGTGCAGGTCGCCGACGCCATTGGCGATCGCCCGGTCGCGCACGCCGTCGACGATGGGAATCTCCGCATCGTTCGCCGCGACGATGAGCTTGCCGAGCCGCTTGTGTGGGATGCCGCGCTCGGCGCAATAGGCGTAGAGCATGTGCTTGCCCGCAACGCAGAGCCGCGCCTTGAGGCTGCCCTTGGGATAATAGATCCCGGCATGGATGACCTCGCTGTTGCGCGAGGAGGTCTCGGAGCCGATCCACCGCTCCTTCTCCAGCACCATGACCTCGCGGCCACCCAAGGCGAGCGCGCGCGCCACCGCGAGCCCGACGACGCCGGCGCCGATCACCACGCATTCGGTGGAGAAGGTCATTGACGGTTGTTAGCCCCCACCTCACCCCGACCCTCTCCGCCCCCGAGGGCGGAGAGGGGGTAGAGACGCGCTCCTCTCCGCCCTCGGGGGCGGAGAGGTTGGGTGAGGTGGGGGTTCTTCGGAAAGCGGAGCATGGAGTCTCGGCCCTTATCTCTTCTCCTTCGCCCAAGCCACCTGCGCGTTGAACAGCGCCACCGTCGAGATCGCCATCTTGGCGCTCGCATCCTTCACCTGGCGGCTGTAGATGACATAGACGAGCGTGTCGTTCTTCTTGTCGAAGATGCGGCGCACGGCGAGCGATTTGAAGATCAGGCTGAGGCGTTCGGAGAATACCTCCTCGCCCCGCTCGCTCATATTGATGTCGCCGATGGTAATGGGCCCGGTCTGGCGGCAGGAGATCGAGGAGTTCGAAGGATCGATGAACCAGTTTCCCTTGGAGAGCCGATCGATCAGGCTGCGGTCGAAATGCGTAATGTGGCAGGTGACGCCCTCGACCTTGGGATCGGGGATCGCATCGACGACGATGGCGTTGCCGGTCCAGTCGTTGCGGAAGTGCCCCACCTCCTCGGCGGATACGGGAAGAGCAAGGCCAAGCAGGGGCAGACAAACGGCGCTGAGTTTCAGGAATCGCATCGGGATACTCCGCTCGGAATGCTTTTTTACTGCGGCACGTTCTGCGCCCGCGAAGCGCGCAGGATCTCGGTAAAATCGGCGGGTCGTGTCTCACGGCGCCGCGTCGGGCAGGGTGAATCAGCGTTGCGCGCTGTCTTTTGAAGCGTAAAGGCGCTGCCGGTGCGCCGCTGGTAATCGGTGCAGTGACACGCATAGACCGCGAAACGAGGTGCGGTGACGCGATAGCGGATCGCCGCGCATGAGCATCCATATTCGAACGGCGGCGGGTCGGCAAGGCGCTTCATTGATTGGCCGGCTGACCAACCTCGCGCAGCGCTGCCTGCCACTTGTCGTAGACCGGACTGGGCGGGAGCACATCGACAATCCCGGACAAGACGACCCCAGGCGGCGCGGCGAAGCGTTCCTCGAACCATTTCACCTCGGCGGCGGCTTCTGTCCGGTCGCCGCGCGCCAGCGCCGAGATCGCGAGAGCGGCTCGCGCCGGCACGAAATCCGGCTTCAGGTCGAGCGCACGACGCGCGTGGAGCGACGCCCTGCGGTAATCCGCGAGGTCGAAATAGGCGACGCTCAGGGCGATCTCGCTGGAATAGGCAAAGGGATCGCGCGGGCTCAATCGCAGCGCACCCTCCGCGTCCTCGATCCCGCCGCGCGGGTCGCCGGTTGTGGCCCGGACGATGCTTCGAAAGGTAAGCGCCACGGCCGAATTGGGGTTGAGAAACACCGCTCGATCAAGCGCCGTGCGCGATGCCGCGACATCCTTCACAGGGATCGCCAAGACGAATCCGGCATGCGCGAGCGCCCAGCCATCATCCCATCCGTAGGCGATCGCGGCACGTGCATGGCGCTCCGCGGCGGCCTTCGCATCGTCGCGATTCTCATTGCCGCGATCGCGATAGCGCTGCTCGTTGAGATGGGCGAGCATGGCATGCGCCCGCGCGAATTTCGGATCGAGACGCAGCGCCTCCTCGACGAGCCTGACCGCCTCGGCCTCTCCCGTCTCCGCGGCGAATAGCGGCAGGGCACGCAGAAAGCAGTCATAAGCGGCCAGGCTCGCCGGCGCCTTGCGCTTCGCCCGCTCGATTTCCGCCTTCAAGATCGAAGGCAGCAGCTCTCCCACCACCCTCTCGGCGACATGGTCCTGAAGCTCGAAGACGTCTTCCAGCGTGCCCTCGAACCGGTCGGCCCACAGATGGGCACGGCTTGCGGTGTCGATCAGCTGACCGCTGATACGCACCCGGCTGCCCGACTTGCGAACGCTGCCTTCGAGCACGTAGCGCACGCCCAGTTCGCGGGCGACCTGCCCGACATCGACCGGCCGGCCCTTGTAGACGAAGCTCGAGTTGCGCGCGATGACGAATAACTCCGGGAAGCGCGACAGCGTGGTGATGATGTCATCGACCATCCCGTCGGCAAAATACTCCTGTTCTGGGTCGCCGCTCATATTCGTGAAGGGCAGCACGGCGATCGACGGGCGATCGTAGAGCGGCGATGCGCTCGCCGTTGTCGGACCCGCGGACGCCGCCGCACCGCCGTCGATGATGACGGCGAAGACGCGAACCGGGCGCGGAATATTCTTGAGGCTCCGCTCCCCGCCATCGACGAAACCAACGTCGAACTTCCCGCGGATCTGCTCATGCAAGCTGGCGGAAATAACCACGCCGCCAGGATCGGCAAGGGCCTCAAGACGGGCGGCCACGTTGACACCGTCGCCAAAGACATCGCCCCCGTCGACGATGACATCGCCGAGATTGATGCCGATGCGAAAGGCCATCCGCTGGTCCTCGGCGACCGCCGCTTCGCATTTCGAGATGCGGCGCTGCCATTCGATCGCGCAGCGCAGCGCATCATTGGCACTGCCAAATTCGACGAGCAGCCCGTCGCCAGTGGTCTTGACGACGCGACCGCGATGCGAGGCGATCAGAGGTTCGATGAGCTCGGCCAGCTGGCGCTTGAGCCGAGTCAAGGTTCCGGATTCATCCGCCGCCATCAGTCGCGAATAGCCCACCACATCCGCCGCCAATATCGCGACGAGCCGACGCGTCGGATGACCGGTTTCCTCGCTCGCCAATTGCGCTCTCCGATCGATCGCGCAAGTATAGTCGCCTGCCTCTCTTTCTTCCAGCCAAGGCAAGTTGCCGCCCCGGCAAAATTGCTTCGCGATGACCGGAGCCGGTCGTCACGAGCTGGCGAGCAGCGCCACCGGAAAATCGGCAAGCAGCTCGCCGACCGCAATCGAGCCCTCTTGCAGGGCAAGCTCGCGCCCGGTCAGCACGTCGCGCCACGCCCTTCCCTCGGGCAGCGCCACCGCCGTATCCGCCCAGTCGATCCCGGCGCCATTGCCGAGAAGCGGCATCACCAGCCGCGGCGCCACCGCGACCGCCGCCTGGCCATCGGCGAGCCGCGCGAAGGCGCAGAGCTGGTCGGCATGCCGTCCGCGCGCCGCCAGCGGCACATAGGCGCCGGCGAAAGCTGCCGGCATCGCCGCGCGAAGCGCCAGCGCCCGCCAGATGAGGAACAGCTTCTCGCGCCCGTCGCGCCAATGCGCCGCCATCTCGGCGAAGGCCTGGCGATCGACCGGTCCGTAGCCGAAGCGCTCGCGGATCTCGTCGAGAAGCCGGCGCCGCGCGCTCCACTCCACGGCGCGCCGGTTGTCGGGATCGACCATGCTGAAATCCCAGAGCTCGCCGCCCTGATAGGTATCGGGAACGCCCGGCGCCGTGAGCTTGATCAGCGTTTGCGCGAGGCTGTTGAGGGCGCCGGGACGCGCCAGCCGCTCGACGAAGCCATGCATGTCCTGAAGAAAGGGGTTGGGCCGGGAGCCGTCGAGCGCGCCCATGACGAAGCGGCCGAGCACGGCTTCGTATTCGGCATTGGGATTGCTCCAGCTCGAATGCTCCTTCGCCTCGCGCACCGCCTTGGTCATGGTGCGGCCCACGCGCTCGGCGAAAGCGGCGAGCGCCGCGGCATCGTCCGGCTGCAAATCGAGCGGCCAGGCGCCGAGCACGGTCTGGTAGAAAAAATACTCGTCATTGCGGTCGGGCGCCGGGTTACCGTCGACCTCGCCACGGCGGAAGCGATTGAGCCGCGCCCAGAGCATGACGCGCCGTTCCCAGTCGCGCGGCACCTCGGAGAGAAGGGCCAAGCGCGCCCGCGCATCCTCGCCCCGTTTGGTGTCGTGCGTGCTGCTCGTCAGCATGCCGCGCGGCCAGCGCTTGGCGCGCAGCTCGGCGGCGCGGTGGAACGCCTGGATCGACAGGCCGAAGCGGCCGGGATCGCCGCCGACCTCGTTGAGCGCGAGCAGAGGGACATAGCGGTAGAAGGCGGTGTCCTCCGCGCCCTTCGCCATCACCGGCCCGGTGATCTGCTGGAAGCGCATGGCAAGCCTCAGCACCTGCGCGCGGCTATAGCCGCTGCCGCGGCGCGCGAGATCGCCCGTCAGCACGCCGGCGATGAAGTCGAAGATCGAGGTATCGGCGCCGGGCCAGCGGCGCTTGGCAAGGCCGATCGACCACTCGATGAAGCGCCGGTCCTCGGGCCGCGCGCCCTCGGCGCTCACATAGGTGCGATAGACGGGAAAGGCGGCGATGACCTCGTCGAGCGCGCCGCGCATGCCGTTAAGGGTAAAATCGCGGCTCCGCCAATGGCTGCGCGAGAGCGCGTGGAACTCGCTCGCGAGCACATTCGTCTCGCTCGCCAGGTTGACCTCGGTGATGCGCCGCTTGCCTTGATAGAGCGCCGCCGCGAAATCGCCGGAGCGCCCGGTGAAGCGGCGATAGGCGCGCGTCAGCGGCGCCTCGCCGGCGGGATCGACGAAGAGCCCGCCGACCTCGCGGATGAAGTCATAGCCGGTGGTCCCGGCGACCGGCCAATCGGGCAAGGCCTCATGCGCGGCGAGGATCTTCTCGACGACGATATAGAAGGCGCCCGCCGGCAGCGTCGCTGCTGCTGCCGCCTCTTGCTGGAGCCGATCGCAATAGGCGGCGGGGTCGAAGAGCCCATCGATATGGTCGATGCGGAGGCCCTGAAGACGGCCCTCGGCGATGAGGGTGAGCACGAGGCGATGCGCGCGCTCGAAGAGCTCGGGCAGCTCGATGCGGATGCCGGCGAGGTCGTTGATGTTGAAGAAGCGCCGGTAATTGATCTCATCCGCCGCGACGCGCCAATAGGCGATGCGATAGGCCTGCGCCTCCAGGAGCGCATGGAGCGCGCGCCAGGTCTCGGGCTTGCCCACCTCACCGGCGAAGCGCGCGGCGGCGCGCTGCAAGGCCTCGTTCACCCGCGGCTTGCGTTGGGTGAGATCGGCCAAGCGTGCCTTGAGCTGCATGCCCTCGGCATGGAGCTTGAACCGCCCGCGCCGCCCGCGCGCTTCCCTCAGCTTGGCGAAGGCATCCGCAAGCTGCCGCAGCTCCTCCCCCTCCTCCGCCGGCGGATCGGCGCGCCGCAGGATCGCCGCATAGCGCCGCGGCGAGATCGGAAAGCGATGGTCCCAGTACCACGCGCTGAAGCTGCCTTCGGCGGGATCGAAGCGCAGCTCGATCTCGCCCTTCTCGAGGATCGCGCCATATTGGTCGCCGAGCACCGGAAGCAGTATCTTGCCGGTGAGATCGGGGCGCCCGGCCTGCCAGTTGATGTCGAAGAACTCGGCATAGGGCGAGGCGCGGCCCCATTCGAGCACGTCGAGCCACCAGGCATTGTCCTTGCCGCCGACGCCCATATGGTTCGGCACGAAATCGAGCACGAGCCCCATGCCGCGGAGCTTGAGCCGGTCGGTGAGATCGGCGAGATCCTCCATCGCGCCGATCTCGGGATTGATGCGGTTGTGGTCGATGATGTCGTAGCCATGGGTCGAACCCGGGCGCGCCTCGAGGAAGGGCGAGGCATAGAGATGACTGATGCCGAGATCGCCGAGATAATCGACCAGCGCGTTGGCGTCGGCGAAGGTGAAATCGCGGTTGAACTGCAACCGATATGTCGCCCGCGGCAGCGTCATGGCGTCTCGGCTCCGCGCCGCGCTTCGCCGAGGACGGCCGCGAGCTGCGTCCAGGCGGGGTCATGGAGGAGCTGGTCGAGCGCGAGGGTCAGCTTGCGCCGCCAATTGGGATGCTCGTCGATGGTGCCGGGCAGATTGACCTGCTCGCTCTCGCCGAGCGCGTCCTCGATCTGCATCAGCACGAGACGCGATCGCGTGCGGCCGAGAAAGCGATAGACGGCTTCCGCGAGCTCGCGCTCGTAGATCGGCTCGCCCTCCTGTGGCAGCAGCCGCTTGGCCGCGGCGCGCGGGAGGGCGCGGGCGGCGATCAGCGCCCTCAAGAGGCGCCGCCGATCGCGCCGCCGGTCTTGGAGATCCTTCTCCGCCAGCGCCGCCTCGGGATAAAGATCGAGGCGGCGGCGCCATTCGAGATCGCGGCCGAGCCAATACCCTTTGAGTGTCGGGATGTCATGGGTCGAGAAGGAGGCCGAGGCGAGATCGGGATAGGCCTCGGGCAGCAGGAAGCGCTGGGCGCGGTCGCGCTCGAAGAGCAACACGCGATAGGAGAGCACGCCGGCGTCGCCCATGATCTCGCGAAAACCTTGCGGCACCGTGCCGAGATCCTCGCCGATGACGGCACAGCGCTGGCGATGGCTTTCGAGTGCGAGGATGTGACGAAGCTCTGCGAAGGGATAGGAGACGTAGCTCCCTTCGGCCGGGCTCGCGCCGCGCGGCACCCAATAAAGATGCATGAGCGCCATCACGTGGTCGATGCGCAAGACGCCGGCATGACGCATATTGGCGCGGAGTGCCGCAATGAACGGCGCGAAGGCTTCGCGTCGCAACGCCACGGGATTGACCGGCGCGAGGCCCCAATTCTGCCCCTTGAGATTGAGGAGATCGGGCGGCGCTCCGACCGAAGCGCCCGTCACCATCATCGCGGGATCGCCCCAGGCCTCGGCGCCGCTGGGATCGACGCCGACGGCGAGATCGCGATAGAAGCCGATGGAAAGCCCGGCCGCCGCTGCCTTTTGCGCGGCCTCGCCCAATTGCCGGTCGGCCTCCCATTGCAGATATTCATGGAGCTCGACGCGCCCGGCATGCTCCGCCGCAAAGGCCGCGACCGCCGGCGAGCGCGCGTTGCGCAGCGGCTCGGGCCAATCCTGCCAGGAGAAGCTGCCGCGCGACGCGAGCTGATGCTCATGGAGCGCTGTGAAGACCGCAAAGCGCCTGAGCCGCTCACCGCCCTCTTCCTGGAAGCGCCGGAACGCGGCGCCGCGCGCGGAAGCCTCGCGCAGATGGCGCTCCGCGAAGGAGCGGTGGAGTTCGTCGAAGATCGGACGCTTCAGCGATGCGACGGCGGGATAGTCGACGAGGCCGCTGTCGCGTGCGGCGGCGAGCCTGGTCATCGTCTCCGCGCTCGCCGCCATCGCTTGCGCGACCGTGCTCTCGGCGAAATCGGGCGCCGCGGTCACGTCGATATAGAGCGGATTGAGAAAGAGCCGCGAGGAGGGTGAATAAGGGCTGATATGGCGCGGCTCGGCGGGGAAGAGCGCGTGCAGCGGATTGATGCCGAGGGCGCGCGCGCCCTGCCGCGCCACGCCGGCCGCGAGTGCTGCGAGATCGCTGAAATCGCCGATGCCCCAATTGCGTTGGGAGCGCAGCGCATAGAGCTGCGCCGTCAATGCCCAGGCGCGGCTTCCCTCCCGCAAATCGGGCGGCAGATAGCAGCGACGCGGGGCGACGATGAGCAACGCCTCGCTCTCCACCGCGCCCGCCGCAAGCGTCATGCGGTGATAGCCTTGCGGCAGATCGGGATCGAGCGGCAGAGCAAGGCGCCGAGACCGCCCTTTGCGCTGGCGCCGCTCCGCCAGCACGGCGAGTCCGCCGGGCTCGCTTCGTCCCTCGCACCGCTCGCCATTCTCCAGCGTGATGCGCCACGAGAGCATGCTCGACGCCGCGTCATCGGCGAGCGAGACGGGCACGGTCGCCGGTTCGCCTGCGATGATGACGGCGACCGGCGGCAGCAAGGCGCGCCATTCCTCCGCTTCGTACCGCGCGATGCTGGCGGCGACGTCGCGCTGACCGCCGGTCTCTAATCCCATGACGGCGAGAAGCGACCGGAGCGTCTCCGGCGCGACGCGTTGCAGCTTTCCCCGGGCATCGCGATAGCGCAGTGCTACGCCGGCGAGCCGCGCGAGGCGCAGCAGCGAGCGGTCGGTCGCCGTCATCCGCGCCGAGGCTCGCTCAGGAAGAAGGCTGCGGCGCGCGGCGCCAGCATATCTGTCGTGGGAGCGGCGCCGACGGCGTAGAGCAAGCGGCCTTGCGGCGCATCACCCGACGCCACCGCGTCATCGGCGAAATTGGCGAGGAGCGTCAGGATCGCGCCGTCGCCGAGCCGCCATTCGACCTGCAAGGCGCGCGGCCCGAGCACGCGATAGGTGCCGGCATGCCCCTCGATCCCGCGCAGCCGCGGCGCGATCTCGCGCGCGCGCAGCGCCAAGAGCTCGCGATACCAGGCGAGCCAAGCCGCGTGCGGCGGGCGGGCGGCCGCCCGCCAATCGAGGACCGAGCTCGCAAAGGTCTGGGCGGCGCAGGGATCGGGAATCCGCTCGCGCGCGCGCTCGTCGCGGAATTCGGGAAATTTCGCAAATTCGCGCCGCCTGCCTTCGCGGACGGCCTTCGCAAGCTCCGGCCCGAAATCGCAGAAGAAGGCGAAGGGCTGCTCGGCACCCCATTCCTCGCCCATGAACAGCATGGGAATCTGCGGGCTCAGCAGATAGATCGCAGCGGCGAGGCGGATGAGGTCGGGCGCGGCAAGCTTGGCAAGCCGCATGCCGAAGGCGTTGTTGCCGACCTGATCATGGTTCTGGATGAAGGCGACGAAGACGGTCGGCGGCTGCCCCGCAGAAGGCTCGCCGCGCGCCTCGCCGCGATAGGCTGAGGGCTCGCCCTGATAGGCGAATCCCTCGGCGAGCGCGCGGCCGAGGCGCTCGGCCGGGCGCTCGGCATAATCGGCGTAATAGCCCTCGACCTCGCCGCTGGTGAGGACGCGCAGGCAATGGTGAATGTCGTCGTCCCATTGCGCGGTGAAGAGGTGGGGCGCGAGGAAGCGCGTCTGGTTCTTGTCGTTCTCGAGAACGAGATGAATGGGCCGCGCCGCGCCCAGCCGCGCGCGCACGGTCTCGGCGAGTTCGGTCAGGATGGGACGCCGGCTGTCGTCGAGAATGGCGTGGACCGCATCGAAGCGCAGTCCGTCGATGTGAAATTCCTCGAGCCAATAGAGCGCATTCTCGATGAAGAAATCGCGCACCGGCCGTGCATTCGCGCCGTCGAAATTGATCGCGGCGCCCCACGGCGTCTTGTGCCGCTCGGTGAAGAAATCGGGCGCGTAGAGATGGAGGTAATTCCCGTCCGGGCCGAAATGGTTGTAGACGACATCGAGGAACACGGCGAGGCCGCGGGCATGGCATTGATCGACGAGCCGCTTCAGATCCTCCGGCCGGCCGTAGCGCCCGTCGGGCGCGAAGAGCAGGACGCCGTCATAGCCCCAATTGCGCCCTCCGGGAAAATCCGCGACCGGCATCAACTCGATGGCGGTGATGCCGAGATCAACGAGATGATCGAGATGGCGGGCGATGCCGGCGAAATCGCCGCTTTCGGAGAAGGTGCCGGCATGAAGCTCGTAGAGCACGATCTCCTCCCAGCGCCGCCCCGGCCACATCGCGTCGCGCCATTCATAGGCGCCGGGATCGACGACCTCGCTCGGCCCGTGGACATCCTCGGGCTGATAGCGCGAGGCCGGATCGGGCACGGCCTGGTCGCCGATCAGGTATTGATACCGACTTCCCGCATGCGCGGCGCCGGTGGTCAGTTGATGCCAACCGCCGGCTTCCTTCATCATCGGCAGATCGCCCGTGCCGTGCAGGCGAAGCGCTACGCGCTCCGCCTTGGGCGCCCAGAGGCGGAAGCGCACGCCGTCGCTTGTGATCTCGGCGCCGAAGGGCAGTTCATGGCGGCGTCTCATCCTCGTCTCCTGACGATTCCGGCGGCGTCGGCGGCTGCGGCCCGAGGGCGACCGGAAGCGGCTCGGAAGGTTGCTCGTCGGGATTGATGAGGCCGCTGGGCGCCGGCGCCGGTTTTTCCGGAGCGCGATTGATGAACAGCGCGAAGGACCGCGCCTTCAGAGGAAACACCTCGCCGGCGGAAAAGAGCCGTCCATCATCGGCCAATCCGTTGCGCCGCGTCGTATCGACGAGCAGTTCCCAGGCCATCTCCGCGGGAAGCAGCGGGATGCGGAAATCGAGATCCTGGTGCCACGCATTGAGCATGACGAGGAAGCTCTCATCGATATCGCGCTGGCCGCCGGGCGTGTAGAACTCGCCCGCCGCGCCCCCGAGCACATATCCCAGCGAGAGCGCGACGGGATTGTTCCAATCCTCGACCGTCGCCTCGCGACCCTCGGGCGTCAGCCAGGTGATGTCCTTGAGCCCCGCTTCCGACACCGCCTCGCCGCGGAAGAAGCGCGGCCGGGAGAAGACGCGATGGCGCCGGCGGAGATTGACGAGAAGGCGCACGAAATCGCGCAAGCCCTCGTCGTCGGGCCCGATGTTCTCCCAATCGATCCACGAGACCTCGTTGTCCTGGCAATAGGCGTTGTTGTTGCCGCCTTGGCTGCGCCCGATCTCGTCGCCCGCGAGCAGCATCGGCACGCCGAGCGAGAGCAGCAATGTGGCGAGCAGGTTGCGCATCTGCTGATAGCGCAGCGCCAGGATCGCGGGATCGTCGGTCGGACCTTCGACGCCGCAATTCCAACTGAAATTGGCATTGTGCCCGTCGCGGTTGCCCTCGTTGTTCACCTCATTGTGCTTGTCGTTGTAGCTGACGAGATCGGCGAGCGTGAAACCGTCGTGCGCGGTGATGAAATTGACGCTGGCCCAAGGCCGACGGCCGCTATGGCCGAAGATGTCGGAAGAGCCGGCAAGCCGCGAGGCGAGTTCCGCGGCGATGCCCTGATCACCTTTCCAGAAGCGCCGCACCGTGTCGCGATAGGCGGCGTTCCATTCGGCCCAGCCCGCGGGGAAATTGCCGAGCTGATAGCCATTGGGGCCAATGTCCCAGGGTTCGGCGATGAGCTTCACCGTGGCGAGGACCGGGTCCTGGCGCACGGCACAGAAGAACGGGCTGTCGCGCCGATACTCGCCGCTGAGCCGGCCCAGCGTCGGCGCGAGATCGAAGCGGAAGCCGTCGATATGCATTTCGGTCACCCAATAGCGCAAGCTGTCCATGACGAGCTGGAGCACGCGGGGATGATCGAGATTGAGGGTGTTTCCGGTGCCGGTGTAGTCGGTGTAGAAGCGCCGATCCGGCTCGAGTCGGTAGTATGAGGCATTGTCGATGCCGCGAAAGCACAGCGTCGGCCCCATATGATTGCCTTCGCCGGTGTGGTTGTAGACGACATCGAGAATGACCTCGATGCCGGCGTCGTGCATGCGCTTCACCATCGTCTTGAAATCGGAGATGACGCTGTTCGAGAGGAAGCGCGGATCGGGCGCGAAGAAGCCGATGGTGTTGTAGCCCCAGTAATTGACGAGCCCGTTCTGCACGAGGTGGCGGTCATCGACGAAGGCCTGCACCGGCAGGAGCTCGATCGCGGTAATGCCGAGCTGCACGAGATAATCGATGACCGGCGGCGCGGCGAGGCCGGCGAAGGTGCCGCGCCGCGCCTGATCGACGCCGGGATGGCGCATGGTCATGCCGCGCGCATGCGCCTCCAGGATGATCGTCTCCTCCCAGGGTATGTGCGGCCGGCGATCCTCGTCCCAGGTGAAGGCGGTGTCGACGACGCGGCATTTCGGCATGCCCCGCGCGTTGTCGCGCCGGTCGAAGGAGAGATCCTCGCGCGCGCTTCCCACCCGATAGCCGAAATGCGCGTCGCTCCAGCGGATCGTGCCGTGAATCGCCTTGGCATAAGGGTCGAGCAGCAGCTTGTTGGGATTGAAGCGATGACCGTCCTGCGGGCGATAAGGACCATAGACGCGATAGCCATAGAGCAGGTTGGGGCGCGCATCCGGGAGATAGCCGTGCCACACCTGATCCGTATATTCGGGCAGCCGGATGCAAGCGACCTGATGCTGTCCGGTGGCGTCGAAGAGGCAGAGCTCGACGGCCTCGGCATGCTTGGAGAAGAGCGCGAAATTGACGCCCTTGCCGTCCCAGGTGGCGCCCAGCGGATAGGGCTTCCCCGGCCAGACCCCGGTGCGCCGCTCCATCAGCCGCTCCCGGCGGTGAGCGTGAAGAGAAGCGTCGCCAGCGGCGGCAGCGTCAGCTCCAGCGATTGCGCATGTCCATGCGAAGGGTGCGCTTCGGTTTGCACGGCCCCGGCATTGCCGAGACCGCTGCCGCCATATTCGAGCGCGTCGCTGTTGAAGCGCTCGCGATAGAGCCCCGGCAACGGCACGCCGATGCGATAGCGATGGCGCGGTACGGGCGTGAAGTTGCAGACGATCACCGCGAGCTCATGGGGATCGCGCGAGCGGCGGAAATAGGAGAGCGTGCTCTGATCGGCATCGCCCGCATCGATCCACTGGAACCCCTCGGGCTCGGTGTCGAGCTCATAGAGCGGGGCGAGCTCGCGGTAGAGGCGGTTGAGATCGCGCACCACGAGTTGAACGCCGCGATGAAAGGGATCCCTGAGCAAGTGCCAATCGAGGCTGTGGTCGTGGTTCCATTCGCGCGCCTGCGCGAATTCGCCGCCCATGAACAGAAGCTTCTTGCCGGGATGCGTCCACATGAAGCCGTAATAGGCGCGCAGATTGGCGAAGCGCTGCCAGCGGTCGCCCGGCATCTTGCCCAGGAGCGAGCCCTTGCCATGGACGACCTCGTCATGGCTCAGCGGCAGGATGAAATTCTCGTGGAAGGCGTAGAGGAGCCCGAAGGTGAGATCGTTGTGATGGTATTTGCGATGCACCGGGTCGAGCGCCATGTAGCGCAGCGTGTCGTGCATCCATCCCATGTTCCATTTGAAGCCGAAGCCGAGCCCGCCCAGATAAGTGGGCCGCGACACCATGGGCCAGGCCGTCGATTCCTCGGCCGCGGTCGTGGCACCAGAGCCGGTGCCGAAGACCAGCTCGTTCATGCGCCGCAAGAAGGCGATGGCGGCCAAGTTCTCGCGCCCGCCATGTTCGTTGGGAATCCACTCGCCCGCCTTGCGGCTGTAGTCGAGATAAAGCATCGAGGCGACGGCATCGACGCGCAAGCCATCGATATGGAACGCCTCGACCCAATAGCGCGCGCTCGACAGCAGGAAATTCGCAACCTCCCGGCGGCCGAAATTGTAGATATAGGTGTTCCAATCGGGCTGATATCCCTGGCGGGGATCCTCATGCTCGTAAAGCGCGGTGCCG
>Ga0070738_10004422_pt1 | contig 16894 bp, 12 predicted proteins | sample Coa_R2_2_FD_66446 | JGI IMG/M metagenome (GOLD analysis project Ga0070738, IMG submission 66446) | Surface soil microbial communities from Centralia Pennsylvania, which are recovering from an underground coalmine fire - Coalmine... | ecosystem: Environmental > Terrestrial > Soil > Unclassified ...
GCGCCTGCGGGCCGACTTCCCGGCAGTCCCCGCCTACCACGAGCTGGCCGCTACCGTCTTGAGCAATCTGGCCAATCTCATCCGGACGGATCCCGCTCGAGCGGCCGAGGCGCGCGCGATCCTCGACACGGCGATCGCGCTTCAGGAGCAGCTCGTCGCCATGGCCGAGGCGGTCCCGGAGTACCGCTCCAAGCTGGCGTCGATGTGCGATAGCCTCGCCAATCTGCTTCGCGCGCAGCATCGGTTCCCGGAGGCCGAGTCGCTCTATCGCAAGGAGCTCGCCTACCAGTCCCGCCTGGCCGCGGACTACCCCCAGGTTCTCGCCTACCGATTCGGTCACGGTCAGGTGCTGCACAACCTCGCCGATCTGCTCCGAGAACGCGGCCGTCCCGCCGAGGCCCTGCCGCTGGAGCGCGAAGCCGTCCGCCTGCTGAGCAGCGTCTACCAATCCAACGTCCGGAACCCCGACTACCGGACGGCCATCAGTTACGCCTGGTGGACCCTCTGCGCGATCCTCATCGACCGCAAGGACCATCGCGCCGCCGCCACGGCGATCGCGGAATACCTCCGCCTCGAGCCCAACGGCTACGAGGAATCGTTCGAGGCCGCCGAGTTCCTCTGCCGTTGCGCCCAGATCGTCCGGGCGGACCCCGCCGTGCCGGCCGACCAGCGCGAGCCCCTGGCTCGCTCCTATGCCGATCGGGCGATTGACGCGCTCCGCACCGCCATCCGCAATGGCTTCCGCGATGCCAAGCACCTGGAGTCCGACCCCGCCTACGCCCCCATCCGCGACCGCGACGACTTCCGGCGCCTCATCCAGGAGATCGAAGCCATGACCGAGACCACGGGCGCGACCTCGTGATCTCGGTGGGGATGTCGTTTGCGAGCAGTCGCGCTCTGGTCGCGGTCGCTCGGGTTGAGCGGTCGTCGATTTCGCGATCCCGGTCCTCGGCTCAGGGCTCGTCATCGCCGAAGGTGCCCAGGCCGTCCTCGCCGATGTCGTCGAAAGCGTCCTTGCTCAGGGGATCCGCGACGTCCACGTCGTCGAGCGAGTCGGCCTCATCGCCGTAAGTTTGGCTCCAGTCGACCGAGTTCTCGAACGCGCTGAGGGCGTTGTTGATCGGGCCCAGAGAGGGCTTCGAGGATTCCGTCAACTGCTCCTGAGTGGTCCGGCTCAACGGGCCCCCCGGTCTTCTCCCGGTCCGATCCTCCTTGGAAGCGGGGTGGAGCGGCCCCGAGAGCCGCGGGCGCCTGGGAGGTTGCAATCCCTTTTGCTCCAGCGTCCGGCGGTTTATGATGGGTGACGCGATGGGGCGATGTCGATCCTCGCCGAAGGGGGTGCTCCGTGGCCCATTCTGCCGATCGCAACCTGCTGTTCGGTGTCCTGGCGTTGCAGATGGACTTCATCACCCGCGATGCGCTGATCGCCGCGATGAACGCCTGGGTGCTCCAGAAGCAACGTTCCCTGGGCGAGATCCTGGAAGCCCAGGGAGCCCTGGCACCAGGCGACCGCGCCTTGCTCGAGCCGCTGGTGAGCCGCCACATCGCCCAGCATCGTGACGACCCGAGCCGAAGCCTGGCCTCGCTCAGCTCGGTCGATTGGATCCGTGGGGCGCTGGAACCTGTCGCCAGGCTGGACCGGGAACTGGAACAGACCCTCGATCGGCTCCCCTCCCCCCGAGCCCGGGTCGCGGGCGAGGCCGAGGCCACCGCGACGCAGGTGCTCGCGGCGGGCGCGGCGGGCGCGGCGGGCCCGCGGTTCCGGATCCTGCGGTTCCACGCCAAGGGCGGCCTGGGCGAGGTCTTCGTCGCCCAGGACGTCGAGCTGCACCGCGAGGTCGCCCTGAAACAGATCCAGCCGCGCCATTGCGGCCATCCCGAGAGCCGGTCGCGCTTCCTCCTGGAGGCGGAAATCACCGGCGGGTTGGAGCATCCAGGGATCGTGCCGGTCTACGGCCTGGGCCACTACGAGGACGGCCGGCCGTTCTACGCCATGCGCTTCATCAAAGGGGACAGCCTCAAGGAAGCGATCGAGCAGTTCCACCGGGGCGCGTCCCCGGGGCGAAGCCCCGGCGAGCGGTCGCTGGAGCTCCAGAAGCTGCTGCGGCGGTTCCTGGACGTCTGCAATGCGATCGCCTATGCCCACAGCCGGGGCGTGCTGCACCGCGACATCAAGCCGGGCAACATCATGGTCGGCCAGTACGGCGAGACGCTGCTGGTCGATTGGGGGCTGGCCAAGGTCGTGGGCACCACGGAGACCTCCAGCGAGGCGACGTTGCGGCCTCCTTCGGCCAGCGGGTCGAGTGAGACGCTGCCGGGCTCGGCGATCGGCACGCCGGCCTTCATGAGCCCCGAGCAGGCGGCCGGACGACTCGACCTGCTCGGGCCGGCCAGCGATGTCTACAGCCTGGGCGCGACCCTCTACTGCCTCCTGACCGGCAAGGCCCCCATCGAGGGCTCGAATGTCGAGGACGTACTCGGGCGCGTCCAGCGGGGCGAGTTCCCACACCCGCGGCAAGTCCAGCCGGACGTCCCGCGGCCCCTGGAGGCAATCTGCCTCCAAGCCATGGCACGGAACCCCGAGGCCCGTTATCCGACGCCCCGAGCCCTGGCCGAGGACCTGGAGCGATGGCTGGCCGACGAGCCGGTCGCCGCCTGGCCGGAACCGCCGGCGGTCCGCGCCGGCCGGTGGATGCGCCGGCATCGCACGCTGGCCACCGCCGCGGCGGCGACCCTGGCGGTGGGCCTGGTCGCGCTCGGGGTCGCCTACTCGCGCGAGTCGAAGATCAGCGCGCGACTCGCCCGGACGAATCGCGCTCTCGACGAGTCCAATCGCCAGGTCACCGCGACCAACCAGCGCTTGGAGGTGAAAAACCTCGAGCTGGTCGCGGCCAATGACCTGGTCACCAGGGCCAAGGCCGAATCCGACCGGCGACTCGATCAGACGCTCCAGGCAATCGAGGACTACTACACGGGCGTCGGACAGGAATTTCTCCTGGGGCAACAGGAATTCCAGGACCTCCGTCGCCGGCTGGTGGAACGGCCGCGGCAGTTCTACCAACAACTCGCGCAGGAGCTGGAATCGACGGCCGCTGCCGACGAGCGAGCCCAATCATTACTGGCCAAGGGGAGACTGAGCCTGGGCAAAATCGCGGCGTTGCTCGACACGAAAGATGATGCCCGGGTGCAATTCGAGGCCGCGGTCCAATCGTACCGCGCGCTCGTGGCGAGTCAGCCGGAGCGGCCCGAATGGCAGGGCCAGCTCGCCGAGAGCCTCCGGAACCTCGGCGGCGCGCGGGCCTCGGGGGGAGACCTGCAGGCGGCCACGGATTGCTTCCGCCAGGCGATTGCCGTCGGAACACGGTTGATCGCCACCCACCCCCAAACACCCACGTACCGGAGCACTCTGGCCTGGAGTCACCACAACTACGGCGCTGTGCTCTATTCCGTCGGGGATCTGGCCGGTTCGGCGGCGGCGCAGCGGCAAGCCATCGCGATCTGGTTGGCGCTGTTGAAATCCCGGCCCGACGACGCGAAGGCCCTCCACGGACTGGCCACCAGCCACCTCGGCCTCGCCATGACCCTGAGCAAACTCGGAGATCATGGCGGCGCGGTGGAGTCGCTGCGCCGGGCCGTCGCCAGCGAGTCCCGGCTCACCGAGGCCCAGCCGAACTCCCTGGAGTCTCTTCATACATTGGCTTCGGCATATAGCAATCTCGGAATCGCCCAGAAGGAGGCGGGGGAACTCCGCGACGCGGTCGGATCGCACCAAGAGGCCATCGCCATCTCGACCAGGCTGGTGGCGGCCCATCCCAACGTCCCCTTGTTGAGGGATCGATTGGCCAAGAGCTTCAATAACCTCGCCATCGTCCAGCAGGCGACCGGGGACCTCGCCGGGGGATTGGCGTCCCATCGCCAGGCCATCGCGATCTATGCCAAGCTCAGCGCGGAACAGCCGGATCGGCCGGATTACCAGCTCGGCGAGGGTTGGAGCTACACCAACCTCGGCCGCCTCCAGACCGAGATGGGAGACCCGGCCGGCGCGCGGGATTCCCACGAGCGGGCGATCGCCATCTGGTCCCGGCTGGCCAAGGACCATCCCGACGTCCCAGATCACCAGGATGGGCTCGCTTCCAGCTACGTCAACCTCGGCTACACCCAGCACGTCCAGGGCGACCTCGCTCGAGCGATGGAAGCGTACCGCAAAGCCTCCGCCCTCTTCTCCCAGCTCGCGGCAGCACGGCCGAACGTCCCGGAATACCAGCACAGACTGAGCCGGGTCGGCTTCAACATGGCGATCATCCAGACCGCGAGCGGAGACCTGAAAGGCGCCGTCGAGCGCTATCGCCAGGCCATCGCGGCGCAGACCAGGCTCCTCTCGGCCAATCCCCATACTCCCGAATACCAGAGCGGGATCGCGGTATCACTGAATAATCTCGGAGATGTTCTGAATCAACTGGGGGAATACCGGGAGTCGGAACGCGTCTTCCGCCAGGCCATCGAGCACCAGCGCATGGCCCTCGATCGATCGCCGCAGGCGATCGACTTTCGCCGCGCGCTGAGCAAGCATTACTTCGGCCTGGCGGAAACCTTGCGGTTTCAAGGCCAGGTGAAGGAGGCTGCCCAGGTGATCCGGATTCGCAGGGGATTGTGGGCCGAGAATGCCACCGAGCTCTACAATGCCGCCTGCGAATTGTCCCTCTGCGTGCCGATCGCTCGGCGCCCGGGAGAGGCGCACGAGCTGGCCGCCGAGGCCGTGAATGCGCTGCGCGCGGCCATCGCCGCCGGTTGGAACGACGCGGCGAAGACCAGCCGCGATCCCGACCTCGCCCCGCTCCACGGCCGCGACGACTTCCGCCGGCTCCTCGGCGAGCTGTTCGATCGATCCTTCCCGGCCGACCCGTTCGCGGAGTAGGGCATGACCGCGCATGGCCAGGTCGATCCATCGCTTTGCTGGTCGGCTCCGGCTCGATCGGAGGATTCTCGCGGGGCCGAACCCTCCCAAGATCAGAAAGGGCCCGCCGGTCAAGCCGGCGGATCCTCCCGGGAGGCGACTCGGAAGATTGGTGAACCACCATGACGCCTCGGCCATGGGCCGAGACGCCGCTCTCGATCCACTCCGCGACCGCGATGACTTCCATGTCCTCCTGCTCGACGTCGTCTTTCCCCGGGACCCCTTCCGTCCTCTTCCTTGACCCATCCGGTGGTGCTATGCTGTTTGATCCTGATTCGGCTCCGAATCATCTCGACGCGAACGGGGGACGGAGAGCGCAGGAGACAACCCTTGGACCAGGCGGAGATCGAATCTCATCTGAGTCGGATCGAGACGCACTGGACGGCGGTCGTGCGGGCGCATCGTGACCCGGGTGATGGCGCCGTGGAGGCTCGCGCGCTGCTGCTGGAGCGCTATGGCGGCGCGGTGCGCCGCTATCTCCTGGCGTCACTCCGCGACGTCGATGCCGCCGACGACCTCGCCCAGGAGTTCGCCCTGCGGTTCCTTCGCGGCGACTTCAAGAACGCGGATCCCGGCCGGGGACGGTTCCGCGACTTCCTCAAACGCGCCGTCTATCACCTCATGATCGACTACCATCGGGCGCGGCGCACGACCCCGAAGCTGCTGGGGGATGACGCGCCCGAGCCGGCCGCCGCGGGCGACGACGCCGACGCCTGGGCCGACGACCTGGACCGGCAATTCCTCGAGAGCTGGCGCGAGCAGCTCATGGCCCATGCCTGGGCGGCGCTGGAGAAAGTCCAGGAGCGCACCGGGCAGCCGTTCGCCGCGGTGTTGCGGCTGCGGGTCGCCTGCCCCGAGCTGCGCTCGCCCCAACTGGCCGAGCAGCTCTCCCAGCGGCTGGGCCGGCCGGTCAACGCCGGCTGGGTCCGGCTCAACCTGCACCGCGCCCGCGACCTGTTCGTCGAATCGCTGCTGGGCCAGGTGGAGCACTCGCTGGGGACCCATTCACCGGAGCGGCTGGAGCAGGAGCTGATCGAGCTGGGGTTGTTCGAATACTGTCGATCCGCCTTGAGGCACCGCGGGCCGTGAGCGACGGTCCCAGCGGGAGCCAACGGCGGGCCGTGGCGTCGGGTTCTCTGGGATCGCTCGGTGTCCACCGGTTCCTTCGTGCGGTGATCACCGGGTTGCGCGCAGCCGGTCTTCCGGATGGGATTGACCGGCGTCGCCGTCTCCTACGATCCTCCCTCAATGAGTGACGGCGAACACCGCCTCGCCGCGGCCTCCTGATCTTGCCCCAGGGCCCCGGGGCGGCGGTGCTCGCGGGTGCCGGCCCCGGACGACTCCCGATGGGATGCACCGTGGAATTCACGAGCAGACCGGCTGGCCCAAGCACCAATCGTGCTTGTAGAGGCACGTCCCGTTGCTGAAGACGCACTCCTCACGCATCTCGTCGCGGTCGAGCTCGACCGAGTCCTTGTAGCGCACCCCGTCGATGCTGCCCTTGAACTTGATCTTGATCTCCTCGACGTCGCGTGCGTCGCCCGGCCGGCGCAGGGTCGCGCGGACGTGCTGGCCGGGCTCCCAGCGACTCGGTTCGAAGGATCGGCCCTCGATCTTGTCGTAGCAATCGTCCTTGAACTTGATCTTGATCTCGACGTCCTCGATCACGTGCCCGCTCGTATTGTAGACGTCGACGACAACGCCCTCGGCGGTCAAGGCCAGGACGTCGGTGGAATCGGTCGGTCCCTGGATCACGATGGTCAACGGTGAATCGCTCATGATCGATCTCCTTGAATGAGGAGCCGCCGCGGCGGCTCCGGCCAATTCGGGTGGGGGAGCTGGTCATTGGGGGCAGGTTATCGGAAAAACGTCCTTGACCCCATGGGCGGAATGCCGAACCCGCGGCCGCCCGCGCCGGGAGCGGCCGGGGGAAGGAGGCGGGTGGGACCGCCCCCTCGACGATGACGGCACCGGTCAGGATTGGCCCGGGTCCGGTCGGAACCGGCCGATCGGCTCGCTGGCGCGCGGACCGCTCAATGCCGGCGCGTGTCCGTTGCCGTGGTGATTGCTGACGTCGAGGGCCGCCAGACGCCCGAGCGTACTCAGAGTCTGGGTGTAGGACTGCTGCGGATCACCGGTCATCGAGTCGATCGACTGACCGATCCGTGCCCCGACACCCGCGCCGATGTCGCTGACCGCCCGGCGGATCTCCATGAGGGTCTGGACCTTGCCGGCGACCATATCGACGCCGCCACGGAAGGTGGCATCCAGCGCCTTGCCGGTCCCACTGGCGGTACCGCCGACCACCTCGACGACGCCCTGGGCCGTGCCGCTGACGGCATTCCACCCGCCGCTGATGACCGAACCCGCCGCGGAGCCCACCTCGGAGAAGGCCCCATCCACGTCGCCCTGGGCCAGCTTGCCCACCGCCTCGAAACCATGACTCAGGGCGCCGCCGGCCGCCTCGACCGTCCCTTGGAGGATTGATCCGGCCGCGTTGAATGTGCCCTTGGCTGTCCCCTCGACGGCGGTCAGCAGGCCGTCCGCCACGCCCGTCGTGACCGTCCAGAGCCCGTTCAAGATCCGATTGATTCCGTCCATCGCTCGACCCTTTCACGCTGATTGGTCCCAAGCCGTGATTCACGCCGCGCCCGCCCCTGACTTCGTCTTGCCCCGATGGGTGTCCGCTCGAGACTTCCGCCTCGAGGACGCCGCCCCAGGCCCCGGTGCAGGGCCGGAGGTCCGCGGCCCTGCGGTCGGGGATTCGAACCACTGCTGAGCCGGCCCTAGCTGCTCCACCGGCCCGTGTAATGACCATCCGGATCGCGCTCATATTGGTAGCCGCTGGGCCACTTCACCCACTCGCCAAACCGCGGCCCGCTGGGATGCGACCCGTGGCCCGGCGGGTGCCCGATCCCCGGAAGCCCCCCCTCATTCGGATCGTGGTGGTAGAAGGCCGTGTCCGGGTGGCTGGACGAGCCGAACCGCAGGCCATCCGCGGGCGACTCGCCCGGGGTGTGACCGGGGTCGTCGCCGTGCCCGCCCATCCCATGGCCCGGCGCCCCGAACAGGTCGTCCGCGTGATGGCCATCGAAGATGTCGCCGAGGAAATCGAACATGATAGGCTCCTGAAACTGGGGGACCACGTTTCCACGCCAGCGGAGGCCGGTCGCGGATCGCAGGTCTGAGACCCACGACCCTCACCTGGCTGGGCCGCGATGCGGCCGAGCTCGAGCAGCTCCGGCCACCGGTCGCCGCTTCGATCCCGTCGAGGATCTGGCTGCTCTCGCCTCCACTCACCTCCACATACGGGGAGGCGAGGAAGTGTTTCAGGAAAACCTGAGCGATCTCGGCGAGGGTCAGCCCCCTGCCGTCGCGATGGCCACGAGGCCGCGCGGACATCCCCGCTTTCATCACCCGGAGCGGCATCGTTATGATGGATCAACTCGACGCCCGATGATGATGATGGAACGCGACGCCCGCCGGAGGGCCCTTCGATGTCGTCGCCCGCTGCCGATCGCAACCTGTTGTTCGGGATCATCGCGCTCCAGATGGACTTCGTCACGCGCGACGCGCTGATCGCCGCCATGAACGCCTGGGTCCTGGACAAGGCCAGGTCCCTGGGACAGATCCTCGTCCAGCAAGGGGCCTTGAGCGAGGAGGACCGCGGCTTGCTCGATCCGCTGGTGCGCAAGCACCTGGCCAAGCACGGCAACGACGCCGAGCGGAGCCTCTCGGCGCTGAGCCCGGTCGGCTGGATCAAGCACGACCTCCAGGCCGTCGCCGACCCCGAGCTGGACGTCAGCCTGGGACGCCTCGCCGAGGCCGGCACCGACCCGGACGCCACGCGGACCTATGCCGTGGGCGCCTCCAGCGCGCAGGCCGGGCGGTTCCGCATCCTGCGGCCCCATGCGCGCGGGGGACAGGGCGAGGTCTACGTCGCCTGCGACACCGAGCTGAACCGCGAGGTGGCGCTGAAGCAGCTCCAGGCCCACCATGCCCACCTCGACGAGAGTCGAGCCCGCTTCGTGATGGAGGCGGAGCTGACCGGCGGGCTGGAACACCCCGGCGTCGTGCCGGTCTACGGCCTGGGTCACTACGACGATGGCCGACCGTTTTATGCCATGCGGTTGATCAAGGGGGACAGCCTCAAGGAAGCGATCGAGCGGTTCCATGCGGCCGAAGGAGCCGGTCGGGACCCGGGGGAGCGGACGATGGCCCTGCGGCGGCTACTGGGCCGGTTCGTGGACGTCTGCAACGCGATCGCCTATGCGCATTCCCGGGGCGTGTTGCACCGGGACCTGAAGCCCGGCAACATCATGCTGGGCCCCTACGGCGAGACCCTCGTGGTCGACTGGGGCCTGGCCAAGGCCGTCGGCCGCGGAGAGGTCCCTGCCGCGACCGCCGAGGAGACGCTCCGACCCCCCGCCTCGAGTGAGACTCCGCCCACGGTGATGGGTGAGGCCATCGGCACGGCGGCCTACATGAGCCCGGAACAGGCCGCCGGACGGCTGGACGAGCTCGGGCCGGCCAGCGACGTTTACAGTCTTGGAGCGACCTTGTACTGCCTCCTGACCGGCCAGGCTCCGTTCAGCGATCAGGACCGCGGCCTGGTGCTCCGCAAGGTGCAGCGGGGCGACTTCCCGCCCCCGCGTCGCCTCAAGCCGGAAGTTCCCCACGCCCTGGAGGCGGTCTGCCTGAAAGCCATGGCGCCGGCCCCGAGCGCGCGCTACGTGTCCCCGCGCGCCCTGGCCGACGACGTCGAGCACTGGCTGGCCGACGAGCCGGTCTCGGCCTGGCGCGAGCCGTGGATCGTCCACAGCCGGCGGTGGATGCGGCGGCACCGCACCCTGGTCACCACCGCGGCTGCCACGGTCCTGGTGAGCCTGGTGGCCCTGGGGATCGGCTACGCTCATGTCTCTGTGATCAACCGCCGGCTCGACGTCGCCAACCGGCAAGTGACTTCGGCCAACCTCCAGTTGAAGGCGGCCAACGCGGAATTGCAGGAAGCCAATGCCCACGTCACCCGATCGAAGGCCGAATCCGATCGGCGGCTCGATCAGACCCTCAAGGCCATCGAGGACTATTACACGGGCGTCAGCCAGGAGATCCTGCTCAAGCAAACGGAGTTCCAGGCCTTGCGGAAACGGTTGCTGGAAAAGCCGCGGCAATTCTATGAACAACTGGCCAAGGAACTGGAGGCAAACCCATCCCCCGACGAGCGGACACGGAGCTTGCTGGCCAAGGGACGATTGGGTCTGGGCCGGATTTCCCAGACTCTCGGCCGCAATGACGAGGCGAAGACGCACTATCAGGCGGCGCTCGCCCTGTACCGGGAGCTGGCCGCAGCCCAGCCCGAAGTAGCCGCCCACCGCGACGGTCTGGTCGCGAGCTTGAACAACCTGGGCAACAGCCTCCGCGACACCGGCGAACACCGGCGCGCGGCCGATGCCTACCGGGAAGCGCAGGACGTGTTGACCAAACTCGCTGTGGAACCGTCGAACCGGCCGGCTCGACTCCTGGAGCTGTCGAACATCCACAACAACCTGGGGATCGTGCTCGAAAACCGGGGAGAGCTCGGCGCTGCCGCCGAGGTCATCCGTGAGGGCGTCAAGATCCTCTCCCAGCTCATCGCCGAGCACCCCGAAGTTCCTGAGTATCGCCATCGACTCGCCAATGACTACAACTCGCTCAGCAACGTGCTGCGAGAAAAGGGAGATTATCCGCGCGCCGCGGAATCCATTGGGAAGGCGATCGACCTCGAGACCAAGCTGGTCTCGGACCATCCCGAGAGCGTGGACTACCAGCTCGGTCTGGCCCAAGCCCACGGCTCCCTGGGCCTGGTCTTCGATGAGATGGGGAATTACCGAGCCGCGGCCGATGAGCATCGGCGCACGATCGACGTCCATGCCAAGCTCGTCGCGGCCCACCCGAATGTCCCCTTGTATCAGCACGGCCAGGCGATTGGCTCCAATAACCTCGGGAGGGTCTTGATGGAGTTGAACGACCTTGCCGGCGCGGCCGAGGCCTTTCGAAGCGGCATCGCGCTCCGATCCCGGCTCGCTTCCCGATACCCGGACGTCCCGGATTACTGGCGCGGGCTGGCCAACAAGACCACGAATCTGGGAGTCGTTCTGAGACGGATGGGTGATCTCGACGGCGCCGTCGCAGCCTTCCGAGAGGCGATCAAGTCCTGGGATCGGCTGGCTTCCGACCACCCCGATGTCCCCGATTATCAGACTGGACTCGCCCGAGCTTACAATAATCTCGGGACCGCACAGTACCCTGCGAAGGATTATCCGGGTGCTGCCGATTCGTATCGCAAGGCCGCCGCCATCCAGGCGAAACTGGTGTCGGCCCATCCGTCGACCGTGGAATTCCCCCACGCGCTGGGCTTATCGTTGCACAACCTCGCAGAGGTTTCGCGGGAGCTGGGCCGGCCCGAGGAAGCCCTTCGGTTCTCTCGCGAAGCCATCGCGATGCAACGGAAGGCCCTCGATCTAGCACCGCAAACGGCCAGGGTGCGCCAGGCACTCGATGGAGATTACCTTGCGCTGGCCGCCGTGCTGAGGACCACCGGCCGCGTCGACGAGGCCCTGGCGACGGCGCAGGAGCGTCGGTCCGTGGCTGCCGACGCCAAGGTCGGACTCTACACCTTCGCCTGCGACCTGGCCCTCTGCGCAGCGATCGCCCGGGATGCGGCCCAGCGCCAGGCGATGGCCACCGCGGCGGTCGACGCCCTCCGCTCGGCGATCGCCGCCGGCTTCCACGACGCGGCGCATGCCAGCCGCGATCCTGACCTGGCGACGCTCCGCGATCGCGACGACGTCCGCCAGCTCCTGGCCGACCTGTGGGACCGAACCTTCCCGGCCGATCCCTTCGTGCCGTGACCGATCCTCGTGACCGGGCATCGGGATCCGATGAGCGGCTCGGGCTACGCCTCGGAAGGCTTGCGATGCCCCGCGTGTGGCACCGTCGCCCGGGCGGTGATCTTGGATCCGCGGAGACCTCGCTCGGGGCACGGTGGACCGGTCGAGAATCTGGTTGAAGACGCCGCCGCGGTTGTTCCCGCGGTTCGGAGCGTGGTAGACTCAGATCTCATCGATGGCTTCGAGCGGTCGGACAAAATGACGAGCAAGCCCTGTTTCCCGCCGGCCCGACTGGAGGCCCCGCGGAGCGGATGGCCTCGCCCTGGAAGGGCGACGGTCCTGAGCCAGGGGTGAAACCCCTGGACCGGACGCTGGTGTTCCAAGCCGACGAGCAGCGCGGCGGCCAGGAGGCCCGGAGCGCCGAGTTGGAGCTCGCCCTGGGCCGGCTGACCCTCGAGCACGAGGTCTTAAAAAAAGTGTCGACCAGGCTGGATTGACACTTGAACAAAAACGAGAGATAATGTTGTTGTTGCATGAACAATTTTCAATCAAGATCCGCTGCGAGGCCTTGGGCCCGCCCCGCAGCACTGCCTACTACCGACCCCAGCCGGAGGAGGACCGGCCGGTGCGCGCGGCCCTGATCGAGCTGGCCGGCCAGTGGCCCACCTACGGCTATCGCCGGTTGACGGCGATGCTTGAGCGCCAAGGCCATGTGGTCAATGCCAGGCGGGTCCGGCGGCTGATGCGCGAGCTGGGCATCGTGGGGGAAGCCCCGCCACGCCGGCCCCGGACGACGGACAGATATCAGCGACCTGGCATCTCCGAGACCGATGCCGAATAGCTGCGGCGAGGCTTTGATCGCCTGGGCCCCGCCGAAGCCAAGCGGCAGCGCGCCCTGGAGCAACGGATTCGCGCGGCTCACTTTCGCGAACTGACGACCATGGAGGGTTTCGATTGGGCGTTCAACGCCAAGGGGGTCGATCGGCGGAGCATCGAACAATTGATGACCTGCGACTTCGTCCGGCGCCATGAGAACGTGATCCTGGGCGATCCGATCGCGCCCACCGCGCCCGCCCCGTCGTGGAAACCAGTCGAGCCGAGTGAACCTGAAGATCATTCCGATGCCGATCCGGTCCATCGCCGCCGATGACGGCGGGAGTTCCCGGGGGGTCGGGGGTCAGACCATGGGGGTCGGGGGACTGACCTTGATCCCGTCGCGCCACGAGAGCTAGGATGATCCCCGTTCGGCGACTCGGCCCGCAGAACGAGCCCCCGACTCGATCGGGGCCAGACCGAGAACCAGAGCGGGCAGGAGCCGAGCGGGAGAACGCATCATGGCGCTCGTCAGCTACGTCTCGAACCAGCAGGCCGCCGAGAAGGTCAAGCCGGTCTTCGAGGGCCTGGAGAGAAAGATCGGCGCGGTGCCCAACGTCTTCCGGGTGATGGCCCACAACCCGGAGATGCTCGAAGCGTTCCTGGCGCTCAACGCGACCCTGCCCAAGACCCAGCTCGACGGCAAGCTCCGCGAGCTGGCCTACATCAAGACCTCGCAGCTCAATGGCTGCGACTATTGCCTGCACCATCACCGGGCGCTGGGCAAGAAAGCCGGTCTCAACGACCGTCAGGTCGGTGAGACCGCCGATTTCGAAGCCAGCTCGGCCTATGACGAGCTCCAGCGCGACGTGATGCGATACGCCGAGCAGGTGACCCGGCACATCAACGTCGAGGATTCGCTCTTCAACCGGCTCAAGCAATCCTTGAACGACCGCCAGATCGTGGAGCTGGCCATGACGGTCGGGATCGCCAATTTCACCAACCGGGTCACGGAGACGCTGCGAATGGAGCTGCCGTAGTCTCGTCGTGTCCCCTGCAAGAGACCCGACTCGATTACGCCGGCAAGAACGTAGGTCAGGCTTGAGCCTGAGAGAATTGGAATGTCAGGCTCAAGCCTGACCTACGGGAGTTTCGCATCCTGCCTGAGGAATGATTCGATCATGACAGAGAGCCAAGGCACATCGGGCTCGGGACCGTCATGGGTTCCCTTGTCGCCTCGGGAGCGTCGGGTCCTGGGCGTCATGGTCGAGAAGGCCAAGATGACACCGGAATACTACCCGATGTCGCTGGCGGCGATCGTCACGGCGTGCAACCAGAAGACGAACCGCGACCCGGTGACCAACTACGACCAGGACGACGTGGAGGAGGCACTGCAGAGCCTGCGAAAGAAGGGCGCGGTGATCCTGGTGGAAGGCGGCGGCCGAGTCGCGCGGTGGAAGCACACCCTGTACGACTGGCTGAAGGTGAGCAAGGTCGAGCTGGCCGTGCTGGCGGAGCTGTTGCTGCGGGGTCCCCAGACCGAGGGCGATCTCCGCGCGCGCGCCAGCCGGATGGAGCCGCTGGCCGACTTGCCGGCCCTCCAGACGATCCTGGAAGGCTTGGCGCCGCGGGGCCTGGTCCAAACGCTCTCGCCCCCCGGCCAGCGCCGCGGGGTGTACGTGGCGCACGGCCTTTATCCGCCGGAGGAACTGGAGAAGCTTCGGCAGGCGTTCGCCGGGCGCGTCGCCAGCGGCGACGATGAGGCGCCGGCGCGGCTGTCGGCCGCCCGGACTGAACTCGCGGCCGCCGCGGCCGCGCCCGGCTGGGCCGCCGAGCTGGCCGCCCTCCGCGCGGAGGTCGATCAGCTTCGGGGCGCGCTGGAAGCTCTCACGGCCGAGGTTCGCGATCTCAAGGCCGCGCTGGGAGCTTGACGGATGAGCAGGCCCTCGCTCGACCCCGAGCCGCCGCCGCCGGACCTCACCGGCGTGGTCGGAACCGAGCTCGATGCCGATGCCACCCGGGACGCCTGGGCGCTGATCGTCCTGATCCCCCACGATGGCCGCGAGCCGCCGGCGAATGTCCGCGAGGAGCTGGCGCAAGCCGTGTGGTGCGCCGTCTCGGCGCCCTGGCACCCCGCGCTGCTGGCTCAGGCCAGGGAGCTGCCGCGGATCGAGCCTGTCGAGTCCCCGTCACCGCCGGGGCCGCGGGAGATCCGCATCGTCACCGCGGGGGCCTGGGATCAGCTCCCATCCGGATACCGGACCCAGGCCGCGGACGCCGGAGCCGCGCTGCTGGAGTCCGGCACCGACCGCGACGACTTGATCCAGCGGTTGCGGGCGCACCTGGAGCAGGCGGGAGCGACCGGCCGCGTCGGGGCTGATCCCATGGCTCCCCCGGCGGCCGACTTCCTCGCCCTGGGGTTGATCCGGTGGATGCTCCGCGACCTGACGCTGGCGATGGGGCATGCCGAGAGCACCGACGAGGAGAGCCTGGGCCGTGAGCTGATCGCCGGGGCCCACGCCTGGCAGCTGGGCGACGGCCAGGCGGCGACGAATCGGCTCCGCGCTGCCTTCGAGATCTTGACCCAGGCCCGCGAGCGGTTCTATCCGGTCGACGCCTACCTGGTCGACCTCTGCCTGCTCGACCCGGCGATGGCCGGCGGCGTGCTGGCGGATCCCCTCGAGACACCAGTCCCCCTGACCTTCCTGGCGCCGGCCCAGGCGGTCGAACGCCAGGCCGTCCTCGATCCGGATCGCCTGGCCGCGCTCCGCCAGGCGATCGACGAGGGCTGGGCCGATGTCGCCGGCGGCACCTACGCCGAGGCGGAGGACGCCTTGTTGCCGCTGGAGTCGGTCCTGTGGCAGTTCCACCGCGGGGCCCAGGTCTATCGCGCCCATCTCGACGAACGGAGCGTCGAGGCGTATGCGCGGCGACGGTTCGGGCTGTTCGTCCAACTGCCCCAGATCGCCAAGCGATTCGGCATCCGTTATGCGCTGCACCTGTCCTTCGACGCCGGCCGATTCCCGGTCCGCCCGGAGACGAAGCGGCTCTGGGAGGGCCCCGACGGCAGCAGCCTGGAGAGCCTTCTGCGCCCACCGATCGCCGCCGATCGGCCGTCCCACGGCTGGCTCCTGCCCTGGCGCATGGCCGCGACGATGAAGGACGACCACGTTGCCGCCGTGCCGATGGTCCACTGGCCCAGCCCGGTCGCGCCCTGGTATCGCGACCTGCGCCGGGTGGCCACGTACTCGCCGGTCCTGGGCCGCTTCACCACGCTCAACGACTTCTTCCACCGCACCGACCGCCCCTACGAGACGTTCCGTCCCGACCCGGACGCCTACGCCACACCCTACCTGGCGCAGGCCGTCGCGCGGCGGGATGCCCAGCCGGTCTCAGGGCTGGCCCGGCATCATCGCCTGCGGGCGCGGCTCGAGGCCGCGCGGACGATCCAGGCCTTCGCGCGAGCGATCGCCTCGGCACCCGCTGGCTCGGCTTCGCCGGGCGATGTGCCCCCAGACCTCCCCGGGTTGGAGCAGGTTGAAGAGCGGATCGAGACCCGGTCCGGCGACCAGCCCGGCGGCGACTTGGACCGGGTCCTCCACGCCTGGTCGGAGTCCCTGGCACATCTCATCGTGGGGGCCGGCGCCGACGGCGTCGGCGCCGCGCGCGGGAGGCGTCCGGGCTACCTGGTGTTCAACCCGCTGGGCCTACCCCGCCGCGCCGCGGTGCTCTTGCCGGAGGCGGCCCTGGATCTGCGGCCCGAGGGTCCGCTGCGGAGCGCGCAGTTCACCGACGAGGGTGTCATCGCCGTGGTGGACCTCCCGGCCTTTGGCTTCGCCTGGGTGCCGCGCGACAGCGATCCGACGCGTCCCGCGGCCGCTTCAGGCGGCGTGTCGGCCCGCGGCCGCCAGCTCCGCAACGAATCGATCGAGATCGAGGTCGACGCGACCACAGGCGGCATCCGGAGCATCGCCGCCGTGGGTGAGGGGATGCCGCGGCTGGGGCAGCAACTGGTGGTCCATGGCCTCCAGGACGCCGCGGGCAAGCCGGTCGCCTCGCAGATGCGATCCGAACGGTTCGACGTCGATTACGGCGGCCCCGCGCTGGTGCAGGCGACCTCCCAGGGAAGCCTGCTCGACCCGCGGACCGGGAAGCGGCTGGCCTCGTTCATCCAGCGCTATCGGCTCTGGACCGGCCGGCCCATGCTCGAGGTCGCGGTGACCGTGAACGAGCTCGACCCGGCCTGGCTGGAGCAGGC
>Ga0070738_10004423_pt1 | contig 16894 bp, 8 predicted proteins | sample Coa_R2_2_FD_66446 | JGI IMG/M metagenome (GOLD analysis project Ga0070738, IMG submission 66446) | Surface soil microbial communities from Centralia Pennsylvania, which are recovering from an underground coalmine fire - Coalmine... | ecosystem: Environmental > Terrestrial > Soil > Unclassified ...
TGTCACCGTCATTGTCCAGGTCGGCCAGGCACATGCCCTGGGCGATAGCCACGGTGTCAAATCCCCACTGCTTACTCATGTCGGCGAACTTCAGGTTGCCGAGGTTTCGAAACGCCAATTTGGGAGTCGCCAACCTCGGGAAAAGACGCCGTTGCTGCAGCATCGAATTGATCGTGGGGCCCTGCGCCGCCGTCACCTTTTTCGTCGCTTCCAGGGCGTCCAGGTTCATGTTGTCGCGCAAGAAACCGTTGGCGATCAACAGATCCTCATAGCCATCCAAGTCGACGTCCAGGAAAATGGGTGACCACGACCATTCGGATGCTTCGATCCCGGCGAACTGGGCAATCTCGGCATACGTCCCGTCGCCGCGATTCAACTGAAGCATGTTCCGGGAGTACTGTGGCCGATTGTCTATTGCTCCCGGCGGTAGAACCTCCGGACGCACATTAATCCGTTGAACCAGGCGGCGTCGGTGATCGCGGCTTAACATGTCGACCACGAACAAATCATCGTTCCCGTCCCGATCAATGTCGGCCACATCGATCGCCATCGACGAAAGGGGCATCTGGCGAATAGCCAGTCTCTTAACCGCTTGAAACCGGCCATCTCCGATATTCATCCAAATCCGATCCGGAGTCGCAAAATCGTTGCAGACATATAAGTCAGGGCGGCCGTCGTTATTGAGGTCTCGGAACATGACGCCTAAGCCCCAATCCAACGGCGACGAAACGAGCGGCTTGCCATCCTCGTCTAGAAAAGCTCCTCCTGTGAATGATATTTCCTCGAATCGCCCGCCACCGAGGTTTCGATACAAGACATCCGGCTCGCCGAGTTCTTCTTTGGCGAATCTCACACCGCCTTTGTCATTTTCGCGAATGTCGAACCGGAACCGGTTGGTCCACTCCGGATCCGTCAAAGGCTTGCCGTTGATGGAAGCGACGACTAACTGCCCGTTGATGTTTCGCAGGTTGAATCTCACGTCCGGTTCGTCGCCCACGGCATGGACGCGGTAGTTGGCCACATACAGGTCCAGCAGGCCGTCCCCGTCGTAATCCCCCAGAGCCATCGACATTCCACCCCGCCCGCGATTCAGCACGTATTTGGCTTCGGAGAATTTTCCGTGCCCATCATTGAGAAAGACGTGGGTCCCGCCTCCGAGCGAATTTACCACCAGGTCGAGATCGCCGTCGCCATCGATGTCCACCAGCGCGGCGCCTGTAGCATCAAGGTTTGTACAGGCGACGCCCGCCTTATCCGTAATGTCCTCGAACTTCCAATTGCCCAGGTTTCGATAAAGACGGTTGCCGCATTTAAGACCGCAAAAATAGAGGTCGCACAGACCGTCCCCATCCACGTCGCCCGCCGCAACGCCGGAACCGCTGGGTAAAATCTGGCTGCCCAGCCCTCTGAGTTCGGAAAGACTGTTCGTAAACAAAATCCCCGTGGCCTCGGGACTCATCAATGTGAAACCATCCTTGCCCGAGCCCACGGCCTCGATTGGTCTGCGGCGGTAGCCCGGCCCCAGCTCCCAAGGCGCGGCTTTGCCAATAAGAGCAAAGCAGCAAATGACCAGCGCAAGAGCAAGTGTAAACCGCGTCCTCTGGGCAAAGACTCCAGGTCGGACGCTGGGACGGCTTAGGGAAGTAGTTTGCAATATTGCCGGCGGCTGATGTTCGACACGATCTAAATCCAGGACAAGAGCAGCGTCAATACCGTGGATTTAAAGATGCTGGCACCCGGTGCGGTATGCGAATGATTCTGACGGAATTTCCGCGCGTGGGGTCAAAATTGGGCGCCTTTCTCACCCCAACGCTGCCCGAAACGTTCGTTGCAGCTGTGTTGAGGAAAACCCATTTCCGAGACGTTCATAAAACGGAAGACCGGGCCCGAAAGCCCGGTCTTCCTTGCACTATGAGATACTTACGCGCGTCGTGTTACTGAACCGCCCTGAAGAACATGGTCGAGGAGCTCTTAGGCACAACGTACGGAGACGTGGCGTTGGTGACCGTCGTCCATTTAGCGCCTGCTCCAACGGTTGCGCTTTCTTGCAACGTTGACCCTGTAAAGGTGATCGTGAGCGATGACCCTGCTCCGATACCCAGTGTCGGCGCGCCCGTTGAGGCCACGTAATCTCCGAAGTTACGGAACTGGCCGACAAACAACCGATCGAATGTTGGATCAAACTGTGCATTCCAAACATCAAATGCAGAGCCGGCCCAGATGTTCCCGGTCTCAACCGATAGCGACATTCCCACGTACATGTCCGGTTGCTGATCGGTTAGCGTAACGGTGCCCTGGTCGGTCCAATTCACTCCGTCAGTGCTGCTGTAACCGTGAAGCGTAGTTCCCCTTCGCGCAAGGCGCAACCACACATCGGGGAACGAAGGAGCACCGGCAAGGCCGCTGCCCCAACCCGAAGTTGCGATGCCTTTTGCCAGGCGGGTATTCTGTTCGTGACCATTGTTGGAAGCGCCATTGGCAATTTGGCTGGGATCCGGCCACAGGCCTGTATCTTTCAAATCCTGGGAGCCGTTCACATGGGTTTGAGCGTAAGCGCTAGCAGTGGAAGAGGTGCTGTTGGTGTGATCGCTAGAAGGTTCGCCAATATCAAGAGCGTTGCGCGCCTGGAGACCGCATCGGGTCCATTCGCTCGCCGGCTCCACAAAGATCACCTGGACCTTAACGTCAAAGTCATTTGTCTTCTTCACATACGCCATGTCTACCTCGTCATAGGTGGACCATTCTTCGCGTCCCCCGTTCAGGATATCGAATCCGTCTTTTCCGACGGGGATAACCTGGCCTGGGGCCGGTGGGCTGCCGATTTCAGCCCACTGCATTTGCGCCGGTACCGTGAAGCTGAGATTGGTCAGCGGCAGAACGTTCCCGGAAAGGTCCTTAACGCCATGAGCCGAGATGGTGTAATTGCTGCCAGGGGTGAGTCCGGTCGTGTCCAGAATAGCCGCGGCGTAGGTCAAAAATGAATTCGTCGCCAGTTTGAAACCCGTAACCGTACCCGCGCTCAGCGCAAAGTTACCCTGCACAATGGTCGTGGGGTCAACTTGCTCATCGAAAGACACGCCGACTTCCACAACACCGTCATGGCGCACAATCGCGCCCGCGGTGGCGACCGGCGGGTTGGTGTTGGGAATCACGGTCAAAAGAGCGGCTGCGCTATTCATGACCGCGTCCGATGCTGTCACAACCGCGCGGAATTGCGTCCCGTCGTCGGTCGCTTGCACGACCGCCGTCTTGTAGGATTTATTGGTAGCTCCGGTGATATCGGCGAAGGAGGATGAACCCTTTGCGGCCGATTGCCATTGGTAGAAGATGGGAGGAGCAGCGCCTGAAGCATCTCCGATGTAGCCAGAGGTCGCCGCCACGGAAAAGCTCGCCCGGCCGCCGCGCACAGCCACCTTCGTGACGCTTTGGGGCTGGGTTGTAATGTTCACAATTCCGCCATTCAACAATTGGGCCCCGTTGACGGTAATGAGTTGCCCAACGGTGAGAACGGCGTTTGAGGTGGTGACAGAATTCAAATTGTTGGAAGCCGTAAAGCTGATGTTCGCATTTTGCATTGTGGCTGCGGAGATCGGGTTAGGCGTGTAAGTGAGGTTCGTCGCGCCGGGAATTGGCGTTCCGTTCTGCAGCCATTGTCCGTACGACATCTGCCCTTTGACACTGACGGTGAATGTGACGTCGTTTGTGCCGTCAGCACCGCGGCGGCTAATGGGCTGGACCAAAAGGCTCAGCGGCACGGTGTTCGGACCTACAGGGCCTTTGGGCACCAGTTGAATCGCCGTAACGCCCATGCCCAGGCTGCTCTGTGCATATTGACCAAGAATCCCAATCTGGCCCCGATAATCCGTGTTCATCGTGAACTTAACGTAATTGGCCACGTTGGTCGCCTGGGCCACGCTGGTTGCAGTGCTTTGAACAAACACGTTGGTGTCGTAAAACTGCTGCTGCTCGAGGATGTAATTCGTCGTGAAATTGTAGAAATCCCACAAGCCGGCGACCATTCCGCTGCCGTCCAAATCGCAGTAGACGTACACGTCATATTGGCCCTGCGGGACGTTATTAAAGGTAAAAGTAATCGGCACGTGGGAACCATTGGCTTGTTTGATCGTGCCTTGCATCAGCCTGGCGTTGGGCGTGGTGATGTTCGCAAGATTCACATTGTCGTCCCAGGAATCATTCGCCGTGAACGTCAGTGTAACGGCTGTGGGAACCCCATTAGTGTCGAGGATGGGTGTCGTCGTCCCATTGTCGGCCGTGAAGGTGGCCGAATCGCAGTTCAGGTTGAGGTTATAATAGTTGTCTACCGGAAACCAGAAGGTCTGAGGCACCACACCCGCAACGTCGCCCGGGTTTATACCCTGGCAAGCCGGGTCGCCAGTCACGTATTGGTCGCGCCCCAGGAACTCAACGCCAAGCGGTGTGCTCAGCTGCGCACCGGCCTGAAGTACTCCGAACAAAACCAAACTGCTGGATAAACTAACGATCTTTTGAATTCGCATAGGGTGTTGGGTTGGAAGAGTGAAGCGGCGATCGGATCAGATTTGGGGTTGTAGGGTATCAAAGGGCACATGAGAATGGGCTATGAGTTGCATTAAACAGTTTTATTAAAATCGATGCAACAAAAAAGTGAAAAAAAACGCATTTCGTACCTGGAACGAAGCCGGATGTACCTTTTAACTCGCCTTTGGGCAGCTTTCCCGGATGCGAGCAACGATCGCGACTGCCTACCGATCGATCTTGCCCTCGTAATTAATTGTGACCTCCAGTATATGGCCGCTAAGGGGTGTTTCAGTCACTTTACCACCGGGCCAGCGCACCCGGATGGATGTTGGCGAGTGCGGAATACCGAGCACCTCCACAAGGCTGTCCTGGGACAAATAACCGCTGCCGGCATGAATTTCCCGCGCGGGTCCCTCGCCAAAGCCGAATTGAAGACGCAGCTGCGCTCCGATGCCGGCGGGATTGCCGGCTGGACCATGCAATCGAACCCGAAGTCCCGGAATGGCTCCGGTGTTATGGAACAGGCGTGTGGGAGCTCCATTCTGGGTGACGGCCAGGTCCACGCGGCCGTCGTGGTCAAAATCCGAAACAGCCGCGCCGCGCTGCTCGCCGTAAACCACAAGTCCGGATTCCCGGCCGGAAACCGCGGTGAACCGGGCATTACCCAGGCCTTTCAAAAGCAGTCCACGCCCGGCGTCGTATCGAGGGACTTCAGGTTGAGTGGCAAAAAAGTTTTGGCTTAAGAAAACGTCTTCGATGCCGTCTCCGTCGAAATCAGCCAAATTCACACTCCAGGCCGGAGCAAGTTCTGCTTCAAATGGGAGCGGTTCGAGCCGGAACTTGCCCTGTTGGTTCACAAGAACAGACGATTCGAGGAAGACAGCTTCAGCGACGCGGGCCGCGGATATATTAGGTCCCAACACTTGATCGATAGAGGCCTCGCTGTAGGCGCGGTAGGATGGGAAGCGAGCTGCCAAATCAGGTATTGCAGTGGACAGGATGTTTCGCATCCGCCGCGGAGCATAGGTTTTGAGAGCGGGATCAAATTGCGCTTCGATGAGGTCAACCGCGCCACTGCCGGAAAAATCTCCATAATATAATCGGACCGGATGTTCGGGAGAGGCCTTGTAGGAACTGTTCAAGCCCAGGTTCGCAGCGATGATACTCATGCGCCCACTGCCATCGACATCTCCAGTCGTTACACCGGTCCACCAACCGGTCAGTTGGTTCAAACTGGAGACCCGAGGGCTAAGAGAAGGCGGTACCATTAGTGGGATATTCCAGGGAGAAAGCCGGCCGTAGTCGTTGTGGAACACACGGATGGGACCCCATTCGCAGGCGAGGATGAGTTCCGGGTAGCCGTCGTTATCCAGGTCGCTCCACACGGCTCCATTAACGAGGCCGACTTTCTCAAGAACCTTGCTGTTGGCCTCGTCGGGTATCCATTGATTGTCGCGAAACTTGTAAATTTTCGAGGAAGCAGCCTCGGGATAGCGGCCGCCGATCACTTGTCCGCCAAGAAAGAGTTCGAGTTGGCCGTCGCCGTCCATATCGGTCACCGCAAGCGGGCCCGTGCTGGCTTCAGGAAGCGGCAATGCCGGATGGGCAACCGCTGCGGGCAAGTTGATTACGAGAGCTCCGCCCGGTGCGGAAGGGCCCTGTTCATAGTTGGCAGAACCAATTATCAAGGAGGCCACATGCTCGGCAATCGGGGCAAAAACAATGCCGGTTTGATCCTGGGTCGCGTTCTTTTCAAAGGCAGAATCCGCGGAGCGCACGAACCCCCCGCGCCGGTCGTTGCGATAAACACCCATTGGCCCATCCTTCCCACTCCCAATGACAAGGTCGTCCCAGCCATCGCCGTCCATATCCGCCCACGCCACTCCCGGTCCAGGCTGGCTGAGTTTTTTCGGCAAGAGCGGTTGTCGCTCGAAGTCATTGAAAGAGTTCTCGTGGTGCGCGTGGCCGATGAGATGACTGACATCCTCGAAGAGCGGTTTGACCGGATCCGACCTGGCCACTGAGCCGTGGACCGCGCCAGCTTCCCAAACTTCATAGATACGGTTGCTTTGAACGCCTGGCACAACGCTGGTTTTTCCACTGCGCCATTTCACTTCCAGAGTCATCTGGCCCGTGCCGGCGGCAAATACAGCCAGCGTTTCCGATCCAGCCATGTACCGCCCCCCCGCAATGACTTCTTTCGTCTGAAATGGAACGGGGCCTCCAAGCAATTTTATGCTCGACCCGATCCCTTGGGTGTTAGGCGGCAAACCTTTCAGGCGGACGGCGACCCTGGGAGCAGTTGTTTCGTTGCGATAAATTCCCGCAGCCGTTCCGAGATTATTGACGACCAGGTCCAAATCGCCGTCCCCATCCAGATCGCCAGTTGCCAAACCGTGATGAACGCCTGGTGTATCGGTCCCCCATTTATCGGTTACCTCCTCAAACCTGTACTGGCCGAGATTTCGGAAAGCCGCTATCGGCATGTCCAGGTGCGGGTAAAACCGGGAATTATCGACCTTGCTTTGGATAAACGCTTCAAGACGGGCTTTCGGATCGGTGATTTGGTTCAGTGCCCCCTGGGACTTCGAGTGGACCCGGATCTGAGCATCCGCGTCAAGGTCCTGAACGTCGCGTGTATGGCCTGCCGGTATGAGCAGGTCTTCGTAGCCATCGAGGTCAACATCCAGAAACACCGGCGACCACGACCAGTCGGATGCCGACAAGCCAGCATAGTCGGCAATTTCAGCAAAGGTCCCATCCCCTCGGTTTCGGAAAAAAGTGTTCCTCATGATTTGAGGCCTGTCAGTGATCTCGCCCGGCGCGGAGGATGTGGGGTTTTGCGCGAACATCTGTCGTTTGCGCAATCGGAGGTCCCGGCTGAGCATGTCGACGACAAACACATCCAGATTTCCCGATCGGTTCACATCGGCAAAGTCGACGCCCATTGAACTGGCGCTGGTATGCCGGAAAGCTAAAGCATTTGCGGCACGGAATCGGCCCTGGCCGTCGTTTATCCAAACACGGTCGGGAGTCCAATAGTCGTTGCAGACGTATAGGTCCGGAAATCCATCCCCATTCAAATCCCTGAAGGAGGCTGTAAGCCCCCAGTCCAATGGAGCTGCGGTGAGGGGAGCACCCTGCTCGTCCAGGAATCGTCCGCCGGTCCAGGAGAGGGGCTTAAAATGGCCATGACCATCATTGAGGTAGAGGAAATCCGGTTCACCGTACTCGAACAAGTTGCCTTTGATGAGCACAAGACGATTGGTGAGCGACGGGGGAATCGTCAATTTGCCGTTAATCATTTGCAAGTCCACCGAGCCGTGATCGCGAATATCGTCGGTCCGGTTATTGGCCACGTACAAATCAAGTGTCCCGTCCCCGTCAATATCCGCCAGGGCCATCGTGACGCTGCCATAACGTGTCGCCGTGCCGGCCTCGGCGGTGAAGTCCGAAAAGCGCCCATTCCCGTCGTTGAGGAAACACAGAACGCCGTTGCCCGCCGTGGCCACGAGCAGGTCCAGAAAACCGTCTCCATTGATGTCGGCAAAAACCGCGCCACGGCAAAAGCGGTTCGAGCAAACAATGCCGGATTCCGCGGTGACGTCTTTGAACTTCATTCCGCCGAGGTTTTTGTAAAGGGCATTCCCCCCGTTAAGGCTGCAAAAATAAAGATCGGGCAGGCCGTCGTTATCAAAATCGCCGACGGCAACTCCGGAGCCATTGAACAACACCCGGTTGGCCTCTCCTGTCCGATGATCCAGCGTGTTCGTGAAGTAAATGCCAGTCTCTTCGGGTGACAAAAGACGAAACCCGGTGCGACCTCGAGCTGCAACCGGCAGGTCAGCCCAGCGGAACCCGCCCGCATCATGATACTCCTCTCCACCATGGGCGGAAAACGCAGCAAACAGAATGACTGCCAAAGCAAGACCTGAAACAACTCCCGCCGAATAAACGCCAAAGCTGCGCGGCGGGAACAATCGACAAGGCATTTGCCCCGAAGCTTACAGTGCGCGGCTATGTGCAAGCAATCGCCGATCGTTGGCGAGGTGGTTTGATATCTTGCTCAATGGCCGGCCCGTGACCCTGGTGCCTTACCCGGACGGAGTATTCAAAGAATCGTTTTATGTCATCCAGGACGCGACTGCTTTTATTCTGAGCAGAGGCCTACGTTTTTCGCCTGCCTCAAAACCAGCACCACACCCCATTTGAGAGCTGCCTGCTGGCTTACTACACTCCATCCTAACAAAGGAGACATTGTAGGGGAATGAACCTGGAATCCCGCCGGTTGTCGGCCGAGGAAAACCGCGACCAATTGGTGCGCGGCCTCGGATGGTTCAGTATTGGTCTGGGACTGACCGAGCTTCTCTTTCCTCGAGCCTTGGGTCGGTGCATTGGAATCAACCCGCGCACCGGCTTGATGAGACTTCTGAGGCCTGAGAGAAATCGCCAGCGGCATAGGCTTGCTGACGCAGCCGCAAAAGGATGTTTGGATGAAATCACGGGTAGCCGGCGACGCTATGGACTTGGCGTTGCTGGGGTGGGGCATTTTCTTGACGAGGAGAACAACCGCTTGCAACTAGGCATTGCCGCAGGGGCGGTCGCAGAAAGTGGTCGAGGGCGGCAGTGAAGTTAAAAATCTGAAAGTCGGGGATCGCATCGTGGTGCCGTTTGCAATCGCTTGTGGAAACTGCTTCTTCTGCAAGAAGGGGCCTTCTCATTATGCGAAAACTCAAATCCGAACGCCACCGAAGCCGAACTGATGTGGGCCATTCGCCGTGCAACCAGGCTCAATTCAACGTAGGTTGCGGAATCGCTGACCTGCTCTCAGACGATCATCGAGGCCGATGCCGATGATGTTTTGGCCCTCAAGGGCAACCAGGAGACAGTGCACCAGGAAGTTAAAAGTTTCTTGGATGCAGCCTTGCTGGAGCAGCAAACGCCGCGGCTTGCGGGAGCCAAGCTCCCCACCGCGGCCGCAACTCTAGCCATTGTGGAAACGGTAGAAAAAGACCACGGACGGTTGGAAACTCGCCGCTACTTCCAAAGCGACCAGCTGAACTGGTTTGACGGCCGGCCCAAGTGGGAAGGGCTCAAATCGGTGGGGATGGTTGAAAGTACTCGAGAAGTGGATGGCAAAACCACGGTGGAACGGCGCTATTACTTGTCGAGTCTGCCCCTGGGAGCCGAAACCTTTGCTCGGGCGGTGCGCAGTCATTGGGGTGTGGAAAACAAAGTGCGTTGGGTAATGAACGTTTGTTTTCGTGAGGACCAAAGCCGTGCTCGGGCCGGCTATGCCGCCGAGAACCTGGCAACCTTGCGTCGCCTTGCTTTAAATCTACTTAAAAGAGAGAAAACCAAAAAACGCGGCATGCGCGGCAAACAATCAATGCAAGCTGGGACCATGCCTATTTGCTGCGTTTGCTGGGTGTTTAAATGCGTTTGCCCTGGACCTGCTCTCCCTGCTCTCCCCCGTGGTTGACTGCCGCGGCAGAGGTAGGAATAATGGAGCATGAGCCCAGATTGCCCAAAATTCGAATCTCTGCGGCGGACGCGCAGGAAAATTCGGCTAATGGGTTTCCGCAAAGGCGGAGGTTTTTTTGCCGGATGCATTTTGGCGCTGAGTCAGGGTTTACTTGATTTACAAGCCGCTCAAACTTCCGGCACCAATGCGCTCTGGTGTGGTCCTACGAACACTCTTCCTTTACTTCCAGCATTGCACCCGCAACCCGCCAGTACTCTGAGAATGGCCCTGCGACTCAAGCAAATCCGGGAACGGGCCAACCCGCGCGCGGATCCTTTTCTGAGCAATCGCCGCGCCGAACTGATGGAAAAGAGCCTGGTCACCTTCACCAATCTGAGTCTGGGCGAGGAAATGACCTTTCGCACTAAGCTCGGGGTCGAGTTGCTCCAGGCTGGGCGCTCCCAAGACGCCTTGGCTCAATTTCAAAATGTACAGCAGTTAGCTGATCATGCTGGGGTGCGTTTGCTGCAGCACGGCGAGCGCCAGTTGCGAATGCTGCAAGCTCAGGCGCTGATGCGGCTCGGAGAGCAGGAGAACTGCCTTGTCAATCAGAGCGCCGATTCCTGTCTATTTCCATTGCTGCCCAGTGCTTTTCACCGGCTGCCCCGCGGTTCAAACGGCGCAATCGCTTTCCTTAAACAGGAGTTGGAAGCGGAGCCGGCGGATCTGAGCGCTCGTTGGCTGCTCAACCTGGCGTATATGACCCTGGGCGAGTACCCGCAAAAGGTCCCGCCCCAATGGTTAGTCCCTCCAGCCTCTTTTGCGTCGGAATATGCCCTGCCACGCTTCCATAACATCGCCGGCGCGGTGGGGCTGGATGTGGACGGACTAGCGGGAGGCATTATCCTGGACGATTTCGACAACGATGGCTTCGTCGATATCATCAAGTCGTCCTGGGCTCTGGATGGGCAGCTTCGCTATTTTCACAACGAGGGTAACGGCCGCTTCACCGACAGGACCGAACAAGCCGGACTAACCGGGTTGGTAGGTGGCTTGAACCTTCTCCAAACGGATTATAACAACGATGGGTTGCTCGATATTCTGGTCCTCCGAGGCGCGTGGTTGGAAAAGGAAGGACGCATGCCCAAATCCCTGCTGCGCAACAACGGCGATGGCACTTTCACCGATGTCACCGAAGAGGCGGGATTATTGAGCTTGCATCCGAGCCAAACGGCCGTGTGGTTCGACTACGACGGAGACGGCTGGGTCGACTTGTTCGTCGGGAACGAAACATTGGATCCAAATGACCCTGACCCTAGCCAGTTGTTCCACAACAATCGCGACGGCACTTTCACCGAGTGTGCCGCTCTGAGCGGCGTGGCCCTGCAAGGCTACGTTAAGGGAGTCGCCTCGGCCGATTACGATCATGACGGTCGGCCGGACCTTTACATCACTACTCGAAATCGGGGCAACTTTCTCTTCCACAACGACGGGCCGGACGCCGCAGGCCACTGGCATTTCTCCGATGTGACACACCAGGCTGGGGTGGGCGCTCCACTTCACAGCTTTTCAACCTGGTTCTTTGATTATGACAACGATGGCTGGGAAGACATCTTTGTTTCCGGCTATTCAGTCCAAAACGTGGGTGATATAGCCGCGGATTACTTGAATCTGCCAACCCAGGGCGCTTTGCCGCGGCTCTATCACAACAACCATGACGGCACCTTCAGCGACGTAACCGCCTCGGCCCATTTGAACCATGTGCTGCTGACCATGGGTTGCAATTTCGGCGATCTGGATAACGACGGCTGGCTCGACTTTTATCTGGGCACTGGGGATCCCGACCTCTCGATGCTGATTCCTAACCGAATGTTCAGGAATGCCGAAGGCAGATTCTTTCAGGATGTCACCACCGCGACGGGAACCGGGCATTTGCAAAAGGGCCATGGGGTGGGCTTCGCCGATCTGAATAACGACGGCGCCCAGGATGTCTACGCGGTTATCGGTGGTTCCTATCCAGGCGACAACGCCCGGAGCGTGCTGTTTCTGAATCCGGGCAACACCAACCATTGGGTGAAGCTCAAGCTCGAGGGGACGAAATCCAATCGTGCCGCCATTGGAGCGCGCATCAAGGTCAGCGTGGCTACCCCGGCCGGCCGGCGTCAGATTTTTAAGACCGTTAACAGTGGTGGCAGCTTTGGCTGTTCACCTTTGCGACAAGAAATTGGCCTGGGCAACGCGAAGCAGATTCTCCGGGTTGACATCCAGTGGTCCGGTTCCGGCCTTCAGCAGGAGGTAAACGGTTTGGAACTTGACCGTTGTTACCGCATTAGGGAAGGCGACCCAATTGCCCAACTTTGGGATTTAAAACAATTTGAGTTCGACCTAAAGGCAGGCACTCAGTCTCAGGCTCAAGCGACCGATCGAGAGGGATCATCCACTGGTTTTTAGCACTTCGAGGCTGGAACGCTCCTCTGGACCTGCGCCGACGCCAGACTGCCTGATTCAACCGCCGTAACGGTTTCGTTCCCTGCGGTGTTGCGCAAGAAGGCCAGCCCCATTAATAGCATTGTGTCCGAGCCTTGATGCTGGCGCAAAGCGAGTCGGCGCGGCCGCAACTGGCCCACCGATTTCGTTCGGAAGCCTTGGCGACGACCGTGGTCCCGGCAGGGCAGTCGCTACAGTTTCTTCTACTGCCGCCTAGTGATGAAGAAGTTAAGGGTTCCTGCTGCTTCACGAGCAAGTAGCTAAGACTTTTGCAAGCCGGCAGTGTTCCCTTTAGAGGCGCTGCAAATATTGAGCCTGAGGAAATTCCGGAGGAATCACAACGACACTGAACGTTGTGAGCTGTTTCACGTCGCGCTCAGAAGCCGAATTTGCTTTAGCACTGCAGAAGTCGGCCCCTAAGGAGCCTGAGTAATCTTCACCTAATTAATACGTCCGTTGCAAAGGAATGTTTGAAAGCCTCTGGTAATCGTGGAAGAGAGTCCCTTGGTGCAACGGCATCCGCTTAATTGGGCTGAATCCGTGAACATCCACTTTCGTCCGGCGTCCCACTGTGCGAGAAAGCCAGCCAGTTCGAACACGCAGTTCGCATGACGGTCATTCTGCACATCTGCAGACCGATTGTAGGGGCGATTGCATACTTACTCACCAACTCGGGCTTACCCTTTTGTGGCGAGTCGTTTCTGCCAGACTCTTTTTGCAGGAAGATAGGCCGGCAATTCGGCATGGACAAGCGTACCGGACAGCCGGAGAATGCAGACGTGCGGCGACTTGCTGCTATTGTCGCGACCGACGTGGTGAACTACAGCCGCCATATAGCGGAAGACGAGGCCTCGACGCTTACCGCGCTACGAGAGATCCGCGCCGAGATCATGGACCCTGCGCTGGCGCATCACGGAGGACGCCTGGTCAAGCTCATGGGGGATGGCACACTGGTTGAATTTGGGAGCGCGGTATCGGCTCTTGAGTGTGCCGCCGCGATCCAGCGTGCCATGGCCGAGCGGAATGCAGCGCGGCCGGGAGGGCGCCACCTGCAACTGCGCATTGGCATCAATGTCGGGGACATCGTCATCGAGCGCGATGCTATAGGCAGCGAGGACATCTACGGCGAGGGCGTCAACATCGCAGCCCGGCTGCAGGAAATTGCGAATCCCGGCGGTATCGCCGTGTCCAACACCGTGGTCGACCACGTACGTGAAAAGGTCGCGCTGGGCTTCGACCCGCTGGGAGCGCCGCAGCTAAAGAATATTAGCCACCCCGTGAGGGTGTTCGCGGTCAGGCTCGATGACCGGGCACCGCCGACGGTCCCTCTAGCAGCGGTGCTGGAACGCCCGGCCGTCGCGATCCTGCCGTTTCGGAACATGTCCGGCGACGCTGCGCAAGAGTATTTTGCGGACGGCATCACAGAAGACTTGATCACGGCACTGTCGGCTTGGCGCTGGTTCCCGGTGATTGCGCGCAATTCGACTTTTGCATTCAAAGGCAGGACTGGTGACGTCACGGATATCGGCAAAGCGCTCGCTGCTCGCTATGTGGTGGAAGGCCGCGTGCAGCGCGCGGCCGATCGCTTGCGGATTGGTGTGCAATTGGTCGATGCCGGAACCGGCCTGAACCTATGGGCACAGCACTACGATCGCCGTTTTGGGGATGTGTTCGAAGTGCAGGATGAAATCACGCGCGCGATAGTGGGTGCAATCGAACCGCAGCTCACCCGCGCGGAGGAGCGACGCGCAGCCCGCCAACGGCCGGAAAACCTCGATAGCTGGGACCTTAGCCTGCAAGCCCTGGCCCAGCTCCGCAAGGGCAGCCCGTCTTCTCTTGCCATGGCCGACCAACTGCTCGACCGCGCGGTGGCGATGGATCCCCAGTCTAGCTATGCCCAATCACTGCGGGCGCTCACTCGTTTCCACGGCGCACTGATCGGTTGGAGCATGGACCCTGCCGGCTCGCTCGCCTCAACGTATGCCGCGGCGCAGGCGGCCGTCACGCTCGACGACTGCGATTGGCTTGCGCATGCTTTGCTTGGGATCGCAACACTTTGGAACCGCCGCGACTTCGAGACCGCCAACCGGGAGGAGGAAATGGCAATCGCCCTCAACCCGAGCGCAGCCCTGGCTTATAATTTCCACGGCTGCGTGCTGACGTTTGACAGCCGCCCCGCCGCGGCAATCCCGCAGCTTCGAACGGTACTCCAGCTCGATCCGCGCTTTCCTCTCCTCTCGGGTACGCTGGCCGACCTTGGGCTTTGCCATCTGCTATTGGGCGATTTCGACGAAGCCGTGCGGTGGTGCGAGCGCGCCATCGCTGAGCGTGAAGAGAACGTTCGCGCCTGGCAACGACTGGCGGCGGCCCTTGGCCAGTCCAGTCGGACCGAAGCGGCGCAAGCGGCTCTGGGTCGTGTCTTCCAGCTTCTGCCCGAATTCGGTTCCCGCTACCTGGACACAACCTACCCGTTCCGGGATGCAGCTCATACAGGAATCCTGCGCGAGGGCTTGTGCAAAGCCGGCTGGACCGGTTGAGCGGCCCTCGGTGCAGTTGCTCGAAGGATTACGGCAGCGTGGATTTTGGGTTGGGAGCCATCGCCTCCAGGTGAGCAAAAATGGTCGGGGAGGGTAATTGCCTCCGCACGGCTGGATCGGGTATGCGCCGGAGTCCCATACCGGGGGTGGTCGGGGCGGATCGGTTTATTCCTGCCTCTGCGACCTCCAGTAAAACCTCCAGTAAAATGTTAAGTTCAGTAGCTGCCAGTTACGGGAATTTATGTTGATTTACGAGGAGGCGAGGTGATAGTTTCATCGCGGACCAGAGGCAGATGGGGCCGATTCCGACCCTCGCCTCCAACTCCAAGTTGCACTTTTGCAACGGGTTGCAGAAACCAGAGGAGGCAAGTGCCAGTGAAAGTGCCAGTGAAATCAATACCGGGATACGACTCAACAACTACTCCGGCATTACTCGGCAATCACTCGCGATGACGGGATTCGCAGCCTGTTTGGTGTAGCTGATACACCCAACGCCACGTTCAGTTTCATAACTTCGGACAGAAAGTCTGAACTTATGAAACGCCGTTTCATCCTCTACCGCCGCAAGCTCGGCGGCACGTTCTACGTCGAAGACACGGAAACCAGAAAGCAGGAAAGCCTGGGCACGAAGAATCGCGCTGAGGCCACGTCGTTACTCAACGCCCGCAATGAATCCGTCCGCCAGCCGCAACTGAATCTCCAAATCGCCAAGGCTTACTTGGCCGGAACTGACTCAGGCGTCGCAACGCGGACTTGGCAACAGGCTCTCGACGCTATCGTCGAAACCAAAAACGGTTCAACCCAGGATCGCTGGCGGCGGGCGGCGAAAGAAACCGCGTTGGACTTGATTCGCCATCGTGTGATTCTTGAAACACAGGCCGAGCATCTGTTCGCCTGCCTCAAGACGGGCACGGTCAGCACGAATGTTCACCTGCGAAAACTCCACAACTTCTGCCTTTCAATGAACTGGCTGCCGTGGCCGCTCATTCCCAAGCGCCTCTGGCCGGAAGTGCGTTTTAAGGAAAGACGCGCCATCACCAGCGAAGAACATCAGCGCATCATCGAGCGGGAAAAGAACCCGGAGCGGCGCAGCTTCTACGAACTCTGCTGGCATCTCGGCGGCTCACAGACCGACATCGCCAATCTCAAGGCGGAGGACATTGACTGGCCCAACCAGACCATCGCCTACGCCCGGCAGAAGACCGGCAGTCTTGCCATGATCCATTTTGGCCCGGACATTGAGGCTGTCTTGCGGCAAATGCCGGCAACCGGCCCGTTGTTTCCCTACCTGCAATCCGTTCGATGTGGCGACCGTGCCACGGAATTCAAGCAACGATGCGATGGATTAGGCATCAAAGGCGTGTCGCTGCACTCCTACCGCTACGCTTGGGCGGAGCGAGCGAAAACCTGCGGCTACCCGGAGCGGTTTGCACAGGAAGCCCTCGGACACAACAGCAAGGCCATTCACCGGGCCTACGCACGCAAGGCACAAGTCAGGCTGCCTTCTTTGGAAAGCTACGAAAAACAAAACGTGGAAGGCCGCATCATTCCGTTGCGCTCGCCCCTGCCCAAGCCCGAGAGGAATGGTCACGCGATTTCAGCGGCTGGTTAAGCGTCCAGCTTCCAGGAATCGCCATAGCCGTCAGCGACAGCGATAAAAAAACTTCAACTATTTTTCACCCTGCAAACATTGAATGAAAACGGTGTCGAAGCTGAAAACCAGTCAAGTCACCCCGCGTAAAATCAGCGTGCTTTTGTGTCAAGTGTCGGCGGTAACAGCGGTTTTGTTCAATGTTTGCAGGGCTTCGATTGCCAAATTAGCAGTTCAACAAAAGTGCGCCTGATAAAATAGTGGCGTCGTTGAATGAATCAGCGACGCAACCAAGAA
>Ga0070738_10004424_pt1 | contig 16888 bp, 20 predicted proteins | sample Coa_R2_2_FD_66446 | JGI IMG/M metagenome (GOLD analysis project Ga0070738, IMG submission 66446) | Surface soil microbial communities from Centralia Pennsylvania, which are recovering from an underground coalmine fire - Coalmine... | ecosystem: Environmental > Terrestrial > Soil > Unclassified ...
TACGGTTTCACCAAGAGTTGCACAAAACCATCCCGACGGGAGGATAACGCGCGCATGGGACCCGAGCCCTTGCTCCGCGCATGGGCCGTCTTCGGCCCCCGACCCATCATCCAGCTTTGCCGCGGCAAATGCCGCCGCCGCTCTTCGACGGCCCGCGCCTCGTGGCCCCGTGCCGAGGCATCGGGCGATGAACCCGGCATGGGGCGACACGCATCCGATCGCCAATCTGGAGGGAGCCGATGATGGGAAAGCAGCATGAGAAGGCGCGGCCGAGGCTCTCGGTCTCGCTCATTGCCTTGGGAGCATTGGCGGGAGGCGCCTTCGCCTCCTCATCCGCTTCGGCGGCGCTGTCCGGCTGCAATGTCGGTGCGCTCAACGAGTTGGGCGTGCCCAACCTCGTCGTGCTCGCCGCGATCGACACGCCGGCATCGGGCGCCAATCCGGAATTCTGCGACATCCATGGCGCGTTGACGACCAAGGGCTTCGGTGCGCCCGACGGGCTCGCGCAGTTCGAGATGCAGCTTCCCGCCAATTGGAATCACAAATTCTATTACAAGGGCGAGGGCGGATTCGCCGGGGCGCCGATCGTGCAGTTCGGCTCCGACAATCCCGTCGATGCAGCGCAGGCGCTCCCCAAGGGCTACGCTGTGGCGATCTCCGATCTCGGGCATACCGGTCACGGCTTCACGCCCGCCGACTTCACCGGCATCGTCACCGATGCGCGGTGGTCCTTGAACCCGGACGGCACGCCAAACGAGGCGGCGCTCACCGACTACTATTTCCGCGCGACGCATGAAGTCGCGCTCGCCGGTAAGCAGCTTGTCGAGGGCTTCTACGGGCAAGGCAAGATCCGCAAAGCCTATTTCGACGGCTGCTCCAATGGCGGACGCATGGCCTTCGTCGAGGCGTCCCGCTTCCCCGATGATTTCGATGGGATCATCGCGGGCGATCCCTTCATGAGCCTGCGCTCGATCGCGGGCGGGCCGAATTTCCACAAGCAGCAATTGCAGCCGCAGAACTTCATCCCCTTCACCCTGCTCGCCCAGATCGATCAGGCGGTGCTCGCCTCCTGCGACGCGCTCGACGGCGTGAAGGACGGGCTCATCCAGAACCCCGCTGCCTGCAACTTCAATCCGAAATCGCTGCAATGCAAGCCGGGACAGACGACGAATTGCATCCCCGGCTTCACCGACGGGCAGGTCCAGACGCTCAAGGCCTATTTCACCGGCGCGCGCGACGATGACGGCAATGTCGTCTATCCCGGCTTCACCGTCAGCGATCTCGGCGGCACGGACGGCGAGGCGGCATGGACCAATGGCTTCTTCCTGCCGGGCCAGGCGCTGCCGGCGGGCGACACCCAGCCGACCTTCGATCTCGCCGCAAAGGAGCCCTGGGGCAATGACGGCTTCGGGCCGGCGCCCTTGGGCTGGCAATTCGTCGATCACGCGATCCGCTATTTCGTCGAGCGCGATCCCAACTTCAACATGCGCGATTTCGGCGGCCCCGCCATTGCGCCGCTCAGCGATGCGACGCTCAGCCTCTATGACCGCCGCACCGAGGCCGGCGATGCCGACGATCCCGCCGCCTTCGATCCCTTCATCGACAAGAACCGCAAGCTTCTCGTCTATCACGGCTTCAGCGATCCCGCCTTGACCGCGATCCGCTCGATCCAATGGTATGAGGATCTGGCGCAGCGCCAGGGCGGCCTCGCCGAGCTCCAGGAGAATGTCCGCCTGTTCCTGGCGCCGGGCATGCATCACTGCGGCGGCGGGCCGGGCCCCAACAGCTTCGACACGCTGACCGCGCTCGAGAACTGGGTCGAGCATGGCGAGGCGCCCGATGGAATCGTCGCCACCAAATTCGTGAACGATACGCCGTCCCAGGGCGTCGCGCGCACGATGCCGCTCTGCAAGTTCCCGGAACAGGCACGCTTCCTCGGCAATCCCGACAAGGCGTCGGCGGCCGAGATCAACAACGCCGCGAACTGGACATGCTCGCCGCATGACCGCTCGCTGCTGCGCGTCGGCACCAACGGCGTCATGGCCGGGCTGGGATTGCCCCAAGCGGCCGAGGGCAATGACGATCGTCACGACGGTGACCACGATCGCGACGACCGCGACCGTGACTGATGGACGAGCGGCGGGGCTGCGCCGAGACGCAGCTCCGCCGCCCGCGCCGCAGCGCTCGCTTTTTCCGGCGAGCGAATATGGTTAACATGCGCCGATCGAGGTCAGGCAACCGGTTCGGAGCACGCGGGTAAGTCGCATCAGCTCGGCTCGCACTCGTCATTCCCGGCGAATGCGAGATCGAGTTCGAGTGGACGCCGCTCCGGTGATCCGAAAGAGCAGGGGACCAACAGCTTGCGTATACTGCGCCAACGCGCGCGCGAGCTCGCCGAGGATGAAACCGGCGACGCCGCGACTGAGAAGGACCGCAACTTCGTGACCGCGCTCGCCCGCGGCTTGGAGATCCTGCGCGTCTTCGGCGCCCATGACGGCCTGCTCGGCAATCAGGAAATCGCGGCGCGCACGGGATTGCCGAAGCCCACCGTGTCGCGCCTCACCTATACGCTGACGCAACTGGGCTATCTCGAATATTCGGAGCGCATGGGGAAGTACCGGCTCGCCGCCGGTGTTCTCGCCTTAGGCTATTCGGTGTTGTCGGGCATGGGCATCAGGCGGATTGCGCGCCCTTACATGCAGGAATTGGCGGAATACGCCACTGCCTCGGTGTCGCTCGGCAGCCGCAACCGTCTCGACATGGTCTATATCGAGAATGTCCGGCCGAGCCGCGCGCTTGCCGTGCCGCTGGACGTCGGCTCCTGGATTCCGATCGCCACCACCGCGATGGGGCGCGCCCTTCTCGCGGCCTTGCCCGCGGATGAGCGCCGCTCGCTGCTGGACGCGATCGCCGAAAGCGACGCTGCGGCCTGGCCGCGCCGGCGTCAGGGCATCGAGCAGGCGATCGAGCACTACCAGATCCACGGCTTCACCGTGTCCTTGGGCGAATGGCATCCGAGCGTTCATGCCGTCGGCGTGCCGCTGGCCCTTCCCGACGGATCGAGCATCCTCGCCTTCAATTGCGGCGCGCCCGCCTATCTCTTCGACCCCGCGCGCATGATCACCGATCTGGGACCCCGCCTCGTCCATCTCGTGCGCAATGTCGAGGCTGCGCTGACGAAGGGGTGAGGGGCGGCACAACGGTCCTGCCGCCTTCGCGCTCGGTTGTGTTATGCTGTTCGGCGTGCGCGATCTTCGCGGCCGAGCACGACCGGAGCCGTGAAGACGGCTGAGGCGGTGAAGAGGGATATGGCGCGACAACTCGGCGACCCCTCGCTCGACTCCTTTTACGCCTATTGGCTCCGCATACGCGGCAAGAAGCTGCTGCCGCGTCGTCGCGATTTCGACCCGGCCGACATTCCCTCACTGCTGCCTTACATGACCATCGTCGAAGCCGCCGGCGATCGGTTTCGCGTGAGGCTGATCGGCACGGAGGTGCAGCGGCGGATCAAGGGCAAGGCGATCACCCCTCTCTTCCTCGACGAATTGGAGCACGGCCGGTATCTCGCCTTCCTGACCGAGGTCTACCGCACCGTCATCGCCCAGAAGAAACCGGTGCTGTCGCATACGCGCTATGCGAGCCCGCGCGGGGAAATCTCCATTCGCCGCCTGACCGTGCCCTTCTCGGAGCGGCCCGGCACCGTCACGCAGCTCATGAGCCTGATGGTGTTTTCGCACGCCGCCAACGATCAGGACAGAATGCTCACCATCTACGCACTCCCGACGCCCCTGGCGCGCGCCCTCGATCAGGTCGATGCCTGGCTCGAATCTCCAACCCTCGCGCTCCTCGCCGAATCGACCGGCCACTGGGCAGGATTGCGCACGCTGCTCGACGATGGCCGCATCGCCGGGCCGAGGGTCCATGATGCACGCATCGCGGCGCTGTGCCGGCTCCATGGCGTGCGCGAGCTCTGGTCGGCCGACCGCGATTTCACGCGTTTTCCCGGCCTTGCGGTCGTGAACCCTTTGATCGGGCGATCGGCCTGAGGATGTCGGCGGCTTCGCTACGCGACGGCGCCAGCGCGTGCCCGCGCAACCGGCTACACCACCGCGATGCACTCGATCTCGATGTCGAAGGCGCCGGGCCAGGAGCCGACATTGACGAAGGTGCGGGCCGGCGCGTCCTTGCCGAAATAGCGGGCGTAGATCTCGTTGACCGTGGTGAAATAGGCGGCGTTGGTGATGAACACCGTCACCTTGACGACCTTGTCGAGCGATGAGCCGGCGCTGTCGAGGGCGGTCTTGATGTGCTCCAGGCAGCGCTCGGTCTGGGCGGCGATATCGCCTTTGACGAAGCCGCCCGTCGCCAGATCCATCGGCGGCAATCCCGAAACGAAGACGAAGCCATTCGCCTTCACCACGGGCGAGAGCGGCACCTTGCCCTTGCGGATCCACTCGGACATGCCGGGGACTTCGACGATCTGCTTGGTCATGGCGCTCTCCTCTGCGACGGCTGAATGATGGTTGGCAGCCTAGAGCAAATCGGACCGGATGGCACCGCCGGGAGTCCCTCGGGATCATCCCTCGCCGGTCGGAATCAGACAGCAACAATCGGGTAGCGGCGATTGCGGTCGCCCCTTTAGACAATCGTTTTCGACCGGAGAGCTTCGATGCCACCGCGTCCGGCCATCGCGATGGGGACCATCGAGTGGTTGCTGCTTCTCGCGCTCGCCGCGGTGTGGAGCACGACTTTCCTCTTTAGCAAGATGGCGCTCGCCGAACTGCCGCCGCTCTCGGTCGTGCTGGGACGCCTCGGCTTCGCGGCGCTGGCGCTCGCCGTCGCCATGCGCCTCGCCGGGCAGTCTGTGCCGCGGCAGGGCGAGGTGTGGCGCGCCTTTCTCGGCATGGGCGCGATCAACAATGCCGTGCCCTTCAGCCTGCTTGCCTGGGGGCAGACGCACATCGCAAGCGGCCTCGCCGCGATTCTCAATGCGACGACGCCGCTCTTCACGATCATGCTCGCGCATGTCGCGACGGAAGACGAGAAGATCACGGCGGGCAAACTTACCGGCATTCTTCTCGGCCTTGCCGGTGTCGCCGCGATGATCGGCCCTGACCTGATCGAGCAGGTGGGCGGCGATATCGCAGGAGAACTCGCCTGCCTCGGCGCTGCTTGCTGCTATGCCCTTGCCGGTCTCTATGGCCGCCGCTTCCGCCGGCTCGGCCTCTCGCCGCTCGTGACGGCGACAGGGCAGGTGACGGCGGCCACGCTCCTCTTGTTGCCCATCGTCGCGCTCGCCGATCGGCCCTGGAGCCTGCCCGATCCACCGGGCCCGGCGGTGTGGGCGGCATTGGTCACCGCCGGGCTCCTGTGCACCGCGCTCGGCTATGTCCTCTATTTTCATATCCTGGCGCGGGCGGGTGCCACCAATCTCATGCTGGTCACGCTGATGATGCCGGCGGGAGCGGTCCTGCTCGGCGCGCTCGTTCTCGGCGAGCGCCTGGCGTTTCGCCAGTTTCTGGGGCTCGGCCTCATCATCCTCGGCCTCGTGGCCATCGACGGCCGGTGGCGCATCGTCTCACCCTAAATTCCGAGACGCGGAATTGTTTTCCGCGGATTGACGTACACCCGCCACGCGGGTAGCTTTGTCGCTAGAGTTTCATAAAGACAAATCTATACGGGAGGAGACGCGTGGCCGACCGGCAAAGTGACGCTACGGCCGGGCATATTGCTTCCTTTCCTCCTCTCCCGAGAACTCCCACCGCGCGGGGAGCCGCCGGTCGCGCGGAATGAGCAAAGCGCCTTAACCCTGGAGGAACAGCATGACGGTGCATTACGGAAGACGAATGAGGCCTAAGCTGCCGGTGTCGCTCCTGGCACTCGGGATCGCGGCGGGCGGCGTCCTCGCGGCGTCCCCGGCCCAGGCCGATTGCTCGGTCACGGGGCTGATGGCTTTGGGGGTCCCCAATGTGACGATCACTTCGGCCGCCGATGTGCCGGCGACGACGACGCTGCCGGAATTCTGCAACATCAAGGGCACGGTGACGACGACCGGCCACGGCGCGCCCGACGGCTCCGCCATCTTCGTGATGCAGCTTCCCGCCAATTGGAACCACAAGCTGTTGGGCCTCGGCAATGGCGGCTTTGCCGGCTCGGCCTCGCTCGGCGGCGCCGGCGCGGCGCTGGTCAAGGGCTATGCCCTCGTCGACAGCGATACCGGTCACGAATCCGGCAGCACCGATGCCCGCTTCGCGCTCAACCCCGACGGCACGCCCAACGAGGCGGCGCTCACCGATTACTATTTCCGGGCCGTCCATGAGGTGACGCTCGCGGCCAAGAGCCTGACCGAGAAATTCTACGCGCAAGGCAGGATCCGCCATGCCTATTTCGACAGTTGCTCGAATGGCGGGCGGCAGGCGTTGATGGAGGCCTCGCGCTTTCCCGACGATTATGACGGCATCATCGCCGGCGATCCCTTCATGAGCATCCGCTCGATCGCCGCCGGCACCATCTTCAGCAAGCAGCAATTGACGCCCAGCACCTTCATCCCCTTCACCCTGCTGGCGGCGATCGATCAGGCGACGCTCGCCGCCTGCGATGCGGCGGATGGCGTCAAGGACGGGCTCATTCAGAACCCCGGCGCCTGCAACTTCAATCCGGCGTCGCTGCAATGCAAGCCGGGGCAGACCGCGAACTGCCTCACGCCGGGACAGGTCGATACGCTGACGAGGTATTTCTCGGCGGCGCGGGATGACGACGGCAACGTCATCTATCCCGGCTTCTCCATCAGCGATTTGAGCGGCAATGACGGCGCGGCGCTGTGGACGATGGGCTTCTTCCTCCCCGGCCAGGCGCTGCCGCAACCCAATACGCAGGCGACCTTCGACCTCAACGCGCCGGAGCCTTGGGGCAATCTCGGCTTCTCCCCGGCGCCGCTCGGCTGGCAGTTCGTCGATCACGCGATCCAGTACATCGTCGAGCGCAATCCCAGCTTCAACATGCGCACCTTCGACGGGACGCTGCCGACGCCGATGAGCGATGCGGCGCTCACGCTCTTCGACAAGCGGACCGAGGCGGGCGATGCCGATGATCCCGCGAAGCTCCGCTCCTTCATCGGCAAGGACCACAAGCTGCTCATCTATCACGGGCTGAGCGATCCCGCGCTCACGCCCTTCCGCTCGATCCAGTATTACAACGATCTCGCCGCCATGACCGAGGGCGGCATCCCCGAGGTCCAGGAGAATGTGCGGCTCTTCCTGGCGCCCGGCATGCATCATTGCGGCGGCGGTCCGGGCCCCAACGTGTTCGATCCCTTGAGCGCGATGGAAGCCTGGGTGGAGCAGGGCGTCGGCCCCGACGGGATCATCGCGACCAAGTTCCAGAACGACAACCCGACACAGCCGGTCCTGCGCACCATGCCGCTCTGCAAATATCCGGAAAAGGCGCGCTTCCTCGGCAATCCCAATACCGCGACGCCGGCCGAGATCAACAATGCGGAGAACTGGACCTGCTCGCCGCATGACCGCTCCTTGCTCAATGTCGGCCAGAACGGCCGCATGGCCGGGCTCGGCGGCAAGCAGGCGGCGGAGTTCAACGACGACCGCCGCGACCGCGACGATCGCGGCGATGGCGATCATGATGGCGACGATCGTGGTGATCGTGATTAGCTGACGAAGATCCCCCTCACCCTCCCTCTCCCCCGCGGGGAGAGGGTCGGGGTGAGGGGGATTACTCATAAGGCGGGTGGTGCCAGCCCTTGGGCGAGAGGGTGAAGATCTCGCAGCCGTCCTTGGTGACGCCGACGGTATGCTCGAACTGCGCCGAAAGCGACTTGTCCTTGGTGACCGCGGTCCAGCCGTCGCTTAGGATCTTCACGTCGTAGCGGCCGGCATTGATCATCGGCTCGATCGTGAAGAACATGCCCTCGCGCAGCTCCGGACCGTCGGCGGGATCGCCGAAATGCAGGATCGAGGGCGCGTCGTGAAAGATGCGGCCGATGCCGTGGCCGCAGAAATCGCGCACCACCGAGAAGCGCCGCGCTTCGGCATAGGATTGGATCGCATGGCCGATGGCGCCCGTGGTGACGCCGGGGCGCACCACTTCGATGCCGCGCATCATCGCCTCATAGGTCACATCGACGAGCCGGCGCGCCTTCAAGGGCACCTTCTCGCCGACGAGGAACATGCGGCTGGTGTCGCCATGCCAGCCCTCGAGGATGACGGTGATGTCGATATTGAGGATGTCGCCCTCGACGAGCTTGCGCTCGCCGGGGATGCCGTGGCAGACGACGTGGTTGATCGAGGTGCAGATCGAGCGCGGAAATCCCCGATAGTTGAGGGGCGCGGGAATGGCGCCGTGATCGGTGATGAAGCCATGGCAGAGCCGGTCGAGCGCGTCGGTCGTCACACCCGGTACGACATGCGGCGTGATGAAGTCGAGCACCTCCGCGGCGAGCCGCCCCGCCTTGCGCATGCCCTCGAACGCCGCCGGCGGGTGGATCTTGATCCGGCGATCCTCGGGATCGATCGGCCGCGTGCCGACGACGTTGCGCATCAGATTCATCATCACCGAACTGCTCCTGCGGGCTTGCCCCGCCAAGCATAGCACAGGCGGGCGCGGCGCGCTGTCTCGCCCTGAAACATAGGTGCGGCCCTGCGCCGCTACAACCTTCGGGGCGCCGTGGCAGGATCTTGCATTGGACTATCTTGGCGAGTTGCGCCTAATTTCCCGCGGTCGGATATATGCCCCGAGGAAAATCATGAGCGAGGACAAGATCGTCACGGCGTGCCTCTTGGTCATCGGCAACGAGATCCTCTCGGGCCGCACGCAGGACGCCAATCTCGCCTATATCGCCAAGGGGCTCAACGAGGTGGGCGTGCAGCTCACCGAGGCGCGCGTCATTCCCGATATCGAGAAGACGATCATCGACACGGTCAACGAGGTGCGCGCCAAATTCGACTACGTCTTCACCACGGGCGGCATCGGCCCGACGCATGACGACATCACCTCGGAATGCGTCGCCAAGGCCTTCGGCGTGCCCTGGACGCTCCACCCCGACGCGCATGCCATCTTCCTTGCGCATTACAAGCCGGGCGAGCTCAACGAGGCGCGGCTCCGCATGGCGCATACGCCGGCGGGCGCGACGCTCATCGCCAATCCCGTCTCGCGCGCGCCGGGCTTCCGCATGGAGAATGTCTTCGTGTTCGCCGGCATTCCGCGCGTGATGCAGGCGATGTTCGATGGCGTGAAGCATCAGCTCAGGGGCGGCAAGCCGGTGCTCTCGCGCACGGTGAGCTGCCACCTGGCCGAGGGCGTCATCGCCAAGGGGCTGGGCGAGATACAAGGCCGCTATCCCAAGCTCGATATCGGCTCCTATCCCTTCTACCGCCGCGGCGAGTTCGGCACGAGCCTCGTGCTGCGCGGGCGCGACATGGCCGAGCTGGCGGCGGCGGCGAGCGAAGTCATCGAGCTCGTCCGCGCGCTGGGCGGCACGCCCGTCGAGGAGTAGCGTCGAGGTATCCCGATCGTGTAGCGTCCCGCCCGTTCGCCTTCGACAAGCACGCCCGCTTGGCGGAACAGGTAGACGCAAGGGACTTAAAATCCCTCGGCCCCGCAAGGGCTGTGCCGGTTCGAGTCCGGCAGCGGGCACCAGCGATGGCGCAATTTCGTCCTTGTTGGCTAGTATCCTTTGGGATACAATGAACTGGGATGGATGTCCGCCAGACCGAAACGTTCCGAGGTTGGGTTCTTTCGCTTCGGGACGAACGTGCGAAGGCGCGCATCTTGGCACGCATCCAGCGGGCAGCGCTCGGCAACCTCGGTGACGTGAAGCCGGTTGGCTCGGGCGCAAGCGAGTTGCGGATCGATTACGGGCCGGGATACCGCGTCTATCTCATTCAGCGTAGGCGCGCATTGATCGTGCTGCTATGCGGCGGCGACAAGAGCACACAGGACAGAGATATCAAGCGGGCGATCCAAATGGCGGCGGAATTGGAGATGTGATGATGGGCAAGATCAAGACGCATCCATTTGACCCGGCCGAATACCTTGCGAGCGAGGGGGCTCAAGCCGAGTATCTGACGGCAGCGCTGGAGACTGGCAATACCGCGTTCATCGCCGATGCGATCGGTATCATCGCACGCGCGAAAGGTATGGCAGAGGTTGCAAAACAAACCGGGCTCGGGCGCGAGAGCTTGTATAAGGCGCTAAGTGCCGAGGGAAATCCGGAGTTCGCGACCATCCTCAAGGTGATCCGCGCGCTCGGGCTCAAACTGACGGCAGAACCGGTTTAGCTTGTGCCCGCCGGACCAGTCTCTATGCCGCGGCGGGCACCTGCCATTTGAGGCCCGGGAACCGCGCATAGTCGCGGTCGAGCGTGATCCACTCGCAGCCCCATTCGATGGCGAGCGCGGCGAACCAGGCGTCGCTGACCCGCGGCCCGCGCGTCTCCGTCGCGACGCAGAGATTCCGGAAGATGGCCCAGTGCCGTTCGCCCGGCTCGACGATTTGACAATGGGGCTGTCCCATGAGGTCTTCGCAGAAGCCGAAGGCTTCCTCGATGTCGCTCGGCGTCTTGAAGGCGCGCGGGTTGGTGGTGATGCGAACGACCGCGCTGAGCGCGAGCGGGGATAGGCCGAAGCGGGCGTTGCCGGCGACGACGCCCGCAAGCCAGTGGCGGCAGACGGCATGCTGAGCGAGATCGGCGCGAAAGGCGTAGATCAGCACGTTCACATCCGGCAGGACCATCAGGAGCGCGTCATGCGCCGCGCGGCGTCCAGATCCTCCATCTCCTGAAGCGCCGAGAGGTCGGTGAGATCGACCCCCGGCATCAGCCCCCCACGGGCCTTGCTGATGCGCGGCTGAACGCGCTTGCGTCCTGCGTCGCCGCGCTTCTCGGCGATGACCAGCCGCAAGCCATCTTCGATCAACGAGGTCAGCGTGCGCCCATCGGCCGCAGCCTTGCGCTTGGCGCGGTCGAGAAGATCCGCGGGAAGACGTATCGTGGTTCGCTCGGCCATATGTCAAGACATATCATCGATATGGTAATATGTCAATCTAGGCTCCGCGTCACCTCATCACTTCGTCTCCGCCGTCTGCTTCACCAGCGGGCAATGGCCGGCATCGAGCGGGCGGAAGGCTTTGTCGCCGGGGACGGTCTCGATGAGCTTGTAATAATCCCACGGCCCCTTCGACTCCGAAGGCTTCTTCACCTCGAAGAGATACATGTCGCGGATGACCCGGCCATCGATGCGCAGCTTGCCGTTATGGGTCATGAAATCGTCGATCGGCATCTTGCGCATCTCCGCCATCACCTTGAGCGGATCCTTCGTGCCGATCGCCTTGATCGCCTTGAGGTAGTGATCGACGGCGCTGTAGACGCCCGCTTGATCGAAGGTCGGCGGATGCCCGGCCTTCGCCTCGAAGCGCTTCGACCAGGCGCGCGTCTGATCGTTCATGTTCCAGTAGAAGGGCGCGGTGAGCTGAAGCCGTTGCGCCGTCTGCAGGCCGAGCGCGTGCACATCGGTCAGGAAGATGAGGAGCGCGGCGAATTTCTGCCCGCCTTGGGTGATGCCGAATTCGGCACCCTGCTTGATCGAATTGACGGTGTCGCCGCCGGCATTGGCGAGCCCGATGATCTGCGCCTTGGAGGCCTGCGCCTGGAGCAGGAAGGACGAGAAATCCTGCGTGTTGAGCGGCACATTGACATTGCCCAAGACCTTGCCGCCTTCGGCCTCGACCACCGCGGCGGTGTCGCGCTCGAGCGCATGGCCGAAGGCGTAGTCGGCGGTGATGAAGTACCAGCTCTTGCCGCCGCTCTTCACCACGGCCGAGCCCGTGACATGGGCGAGCGAATAGGTGTCGTAGACCCAATGCGCGGCATAGGGCGAGCAGCGCGGGCCGGTGATGTCGCTATCGGCGGGACCCGTGAAGAGCGCGAGCTTGTGCAACTCGCGCGAGACATCCTCGACGGCGAGCGCGACCGAGGAGGTGGGAACGTCGGTGATCATGTCGACGCCGTTCTCCTCATACCATTTGCGGGCGATGGCGGCGCCCACATCGGGCTTGTTCTGATGATCGGCGGAGACGATCTGCACCTTCTGGCCGAGCACCGGTCCCGCATCATCGGCCGCCATCTGCGCGGCGATCACCGAGCCTTGTCCGCCGATCGCCGCGTAAAGCGACGACATGTCGTTGAGCACGCCGATCGTGACCGGCCCCTCGGCCGCGCCGGCGGCCGCCGAACCCGTGAGCAAAGTAGCGGCGAAAAGCGCCGCCTCGAAGACCATTCGCCTCATCGCGTTCACTCCCAGAAAGGCGTCGCTCGGCGTCTCCGGACGATCCCTGCCCGCGAGAGGCGCGGCGACGTGCTTGCGGTTGTCGTTAGTTAGACCCAACGATTTCCAAGGCGGCGGGTTCCCCGCTGCCGCGCAGGCTTGGCGCCCGGGAGGCTGTTCGGCGCGTGAATTTTATTTAACGCGCGACGGCGGCCGCAGCGACATAGGATGGCGGCGTAGCCGCGAGCGCATCGCGGCGCCGGCGGGAGGTGAGCACATGGCGATGCCTGGCAGGTCTCGTCCACTCTTTCTTGCGGCCATGGGCTTGGGCGTTCTGCTTCTCGCCGGCTGCTCGGCCACCGGGACCTATCCCGATCCCTGGGGGCCGCGGAACGGCGAGGGGCTGCTCGTCGATCCGCAAACGGGCATACCGCTGGGCGGCCAGGCCGATCCCGGGATCTGAGGCCGCAAACGGCTTTAGCGCCCGGACGCCTGGAGGTTCTTGCGCACCATGGCGACGATGATGAGAAGAAACGCGGCGAGACGCAGCAGATAGACCCAGCCTTCGCTGCGATCGACGGAGGTGAGGGGGAAAATCGCGCGATTGACCGTCAAGAGCCAGAAGGCGATGGCGAAGATCAGGAACAGGCTGTCGCGGGTCCTGAGCCAGAACTTCAGAAAGAACGAGCCGACGAGGAGATAGCCCATCGCTATCACCCCTGAAATGAAGTCTGCGGGATAGCTTTCCATGGGCGGTCAGTCGCTCTCCCAGATGAAGGAGTAGAGCAGGAGGACGACCGCGGCGAAGGCGAAGAGGTCGCGCAGCGGCCGCAGATCGACCGACGGCAACAGCACGATGTCGACGAACAGGAAGAGGTTGTTGAGAGCCAATGCCACGAAGGCCAGCGCACTCCACAACAGCAGGCCGCTCCGGTTCCGCCGATAGCTGCGCAACAGCAGGATCAGCACGGTCGTGCTGGTGAGAAAGCACAGCATGTAGACGGCGGGCTCGAATGCCTTCATGTCCGTCAGTCCTTCTTGAGCCGAAAAGCATCGGCGAAGAGCTGGATCTTGTGGCTGGGCGCCGTCAGCACGGCGCGCGTCACCGCGACCGGGAAATTGGCATAGCTCGCCGCCACGCGCTCGATCAGCGCATCGCCCTCGGCATCGAGGGGATGGTAGCGGTAGAGCCCTTCCGCCTCCTCGATCAATCCCGCGCGGCCCAATTGCACGAGCGCGTTGATGACGATGCCGCGGCTCGCGCGTAGCTCGGCCGTCAGCTCGTCGACGCTCCTGGAACGCAACGGCTCGCGTCGCAGCAGCAGGAGCACGTCCAACGCCCAAAGCGAATCGATCGAGCTGCGCAGAAACCGAAGAACATCCTCCGCAAGCACCAGACTTATACCTGACCGACAGTCACACCCGCTCTCACGGACCCTCGCTCGCGCTAATGCGTGATGGGATTAGCTCGGTCCATAAAACGTAAAAGTTCCTTCTCCGCCCTTCAGGGCGGAGAAGGTTAGGATGAGGTGGGTGGCGCCGCTTATTCGTTGAGCGCCGTGGAATCCCCCACCTCACCTGGCCTCTCCGCCCCCGAGGGCGGAGAGGAATAAATTCGACAAGGCGCATCAATCTAATCTCATCACGCTTTAGGCAATGCTTCGACCTCGCTAATCCTCGACGACGCCCGCCAGCAGATCGTGGACACGATCGACGAAATCGCCGCTGCGGCGATAGAGCTCGGGCGTCGGCGCGATATAATTTGCCCCTGTGGCGATATTGAGCTCGGACGATACCGCCAGGCCATTCGCGACGAGGGTGCGCACCGCCGCCTCGACCATCGCCGGCGGCAATCTGCTCTCCTCGATCAGGTGCCGCATCGCCAGCGGCTGCCCTTCATATCGGGCGCGCAGGAGCGGCAACAGCACGGCCAGCGCCGCCGCGTTTCCCCGGCATTCCGGGAAACATTCATCGGCGAGCGTCGGCAGCGTATTGATCGCGCGCAGCAAGCCCGCGCGGACCTCGTCGGGCCGCAAGCGCAACCGGCGGATCGGACGGCGGCTCGGCTGCGCCCGGGTCGCGTCTCCCGTCTCCAGGCCCGAACCGCTGAAATCATCGTCGAGAAACGCCGATGGCGGCGCGATATAGGGGTCTATCGCTTCCGGCGACGGCGCCACGGTCGCAATGCCGCCCACCACGATGCACAGCCGAAGGAGAAGGTGCCGCCGTTTGCTCATCCGATCATATCCAGTCTCACGCCAAGTAGGTTTATCGCAAGGGCCGCGAGGCCACTAGCGGAAACTCGCCGCGGCGAAGATCATGAAATTTATTTCATTTGTCCGGGGTTCATGGCTCAGGCGGGCGACATGAGGCGAGCCGTCACATGTTTGTGACTCTAGCATTTCGCCGCGCCGGTTCTAATCTTTGGATAATCCCCTCATGGGAGGCGCCTCATGTCTCTGTCCTGGTCGCGCGTAACCCTCGCCGCGGCGGGGGTCGGCCTGCTCGCCGGCTGTGCCGGACCGGAAATCGCCTATTACACGCCGCCGCCGGGTCTCACCCAGGCTCAAGCGGTGAGCGTGGTCGGCAGCAAGGATCCCAAATTCTTTTTGCAATCGAGCGAGTACCGCCTCGTCTGGGCGGTCGATGGTCGACCGCTAAAGGACTCCGCCTATCGCTGGCAGGAGCCGTTGCTGATCACGGCCAACGAGCCGCACCGTTTGAGCCTCGCCTATGGTTGGGGCGCGTTGGTCGGCGGGACGGTGGTGGATGTGACCGCGCCCCCCGGCACGCAGCTCATCGTCGAGGGCGAGGATGTCGTCCCCGAGCGGCAGGCGCGGCTCTGGCTGGCCGATGCCGCGACGGGGCGCGTCGTCGGGGAGAAGCAGACGATCGCGCTCGCCTATGGCAATAGCGGGTTCAGCAATTCCACGATTGCCCAGGCGACGCCCACCGGCGACATCGTTCCGCAAAAGATCATTCAGATGAAGCATTGAGCCCGAGGCGAGCGCGGACGAAGCTTCACCCGCTCAAGCGGCGCTGGCGCGGTCGAGCGTAGCGATCGCATCGCGGTCGAGGGAGAGCCGCATCGCCTTCATCAAGTCGGCGAGCTGCGCCGTGCTGGTGGCGCTGGCGATCGGCGCCGTCGTTCCGGGCCGCGCCATCAGCCAGGCGAGGGCCGCCTGCGCCGGTGTCGCCTTGTAGCGGCCGGCGACGTCGTCGAGCGCCTTCAGGACACGCGCGCCGCGCTCGTTCAGGTATTTCTTCACGCCGCCGCCGCGCGCGCTCTTGCCGAGATCCTTCTCGGAGCGGTATTTGCCGGTGAGGAAGCCGCTGGCGAGCGCGTAGTAGGGGATGACGCCGAGATCTTCCTTGCGGCAGAGCGGCTCGAGCTCGCTCTCGAACTGCGCGCGCTCCATCAGGTTGTAATGCGGCTGCAAGCTCTCATATCGCGGCAGTCCCAGCCGCTTGCTTGTCTCGAGCGCGGCGGCGAGGCGCTCGGCGCCGTAATTCGAGGCGCCGATCGCGCGGACCTTGCCTTCCTTGATCAGCGCCGCGAAGGTCTCCAGCGTCTCCTCGAGCGGCGTCTCGGGATCGTCGCGATGCGCCTGGTAGAGGTCGACATAATCGGTCTTGAGCCGCTGCAGGGAAGCGTCGATCGACTTGCGGATATGCGCCTTCGACAGGCCCTTGCCGCCGGGACCCATATCCATGCCGCATTTGGTGGCGATCACCACCTTGTCGCGCCCGCCGCGCTTTTGCAGCCATTTGCCGATGATGGTCTCGGATTCGCCGCCCTTATGGCCCGACGCCCAGATCGAATAGACATCGGCGGTATCGACGAGATTGCCGCCCCCTGCCACGAAGGCGTCGAGCAGCGAGAAGGACGTCGCCTCATCTGCCGTCCAGCCGAAGACATTGCCGCCAAAGGCGAGCGGCGCGACATAGAGCCCTGATCGTCCCAATTGCCGCTTCTCCATGGCGTTTCCTCCTTGATTGTCGACAAGCGCGGATGATGGCGGTGGCCGCGGGCGACGCATCATAGCGGGCGCGCGGCCGGCGCAAGGAATAAATAAACGATTGCAATCAAAACATTATCCAAGGCGACCGGCGATGCCGATCGCTCAATCGTGATCCGAACTGATTTCACAGCAGCACGGGGCGAGCTAAATAAGGGGCACGGAGTTTCTCGATGTATCCATGGCTCGATTATGGCGGCCGCCTGTCGCCGCTCAAATTGCTGGTTTTTCTCTCCCTCTTCCTTCCCGGCATATGGGTCGCGGCGGCTTTGGCCATGGGCATGCTCGGTGCGCGGCCGCTCAACGAGGCCATTCACCAGATCGGACTCTGGACGATCCGCTTCCTCTTCATCTCGCTCGCGATCACGCCGGCGCGGCAGATCTTCCAATGGTCGCGCCTGCTGCTCGTGCGGCGGATGATCGGCGTCGCCGCCTTCACCTATGGCGCGATCCATCTCACGCTCTACATGACCGATCAGGCCTTCGACCTCGCGAAGATCGCGACCGAGATCGCCCTGCGCATCTATCTGACGATCGGCTTCGTCGCGTTGCTGGGAATGGCGGCGCTCGCCGCGACCTCGACCGACGGCATGG
>Ga0070738_10004425_pt1 | contig 16887 bp, 5 predicted proteins | sample Coa_R2_2_FD_66446 | JGI IMG/M metagenome (GOLD analysis project Ga0070738, IMG submission 66446) | Surface soil microbial communities from Centralia Pennsylvania, which are recovering from an underground coalmine fire - Coalmine... | ecosystem: Environmental > Terrestrial > Soil > Unclassified ...
TGATCCAGCCATTGGCAGTTGTGATTCCCTCCTGCAGCAAGGGGACGCCCACAACCTCTTCCAATTCATGCAAAGGCAACGCACCGGCAGCTTCCCAGGTGGAATCACCGACCGGAATGAGGAGCGGCGTTTCTTGATCGAACTCGTCCTGGATTTGGCCAACCACCTCCTCGAGAATGTTTTCCAGCGTTACCATCCCCACAGTTCCTCCGTATTCATCCACAACAACCGCCATGTGGAGTTTCCGGTCCAGAAAAAACTGCAGGAGTTTCTCCAGGTGCGCCGTTTCGGGGACATAGATTAGTTTGCGGGCGACGGCAACGAGATCGGCGCCCGTGCGAGCTTTGAGGCGCATGGCGTAGAGATCCTTGATATGGATGACTCCGCGAGTGCGGTCGAGATTTCCCTCGACACAAAGAGGAAAACGCGAGTAGCGCGTCTTTTCGGCCACATCCAGACATTGCGCAATCGTTGCGTCGGTATCGAGGCCAACAATCTCCTGGCGGGGCCGCATGACCTCGCGCGCAACTCGCCGGCGCAAATCCAGGGCGTTCAGGACAATGGCCCGGCCGAGCGCGGTGGCGCCGGTTTGCTTTTGTGACGTGGTGACCAGCAACCGGAGTTCTTCCTCGGAGTGGGCGCGCTTGGACTCGCTCACGGCGCGAATTCCGGCCTGCTGCAGCATCCACTGCGCGGTCCGGTTGAGCAGCCAATTCAACGGATAGGACGCGATGAAAAACCAGCGCAACGGCTGGGCGACTGTCAGTGCGATCGGCAGAGGGTTTTGGATCGCCGTCCATTTAGGAGCCAGTTCTCCGGCGCTAATGTGAAGAAAAGTGAGCGCAAAGAAACCGACGGCGAACGAAATAGAATGACGAAGCGTTTCCGATTCAACATGCAATGAAACCAGCAGCGGGGACAAAAGGCTTGTGAAGACGGGCTCGCCGGCCCACCCCAGCCCGAGGCTCGCCATGGTGATTCCCAACTGTGTCGCGCTCAGGTAGGCGTTCAGATTCGCGATGATAGACCGCGCCACCTTCGCCCGGGAGTCGCCCTTCACAACGAGCATGTCCAATTGTGTCTCGCGAATTTTTACCAACGCGAACTCCGCGGCAACGAAGAAGCTGTTAAGCAAAACCAGGCCAAGCACCAGGAGGATCTTGAACGCGACGTGCGCCAGTTCCCCTCCGCTGTGCGTCCCGCTCAAAGGCTCACCTCCCCGAAAATTACCTTAAGGACGTCCTGCAGGCTCAGAATGCCGATTTCGCGCCGGTCGCGCGCCAGGACGATGGCCAGGCGCTGGCCGCCGCGCTGCATGCGGCGCAAGGCAACTTCAAGCCGCAGATCCTCATCCAGGTACAACGCGGGCTTGGTGTGTTCGCCCGCCAATCGAGACGGATCCAGCCCAGGGTTGTACAAGAGCGAATTGATGTGAAGCAGGCCGACGATGCGTCGCTGTCCGTCCCGGTCCTGCCAGACCGGCAGGCGCGTCAGGCTGGTTTCCTTGCAAATGCGCAGCACCTCTGAAATGGGAGTTTGCGTGTTGACCGTCGCGGCGCGTGAAAGGGGCAACATCACCTGGCGCACGGTGATGGTTTGGAGATCCAGCACACGGTTGATCATGCCGCGCTCCTCGGTCGTCAAAGTTTGGGAGGGGTCCTGCATGACCAGGCGCAGTTCTTCGCGGTTGCCGAACAGGCGTCCTGTGAAAGCCTTGCCGCCCCGCCATCGCAACACCAGGTCCGACACCCATTCGACTGCCCCGACCAACGGCCGCAGCAGCGTATGAACCAAACGAAATGGCCGCGCAAAGAAAATGCACAGCCTCGTCGGAAACGTCCGAAACACCATCTTGGGCAGGAAATCGAAAAAGGCGTAAAAGAAGAACACCGCCACTGCATACACGGCAATGAACCAACCCAGCCGGGCGAATAAATAATGGTCCAAGACAAATACGAGCCACCCCAGGATGAGCGCATTGGCCACCGTATTGCCGACAAGGATCGTCCAAAGAAAATTTTCCGGGTTATCGAGGTACTCATGGAGCAACTGCGCGGAGCGGACCCCCGCCCTGCCCTGCCGCCGGATACGCAGCCGGCTTAGCGCAAACACGCCTGCTTCCATTCCAGAGAGGAAAAAGGACAGCACCAGGCAGAAGGTCACCGCCATCAATGTGATCGAATTGAATGCCACCGCAGTTTCCTATTTTATTTGTTCCACCATCAACTCCCGCACCCGCCGCTCGTCGGCCATCGACGCCGTTAATTTCAACCCGCGGAACGTTGCTGATTCCCCGGTTTTTGGCACGACCTCGATGAGGCTGGTCAGTAATCCGCTCATGGTTTCGACCTCCGGCACTTCGCCCAGCGCGGGGTATTCCCGCCGGAAATCATCGAGGCGCAACAAGCCGCTCACGCGCCACTTGCCCACGCCAAGTTTCTCCATCACAAAACCGTCTGTGTCGGCATCGGCCCGAATCTGCCCGATCATTTCTTCCAGGATATCTTCCATCGTAACGATGCCGGCGGTTCCTCCGAATTCGTCCAGCACAATCGCCAGGCCGCGCTGTTGGCGTTGCAGGCTCTTCAGCAACTGCAGCAAATTCATCGTTTGAGGCACAAACGACGGGAATTCGATGGCGTCCGCGAGATCCACGTGCGGATCCAGCAACAGCGCGCGCGTGTTGAGAATGCCAACAATCGTGTCCGGAGTTTCGTCATACATCGGCAGGCGGCGATGTTTGAACTTTCGCGCCGCTTCGAGCATTTCTTCGATCGACAGATCGTCCGAGATGGCAGCCATCCGCGAACGCGGCCGCATGACTTCCTTTGCGGTGCGCCGATCCAGGCTGATGATTTGAAGAATGATTTCTTTTTCGGCTTCGGCAAGCGCGCCGTGCTGGTAAGCCATCTCGAGCAATTCCTGGTAGTCGGCGTCGGTGAGCTGGATCTGGGGCTGGCCTGGATGCGAGGTGAACGCTTTCAAAATCCAGGCGTTGAGCTGTTGGGCGAGGCGGCAAAGCGGGAGGCTGAACGCCAGAAAAACTGAAAGGGGCCGCGCGATGCGAATGGCCCAGAGCTCCGGGTTGCGAACGGCCATGGTTTTTGGGAAAACCTCGCAACCGATTAACAACAGCGCCAGAAGGCCGGCGATCGCGGGCGTGGCCGGCCAGCGCCCCCTCAGCACGAGCCATAAAGCGACCGCCAGCACCGCGGCATTAGCGAAGGTATTCCCAAGAACAAGCGTCGCTACGAGATCTTGAGGCTTGGCCAGCAAGCTCTCGACCAGCCCACCAAGCCGCGGCCGTTTCTCGGCCAGCTGACGCACCTGCCATTTGCTGAGCGAAAAAAGCGACGTCTCCGCCAGGGAGAAAAAGAAACTTGCACCCGCAAAAATCAGGATCACCGCCACAGCGGCCATGGGTCGAGCATGGCATGAAGCTGTGGCAAAAGTCGAGACTCCAGGGCAAATGGCCCGACCGGCTGGGAAAACCGCGCGTTATTCCTTTACCGAATAACAGAGCAAAACGTCCTGGTCCCTGAGGTACAGCTTGCCTCCGGCCACAACCGGGTGCGGCCAACTGTTTTTGCTGCTGCGATCGGGTTGATCGAAGCGCCCGTGTTCGCGATACCCGTCGGGCGAGGCCTCGATGAGCGCGACCGTGCCTTTCTTGTCCTCCTGGCGCAAGTAAAGCCGCCTGTCCGCGAAAAGAATGGAGCCCTTGCCGAGCTTCTCTTTGTCCTGCCACTTGGCTTCGCCGGTTTTGAAGTCCTGGCAGGTCCAACCTTTGCCGTCGGAGTACCCGTAGATGTAATCTCCGATTTTCACGACGCCGCCGTGGTGGTTCACCATCACCTTGTTGGCATAGACCTGCTCGGCGGAAAACTTCCCGCCGTCGCTGGTGATCTTGAACAAATTACAACCGGCGCCGTAGCCGGAAGTCACATACACAAAGCCATCGGCATAAACCGGCGTGGGGATTACCGCGACTTGCCCTTTGCGCGGTGCTTTCCATAACAATTTGCCATCGTCCGCCGCAATCCCGGCAACGCTGGACGGCGTGAGGGCAATGTACTGCCGAACCCCGCCGGGATCGGCGATAATCAAGGACGAGTAATGAGCCGCATCGGTAAAACCTTTGCTCTGCCAGACAACATCGCCCGTTTTTTTGTTCAGAGCGACCACCGCCCCCTGGCTTCCCCCCGGCGTGATGATAACCCGTTCACCGTCGATGAGCGGCGATTCGGCATACCCCCAGAACGGGCAAGCTCCGCCGAAATCCTTTGTGTAGTCCTTCCGCCAAATCTCTTTGCCGGTGCCGGCCTGCAAACATACCATCTCGCCCCACTGGCTCACCGCAAATACCAATTCACCATCCGTACTCGGGGTAGCCCGCGGTCCTTCAAACTGAGGTTGTCCGACCGGGCCGGACTTGCCGAGCTTGGCCGACCAAACCGGTTTGCCGTCCGCCAGGCTCAAGGCTTCGACAAAACTTTCTTCGCCTTTGTCTCCGGCCGTGAAAATGCGATCGCCAAAGATTGAGACCGAGGAGTAACCGGCCCCTAATCCTTTCGCTTCCCACGCCAGTTTGGGGCCGCCTTGAGGCCAATCCTTGAGCAGGCCTGTTTCGGTCGAAATCCCGTCGTGATTGGGCCCCCGCCATTGGGCCCAGTCACCCGCGGCGGCAAAGACCGAATTGGCTGCAAGAAGAAACACTCCGCACGAATGAATTAGTTTCATATAAGAATTGTTCCAAGACTCTTGCACATTTTGGAAATCAAGCGCTGAAAAGCAATCCCGGCGTGAGCGGGACCGGTGCTGAGCTTTTATCAATGGCGGTGATGAGCGTCTTCGCCGCGCAGCTTCCAATCCAGGCCTAACGGCTCCAGCCCTGCCCTTATCGCCTTCAAATCCCAAACTCGCTGGGACTGGTACCCTTCACAAACCGCCAGATAGGACCCGTCATCGTTGAGGCAAACTCCGGTGACCGTGTGAGGGTCGGGCGGTTCCAAATCGGCCAGGACTTCGCGAGTAGCGACGTCGTACAAACGAACTATGCGCCGGGAGTGGGTTCCGGCAAAGATCCGGCCATCGCCCGAAAAGGCCATGGAGGGAACAAAATCATTTTGTTCATGCTGAGGAATCGAGAACGACTCCACCCATGAACCCGTTTGCCAAAACGTGTAGTGGTCGGCCGAACCAGTAACGAGGTACTTCCCCTCAGGACTGAAAATGACGCTCGTGGTATCCGGAGTATCCAGGGTTTTAAGTTTCTTTCCTGTGCGTCCATCCCAGACCATAACTTGAGGCGAGAGCCAAGCACCGGTTGCGACCCATGATGCATCCGGGCTGGCTGCCAGGAACCGAGCGCCCGGATGAAAATCGGCCATGACCGGCTCATCGAATTTTTTCAAGTTCACGATTTCGCAGCGGTTAGAGCCAACGAAACAGCAATATTCGCCGTTTCGAGAGACACAACCCGCTCTGCCCACCAGATTCACGACCGGCCGAACCGGATGCTCCAAGTCCAGGACAATGCTGGAACCCCGGCGGGCATCTACGTTGGGGCGGGCACCACTGACCAACGGAAACAGCGCGAGGCCCTGCTCATCGGCCACGATCAAATGCTGATCGTCCGGATCAAAGCCAATCAGCGCGGTTTGCTCACCATCGACGAATCCGATTTGCTGATCGCCGCGCATTTCCCAGACCCGCACCCCATCGGGACACGAAAAAGCGACCAAGGCGCCATTTTGGCTGAACACCGCATTGCCGGCGGGTCCGCGCGGATCGCTATCGCGAGATTTGAGGGTTCGCAAAACCTTTGGATTGGCAATGTCGAACGAGTCTATGCGATGCCCTTCCCAGGAGATCTCCGTTAAATGAGCTCCGTCCGGCGAAAAGCCGACAAGCTCGCCAGACTTGTACACGCTGACGAGTTGCCTCGCGTTTAAAAAGTCCCAAAGGCGGGTGCGTCCATCCCAGCCCGAGACTGCTAACAGCGTGTCGTCGGGATTGAAGGCCAGGCCCACACCCTGGTTGCCAGGCAGGCGCTGGAACTCGCCTGAAGCCTCAACGTCCCACAGGTGGATGTAGTTATCGATGCAGGAACTCGCCAGATAGCGACCTTTAGAGCCCCAGGCGATTCGGTGAACCCCGTCCTGATGAGGCAATTTCCTGCTGATCTCCCCCGTGACCGCATCGATGATTAGAATATTGGTGTGGGCCTCGTTATAACCGGCAACAAATCGCGAGTCGGGGCTGAACTTAAGACTCCATCCGCCAGGGTCGACGTCACTGCCTACTCGAGGGCTCGGCATTGATGCAGCTTGCGGGTTAAGGTTCAGAAAATCGATTCGATCCCCGCTGGAGATTGCTAACTGAGCTCCGTCGGCGGAAAAATCGAGGCTGAAAGGGGAAGCCATTTGCAGCAGGCAGACGCGCTTTTGCCAATTCCAGATACGGGTCCGGCCGTCCTTGTAGCTAAGGGCCAAAAGCGGTGGATCCGTCCTGAACAGCCAGATTCCAGTTACGGGCGCATCAGCTTCGGGGATCCGCGCCAATTCCTTGTCATCGGAAAACCGGCTGACACGAACCGTTCCGAAATTATCGCGGCTCGCATAAAAAGCCAGGGTGGGTTCGGTCAGGACTTTGGTATGGGTTTTGAAGCTTTTGGTTTGTTGCCATCGAATATCCGCCTGAGCGAGGGAAGCGATAGCTTCATTGCGTAGCTCGAGGGCGGGCCGGATTGCGGCGGCTTTGGCAATTACGGCCAGGCTCTCGAAACCAGCCCCGGCCTCGCGGGTGAGTCGCCTGGCCCGGGCCTGGGCAAGGCACGAAGCCCAGAGTTCATCAGTGGCGTGTTGCTTAGCATTCTGGGCCTGCAACCGGAGCGCTCGTTGCTCGCGTTCCGCCCTTGTGGCTTTAATTGCAAGCCAGGAGCTAATGATGGTTCCAGCCATTAAGATGCCGGAAATGGCCAGCGCAGATGCTGTGGCAAGCCGGTTGCGAGCGACGAACTTGCGGAAGCGGTAAGCGGCGCTTGGCGGCCGTGCCACGACCGGCTCTGAGGCAAGGTATCTCTCGAGGTCGCGAGCAAGGCCGTTGGCGGTTTCGTACCGGCGCGCCCTCTCCTGTTCCAGGCACTTCATCACGATCCAGTCCAGGTCGCCTCGTATCACCTTGAGCAACTTTAGGGTATCGGTTCGGCGTGCGTGTGCCAGGTTCGCCAACTGTTCACGACTCATCATGTTCAGACGAGTCGACGGCCGCAGCGCTTGTTTTCCAAGAACGGTGCGCCGGACGGAATCGCCTCGAGATGCGTTGGGACCATCCAGTTCAAACGGAGGCACGCCGGTCAGCAACTCGTAGAGCAACACTCCAAGACTGTAAATATCACTGCGCGTGTCTACATCCACCCCACCTGGCTGCGCCTGCTCCGGGCTCATATACATCGGCGTGCCGAGGAATTGCTCAAATGCGGTAAAGACGGTTTGGCCGATGGAATTGCCCTGGGTGGCCTTGGCAATCCCGAAATCAATTACTTTGGGAACCGCAATCCCATCGTGTTGAGCGACCAGAACATTGGAGGGTTTTATGTCCCGGTGGATAATGCCTTTCTGATGCGCGTGCTGGATCGCGCGGCACACCTGCACGAAAAGTCGGATTCTGTCAGCCGTGCCAAGGCCATTTTCGTCGCAAAACTGAGTGATTTTGTGCCCATCCACCAACTCCATCGCGAAATAGGGCTTTCCTTTTTCTGTGGCTCCCGCATCTAAAACCTTGGCGATGTTGGGATGGTCCATACGCGCCAGCAGTTGGCGTTCGGCGTTAAATCGGGCCACTACCAACCTCGTGTCCATGCCGATTTTAATAACCTTCAGGGCAACCCTTCGCCGCACCGGCCGCTCCTGTTCAGCCAGGTAAACAATCCCGCAACCACCATGTCCAATCTCATGGACCAGGTGGTACCCCGGAATGCTGTCCGACTCGCCATTTAAAAGGGCCCTCCCCGGGTCCGAACCGGGGTTGCTGGGAGTTTGCGGAGGCAAGGAGGGCGAATCCTCCGGTGGGACCTCCGGCTTATCGAGCGCAAGACGAAGCATGCAGCGGCCGCAGAAACCCAAAGGACTTTCGGCGGGAATCGCGGTGCCACATTCGCGGCAGGTACCCTGAGTGAGCATTCAGGATTCTACAAAAGCGTTTTTGGCGCAACCTTACTCGCGTCGCAACGCGCCGGCTTAATGGCCCAGAACCGATATCAGGTGCCGCAGTTCCTCGTCGACTTCAGACTCGGAAGAAACCGTCTCGGCCACCTTGTTGCGGAGCAACAAGCCGAAACGCTGGCGCATCCTATGAATCGCTACATCCACGGCGTTCGTCGTCAAACCACGCTTCTGCGCGAGGTCTGCTCGGGAGATCCCGTCTTTGCCGCCGGGAAGGAAGCTTTGCAGGTCTTCAAAGAGATCCAACCGTTTGGTTTGCTCGTACTCGAAGCGAAGTGCCCGAAGGGTTTGGTCGAGAAGCTCGTAAACCCAGCGGCGCTCAAAAAGAACCTCAGGAGTAACGGGGTCGGCAGGTTCCAGGGAGTAGCGAGTCTCCGCTTCCTCACGGTGAAATGAGACGATGCAGCACCCTCCTCCCCGCTTCGCGGCCAGACTTTTGTCCCGTTCATTGGCCAAAAAATTCTTAACACACGTCAGCAAAAACGACCTGAACCTGCCATTGACTGGATGCACATTGGCGAGCCAGTCACGTTGAAGCACTTTGCAAAAAAAATCCTGAGCCAAATCCTCGGCCTGATGCGAACTGGCGCCAGTTCTCCGAATGTACGCGTAAATGGGGTACCAGTACCTCGAATACAATGCGGCTACCGCTTCGCTTGATCCCTCGGCTGCTTCACGGGCCGTCATAATGACGGACCAATGGGTCGTGTGGAACCCGCCTCCGTGACTTTGCAATTCCTGCGAGGGGGGTACCTGGGACATTTGGAACATTAATGCAGCGTAACAGAGGTTCTTCATCCCCGCAATATGTGCCGGCGTCTTTAGTGCGTCTTTAGCCTCTTTGCTCCTCTCGACGCCGGCGCCGCCCCCCTCCTCCGTCTGTCTCATTTATTATCCCATTTGAGCTGTAAGGTTTGAGCAGTTTTGGTGTTGTAGGCAGGAGAAGCACCAAACGTGGCATACGCGAAATCTCAGCTTGTTGTGCGGGGTTGTCGGCAAACTCCGACTCCCCGCGCAAACAACCCCAAGGCCATCCGGTTCTGCTACCGGGCACTTTCGGCTGTGTTGGCCGGGATTCTGGCAATACCGGCGCCAGTTTGGGCACAGGCCGCCCCCCAACTAAAGATCCGGCAGGTCGGAGAGAACCTGCTTCGGCTCGAACTTCAAGGCGGGCCTACCAACACCACATTTCAGATCCAGGCCAGCACAAACCTTTTGAGTTGGGAGACCCGCGCCGCGACTCTCACTCATCCGGAAACAGTAACAGCCCTGGCCGATATTACTCCCAACAACTCGGCTCAGTTTTTCCGGCTGCGGCCCGTGGCTTCAAGCCTTGTCGACACCAATCCACCCATGTGGACCAACGGACTTGGCGCGCACCTGGCCTTCCAGGCTCCAGGCACATATTCGGTCTCCTGGGCGCCCGCGTTGGACAATACGGGCGTCGCGGAATATCGGATCTTCTTAAATGGTGTTCTAGCCGCGAGCGTTCCGGCCCTCAACCTTTCGACGGAACTGCCCATTGACCCGCATCAGCCGACTGACCTGCGGATCCAGGCGGTGGACGCGGCCGGTAATGCCTCAGCCCTCCAGCCTTTGATGTATCTCCCAGGGGATACTCTGGTCGTTGTCTCAGACGAACGTGGTGGGGTCTATTCCGCCGATTTTCAGACCAATGGGGCTTTTGGGGCTCTGCAAAAAGTGGCCACAGTGAACCCGAACGCCTGGGGTGTCGGATTGGGCGATTTCGATCGCGACGGCATCCTCGACGTGATCGCGGGGGGTGCGTCGAACAACACGGTCATGCCGTTCTTTTTCAAAGGGCGCGGGGACGGAACCTTCGGGCCGCAAGTCAGCCTCCCGACCGCACAAGGGGCCAGCGGTTATGTGATGGATGCCGCGGTAGGGGATTTTGATGCCGATGGAAACCTGGACTTCGCCTGCGGGGGCGACGACCGGTACGTCTTCTTTTATTGGGGCAATGGAGACGGCACATTCACGTTGGGCGTGCAGGATTGGGGCTGCTGTGGCCGAGGTATGACGGCGGGTGATTTCAACGAGGACGGACGCACGGACATTGCGCGGGCGACCGGGCCCGATGGCAAGGTGCGCATTTTTCTTTCCAACGGGGATCGGACCTTTGCCACGCCGAAGGAAGCTGGACAGTTGGGGACCGATCCTTACGGTGTTGCGTCCGCGGACTTCGATGGCGACGGCCACGTGGATCTGATTCGTACTGCTTCAGCGGGCGGAGACGTAGCGTTCTACAAAGGTCTGGGCGACGGGACTTTTACGAACCTGGGGGTGAACGGTCTATGGACCAACCTGGATGTGGGTGATGCAGCTGCCCTCGATGCTTTTGACTATGATCATGATGGTCACCCGGACCTGGTCATGTCCACCTTCGGAACGCACAGCTTGTATTACTACCATAACAACGGCGACGGCACCTTCGCCACGAATCGTCAGACCATTAGCACCGCAATTGCGCGCTCTCTGGGCGTTTCCGCACCGCCATCGCCCGCGCGGACGGACATTTCAATTGTGCCCGGGGACCCGGTTGCCACGCTGAACAACTCGATCACATTCACGGCAGTGGGCACCGGGGCCGGCCCCAATGACACGTATCGATGGACCTTTGGCGACGAGACCACAAACCTGCTGAACTGGGGATTCACAACCAACATGGCCAACATGGGCAAGACCATATCGCATATTTACCCCAGGGAAGGCCGGTTCCTCACGCGGTTATGGCACACCAGTGCCGGGGGCATCCAAAGCGTGCGCGGCACCTGGGCAATTATCAAAGGACAAGTGCCGATTGCTGTGATCACTGCTCCGAGCATCCTCGACGAAACCGTCGCGACCAATGGCCTGTGGCAGACAGCTTTTTACGCGACCAACTCCACCGACGATTTTGGAATCGCCAAATACGAATGGAACTTCGGCAACGGAACCCTGGGAAGCGGAAGCACGGTATATCCAGTTTATTCGGCCGCGGGAACATACTTAGTGACACTGACCGTTACGGACCGCTCCGGCCAGAGCAGCATATCGAGCAAAACCATCACTGTTAAGGCCAACGGAAAACCGACTCCCGTCGTGGCGGGGCCGCGATATTTGGATGAGCGGAATGCCACAAACGGACTGTACTTTGGAGCTTGGACAGGTTTGTCTTCTACCGACGACCGGGGCATTTACGTGTACGCCTGGAGTTTTGGCGACGGCACCACCACCAACGGCTCCGCTGTCATGCACGCTTACAAAGCCCCGGGACTTTATGAGCAGCACCTGACGGTAACGGATTTTGGGAACCAGACTTCAACGGTGACCAACTACGTAACGGTGACTGCAGATGCGCCGCCGGTGGCACAAATCTCCGCCAGCACACTCAGCCCGGAAGGCGCCGAACCGATTTCGTTCAGCGCGGCGGGCTCTTCGGACGACTTTGGCATTCTGTATTATCGCTGGGTTCTGCCGACTCGTTTGTTCGATTTTGCCGGGCAACTGCTGGACACCCATACCTGGGCGGCTTCCAACGTGGTTCAAAACGATAAGCTAATCGTAACTGGAAAGGGCAATTGGACCGATTCACATTTTTACGCCGACGCCCTGAGAGTGCGGCGGGGGGGGAGCCTGGCCGCGCGAGTGGATACACCCAGCGCGGCCTCCGCCCAGGCCATGATTGGGTTGCGGTATGCACAAGCCAACTCGGGCGACTACCGCGACTTCATCTATGCCATCAACTTCAGCAGCGGCGCCATCCAGGTTTATGACTCAGGCGCCTTCAGCAAGGTACTGACTAATTACATTCTCGGCGCATCTTATGATGTTCGTATCGAAACGAAGCCCGACTCAGGAGCGCGCTATTTCTTGCGCCTGTCCGGGACGGGCGCCGCGTTTACGCAGCTCTATGAAACGACTAACCGGACGGATGCGGTGATGGGTTTCGGTGGGTCGGTCGATTCGTCCGTGTTCGGTTTCGATGACGTGGCTTTCACGCCGATTTTTTACGAGGAGAATATTCAAACCGCGGTTTGGCCGGGCGGAGTAGTGACGCTGGAGGTGGTTGATAATGCCCTGCAAACCAATGCCACCACCGTGCTGGTCACTCCAATAACCAACGCGCCGCCCGTGGCCGTCTTTGAGGGTCCCACCAATGCGCCCGCAGGAGTGCTCCTAACCTACCAGGGTTATTCCTCGACTGATGATCACGGCATTGCCAGCTACACCTGGGATTTTGGCGATGGCTCGCAGGGCGCTTTCGGGCCTTTGGTTTCTCACGCGTATCCCTCGCCGGGCCTGTACACGAACACTTTGACGGTGGTCGACTACGCGGGCCAGCAATCCGTGGTTGCCCAGGCGGTATTTGTCGGTCCGGGAAACCAGCTGGTCGACGTGCCGTGGCGACTGATTGGGGGGATCGAGTACCCGCACGAGACGTATGCGGGAAAGACGATCACGCTCAAAGCCGTCGCGCGCAACTTACCTCTTCCGTTCCAGTATACCTGGAATTTCGGCGACGGGACACCGGTCGTAACAAACCAGGCCGTTACGGCGGCCGATGCCTATGGTTTGCAAGCCACTCACGCCTACACCGGCGCTGACGGGACGCCCTTCAACGCGCTGGTCCAGGTTACACTCACCAACGGCACCGTGCTCCAGGCGGCCTATCCCATCCTGCTTCGTCCCAAAACCCTGGATGTGGAGATGAACGTGGCGATCGATGAAGGACTCTGGTACTTGCATAAATCGCAGAACCGGTACGACATCGACCCGCAGAATCCAGGCGGATACTGGATCTATCGAGCTAGCGGATCGAACTACCTCTTTTTTGTGAACGTGTCAGCATCCGCCGTGCAGGCCCTCGCAATCAACGGCCACCTCTATACTGATGATCCCATTCGGGATCCTTACGTGGAGACCGTCCAACGCGGATTAAATTTCCTGCTCACGAACCTGGTAGCCGTTCCGATCGGCACACAGGTGTACGGCGATCCGGATGGCAATCATAACGGGTTCGGGCTTTCGGCCAATAGCAGCTATCCGGTGTATGAAACCGGACCGGTCATGGATGCGTTGGTCGCGGCGGGCGGGCCGGAATTAATCGCGCAAGTTGGGGGCTCCTCAGTCAAAGGCCGCACGTTCTACGATATCATGCAGGACCTGGTGGACATGCTTGCCTGGGGCCAAAGTGAAGATCCGAGTGTCGGGGGTGGATGGCGCTATGGCTGGAACCAAGGATCGGATAATTCAGCCTGCCAATGGGCAGCCATCGGGATGATGGCTGCCGAACGTTATTGGGGAGTCCCCGTTCCGCAATGGGTAAAGCAGCGCAATTATGTGTGGCTCACTAATTCCTGTTGTTTCGGTTATCTCGGCGCGGGCACCGGCGAGGCCACTACCCCTTCCGGTCTGGTTCAAGTGGCGTTTAACGGTCTGCCGACATCGGATCCACTTTGGGTTCAGGCTGAGGCCTACATCGCCGCCAATTGGAGCCAGCTGATGAAGCTGGACAATGTCTACGGGTCTTACGCTATCGCAAAGTCAATGCGTTCCGCCTTGCCAAACCCGGTCGAGAATTTCGCACAAACCGGCAAAAACTGGTTTCTCGATCCTGTTGACGGGCTGGCTCGTGTCACCATAGACGGTCAGCGCAGCGATGGCTCGTGGATATCCAAACGACAGGCGTATTTCAATGATCCCGCTCTGGCCACTCCATGGTCTGTCATTATTCTATCGAGTTCGATCTTCCAGCGCGGTCCGGTGGCGGTGCTCAACGCGCGACCAAATCCGACATCGGTCGGTTTCCCCGTGGTATTGGATGGGCGCAGCTCGTTCCATCAATATCCTGCCCGTCGAATCGTCGAGTACCGCTGGGATTTCGACGCATCCGACGGCCTGGATTTCGACCATCCGGATGCGTACGGCCCCGTCGTAACCAACCGGTTTGGAGCCAACGGCACCAATATTGTCACTCTGCAGGTCCGGGATAACGGCAATCCGCAGCTGTCCAGCACCGCTTCGGTCGAAATCCACACAACCGTGCCGCCACACCCGCCCTTTGCGGATGCGGGTGGGCCCTATGTGGTGTGTGTTGGGCAGGACGTCCATTTGGACGGGAGCGGTTCGTTCGACGTCGACGCGGCCACCGGCGATTACATTCAAAGCTATGCGTGGGAAACTGACTTCCAAATGCCGTTGGATTTCAACGATGGCGTGTTCGGGGTCCAGGCGGTTCTGACGAACGGATTCGCCACCGCAGGCCAGCGCTCGGTCGGTTTGCGCGTGACCGATGCCACCTCCATTGTTTTCCCCCAATCCCATCAACCGGACCTTTCCAGCGAGGACTTCGCGACCGTTTACGTTTACGACAAAGTCATTACCAACCTAATTGCGCGTCCGAAGGACACCAGGGTCCAGCTGGTTTGGACCGCAGTGGGCGATTACGCGGTGGTGATGCGCAGCACCATAGGCCCGGATCGCGGCTTTGAGGAGATCGGCCGCACGACCAGCCGATACGCCACTTTTCTGGACACAAACGTGCAATATAACGTGGGTTATTATTACCGCCTTTTCCCGTATCGGAACGGCGACTCGGACGCGTTAGGCGCTTCGGATCCAGTTTATGCCACATCGCTTCCATTGGGCTTTATAGATCACGGTCCGGTTTTTACAGGATATCCTCCGCGCGATGCGTATGTCGGCAAACTTTATCAGGCAACCCTCCAGGCTTCCGATCAATACAATTACCCGTTTGCATTTAATCTGCTGGCTGGGCCTGCCAACGTGACCTTGGATCGACTGACGGGCGATATTCAGTTCATGCCGACGCTGGATCAGCTCGGAGACAGTCTGGTTTCGTTCGAGGTCACCAATTCCTTCGGAACCAACATTCTTAATTTCAACCTCACCGTTCTCAACGTCACAAATTTTCCGCCAGTGGCCAATGCCAACGGTCCTTACTCGGGCGTGGCCGGCCAGGCCATTGGGTTTTCCTCCCTGGGCACCTTCGATCCGGAAACCAACGTCTTGACGTACGTGTGGGTGTTTGGCGACGGCTCAGTCGATACGAATGCCAACCCGGTTCATGCCTATCCCGCGCAGGGCGATTACCAGGTCAGCCTGTATGTCAATGACGGTCATGGCGGTTCCACGCAGGCGCATACCCAGGCTCATGTTGCGCGGGCCAACCGAATTCCCATCGCCAAGGCTGGCGGAAACCTCACCCCTTTGGTGGGCCAAACCGTCCGCCTGGACGGCTCCGGCTCGTGGGATGCAGATCTGGACCCGCTCACATATCAGTGGGACGTAATCCTGCGCCCCGCCGGAAGCACGTCCCCGTTGCTCGAACCGCAAACCGCCCGGCCATCCCTCCTGATCGATCGCCCCGGCTTTTATGTAATCCGCCTCAAAGTCAATGACGGCCACGCCGACAGCACTCCGGATACGGTGACCATTGTGACGGCGAATTCGAGGCCCGTGGCCAACGCCGGACCCGATCAACTCGTGCCTCAGGGCCAGGTCGCATCCCTTGATGGCACGCGGTCCTTTGACGTTGACGGCAACGCTCTGAACTACCGTTGGACGCTCCTGACCCAACCCGCCGGCAGCACTGCTACACTCGTAAATCCGAACATGCCCCGGCCGAGTTTCACCGTGGATGAGCAGGGCTTGTATGTAGCTGAACTGGTGGTCAATGACGGCTTGATCGATAGCGCGCCGGCGCGGGTGCGCGTTTCCACCGGCAACCTTCCGCCGGAGATTGTCTCGGTGCCCGGCACCAACGCTCTGCCGGGAGCGGCGTGGAGCTACGAGATGGCCGCCTTTGACCCGGACGGAACCAACCTGACCTTCACGTTGGTGACCGCTCCCAACGGCTTGACGTTAAACCTGGAGGCTCCCGCGACGGATCCCGCCCGCCTTTACACCACGAATTTCGCCCTGTTGAACTGGGTACCAACGCAGGCCGACGCGGGACCGCACGATATCCGCGTGCGTGTCACCGACACGGACGGGATCAGTGTTGAGCAGGACTTCACGTTGCTGGTCATACGGGATTCAGAATCGCCGCAGGTCTATGTGCAATTGGCCCATGGTCAAATCCAGCTGGATACCGGCCAATGGGCAGCACAGATTGGAAGCACGGCGCAGTTGCGGGTCATCGCCAGCGACAACGTGGGCGTGACGACCACGAGCCTGAACGTGGGCTCGCAGAATATTTCCCTGGATAGCTCCGGTCTCGGTTCAGTGGTGGCGAGCAATGCCGGGTTGTGGCGCATCGTAGCCACGGCAACGGACGCGGCCGGGAATGTCGGCAGCACCAACGCTTCGATTTTCTTTTATGACCCGAACGCCACGAATTCTGTTTTCGTCCAAATCCACAGCCCGACCAACTACCAGATCCTGACCAAGGCGGTGCCAATCGTCGCGACCGTCACGAACGCGACTGACATTTTCTCCTATCGCGTGGATTTTGCGCGAGCAGCCGACGTCGACTTCGAGCACATTGCGGTTGAAGGTCCCCAGTTCACGACCATCACCAACGTCATTTTGCCGATGGGCGTGCGCGCGATCACCGACACCGCGCTGGCTCAGTTCGATCCCAGTCTCATGCTCAACGACGACTACGTAATCCGTGTCGTCGCCAGTGACGGCTTGA
>Ga0070738_10004426_pt1 | contig 16883 bp, 20 predicted proteins | sample Coa_R2_2_FD_66446 | JGI IMG/M metagenome (GOLD analysis project Ga0070738, IMG submission 66446) | Surface soil microbial communities from Centralia Pennsylvania, which are recovering from an underground coalmine fire - Coalmine... | ecosystem: Environmental > Terrestrial > Soil > Unclassified ...
ATGCCCGGCCGGATCTTTCACGAGCTGCACGAGCTGTGGCTGGAGCCCGCCCGGGGCGACGAGTACGTCGGCACGCTGGTGAACGCCTACCTGGCGCGTGGCGGAAGCGCCGTAGGCGTGACCGCCGGCGAATCCTATTTCGACGTGGGCACGATGGACGGCTACCGCGCCGCGATAGCCGTTCTGGAGTCCGAAGAAGCGCCTACTGCTGCTGGGACACTCCAGTCCGGCTGACGATCACCATCGGCGGCGCCTCCGGCTCGCGGTTTACCAGCGTGCGGTGGAAGAACGGATGCCGGGCGCTGCGGACCTCGTGCTCGATCGTGAACAGCGGCTTGCCGTCCTCAGGATCGACGATCTCCTGGAACCGGAACTGGTGGTTGCGGATGCCTTCGCTCACCAGCCCGCGGTCTTCCAGCCAGCGCATCGGTCCCGAGAAGTTGGTGACGTAGACGGCAATGTGGTGGCCGTCGTACTCGGGCAACGGAGCGTCGGTCTCGCGGAAGATCAACTGCTGGCCTGAGCCGATGTCCACGACGGCAGCCCCATCCTCCACGCGCGCCGGCGCCTCGAACACCTGCTGGTAGAAGCGCGTGATGCCATCGGCAGTACCGCGGGGCACGGTGAACTCGATGTACGGCATGCCCAGGGTCATGCTGCCGAACCGACCCGGACCGTAGAGGTGGTAGACGTTACCCCAGGGGCAGGTCGCCTCGACATAATCGCCCTTGTCGGACCAGGAGAATTTGGTGCCCTCGAGCTGCTGCTCGACGGACGCCAGCCGCTCCTTCAGCGCGCTGAGATCGCGGACGACCAGGCCGGTGTGGCCGCGCAGCGCCTGTGGCTCGCGGGTGGGCAGGTGGAATTGCGAGTTGCCGACGTTGACCCACATGTTGTTGATGCCGACGGTCATGTAGGGGTCGCGGGTGAAGCCCAGGCCCACGATGTAGAACACCGTCGCTTTCAGCGGGTCGGGCTGGGTGACGTTCACGTGCTCCAGCGACATGATGTTGCCGACGTCCTCGGCGAGGGCGGCATGCGTCTGAGTCATCACGGCCATGGCAAGAACCTCCTGCGGGGATTAGGTAGGGCCTATTGTGTCACTGGCCGCGTTTCAGCTCGATCGGCTGGCCGTGGGGCGTGGCGTGGGCGGCTCGCTCCCATTCGTCCTTGCGGCGCGCCAGCTCCGCTTCGGTTGCCAGGCCCTTCTGAGCCACGACGCGCTCCAGCGCGGTGAGCCAGTGCTGGTAGTAGTCCTCGGGCTCGCCCCGCCGCTGGGCCTCGGCGATCTCGCGCGAGAGGGCTTCCGTCCACTCGCGCGGACTGATGTGCCCCTGCTGTTGCAGCAGCGTGGCCATGGCGAATGCCTGCGCCTGCCAGGCGTCCTCGAAGACCGGCTCGGAGGTGTCGCTAGGCGGGATCGAGGTACTCATCCCAGAGGTCGACGTAGATGGCGTCCTTCGAGTTGGCGTCGGGGCCCCACAGCTCTTCGGGACTGAAGCGGACGCTGTACGTGTGCTGGTAGCGCGGGTCCTGGCTGGCCACCCATGAGTCTGGAAAGCGCTGCACGCCTAGATTGCGCTCGACCGTGCCGACGTGGCCTCGGATATACCGCGGCAGGCGGGTATGTCCCTTGGGATGGATGTTTCGCGCCCGAACTCGGTCGCCCACCTTGAACTTGGCCGGGGGATCCGCTTCGGGTTTGGGAGCGCGCCAAGGCTGAAGCTGCCCCAGGTACTGCTCGCGCGTGACTTTGGGGACCCGAACCCCGCCGGGGCGCGGCTTGCCGTCCGCCAGCTCCTTTTCCGACACCACGCCGGCGGCCAGGAGGCGCGACTCCAACCCAAACAGCCAGCGCTCGTAGTAGGACGACTGGAGGTAGCGTGCCGGCGGCATCTGCTCCATGCTGAAGCGCGACTGATCGACGGTCCACTTGGGGCCGAGGTTCAGGACACGGGTCAGCCCGTAGACGCGGCCCTCCCAGTCGGCATGAAACACGGGTTCGTTCTCTTCGCGGACAACAGGCCCCATGTCCTGCATGCCGCCCATGTCGTGGACGCCGTTCACGGGACGGTCACCTTGCCGGCGCCGATCATGGCGTCGCGGGTGATGATGCTTGCCAGCCGCTCCTCGCTCCAGCCTTCGCTGCCTGCCGGCCGCTCCGGCACGACGAAGTAGCGGATGTCCGAGTTGGAGTCCCAGACGCGTACCTCCACGTCATCTGCCAGTTCGACGCCCAGCTCCTTCAGCACGGCGCGAGGCTCGATGACCGCTCGAGATCGATACGCCGCCGACTTGTACCAGGTGGGCGGCAAGCCCAGGATCTGCGTCGGATAGCAGGAGCACAGGGTGCAGACCACCAGGTTGTGGACGGAGGGCGTGTTCTCCAGCGCCACAAGCCGTGTCGCCAGCACGCCGGCGACGGTGAAGTCGAACTCCTCGACCGCGGCGTTGGTGTCCTCGAACAGGCGCCGGCGGAAGTCGGGATCGACCCACGCGTGGGCCACGACCTTGGCGCCGTAGTGCGGTCCGATGCGCGTCTCGTAGGTCTCGACCACCGCGTCCAGCGCCCTGGGATCGACCAGGCCCTTCTCGACCAGGAGCGACTCCAGCGTGCGAACGCGCAGGGCCACGTCGGACAGCTCCGTGCCCTCATGCTGGTGGGTGTGCTCGGTGACGGTGCTCATGCCGCGATTATGCCGCTTTCGCCGCGTCCACGTACTTGTACTCGACGAACTTGGACAGGTCGACTGGGTTCTTCACGATGCCTTCCTTCTGCCAGAAGTCCTGCTGGCGCTGCAGGTCCGCGAGGTCGACGCGAGAGTCGGTGGGCGGCGGCACGATGGGCGAGCTGGCGATGGTCTCGGCGGGTACCTTGGTCCACTTGCTGATGATCGCCAGATCGGCCTGGTTGGTGATCTTGCCGTCCTTGGCCGCGGTCGCGTAATCGGCGAAGCCCTTCAAATACGCCCGGATGAACCGCACCGGCACGTCGTCGGTGCGGTTCAGGAAGCTGGGGCCGAAGGCGATGAAGCTGGCGGTCTGGTTGCCGATGTAGTCGGCGCTGTTGGCCAGCTTCACGGCGATGCCCTTCTGGATGATCTGTGTCGACAGCGGTTCGGAGGCGCTGCCGGCGTCGAGGGCTTTGTTGCTCAGCGCCGCCGCCGTATCGGTGTTGACCACGCGCTGGAGGTCGATGTCCTTCAAGGTGAGGCCGCTCTTGTAGAGGATGTTGCGGATGCCGTAATCGACCGGCGAGCCCTCGACGTTCAGGCTCACCTTCTTGCCCTTGAGGTCGGCGACTGTCTTGACCTGCCCGCTGTCGGCCAGGTCTTTCCGGACCACGAGCGTGGCGTTGGTCAGGTTGTTGGCCGCGACGGCTTTCAGCGTGACGTCGCGCGAGAGGGCGTTGAACAGCCCCGGGCTGGGCGTGGCCGGGATGGCGTCGAGCTGGCCGGCCGACAGCGGCGCGTTCATCAGGGCGCCGGAGTCGAAGGGGATGAACTCTACCTCGACGTTCTGCTCCGCGAAGTAGCCGCGATCCTGGGCGAAGTACATCGCCGCGCCGGCCAGGATTGGGTTGTAGCCGAGCTTCACGTGCGCCGCGTTGCCGGCCGGTTTCGCGGCCGCGCTCGAAGCTGCCGGCTTGGCCGCAGCGCTTGCCGCTGCGCTCGGTTTGGCTGCCGCGCTCGCTGACGCAGGACTGCTTACCACTGGCGCTGCACCGCTGCTTCCTGCCGTGGCTGCTCCGCCGCAGCCGACCAAGAGGAGACTCAGCGCAGCAGTGCAGGACGCAGTCCTGCGCAGGGCGGGCGGGTGGGCAAAGCGCCGCAGGCGCGAAGCCCCCCGCCCCAGGCGCTTGATCAGCATCTCCCGCAAAGGGCCAGAAGCGCGGCGGCTGGAGGCTGTTCGTGCTCTTGCCCGCCCGCCCACCCTTCGCAGGACCGCGTCCTGCACCTGCCGGCTTGGCGAGCCGATCAGGTTCATCCGTACAGCTCCTTGGTGGCGAGGCGGGCGCCTTCGACCATGGAACCGAGCTTGGCCCAGGCGACGCTTGGGGCTACGGGGCGGAGGCCCAGGGCGGTGCCGAAGCCGCAGTCGGTGCCGGCCATCACCCGCTCCGGCCCGACGATCTGGGCGAAACGCACCAGCCGCTCGCAGACCAGCTCGGGATGCTCGACGTAGTTCGTGCAGGAATCGATCACGCCCGGGATGAGCGTCACTCCATCGGGCAGCGGTTGGCTCTTCCAGACCTTCCACTCGTGCTCGTGGCGCGGGTTGGCAGCCTCGAACAGAAACGCGCCCACCTTCGCCTGGAGCAATACGTCCACCAGCTTGGCCAGCTCCAGATCGTGGTTGTGCGGGCCGTTGTAGTTGCCCCAGCACACGTGCAGCCGTACGCGCTCTCGGGGCAGGCCCTCGATAGCCGAGTTCAGCACCCGGATGTGCATGGCCGCCACCTCCAGGAACTCCTCGTCCGTGAGGTGGAACAGCTGGTTGCTGCGCCCGGAGGCCAGGTCGGGGCAGTCGAGCTGCAGGGTAAAGCCGGCATCTACGATGGCGTGGTACTCGTCGCGCATGGCCTCGGCCAGCGCGACCAGATACTCCTCTTCCGTCTTGTAGTAGCTGGTCGGCATGAAGCGGGAGATCTGGCCGGGCGATGGCGCGGTCATGAACACGCCCGTGGGGTGGGCGGCGTCCGCGGCGGCCTTCAGGGTGGCGATGTCCCGGCGCACCGCCGAGGGGTCGGCGAGCGAGACGGGGCCGTCGTTGCTGGGCGTGGTCACCTGGTTGCCCGGCTCGCGGTGGAAGTCGGGGAACTCGTCGCGCTCGTGATTCACGCTGGAGTTCTGGCGGGACTCGCCGTTGAACCCGGCCAGTCGGTCCTTTACATAAGCGGTGTACGAGGTCTTGCTGTATTCGCCGTCGCTGACGATGTCGATGCCCATATCGACCTGGCGCTTGACCACCTCGCGCGTGGCGCTGGCGATGCGCGCCTCGAGGGCGGCCGCGTCGTACGGCTCGCCCCGGTCCCTGGCCACCATCATGTCGAACAGGTCGGGTGGCCGCGGCAGGCTGCCGGTATGGGTGGTGAGGATACGGCCGGTCTGGCTCATCAGGCGCTTGGCACTCCTTCCGGATACAGGCTCTTCACGAAGTCCTGCAGGCTTTCGAGATAGCTATTGTCGTAGAACTCGGACGGCTTATGGCTGGCGGCGTTCGGCTCCACGGCGAAGTCCAGCAGATTCTGGATCACATCGTCGTGGACGACGGGGTAGGCGGCCCAGCGGCCCTTTACGCTGTCGTACGCCTCCTGGAGGGCGGCCGCGTCGCTGGTCTTGGTGTACTTGGCGATGGCGGCCTTGGCCGCGTCCTCGTTGCTGTTGGCGATCTTGATCGCCTCCAGGTAGGCCTTCAGGACGTTCAGCAGGGTGGTCTTGTTCTGGTTGGCCCAGTCGCGCCGGACCTCGACCGCGTCGTTGATGCTTGGCAGCTTCATATTGGTGATGTTGGCGATCTCGTGCAAGCCGAGCTGGCGGGCTTGCAGGGTCAGCGGCGGCGACAGCATGCCCGCCTGCACCGTTCCCTGCTGCATCGCCGGCAGCACGCCCTGCGTGGAGACGTAGGTGAACTTCACCTGGCTTGCGTCGATACCCTCATGCCGCAGGTAGGTGCGCATGGCGATGTCGCTGGCCGCGCCGCGGGTGGAGGCCGCGACGGTCTTGCCGATGAGGTCTTTCGCGCTGCTGATGTCCTTCGGTCCGTACAGCGAGAACACCAATTGGGGCAGGTGCACCGCCACATACAAGACGTCGGCGCCGGCCAGACGAGCCGTCACGGCCTCGCCGGCGTCGTCTGATACCTGGGTGTCGCCGCCCACCAGGGCCTGGATGTCTGCCGGTCCCTGGATGTACTGCACGTCGACGTCCACGCCGTACTTCTTGAACAGGCCCTGCTCGGTCGCGATCCACAGCGGCGCGATGCCCGCTCCGGCCGCCGGGTAGGTCAGTCGAATCGTGCCGGCGGCGGCTCCTGTGGATGCGCTGGCGCCACTCGATGGCTTGCTCGCTGCAGGGGCCGATGCCGGCTGTGCAGCGCTGGGCGGCGGCTGAGCAGTGCTGGAGCAGCTTGCCAGCAGCAGCGCCAGTGCGAGGAGCGAGTTCGCTCGTGCCAAGCCGAAGGCACAAGGCCATGGGCCGGTGCTTCCGGATCGTCCAACCGACCTGACTGGATCCCGTGCCATGGCAACCTCCTGCGGTCAGGCGTCGTGCTACGGCTGGCGATTGTATTGGCGGCCGCGGTGATAAGTCCAATATCTCTTTTGTCTCTGTCTGATATCGCCAGAGATATCATGCGGCCAGTGGAACTGCACCACCTGAGGGCGTTCATCGCCGTGGCCGAAGAGCTGCACTTTGGCCGCGCCGCAGCACGGCTGCACGTCAGCCAGCCTCCGCTGAGCCAGCAGATCCAACGATTGGAGCGGGAGCTCGGCGCCCGGCTGTTCGACCGAACACGGCGCAGCGTCAAGCTCACGCCGGCGGGCGAGGTGCTTCTCCAGGAGGCCCGCGGCATCGTGGACGAGGTGGAGCATGCGCGCGAGGCCGTGCAGCGCGCCAGCTCGGGTGCAGCCGGACGGCTGAGAATCGCCTTCGTCGGGGCGGCCGCCTACGAGGCGCTGCCGCGCTGCGTGCGCACGTTCCGGCGCCACTACCCCGATGTGGCCATCAGCACCCGCGAGTCGGTGCCCAGCAGCGAGCAGGTCAGCCAGCTGCTGGAGGGCAGCCTCGATATTGGCTTCATCGGCACGCCGCCGCGCCGCCACGAGGAGCTGGATTACGAGGTCGTCGACCAGGAATGGCTCGTGGCGGTGCTGCCCGATTCACATCCCGCTGCAGCCGGCGACTCCGTTGAATTCACGGCGCTGGCGGGCGAGCCGTTCATCATCATGAGCCGCTCCCGATCTACCAGCTTGTACGATTCGCTGCTGGCGGCCTGCCACCGAGCCGGCTTCAATCCCAGGCTGGCCTACGAGGTGTCGGAAATGCCGGCGGCGGTCGGGCTGGCGGCGGCGGGGCTCGGTGTGGCCATCATGCCCTCGAGCGTGTGCCGCATCTGCGTCCCCGGCGTGATCTACCGGCGCCTGGAGCCGCGCGTCACGCGCGACGTGGTGCTGGCCTGCCGGCGCGAGTCGCCGTTGCCGGTGGTCCGCAACTTCGTGCGCCTGGTGCGCACCCCTAGCTTTTGACCGCCGCCTCCATGTAGCTGTTGTCGTAGGAATCTTCGGGCTTGGCCTGCTTGGCTTTGGGGTCGTTCGAGAGGGCCAGGATGTTGGCCAGGCCTTTCGGATCGACCGTGGGCACCTTCTTGCCCTGCCAGACCGGCAGGCTGGCGTCAAAGCCGACCTCGGCCGTGGGCTCGTCGGTCTCGGTGTATTTCTGGAGGGACTTGAGGACCGCCGCCTTGTTCGCGGGGTCGGCGGCATACGCCCAGCCCTCCGCATAGCTCTTGAGGAATTTCAGGATGGTGTCGCGGTTGTCCTTGAGATATGCCCGAGTGACGGTGAAGCCGGCCGTGTTCAGCGGCTCGCCCAGCTTGAAGCCGTTCACCAGCTCGACATACCCCTGCTTGTCGGCCTGGGCCGTCACGGGCGGCGACAGGATGCCAGCCGCCAGGCCCTTGGACATCGCCGCCAGGATGCCCGGCACAGTCGAGCCGGAGGGGACGATCTTGACCTTGTCCAGCATGTTGTAGTGCTTCAGGAACAGCTGCGCCGAGGCATCGGTCGAGGATCCGGCGGTGGTGATGCCGACGCTCTGGCCGGCCAGGTCCGTGACGGACTTGTACTTCTTGTCGGCGTACAGCGAGAAGGTCGGGTAGTCGTCCACGGTGGCAAGCATCACCAGCGTGCCGCCCTGCATGTTAACGTTGGTCACCTCGGTGCCGCCCACGCCGGCGATCTGGATCTCGTTGGCCACCAGCGCCGGCACCTGCGCCGCGCCGGAGACCCGCTTGAGGTCCACGTCGAGGCCGTTCTTCTGGAACATGCCCGCGTCTTTGGCCATGTAGATCGGCGCGAACCCAGACGTCGCCTGCGAGTAGCTGACCACGATCGTCCCGCCCGACGCCGCCGGCTTGGCCGCGGGGGAACCCGCGGCGCCGGCCGAGGCACCCAAGCTGGCCGAAGCAGCCGGGCTGGCAGATGCCGCGGGCTTAGCCGAGGCAGATGCCGCGGCCACGGAGCCCGGCGGCGTAGATGCAGGAGCAGCCTGGCCGCCGCAAGCGGCGAGAGTAGCCGTCGCCAGCAGAGCGGAGACGAGCGTCTTCAGTTCCATCGTGCACGCCATGGTACCTGGCGACCCTCGCGCTGTCATCCTGAGCGTCCAGCGAAGCATCCCCAATCGGAACTGGGGACCCTTCGCTCGACGCTCAGGGTGACACGACGGCGGGCGGGCTAGAGTAACGGACGAATGGCCGAGCAGCGTCCCATCCGCATCCTGATCGGCAAGGCCGGCATGGACGGGCACGATCGGGGTGTGAAGGTCGTGGCGCGGATCCTCCGCGATGCCGGTTTCGAGGTCATCTACACCGGGCTGTACCAGACGCCCGAGACGATCGTGAACACGGCCATCCAGGAGGACGTGGACGCCATCGGCATCAGCGTGCTGTCGGCGGCGCACAAGCACATCTTCTCGGAGACGGCGCGCCGCATGCGCGAGCAGGGGCTGGACGACGTGCTCCTGTTCGGCGGCGGGATCATCCCGCCCAAGGACGTGCAGTGGCTGGAGGAGCAGGGCGTGAAGCGCGTGTTCCTGCCGGGGGCCAGCGGTCCGGAGATCGTCGGCTGGCTGAGAGAAGCCGTAGCCGAAAAGCGCGCAGGCTGATCGATACTCACTCCATGCTGAAGACGTTAGGGTTGCTGGCATTCAGCGCCGAGTTCCTCAAAGGTGGCTGGAGCCAAACGAAACGCGGCGAGGCGCTGGCCAAGCGCGCTCAGAGCGTGGGCATTCCGGCCACGCCCCAGTTCATCGTGGCCTGCGGCTACACCATGGTCGGCGCGGCTATTGGCCTGCAGATCCCGTTCCTGCGCCGCATTTCGGCGCTGATCCTGGCCCTCCTGCTGCCGCCCATCACCTACATCGGCCATCGTTTCTGGGAGATGGAGGATCCTCAGCAGCGGGACCAGCACATGACCCAGGTGATGAAGAACGCCACCATGTTTGGCGGCGCACTGTTCATCGCCGGCTCGAAGTAACCAGCCGGAACGTCAGGTTGATGCGCTCGCCGCTGGCGGGCTCCTTCGGCACTCGGTGCTGCCAGCGGCGCTGACACTCGCCCTCCATGAGCAGCAGGCTGCCGCCTGCCAGCCGCATGGAGACGACGTCGTTCGGCGGCGCCTTGCGCCGGAGCTGGAAGGTGCGTGCGGCGCCCAGGCTGAGCGACGCGATGGTGGGCGCGATCTCGCGCTCGTCGTCCGAATGCCAGCCCATGCTGTCGTCGCCGGCGCGGTAGAGATTGCAGAGCACGCTGTTGAACCGCTCTCGGCTGGCGGCCTCGATCCGCTCCTTCAGCTCCAGCAGCTCGGGCGTCCAGGGCAGCGGCTCGTTGCGGATGCCGGAGTAGGTGTAGCTGGCGCCCGGATCGCCGTACCAGGCGGTCAGCCGCGGCAGGTTGATCCGCTTCGCGCCGAGCCGCATCGCGTCCTGCCGCCACGCGAGGCTGTGCCGAAGTTCCTGGAAGAAGCGGTCGGCTTCATCCCACGCCAGGAATCGCTCCGTCAAGCTTGCTTCCGGCGCGGCCAGGAACAGAGCCATCATGCATAGTTATGACAGCCGTGACCTTCAGCGCGAGTGACGCCGTCGTCGACCAGGCCGGCGACTTCCGTGTCCACCGCTCGATCTACGCCGACCCGGCCATTTTCGAGCTGGAGATGCAGCGCATCTTCGAGCGGACATGGGTGTTCGTGGCGCACGAATCGGAGCTGCCGAATCCCGGCGATTACGTCACGACCACGCTCGGCACCCAGCCGGTCATCGTCTCGCGCGGCCCGGATGACGACGTTCACGTCATGCTGAACCGCTGCCGCCATCGCGGCTCGGTCGTCTGCCGGGCCGAGAAGGGCCACGCCACCAGCTGGACCTGCCCGTACCACGGCTGGGTCTACGCCTGCGACGGCGCCCTGGAGGGAATCGCCCAGGCCAGCGGCTATCCGGACGACTTTCTCGACCGGGACATGGGCCTGGTCCCGGCGCCACGCGTGGGCGTCTACCGCGGCCTCATCTTCGCCAGCATGAGTGCGACCGGCGAGTCGCTGGACGAGCGGCTGGCGCAAGTCGCCCCGTACATCGATTTCTGGGCCGATCGATCGCCGCTGGGCAAGATCACCTTGACTCGTGGCGCGCACAAGTTCTTCTTCGCCGGCAATTGGAAGTTCCAGCTCGACAACGGCAGCGACGGCTACCACGGCAACTACGTCCACGAGTCGTTCCTGCAGATCCTCGACCGCGCGGGCGAGAAGAAGGTCGGCGATTACAAGCAGCTGAGGTCGACCGGCTCGGTCGTCGGGCTGGGCCACGGCGACGGCTTCATCGACCGGCCCTACGGCGGCATGGCCGGCCAGTTCGAGTATCACGATCCCAGCCTGGCCGGCTATCACGAGCAGCTGCGCCAAGCCTACGGCGCCGAGCGGGCTCAGGCCATCCTCGGGCAGCGCAACCTGCTGGTGTTTCCAAACCTGTATCTGTTCGAGTCGCACATCCGCGTCATCCGGCCGCTGGCCGTGGACCGCACCGTCGTGCTCATGCACCCGACCAGGCTGGAGGGCGTGGACGATGCGCTGAACACGGCGCGCTTGCGCACCCACGAGCGCTTCTTCGGCCCAGCGGGCTTCGGCGCGCCCGACGACGTGGAGATGTTCGTGAACGGCGAGACGGGCATGAAGGCGCGCTCGGCCGAGTGGGTGCTGATGAGCCGGGGCTTGGCCCGGGAATCCTACGAGGACGGCGTCTGGCGCGGCGGCCACTCGACGGATGAGTCGCCCCAGCGCTCGATGTACCGCGAGTGGAAGCGCTTCATGTCTTCCGAATGACGGCGGGCGAAGCCGAGCAGCTCCTGATCCACGAATGCCGGCTGATCGACGAGCGGCGTTTCGACGAATGGCTAGGGCTGTTCGCAGAGGACGCGCTCTACTGGCTGCCGATCACCGACGGCGACCCGGCCGTCGAGCCGTCGCTCATCTACGACGACAAGCCGCGCCTGCGCGAGCGTATCTTCCGCCTGACGCAGACGCGCGCACCCTCGCAGGACCCGCCCTCGCGCACGCTCCACAACGTCTCCAACGTGGCCCTCGACGGCCGCTTGGTACGCTGCCACCTCACCATCCATGAGTACCGGCCGGGCGACCTGTCTCAGGTGGGCCTTGGCCAGCAGCGGGTCTTTCCCGCTTCGGCGGAGTACGAATTCACGCCCGAGGGGCTCATCCGACTCAAGAAGGTCTGGCTCCTGACGCGAGATGCGCCCCAGTACAACCTGACCTTCATCTTCTAGGGGGCCGGGGTTACTCGTTTGAAAGCACGATTGGTACGAATGCTTCCTCCAGCGGCACAGGCGCAGCCATGAGACCCTGCTCTACCAGGTACTGGTTCAGCGCTTCGAGGGCGACGCGGTTGGGTTCGAGGCCGTAGGGCCAGGGATCGGGGCCGAGGACGTCTTCCATTTCGAGGATGTCCTCGAACAGCCAGGGCAGCATGTAGCGGGCGGCGCCGCTGAAGCGCATCTGGTCCCAGCACCAATCCTTGGCCGCGACGAAGGCCTTGAACAGGCTCTCGGCGATCCATGAGTGCTGGCGGTGGAGCTCCTCGCGCACGACCACGGTGTGCATCATCGGGAAGATGCCGGTCTTGCGGAAGTAGTCCTGCTCGGCCTGACGTGAGTTGGGGATGAGCTTGCCCACAAGCTCCGGATGGCTGTTCGCCGACAGCGGCCGGCGGGCGCCGATCAGCGCGTCGAGCTCGCCGTCGCGCAGCGCATCGGAGAGGCTTCGGTCCGCGCCGATGAAGCCGACGTCGAAGCCGGCTTTGGGGCGCAGGTCCAGCTCGGGGTCCGGCTCGCGTGGGGAGTTCACTCCGCCTTCGATCCACTGGATCGAGTGCAGGTCGACGCCGTACTCGTGCTGCAGCAGCCCGCGAATCCACACGGCCGCGGTCTGGCGGTATTCCGGCACGCCGATTCGTCTACCGGTCAGATCGCTCGGCTTCTCGATGCCGGCCTGCTTGTTAACGAAGATGTAGCCGTGGCGGAACAGGCGCGAGGGGAAGATCGGCAGCGCCAGGTACGGAAACACCCCCTGCGACCGGAGCTGCAGGTAGACCGACGTAGACATCTCCGACACGTCGAAGGACTGCTTCTTGATGAGCCGGTTGAAGATCTCCGGCGGCGACTGGATGGGAACGTAGGTGAGGTCGATGCCCTCCGGCTGGATGAGGCCGGTGCGAAGGGCTTCGGTGCGGTCATACGGGCCGCACGCCAGGGTGAGCCGGAGGTTTGCCACGGCCGCCATCTTAGCCTCGATGGCTGGCTGGTGCCCTCCGCATACAATGTGTCCTCGGCACTACCGAAATTAGTGGAGGATTGAACGATGGCGTGGAATTCATTCCGAACTGACGACACGAACGTTGGACTTACGGCCGAGCTGACCACCTTCAAGGGCGGCAACGGCGATACGATTCACACCTACAACGTCAGCCCCAAGGGCAATAACAAGCGCGGGGGCATCGTGCTGGTGCACCACCTCCCCGGTTGGGACGAGCTGTTCCAGGAGTTCGCCCGGCGCTGGGCCTCGCAGGGCTACGACGTGATCTGCCCGGACCTGTACTGCCGCTTTGGCCACGGCTCGTCCGACGACGTGGCGGCCAAGGTCCGCGCCGAGGGTGGCGTGCACGACTCCAGCGTGATCGCCGACTGCGAAGCGGCGATGAACTGGCTGAAGGCGCTGCCGACGAACAACGGCAAGGTCGGCATCACCGGCACCTGCTCGGGCGGCCGGCATTCGGTGCTCGTGGCCTCGCGGGTGCCCGGCTTCGCGGCCGTGATCGACTGCTGGGGCGGCGGCGTGGTCCAGGATCCCAATCCGCCGGCGCAGCCGGTGGCGCCCATCGATTACACCAAGGACCTGAACGTGCCGCTGCTAGGCATCTTCGGGAACGACGATCAGCGCCCGTCCCCGGCGGACGTGGACAAGCACGAGGAAGAGCTGAAGAAGCACGGCAAGAACTACGAGTTCCACCGCTATGACGGCGCCGGGCACGCCTTCTGGTATCACGACCGGCCGGCCTACCGCCAGCAGCAGGCGATGGACTCCTGGGGCAAGGCGATGGACTTCTTCGCCAAGCACCTCAGCTAGGACGCGGCAGGAGGCACACGCTATGTGCACCATGATTGCCATGCACGCCGACATCAACGGCTGCGGCAAGGGCAACCAGGGGTGGTTCCCGGTAACAGGCGCGGTGGTCGGCTTCGACCACCCCACCGCCAGCGCGGCCGAGCATGCGTTGCTGCTCGACTTCGTGAACCACGACATGGGCCCCAGCGCCCGTGTGGCCGTGGAGATGGACCTGGCCTCAGGCCGGGCGCTCATCGCCCAGCTCCAGGCCGCCATCGAGGCCGCCGAGATGAGCGGGGTGCGCGAGTACGCTCCCGGCCAGGAGCCCGCGGCAGCTTAGGAGGACGCAGCGGGGTTCGCCGGTGGCTTCACGGCCACCGGCGAGCCATCCGGGTTGCGCACCAGGCCCTGAAGGTGCGCCCGCACGTACACCAGGCCGGCGATCAGCGCCGCTCCGCCGGCCTGCTGCCAGTTGACCGCCGAGGGATTGAGGCCGCCGGCCGTCAGCTCCTGAATCACGATGTCCGCGCCGGCCGTCAGCACGGCCGCGGCGAGGCTTTCCAACCAGCCCTTGCTGGGTCCGCTGAGGTTGTTCCACCACTTCATGGCTCAAGGGATACGCCGCTGCCGCACCAGACGAGTCGGCTACAGTTGTGCTTTCCCGCGGAGCTTGAAGGAGGTGCGCATCTCGCCCCCGAAATTCGACTATTACATCCTGAACACGTACCAGCCTGAGGCGGACGGCGCGCCGGAGCGGCTGTACGCGAGCTGGCTGGAGCAGGCGCTGGCGGCGGAGGACTTGGGCTACGACACGCTGTGGTGCACGGAGCACCATTTCCGGCACTTCGGCGGCATGATGCCCAACCCGCAGCTGTTCCTGGCCTCGGTCGCCTCCCGCACGCGTCGTATCCGCCTGGGCACGGCCGTCGCCATCCTGCCGCTGCACCACCCCATGCGCATCGCCGAGGACGTGGCCATGCTGGACAACATCAGCGGCGGCCGCGTCGAGGTGGGGGTGGGTCGCGGCATGCCGCAGGCGGAGTACGAGATTTTCGGCGCGGATTGGGAGACCTCGCATGAGCACGTGACCGAGGCGCTGGCCATCATGCGCAAGAGCTGGGCGGGCCAGCTCTTCCGGTGGCAGGGCGAGCACTACCGCTACGGCCGCGAGGTGACGGTGTTCCCGCCGCCGGTCCAGAAGCCCCACCCGCCAGTGTGGGTGACGGCCAACTTCGACGAATCGCACTTCCGCTGGATTGGCCGGCAGGGCTTCAATCTGATGACCCTGCCGTGGGCGCTGCCCAGCTACGACCGCTCCCGCGAGCTGATTGGCATCTACCAGGACAGCCTGGCCGACGCCGGCCACGACCCGGCCAGGCGCAACGTGCTGGCGATGTTCCCAACGCACGTCTGTGAGACGGCGGCGGAGGCGCGCGCCGCCGAGGGTTACTGGGCGCGGATGGTGGCCACGGCCACCGGCGAGCGCGGCGGCGACCTGGCCCACGCCATGAGCTTCGACGACATCGTGGCCCAATCGCGCGGCATCTACGGCGACGTAGCTCGCTGCCGCGAGCACGTGGCCTACATCCGCGACAAGCTCGGCCTGACCCACATCGCCACCATGCACCACTTCGGCGGCGTGCCCCAGGAGACGGTCCTGCGCTCGATGCGCCTCTTCGCCGAAGGCGTGGCGTCCGCCTTCAGCTCAGGCTGAGCGTAGCGACTCAGCGAGCGACGGGCATTGTTTGTGCCGGCTCTCCGGCGGCGGCTTTGGCCACTGCGTCCACGTCGTAAGCCGGGTCTAGCTGCCGAACCTGCGCCTTCTCAGCGGCAGCCTGCTGAGCATCGCCCGCCAGCTGCGCCAGGTACGCCAGCGAATCATGCAGGCAGGCTTTCGAGGCGGCATCCCAGGCCGGCGTGGTCTGCGACGAATTGGCTCGCGCTACCGCCGCTTGGAAGCTGGCCGCGTCCTGCGCGACCAAATTCGGAAAGTGGTCTGTCGCCGGAACGAACGCGCCGCCGATCCAGGCGTAGACGGTGTGCAGTGGCGGGCTGTCCGCATGGCTGCGGCAGAACGGCGACCAGGCCTTGACCACCTCCGCCCAACCGTCGCCGTCGAGGTCCTGCAGTTGTACGCTGTCGGCGACGCCGTCATACACCACCGCGTCGTTGCGGATGACCACCAAGCCGGCGCTGTTCGCCCCTGTGTGGAAGGCCATACCGGCCGCGGGCACGCCGGCCACCTGCGCCACCGTCAACTCCGGCGCTTGCGCGAACTGCTGGACCACAGCCTTGTTCAGCCGCCATCCCGCGGGCGTGCTGCTGGCCACCGCCAGCTCCGCATCCGGCGGTGGCGCCGGCAAGCTGCCCCGCGGCGCCCCAACCGGCAGCGCCATCACCACCGCCGTCGAGTTTCCCATCGTCTTCGTGTCGACGATCGTCGCCCCCGACGGGAACAGCGCCGCGATCCCCGTGCCGGAGCTCGCGCTCGGCGAGGGAGGGCTTTGGAAGGGCGCAGAGCAGCCCGCCAGCGCGGCGCTCAGCAGCAGAGCCTCGATTGTGTGCCGCATCGCTGCGCCCGAAGCGTCCTTGGCTAGACCGCTCCCGGGGCGGGGGTGAGGTGCTTGGGGCGGGTCCATTGGGTCAGGGGCTGGCTTTCGGCCAGGGCGCGGAGCTCGCGGGTCCAGAGGCGGCGGAGGATGATGATACCCACGTCGGACTTGCCGAGATGCTCGTTCTCGCGGTCGGCGAACACGCCCTGGCCGACCTGTGAGACGTAGTCCTGGATGCCGACGATGTCGGGCCGGTGCTCGACGTCGGGCCAGGCCAGCTCGCCGCGCATGACTTGCTGAGCCAGCGGGATGTACGAGTCCTTGGGACGGGAGGCGCGGCGCTTGGCGGCTTCCTCCTTGTAGCGCTCCGCGGCTTCGCCCTTGACATGCGCCATGTGGACGTTGAAGCTGCGGTGGACGGTGTCGTCGATGGGCACGCGCCAGGCGATGAAGTCCTCCCAGCCGCCTTCGTCCGTGTTCGGCGAGCCGGCGACGTTGGCGATGTTAGGCATGCCAAGCTGGGTGACGCGAACCTGCTCGCCGTCCGCGCAGGACTCGCCGGGGCGCTTGGCGTACATGGTCACGCCCCATTCGCTGGCCTCGGCTGATACCTCCGGCACGACGTAGAGCCCATGGTTGCCGAACTCCGACACGCGGTGGGTGAAGGCGACGTGCACCTCGTCCACCACGTTCTCCAGGTTCTGGAACCAGTTGCAGTCGCGCACGTAGGTTGACGGCGTGAGCACGCCCTCGTCTTCGAAGTCTGGGTAGTGCGGCAGCTCGGGCGGGAGCCCCTCGCCGAGGTAGGCGAAGATGAGGCCCAGGTACTCCTGCACGGGGTAGCTGTTGATGCGCACCTTGCGGGCGAAAGCTTCGTCCTCGGCCGGCTGCTCGACGCACTGGCCCGTCTCGTCGTATTTCCAGCCGTGATAGAAGCAGCGGATGCAGTCGCC
>Ga0070738_10004428_pt1 | contig 16880 bp, 14 predicted proteins | sample Coa_R2_2_FD_66446 | JGI IMG/M metagenome (GOLD analysis project Ga0070738, IMG submission 66446) | Surface soil microbial communities from Centralia Pennsylvania, which are recovering from an underground coalmine fire - Coalmine... | ecosystem: Environmental > Terrestrial > Soil > Unclassified ...
TTCTGGCCCAGCATTTCCCAGATATGGCTTCACCGGTATTGATTGAGGAATTTGGCCGCAAAACGAACCAAAGCCTCAGGATCCTATGCTCCTGAAAAATTCAAAACAAAAGACCTTGGGTAACTTGATGGTTTATTATTATGGAGGAACCGGGGCGGCGCCGGTTTTCGGACACCCTGCGAGGGGCTATTTCGGATCTCCCTTCAGCACAAAGCGCCGGATCGACGCACTGTTATTCGACCTTCCATTCCTGAATTCCTGCGGACCATTGGGGTTGCAGCGTTACCTCCAGCTTCAGTCCCGAAGTGCTAACGGGCTTGAATTTGATCACGTTGAACCTGTCTTTCTGAACGCCGTACGCGTCCGCGGAATCGACCGGCTTCCACTCTTCGCCATCCTTGTAGAGGATTCGCCAGGAAGCGGGGACACGACATTCGCCTTTGCCGGTGTCGTCAAACCAGTAGACCTCGGCCTGAGAGACGGTCGCGGTACTTGGAAACGCGTACTCGACCCACTCGGTTGTACCCTTGCGCGGCCACCAGTGGAAAAACGCGTTTTCTTCATCATTCGACGAAGAAGGTTCAAACTGGTCGTTGATGGCCTCCGGGTTCTTGCCCTGGCCCGAAACGGTGACGTGACTGCGGGAAGCGATGGTCGGCAAGGCAGGGATACGCACGGCCGATTCCGAGTCGGCAAGCCAGACGGCCATTTGGCCTTTGCCGCGGTTTGCCCAGGCGAAATAAGGAATTGCCTGCAAGTTTCGGGCTTTGCGGACGACCTGTCCGCTGGCATCCCGCGAGATACTGAGAGCCTTGCCCTCGATCACCACGACCCCGTTGAGGAGATCGGAACGGAATCCCGCCTTGAGCGGGGCGTCATCGGGAAGAAGAAGGTTGCGGACTTTACCGTCGGGATTATCCGGCCACTCGGCGCAGAAGACCAGCGGCCCACGTTGCAGCACCACCCTGCCCTGGTCGTCATGGACCTGGTTGTTGGCCTTTATCCGCCGGATGGGCATCGGCAGGTTCAGTTCGACAATGTCATTTTTCTTCCAACTGCGCTTGAGACTAACGTACCCGTTGGAGATCAACGGCTTTACCGCCTTACCATTGAGCCTGAGTTCAACCGGTTCCGAAGCGGTGTCTGCGAAATGGTACAGGTCGCCAGGGACCGCCTGGCCACGAGCCCAACCGGGGATGCGCAGCATCAGTGTGAAAGGGGTCTTGCGCTCGGGCACAATCGAAATACGGACCTGGCCATCCCAAGGGTAACGAGTGCCCTGAATGATCCGAACCCCGGTTCGATTTTCCAACTTCAGCCCTGCGCTGCTGCCCACGTAAAGGTTCACGTAAATGGCGTCTCCCTTTTGGGCGTAGATGTAGCCGGGGACCGACGCCAGGAACCGGGTCATGTTCCCCGGACAACAGGCAACGCCGAACCATGGGCTCCGGGAGTGTTGGCCGTTCGACTCCAATGGATTCGGATAAAAGAATTTTTTGCCGTCCAACGAAACACCCGACAGCAATCCGTTGTACAGGGTGCGTTCCAAAACATCGACGTATTTGGCGTCGCCATGCAGAAGAAACAAGCGTTCGTTCCAGTAGTCATTCGCAACCGCGGCGCAGGTCTCGCAATAAGCGCTCATGTTGGGCAGAAAATAATCAGGCCCGAAAGCTTCTCCGGCCCCGACAGCCCCGATTCCGCCCGTGATATAAAGTTTGCGGGTGACGGCGTTTTGCCAGATGGCATCAATGGCTTTGACGTAGCGGGTATCACCGGTCAGCGCCGCAACGTCGGCCATACCGCTGTAGAGATAACCGGCACGCACCGCGTGACCGACCGCTTGGCGTTGGTCCGCCGGTTTGATCCAGGATTGATGATACTCGTCACCGCCAGGCCCCCGGACGTCCAGGAAGAACTTTGCCAAATCGAGATACTGGCGGCGTCCCGTGACTCGATACAGCTTGGCCAGGCCCATCTCGACGATTTCGTGTCCGGGCCAGACCTGGAGTTTTCCCGGGCCAAACGTTCTGCAAAGGAGATCGGCTTCTTTTTCGGCAATGCTCAGCAGGTTGGTTTTTCCGGTAGCCTGGTAATGCGCGGCCGCTGCTTCAAAGAGGTGCCCCGCGTTGTACAATTCGTGGCTTTCGTCCGGATCTTTGAGCCATCGTTGCGGTCCGGACCAATCGTGCGGATGCTCCGGGTTGATCGTGCGGGCCGTGTAAAGGTAACCATCCGGCTCCTGGGCCGATGCGATCCTGCCGATTAGATCATCCAGGTACTTCTCGAGCTTGGGATCTGGCGAGACCGCCAATGCATAGGAAGCGCCCTCCAGGACCTTGTATGGATCGGTGTCGTCAAAAGGGAAAGGCGGCGGTCTTCGATTTGACACAGTTTCCCCGCGCAAAACTTTTGCAGCTCGATCAAAATTGTCCATGCGCCCGCTTTTTTCGCATTGCTCGAACGCGAATGGGATCGTGACCAGGCGGTTGGTCTCGATGCGTGGGGCCCAAAACACATCGTCACAGTGAACAGCGGTAAAGGGGACCGGTTGGAACGGGTAGTCGCTCCCAGGCGGTGCCGGGTCAGCCAGGGCCTGGTGAAGGAAAGGCACCACACAAAAAAGAGCCAGGCATGCAGCAGAGAAACGAGCCGGGTTGAGGCCCCGAAACGTTTGTGTTCGGTCTATTGAATATCGTCTCATTGCTGTTTTTCGATCCGGACAATGCGGGCGTTTGCGACCGCAGCCGAGCGGGCGTTTTCCGGCCCTTGAAATCGTACCGTCACTTTCTGTTTGCCATGCACCAGATCCGCCGGCAGTTCGTAAACAGTCATCCTGGGGCCTCTCGCCGCGGCGGAATCAGCGGCCAGAGGTTCAAGTTTCGTGTTTTCCACCAGGACCGTGAGGGTTCCCCCGCGATTGCCGCCGGATTCGATTTGCAGTTGCTGGGCATGGTCGGGATCGACTTTCAAATCCCATGAAAACCAGCCGTTGGTGTTGGCCATGCGCCAGGTTCGGTCATTAAATTCGCGAGTGTCGCTCTGCTCACCTTTGAAATTGTGGTCGCGTTCGTTCTGTTCTTCCCCGGGTTGCACGTAATCGACCGTGCGGGCTTCCAATTCGCGCTGGGACGCCAGTTCCTTTTTGTATTCCTCCTGTTTGGATGACCATTGCTCGGGTGTGAACCGGTCCCAGTAAGTAACGTAATGCTCGTCAAACGCCTGGTAAAAGGGAGCCAGGACAACACCGTGCGAATGGTCGTCGCCGGGGCTTCGAAAAACGTTGGGATCGCCGGTGAACGTGTTGGGCTTGCCCCCAACCGGCCTGAGGCTGGCGAGCAAGGTTGTATTGTCGGCAACAATGCCAGGAAATGGTTGGCCAGGCTCAACCTTCGCGCAGAGAACAAGCGGCCCGTTGAGAATAGCCAGGCGATTGGGGTTATCTTTAAACGCCTCGACCCTCAAGCTGAACGGGGCGCGGATGGCGATCCGGTCCCCGGTCTTCCAGGTCCTCTCGATACTGACGTAACCGGCGGCACTCGTTGGCGGTTGTTTCTTTCCGTTCACCAGCACTTCGAAATTCGAGACGGCCCAGAACGGGTGTCGCACTTTGACATTTAATCGCACGGGCTTCTCACAGGTAAATTTCAATTCCGATGCGGAGTCTTCCGGATAGGAGGTCTCCTGGCGGACCTTCAGCCCCTTGGATTTCCAATTCAACTCGGAAGCAATGAAAAGGTTTACAAAAAGAGTGCTTTCGTCATGGAAATAGATGCTCTCGCCATACTTGGCATGGTTTTCGACTCCGGTCCCCGTGCAGCACCAGAAGGACTCGTTGGGAGTATTGTACTGCCGTTGAGAACCCGAACGCAGCGGGACGTAGTAGCACATCATTCCGGTCTCGGGATTTTGCGAGGCGAGGATATGATTGTAGAGGGCGCGCTCATAATAATCCGCATAATCCGCCCGGGGCTCCCAACAGAAAAGGTGCCGGGTGAGCTTGAGCATATTGTAGGTGTTACAGGTCTCGGTGGTGTTGCGGCCGAGCGCCTGGGACAGGTGTTCCTTGGCGCTGAACATTTCGCCGTCGCTATGGCCGCCAATAACATAGGAACGCTCTTTGGTGACGGTATCCCAGAAAAAGAGCGAAGCGGTTTTGAGCGCAGGGGCCGCGGTAAGCTCGTACTGCCGGGCGGTTCCGATGAATTTGGGAATTTGGGTATTTGCATGGAGACCGGTCAGGTGATCCTCGTCGTGTTCGGCCGGATCGATGACGCGGTGATGATTGAAACGCAAAGATATCTTCAAATACTTTTCATCTCCTGTCAGCGCATAGAGGTTCGCAAGCGTTTCGTTCATGCCCCCATGCTCATTGCCGAGCATGGCTTGCATCTGCTCGTCCGAAAGCCGGCTGTTGCGTTCGATGACCCAGTCGCCAAATTTGCGCGCGACTTCCAATGCCTGCTGGTTGTCGCAGTAAACATACATGTCCTCCAGGCCGGCAAAGATTTTGTGCAAGGTGTAGTACGGTGCCCAAACAGGGGCGCGTTTTTCGACGCGATCGATAAAACTTTCCGGGTAGGCGCTCAGGTAACCGCTCCCGATTTTTGCCTGGCACTCGGCCAGGCCAGACACAATCAGGTCGCCTTTTTGTTTAAGGCGTTCGTCGCCGGTGCTGGCATACATCAACGCGCAAGCCGAGAGGTAATGTCCCACGAAGTGGCCGCGAAGTTCGCAACCGGGAGCTTCCCACCCGCCGAGAGGCGCAGCGCTGGAATCCAACCCGGCGTTAACTCTGAAATTGCGGAGCAACCGATCCACTTCCAATGAAACCAGATATTCCCGGTCCAATTCCTGGGCGTGCTGAAACACCCCCGGCAAAAGCCGCACGTCCTTCAGTTCAAAAGCGGTCGCCTGCAGCGGCACCAGGGGCTTGACCTTGAGTTTGCCATTGTCGCCGGCTAGATCATCGGCGTGGCAAAGCGATCGGGGACACAGGGCGAGCAAAAGGCAGCTTAGATAGAGGAATTTACGAGGTGAGCCTGGCTTCATGGTGGAAAAGAGAGACATGCGATGTTGGACCGGCAGGCGCACTCGGCCCGGCAAGGCGAATTTGAATCCCAGGCCCTGACCAGGATGAGCGTCCATGCGTTTATCACAGCGGGTGAGCGTTGTCGGGTTGCCGCTGCCACGGTAGGGCAGGATAGAGATTGTCCCTGTGGAAGTCTTGCATTAAAATGACAAACGGCCCGTGAAATCACTCCTATTCGCCTCGGCCAGTTTACCTCTGCACGTGGGGGGAGAAGCGTGGACGACATTGCCGATCATTGAGCAACTGTTCGATCACATTCCCGAGACGGCCTTTTTTATCAAAGACCGGGGCGGCCGATACCTTGCCGTGAACCAATCACTGGTCGAGCGCTGCGGCCTTGAAGAAAAGCAGCAGCTGATTGGAAGGCATGTGCGGGAGATCTTTCCCCAAGACCTGGCGGACTTATATGCGTCCCAAGACCAGGCCGTGCTGAAGACAGGCCGGGCGATCATCGATCACCTGGAATTGCACTGGTATGCGCATCGGCGCCCAGGCTGGTGCCTCACGACGAAGCTGGCGATTCGCGATTCGCAGGGCGATATCGCCGGCATTGCCGGAATTTCGAGGGACTTGCGCGCGCCGGGCGACAGTGAAACGATTCCCGCCAAACTGGGGTCAACGTTGGAATACCTGGAGTCGCACTACAGTGAGCCCATCAGCCCCGGGTCCATGGCTCGGTTAGCCGGACTGCCCCCGGTTCGGTTCGCGCGATTGATCAAAAGGATTTTCCGTCTTACACCAAACCAGCTGATCACCCAAACGCGGCTGGCTGCGGCCGCGCGGCTCTTGATCGAAACGCGCCGATCGGTAGCAGATATCGCATGCGCGTGCGGCTTCTACGATCATAGCGCGCTGACACGCGCATTTCGCTCGGCAGCTAACATGACCCCGTCAAAGTTCCGGTTGATAGCCGCTCCGGGATATAACCGTAAGTCTCACGGCATAGCAGACAGCTAAAATGGCGGGCTGCTGTGAGCAGGCTTTTAGGCGGGCGCGCCTGATTCCTGACCTTCAGCAGCGCCTTTTATCGGGTCCGGCGAATCGGTATGCGGCCGGTAAAACTGCCTGGTGTCCGCCTCCAACTGCTTAAGGCAATCAGGACAAACCCCGTGAGTGGTTCCAATCTGGAAATCCTCGGCGAAATATTCTTCAAGTCGGATCCACCGTTCGCCGTGTCCAACTTTTCGACACCATGCACAAACACGGAGCATACCCTCGAGATAATGCAACTGCGCAACGAGCCGTCGCGTCAGGGAATGGACGAATGCCCAGATGAGCAGAATGAGGATGGTTTCCATGGCACTGTCGCGCCATTTTGACGCGTGAAGATCGCCCCCAACGAGCAAATGAGGCAAATCAACCAGTTTATTTAACCAGGAAAGTGACAGAATCAGCCCGAACCCGAAGGACTCGTACCAAAGGACTCTCGACCCACTTTTGTGAACTTGCATAACAGACTATCAACCGAGGGCGTGGGTCGCGTGCCACCAAGCACCTCATCTAAGGCAATATGGCGCGACTTTCGTGCCAGGCAAGCAGGCAGCGCAATATATAAGGCAAATCGAACTGAGTTTTTCGATTCGTTAGAATTTTGAATGGAGCAACGGGTTACGCGACTTCCCAGCCGGGTCTGTAGCTTTCTTTGAGGAAGCGGTCTGCTTCGGGTGCGTTGGTGGCTTTCATCGCTTTGGCATCCCAATAAATCTTCTTTTTGGCGCGCATGGCCACGAGGCCAAGGAGTCCGACCTCGGTCAAGGCCGCGCCGTACTCGAAGTTGGAACTCGCCGGCGGTCCTCCTTTGCAGGCATCGATCCAATCGCGATGGTGTCCCTTGGAGAGAGGCAAAGTGATCTTCGGGCGCTTGTATTCGGCATCACGGGCTCCGGGCAAAAGAGTAGCCCTGCCTGCCCAACCCGCACACGTCAGCAGGCCTTTGTCTCCGACAAATAGAATGCCGTTTCCGTTTGCGCCCAACTGATCGTCCTCTTCGAGACCTTCCGGCCGGGGGGGCATCAAGCCGCCCTCGTACCAGGTGAATGTGACGGGTGGCATTTCGCCATGCGCGGTGCTGCGGGGGCCGAAACGGTATGTATAAAGGCCGGCGACCGGTCCCATGTAAGAATCGACGCCGCCGGCGGCGTGGGCTTCGATGCTGAGGGGTTCCCGTAACTCGAGGGCCCAGCAGGCCGGGTCGAAGTTGTGGCAGAAAAAATCGCCGATGGGAGCAGTCCCGAAGTCCCAAAAATCGCGCCAGGTGACTGGGTTATATGCCGAGCTATAAGGGCGGACTTCTCGAGGTCCGAGCCAGAGATCCCAATTGACACCGGATGGCGTGGGCTGGTCCGCGGGTTTTCCGCCCAGGCTCTTCTTATTCCAGCGCGATGCAGCGGTCCAGGCATGCACCTCGCGTATCTGGCCGATCTCGCCCGACCAAATTATCTCACATGTCTGCCGAATGGAATCCCCCGAATGCCCCTGGTTGCCGAGTTGAGTGGCAACACCCGTTTCCTTTGCGAGCGCGGAAATGCGGCGCGCTTCCCATACGTTGTGAGTCAGTGGTTTTTCGCAATAAACGTGTTTGCCCTGGCGCATTGCAGTTGCGCAAACGTAAGCGTGCAGGTGATCGGGCGTTGCGCACAGGATGGCGTCGATGGCCTTCTCTTTTTCGAGCATTTCCCTGAAGTCCTCGTAATCCGCCACTTTGTAGTTGGGAGTCTTCTCCGAAAAATGCTTTTCGATTTCAGCCTTTAACGGCAAACGGCCCGAGACGGTATTGAAATAGAACGCATGCAGGTCCTGAGTCTCAATTGGGTCGGCCACGGCGATAATCTGCGCGTCTGGGAGGTTGAACAATCCTCGAACGTTGACCTGTCCCTGGCCGCCGCATCCGACAATGGCGATATTGAGCTTCTCGCTGGGAGCGACGAATTTGGGCCCGCCGAGAACGTTTCTTGGGACCAGCGTTAAGCTGGCGGCGGCGGTGGCGGTGGTCGCCAAGAATTGGCGACGAGTTTGGAGGCGCGTGCCGGGGAGGACGGACTTGTCTTTAGCGTGTTTCATGGTGCGGGTGTAGTTACCCCGCCATAGGGAACTCAGAGGACCTTTGCGTCAAGGCCAAACTCCGTCTGCCCCGTCAGTGTCGGGCGCGGGCGATGGGTGTGGGACTGAGCCGATCCTCAACCGGAATCGATCAGAGCGGAAGGAGAGGCTCGATCTTTGCCCTGGAAACGCGCGGTTTTTTTGAGGCGGTCGGCCGGGTGGCTTCAGGCAACAGTCCTTGCACCTGCAGCTTAAGCTTGCGCAGGTGTTTTAGGCAAATGCCATGGGACACGGCGCCCAGGCCGCCGCCGCGCTCTCCCGGCTTGCACCACGCGCAGATGGCCACTGCGAGTGAAAATTCTGTCTGACTGGCGATCATTTGAGACTAATGAATCACGGCTCTTACCTTATGCGGTCGCACCGGCGGCCTCGTCAATCAGCAAATTCCTGAAAAACGTCGCCTCCGGGTGGCTTTCCGGAGGCGACACTATGGCACTGACTGAACGGTCGCTCGATTTTGTCCTGGGGGTCAAGCCGCCTTGCGGTAACCCGGCCGGTCTTTGTCGCTGACGGATTCCTCGCCGGCACTGGCAATATCCTCGGCGCCATCCCGTTCGAATATCTCCTTGGCACGCTTGGTTTGATCCGAATTCTCCGAGTGAACCGAGATGAGGATCCTTCCTTCGCGCAAACGGCTTTCGTAGCGCTTTGCCTCAAATTCCGGAATCCCCATGCCAACCAGGGCTCCAACCACTCCGCCGGCAGTCGCGCCCACGGCCGCGCCGCTCAGGGCCGCCATGATGGGACCCGCCGCGATGAAAGGTCCGAGACCCGGAATAGCCAAAGCGCCAATTCCAGCAAGCCAGCCCAACGCTCCTCCGAGAATGCCTCCGGTGCCCGCGCCCGTTACGGCCCCCTCCGGTGCCTTTGTGGCTTTGCGGTGCGCAAATTCTCTGGTGCTGTTGGTGTCGGGCAGAAGCACCGAGATGTCGTTGTTGGAAAAGCCCGCCATTTTCAGGTCGTCCACAATGCGGCCGGCCTGCGATTCATCTTTGGCGAGACAGAACACAGATTTCTTTGACATACAATTCTCCTTTGATTCTAATAAGTTATTGCTTCCCGGATTGGTTGTCAGATTGGTTTTGTTTCACCTCAAGCTGGTCGTCCCAGGAATTTACGCCGGCCTGCTTTACGATTGAGTCTATGAGCTGCTTTTCTTCGTCATTCTGCACCGGACCGCGCAAGGTCACTTTGCCGTTCGCGGTGATGATCTTGATGTTCTTGGCAGTCGTCGAAAGCTTCTCATTGGACGTGATTGCCCTGCGAATATTCCGAGTCAATTCGCGATCCGAATCGCTGCCGCCCTGGTCGCCCGGAGTCAGGGTCGCATCCGAGCGGTCGCGGATATTCTTTCCGGTGTTATCGGCCTCTTGCGAGGTGGCGCTGGTGTTTGTGTCGTAGGTCCGGGGCGACGGAGTTTCATCCCGGGACGTCGGGCGCAAGTCCCTTCCGGTTGACGCTGATGTGGATGAAGTGTCTGAGTTACGATCGCAACCCGCCAGCAGCAAGAGGGCGGCTCCCGCTAAAACCAATGTCCTCGAATATTTCATAGACTACGGTCTGACACGGTTAAGACCGAACCAATGGGGTCTTCTGCTGAGGACGGGCCAAAATTAGCGGGCTGGACAATCCGTGAGCTCCATGCCACTTAAGAACGTCGGAGCCGCGGTCGGCCGGAAAGGCCCCGGAGGGTAAATATTTCGAAATTTGGGTCAAACTACCTCTCTTGACGCAGCCCGCAAACGGTCGTAAGGCCGGACTGTCATTCGGAGAATGTTGAGTAAACGCGTCAGTCAGCTCATTTGCGTGGACGCGGGTCGAGGGCGGGACGAAGGGACAGGGGCAACGACGACCCCCGCGCCGGACTTTTGGGTACGGGCGCGATTTCTTTTGGAACTGCATCGGCAGGGAGGAAAGGATTCCTGCATTGTGGCCATCCAGCGCGGGACAGTAAGACCTCCATTATTTCTGGTGCATGGTGCGGGTGGCGGAATGTTTTGGGGCTACACCAACCTGTCGCGCGCTTTGGGCCCGGACCAACCGGTTTACGTTTTCAAATCGATCGGAATGGAAGGGGGCGACGAGTTTACTACTATCGAAGCCATGGCGGCTCATTACGTGTCCGAACTTTTGAAATTCCAGCCGACAGGAGCTTTCTGCCTTGGGGGTTATTGTTTTGGAGCAAATGTGGCGTTTGAAATGGCAAGGCAACTTAAAGCACAAGGCCGCCCAACCGCATTGGTGCTGCTGATGAACTGTTGGCCGCACAACTCCAGTTACACGAAGGTGAAGTGCACACCGACATTTTTTGTAAAATTCCTCAGGAACCTGTTGCTGAGGCTCCGGCTCCAAATCTTTCATTTTTTCAGGAGCCCACGATATTATTTCAAATGGCGCGCGGCCTGGCTGTGGCGGAGATTAAGTTCGTTTTGTTCAAAAAGGACCGAAGACCGCGTCATAGCCGACCGGATTGAGGATCTATTTCCGGGATCGTGCGCGAACAGAAGGTTATGGCGGACACACGTTCGGGCGTGGTTGCAGTATATCCCACAGCGATATGGCGGGAAGGTTCTTCTATTGCGAACCCGGGGTCATCCCCTGGTGTGCTCGTTTGACCCGCAGATGGGCTGGGGCAACCTGGTGACCTCCGGAGTGAGCGTCCGGATTTGCAGGGGCGATCACGAGAGCATTCTAGATTCCGAGAACGTCCTGGATGCCGCCCGGCACATAAAAGCCGCGCTGGACCAAATTCAGGCGCAACCGCCGGAAGACCACCAGGCTGAATGGAACAACGGCCAGGAACCTGCCCTGGGAATCATTTCTTCTTCCCAGTTCTGACTTTAGCAATCCGTGCTTTCACGAGTTTCCGGACCAAAGCGCTGGGCAGCGGTTTGTCCGGTGTGAAACGAATCGTTCCCTTGCTGGTATTATAACGGCCCAGCTCGATGCCCAGACTTTCCAGAACGGCCCCCGGATAGAAGGAGCAATGGGCGGTGGCAGCCCCCATACCTACAAGAAATTTCCCGTTCAGCCGGAACGCAGGGATGCCATAGCTGATGCATTCCTCGGCTTTCGGCGCGGCAGCTCGGATGACTTTTCTGAGCCGCTGGAGGGCGGCGCGCTTTTCCGGACTCAAAGAGGCGAGGTACGTCTGCATGGTTTTTGTTTTCGTGGGCATGAGTTCAGCCTTGTCGATTCATCCCGCCGAGGCAAGTACTGGCTTTGCGAACTTGTTTATGCGTTATTGTTCGGGCGAATTTCGGGCGCGGAACCACCCGAACCTCGAATGAAAATAGCAACCTACAACGTGAATGGCATTCGCTCCCGTCTGCCGAACCTTCTCGAATGGCTGGCACGCGAGAAGCCTGACATAGCTTGCCTCCAGGAATTAAAGGCGCACGACGAGGCGTTTCCCGGGCTTGCAATCCGGGCCGCGGGCTACGGCGCCGTTTGGAATGGCCAAAAATCATGGAACGGGGTGGCGATATTGGCGAGGGACACTGAGCCGGTTGAAACCAGGCGCAAGCTCCCTGAAAGCGACGACGATTCCCATAGCCGCTACATCGAGGCCACGGTCAAAGGTATCTCGATCGGCTGCTTGTACCTCCCCAATGGCAACCCGCAACCGGGACCGAAGTTCGACTATAAACTGGCCTGGTTCGAGCGGTTGATCCGCCACGCGAGCGAGTTGTGCGCCAGCGGAAAGCCTGTGGTGCTCGCCGGGGATTACAATGTGGTGCCGACCGATTTCGATATTTATGATCCCCGCTCCTGGCGCAAAGACGCGCTGCTGCAGCCGCAAACCCGCGATTGTTATGACCGGCTCCTGGCCCAGGGCTGGACGGATGCCCTTCGCGCGCATTTCCCCAACCAGCGAGTTTACACCTTCTGGGATTACTTTCGTCAACACTGGCAAAAAAACTCCGGCTGGCGAATTGATCATCTTTTGCTGAGCCCGTCTCTCAAAGGGGAAATGGCTGATGCGGGCGTGGACACCTGGGTGCGTGGCCAACCCAATGCCAGCGACCACGCACCCACCTGGGTCCACCTGAAACCCGCGGGTTAGCATTTCAAGTCGGCCTTGCGGGGTTCCATGTTTCGATACCCTCGCGGTGATGGTTCTGTTACGCTCAAGTATGCCACGACTTGGCGCCTTGCGACGGCAGCTCCTGGCGGAATCTTTTCCAGAGGAATGGGAAGCCTGGCTGGCCAGCCATGTGGCGCACTACTCATTGCTCAACTCCGGAGAGAAGGCTCGTCTGAGAGATGCCGCGCGCATCATGATAGCGGAAAAGTCCTGGCAGGGCTGCGACGGCCTGAAAGTTACAGACTTGATGAAGCTTACCATAGCCGCGCAGGCCGCGCTGTTGCTTCTGGGCCTGGACCACGATTATTTCAGTCACGTCCTGTCTGTGGCCCTTTTTCCATCGAGATTCGAAACGCCGGCGGAATACGGCCAGGAACGCGGAGGATCTGCTCTCGGACGAGCTGTCGACTACGGAACGGTTTTCCTCTCATGGGACACGGCCCTGACGGAGGCAAGAGATCCCAGCAACGGGCATAATCTTGTGATTCATGAGTTTGCGCATCAACTCGATTTTCTCGACGGCTACACGAATGGAACTCCGGTTTTGCGTGGACGCGAGCAAACACAGCAGTGGCAGCAGGTGATGCAAGGAGCCTTTCAACGGCTGCGCCGCTCGCTGCAGCTGGGTCAAAAAACGTTCCTTGGAAGCTACGCGGCGACCAATCTGGCGGAGTTTTTCTCGGTGGCTTCAGAGAGGTTTTTCTGCTGTCCAGCCGGTTTGCGTCAGAACCATCCCGAACTGTTTGATGTGCTGGCCACCTACTACGGCGTTAATCCATCGCTTTGGTTTGAGGCCAAGAGAACCGGGATCCCGCCGCCCATCCCGTCCTCGGCTGAAGTGAAAGTCACTACCAGGCCGCAGCGCCCACTCGGGCCGTTCCAGGAATCGGATTTCATTGACCTCGCCTGTGCCTATTGCGGACAGCCGGCTTCATTTCTCAATTCAGACGTCGGCAAACTGAAGCAGTGCCCGCATTGCGTCCAGTCCATGCTCATCCCGGAGCGCGGCCAGGCGGTGCAACGCATTCCTTTCCCAATACGCACAGGCCGGCTCATGTTACGCCGACTTCAATCCGCCGATGCCGGAGACCTTGCCAATTTCCTGTCGGACTCCGCCCTCCTGCGCTACCTGCCCTGGAGGCCTATGTCCCTGGAGGAGGTCGAGGATTGGATTACCGAGGAAAGCCGGGTTGCGTTTCCCAAGCCTGAAGAATGCTGCTACTTCGCGATCGAAACTCACGAGCATGCTCGAGTCGTGGGAGTGGTCTCATTCTGGTTTTCGCCGAAACAATTCAACCTGGCCGGGTTCGAAATCATTATTCACCCGAATTGGCAGCGACGCGGGTATGCCACTGAGGCCATTCGGGCTCTCCTGGCTTTGGCCTTTGCGGGGCTTCGCGCGCGTCGTGTTGCCGTGGAGTGCGATGCCCGAAATGTAGCGGCCCAGCATCTTCTGATTAAGTCCGGGATGCGCAAGGAAAGTGAACTTATTCAGGATCGATTTTTGAAAGGTGAATGGGTGAACACTGTCGGGTTTGCATTGCTGAAGCAGGAATTTGGAGAATCCATAGAGCTTGCAAAACGAAGGTCAGCGCAATCGGAACCGGGTTAAACTTTCGCTGCGCTGGAAAGAACAAGGAACCGAAGTTGGGGGACAGCCCGGATTTGCTCGCCGTGTTTGGCCCCTCGCGAAGGGGGAGCGGGCCGGCGGTGTTTGACTCCTAGAGTTCTTTGTCGGATTTGGCATTCAGACGGCCATTGAAAAGATGAACGGATGAACGACTGGGCGCTGATTTCCGATTTTGTCCAGGGCAACGAACAGGCCCTGGACGGGTTGATCCAGAAATATTTCCCTTCGGTCTATGCGGCCGCGGTCCGGCAGTTGGGCGACCATCACCTGGCGCAAGACGTGGCACAATCGGTGTTTGTTCTATTCTCCCGGAAGGCAGTGCACTTGAGCCAGGGAGTGCACCTGGGCGGATGGTTGTTGCGTACCACCCGGTTTATTTGCCGCGATGTGATGAAGCAAATGAAGCGACGAGCGTTGCGGGAACAAGCCGCGGTTCAAATGGCGGAGATCTCCCTTAGCGAGCCGGCGTGGACGACTCTCGCGCCGTTCGTGGATGATGCCCTGAACGCACTGCCGGGAAAGGAACAGGAGTGCGTGATTGCGCGGTTTATCGAAGGCCGCAGCTTGCGTGACATTGGGGCGCAGCATGGAATCAGCGAGGACGCGGCGCAAAAGCGCGTTTCGCGCGGGGTCGAAAAAATGCGGTTATTCCTGCAGAGGCGCGGGGTCAAGACCGGCGTGGTCGGATTAGCGGCGATGCTCACGGCCGAGCTTTCACGGGGCGCGGAGTCGGGCCTGGTCGACTCGGCTATCGCGGGGGTCCATTCAGCGCTGAAAGGCACGGCTGTTTCTTCCGCCGGGTTGCAACTGGCAAATGCGGCGGCGCGAAAGCTACTGCTGGCGCGCATGGCGCAGATCGCCGCAAGTTCATTTCTAACCGTGGCACTGGTTGTCACGGGCGGGGTCATATGGCGCGATCGCGCCATCCCCGCTGTCCCGGCCGCGCCACCTTTTCGAACTACCCCAGCCATCGAGGCGCTAGGCAGCCAATGGGCGCGGCTTTCCTACCGCGCCGCGGTCGTGGTCCGCTCGTTTTCGCCGCAGCCGACCGCTAACGACCCGGGTTTCGCCGCCTTTCAAAGCGAAGTCAGCGCGGTGTCTGACGAGGGCAATCGAATTCGAGCAGCCTTTCAGGCGACCTCTCCGCCCGGCGTTTCCCCCACGCAGTTGGCTCAGTTTTTGACGGTGGAATTGCGCGAAGGAGTGGGGCTCACAGAACGGCAGCAGGCCGCGGTTTACGTGTTGCTGCGCGATGAATTGGAATCCGGCGCAACCCCGCGCGCGGGCCGGCAGGCCTTAATCGCGGACAAAGCGCAGCTGGGCGAGCAAATACGGGCCTGGCTTTCTCCTTACCAGCGACGCCGGTTCAATTTCATCTATCGGGAGGATTTTTTAGGCCTGTTTACCTTTGTTAAGATTCAATGAGCGTTAAAGCTCAAAAATCACCCGATAACCACCGAAACCAGCCGACTGTCGAGAACCTGCCGGGCTCGCGTTTGCGAGGTAACAAAGGATTCGACGCTTTTTTGCGCTTTGTCCGCGGACGCTACTTTAACAGCCTGCTAGATTGTCCATCCCTTGTGTAACGCGTAATAAACCTCGTTGGTCCGGAGGAGTTGCTGGAATTCCCGCACATTGGTTTGGGCGTCAATAATCGCTATTTCAACGTCGGCAATGGCTGCGAAATCCTCGATCATCTCGGTCGTAACCGCCTGGCTGAATCCTGTGTGGTGAGCGCCGCCGGCGTAAATCCAGGCGGTTGCGGCCACTTCGAGGTTCGGCCGGGGAACCCAGACAGCCCGAGCGACTGGCAATTTGGGCAAAGGTTGAGGCGCGGCAACCACTTCAACTTCGTTGACCAACAGACGGAACCGATTCCCGACGTCGAGGATGGAAGCGTTGATGGCCGGGCCGGCAGGGGTATCAAATACCAATCGCACTGGATCGGCCTTGCCGCCGATTCCCAGCGGATGAACTTCCAGCGAAGGTTTGCCCTGGGCAATCGAGGGGCAGATTTCGAGCATATGCGCCCCCAAAACGAGACTTCGCCGGGCGTCGAAGTGATACGTGTAATCTTCCATGAACGATGTGCCGCCTTTGAGTCCGGCGGCCATCACCTTCATTGCTCGCACCAGCGCGCAGGTCTTCCAATCGCCCTCGGCGCCGAAACCAAAACCATCCGCCATTAAGCGCTGGGCCGCGATCCCGGGCAATTGAACCAGGCCGTGCAAGTCTTCGAATGTGTCGGTAAATCCTTTGAATCCGCCGCTGGTCAACAGCGCGCGGAGCCCCAGTTCAATGCGAGCGGCGTGCAGCAGCGATTGACGCAGGTCCACCCGCTTTGCCGTTGCGGCCGGAATCGAATAATTCGCTTCGTATTCGCGCACCAGTTTGGCCGCTTCCGCTTCACCAACCTCGTTCACGGTTTTCACAAGGTCACCTACGCCGTAGCCGTTGACCGAATAGCCGAATTGCATTTGGGCCGAGACTTTGTCGCCCTCGGTAACGGCCACTTCGCGCATGTTATCGCCAAAGCGGCAAAATTTGGCTCCCTGCCAATCGTTCCATGCCACTGCGGCGCGGCACCAGGCGCCCAGTTGCTGCTGGACCCGTTCTTCCTGCCAGAACCCGACCACGACTTTCCGGTTGAGCCGCATACGGCTCATGATGAACCCGTGCTCGCGGTCCCCGTGAGCAGCCTGGTTGAGGTTCATGAAATCCATGTCAATGGCGCTCCAGGGGATTTCCCGATTGTGCTGGGTATGGAGATGGGCCAGCGGCTTGCGCAACAGTCGGAGGCCATTGATCCACATCTTTGACGGTGAAAATGTGTGGCACCACGTGATTAATCCCACGCAATTCTCGGCCGTGTTGGCTTGTTCAAAAAGCGCGGTGACCTCTTGGGGAGTTTTGGCGACGGGCTTGAAAATGACTCGGACGGGGATGGCTGCCGAAGAGTCGAGGGCTGAGGC
>Ga0070738_10004430_pt1 | contig 16872 bp, 15 predicted proteins | sample Coa_R2_2_FD_66446 | JGI IMG/M metagenome (GOLD analysis project Ga0070738, IMG submission 66446) | Surface soil microbial communities from Centralia Pennsylvania, which are recovering from an underground coalmine fire - Coalmine... | ecosystem: Environmental > Terrestrial > Soil > Unclassified ...
CCGATGACCGCGGCCGGGTACTACTCGCTCGTGCCCGGCGGGATCCTCGTGCCGCCGGGCACGAGCGTCTGCGGCAACGACATCGCCCTGCTCATCCTGTCCAAGAACATCACCCTGCCGCAGTACGTCACGCCGGTCGTCGATCCGCCGATGACCGACCAGCAGGTCTACACGACCTCGTACGCCGCGATCGGCTACGGCGTCGACTCGCCGACCGACACGAACGGGGTCACCGCGGGCACGCGCCGCATCAAGGAGAACATCAACCTCGGGTGCATCCCGAACGACAAGACGTTCGTCGATTGCTTCTCGTTCGCCAACGCGCGTCAGTTCATCGCGGCCGGCGAGTTCGAGGGCGGCGACGGAACGTGCGAGGGCGACTCCGGCTCCGGTGCGTTCGACCAGGGCAGCTTCAACGCGGGCCGCTGGGTCGCCTTCGGCGTGCTCTCGCGCGGCGGCGTGAACGCCGAAGGCGGCACGTGCGCGGGCGCGATCTACACGCGCTTCGACGCGTGGGCGTCGCTCCTGACGGACGCCGCGAACCGCGCCGCGACCCTGGGCAACTACAGCCCGCCCGGCTGGGCGAACGCGGCGGCTCAGCCCGAGGGCGGGGCGGGGGCGGGGGGCTCCTGCCAGGCCAACGGCAGCGCCTGCACCGCGGACACCGACTGCTGCTCGGTCAACTGTCTGTCGTTCGACGACGGCGGCACCTACACGTGCGTCGCCTGCGACGCGAACGACGCCTGCAACAGCGGCTACGCTTGTCAGCAGGGCGTCTGCGTCCTCGGTACCCGGTCCGTCGCGATGCCGAACGGCGCCGGCGTGGGCGCCGCCGGATCGGTCGGCGGCCACGGCGGGTGCGCGGTGGCGCCGCCGGGGGGCGTGGCGGCTCGCCGGCTCGGCTGGAGCGCGAGCGGCGTTGCCCTCGGTTGTGTCGTGGCGGCGATGACGCGCCGGCAGAGGCGGCGCCGGGGCCGCCGCAGCCGTCGTACACAGTCACACGATGCGCGCACGGATGCAGGCTCACGGTAAAGCTGCTGGGCCGGGCGGCGTTCCATGGCCCGGCTGCGATCCCGCGCCGCCTGCGAGCATCCAAATACGCTGACGGCGTGCGCCCGCTGGCGCCCCTGCGACTGATTTGCTCCAATTTCACCGATGGAATCGCCCATGACGAGTGCGCAGGCGCGCGAGCTTCAAGCGCGGGCCCGGTTCGAGGCCCTGCGGCGCCGCGTGTTCGAGGACATGGGCCGCGCGTCGGCGCGGATGAGGGTCACCTGGACGTTGCCCTTCCACGCGGCGATCGTGGTCTTGCTCTTCGCGAGCGGCGAGTCGACGCCCCGCGCCATCGCCCAGGGCGTCGTCGTCGCGGTCGCGGGCGCCGTGCTGGGGGCCTGCAGCCTGCGGGCCGATCGGCGGCTGCACGTGGGGGCGCTCCTCGTGGGCGTCGCGGGCTACTTCGTCTTCCTGGCGACGACCGGCGGGCTGGCGAGCCCGCTGCTCGTGACGGGCGCGCTCCTCATGGCGGCGACGGCCATCAAGCTGCACGACCCGCCCTGGCTGCGCAAAACGGTCTTCGCCATGTTCCTCGTGGGCTTCGCGCTGCTCGCGGTCCTCTCGCGCACGTCGGTCGGCGTGCTCGCGGGCTCGCTCGTGGCCGTCGGCCCTCTGTCCAGCCCCGTCTTCGTCGGACTCTCGCTGCTGGCCGCCGTCTTCGCGACGGTGGGCGTCTACAGCCTGGGCTGCGCGATGACCCGCGGCTACGAGCGCGTGGCCCTCGAGCTCGCCGAGCGTCGAGAGGAGCTCTGCAGCGAGAACGAGGATCGCACGCGCGCGCTCGAGGGAATGGCGGCTCGCCTGGCGCACGAGGTCAAGAACCCCCTGGCGGCGATCAAGGCGCTGTCGACGCACGTCGCTCGCAACGCCACGGACGCCAAGACCGCCGAGCGCCTGGCCATCGTGGCCGCCGAGGCCGACCGCCTGCAGGCGATCGTGGAAGGGTTCCTGTCGTTCTCGCGCGGGCTGGACGACCTCAAGCTCGCCCCGGTCACGCCCTTCGAGGTCGCCCGGGAGCTGGCCGTCCTGCTCGAGACGCGCGCCGCGGAGGCGGGTGTGGTGCTCGACGTGTCGGGTGACCCCGCGCTCGTCATCGACGCCGACGCGCGCAAGCTCCGGCAAGCGCTGCTAAACCTCGTGCTCAACGCCATCCAGGCGTCCCCGCGTGGCGCGACGGTGTCGCTCACGATCGGCCTCGACTGCGACGGCGCGCGCATCATGGTGCGCGACGAGGGGGCGGGCATGACGGCCGACGTGCTCGAGCGCATCCGCAAGCCGTACTTCACGACCAAGGAAGGCGGAACGGGCCTCGGCGTGGCCGTCGCGCGCGGCCTGGTCGAGCAGCACGGCGGGCGCATCGACTTCAAGAGCACCCCGGGCAAGGGCACCACCGTCACCCTGGCGCTGCCCGTCAAGCCCAAGCCGTGCGCGCACCTGCCCAACCCGGCGCGCTGGGTCAAGCGCGAGCCGGCCGAGGCCGAGGGCGGCTCGCCCGAGCCCTCGGCCCCGGTCATCGCGGGGGCGCGCTGAGGAGCGCGCTGAAGGCCGGGCCATGACCCGCGTGCTGGTCATCGACGACGACGCGTCGTTGCGGTTCACGCTCGAGGCGGTGCTGAGCGACGCCGGCCTCCTCGTCGAGGCTTGCGACGGGGGCGCCGCCGGTCTGGCGGCGTTCGAGGCGCGCGGCGCCGACGTGGTGCTCACGGATCTGGCGATGCCGGACATGGACGGCATGCAGGTGCTCGAGCGCATGCGCGCGAGCGACCCGAGCGTCCCCGTCCTGATGCTGACCGCGCACGGCTCGGAGCGGGTCGCCGTCGCCGCGATGAAGTCCGGCGCCTTCGACTACATCCCGAAGCCGTTCGATCCCGACGAGCTGGTGCTCGCCGTCCGGCGGGCGGCCGACTGGCGGGACCTGCGCTTGCAGAACGCGCGACTGCGCACCGAGGCGGCGCTCGGGCGCACGATCGTCGGCGAGAGCACGGCGATGAAGCGCGTCATGGACGTGGTCGCGCGCGTCGCGCCCAAGGACGTGACCGTCCTTCTGACCGGCGAGAGCGGGTCGGGCAAGGACGTGCTCGCGTCGGTGCTCCACGCGCACTCACGCAGGGCGGACAAGCCGCTCGTGCGCTTCAACGCTGCGGCGATCCCGAGCGAGCTCGCGGAGGCCGAGCTGTTCGGCCACACCAAGGGCGCCTTCACAGGCGCGCAGTCCGCGCGGCAGGGCTACTTCCAGCAGGCCCACAAGGGGACGCTCTTCATCGACGAGATCGGCGAGCTGCCGCTGGCGATCCAGGCCAAGGTGCTGAGGGCCATGCAGTCCGGCGACGTGCAGCAGGTGGGCGGTCGCCCCGAGATCGTGGACGTTCGCCTCATCGCCGCGACCAACCGTGACCTGTCCGTCGACGTGAAGGCGGGCCGCTTCCGCGAGGACCTGTACTACCGCCTGAACGTCGTACCGATCCGCGTGCCGCCCCTCCGGGAGCGCCCCGAGGACATCGAGCCGCTCGTGGCCACCTTCGTGCGCCAGTACGCCGACCGGTACGGCATGGGCGGCGTCGAGGTCGAGCCCGCCGTCGTCGAGGCGCTCCGGGCCAACGCCTGGCCGGGCAACGTCCGCGAGCTCGAGAACACGGTCGCTCGCCTGCTCGCCCTGGCGCCCGACGAGCGCATCACGCTGGCGCTCTGGCGCTCGCTCTCGGAGGGGCCGGCGGCGTCTTCGAGCTTGCCGCTCGCCGCGGGCGACCCCGGCCCTGGGCACCCGCTGCGCGCGCGCGTGGAGGCCTTCGAGCGCGCCCTCATCGCCGAGGCGTTCGAGGCCGCGGCGCGAAACCAGAGCGAGACGGCGCGACGGCTCGGCGTGTCGCGGCCCGCCCTCATCGAGAAGCTCCACAAGTACGGGCTCATCGAGCGATGACCGCCCGCGGCTCGGCGGCGGACGTCGCCGGTGTGCTGGCGCGTGCGTTCGCGCTCGTCCTCGTCCTCGCCCTCGCCGTGGCGCCCTGCGCGGCGGGCTGCTCGCGAGGCCAGGCGGCAGCCTCGAGGCCGGCCGGGGGCGCGGCGCGCGTCGTGTCCCTCGCGCCATCGATGACCGAGGCGCTGTTCGCGATCGGCGCCGGCGATCGGGTCGTCGGCCGTTCGCGATTCTGCGACTACCCGCCCGAGGCGCGCGCGCTGCCGGTCGTCGGCGACCTCGAGCCGGACCTCGAGGCCATCGTCGCGCTCCACCCCGACCTGGTCGTCGGCCTGAACGGGCTCTCGTCCGATCGGCTGGCCGAGCAGCTCGCCGCGCGCGGCGTCGCGTCCTGGTTCGTGGACACGAGCTCGCTCGCTGCGATCGACTCGGCGATCGTCGAGCTCGGCGAGCGCTGCGGGCACGCGCAGCAGGCGCGCGCGCTGACCGGATCGCTCGACGCGCGCGAGCGGGCGATCGAGCGCGCCGTCGCCGGCGAGCCCAGGCCGCGCGTGCTGCTCGTCGTATCGCTCGAGCCCGTGGTCGCAGCCGGGCCCCGGAGCTTCGCCGACGAGCTCATCGCCCACGCCGGAGGGCAGAACGTGGTGACCGCGGGCGGCCCCTGGCCGACGCTCGGCTTCGAGACGATCGCGCGGCTCGATCCGGACGTCGTGCTCGACGCGACCGCCGTCGGCAGCGATCAGCCGTCGCGGATCACGCCCGGGGCGGCCGGCTGGGCCGGCGTCGGCGCGGTCCGTCGAGGGCGCGTCGTCGCCGTCCGCGACGAGCGCGTCCTGCGCGCCGGGCCGCGCATCGCCGACGGCCTCGCCGCGCTGGCGCGCGTGCTGCACCCCGGCGCGCCCGTGCCGTAGCGATGGCCAAGGTACGCCTCGATCAGCTGCTGCTCGCGCGTGGCCTCGCCCCGTCGCGCGAGCGCGCGCAGGCCGTCATCCTGGCCGGAGAGGTCCTGGTGGAGAAGCAGCGCGTCGACAAGGCCGGCGCCCTCGTCGACGCGGGCGCGCTCGTCGAGGTGCGCGCGCCGGACCACCCGTACGTCTCGCGCGGAGGGGTCAAGCTCGCCGGCGCGCTCGACGCGTTCGGCCTCGACGTGCGCGGCTCGCGGTGCCTCGACCTCGGCGCCTCGACGGGCGGCTTCACCGACTGCCTGCTCCAGCGAGGCGCCGCGCGGGTCGTCGCGGTCGACGTCGGCTACGGCCAGCTCGCGCATCGCCTCCGCGTCGACCCGCGCGTCGTCGTGATGGAGCGCACCAACGCGCGATCGCTGACGGCCGCCGCGATCGGCGGCGAGGTCGATCTCACGGTCGTGGACGCGTCGTTCATCGGCGTCGCCAAGCTGATGCCCGCGGTCGCGCGATGCACCCGGCAAGAAGGCGAGCTCGTCGCGCTCGTCAAGCCGCAGTTCGAGGTGGGCCGGGAGCACGCGTCGCGCTCGAAGGGCGTCGTCCGCGACGAGGCGCTGCGTCGCGACGCGGTGGCCGGCGCCATCGAGTCTATCCGCGCCGCGGGGTTCGACGTCCTCGCCCAGCGCGACAGCACGCTGCCCGGCCCCAAGGGCAACCGCGAAGTGTTCGTGCGCGCGCGGCGGGCTCACGAGCGCGGCGCACCGCCGTCGCTATAGTGCGGCGCGGCCCATGAAAGCAGTGCCGCGGCTCGGCGCCGTCTTCCTCACGGTGTTCGTCGACCTGCTCGGGTTCGGCCTGGTGCTGCCGTTTCTGGCCAAGGAGGCCCGCGACGCCTTCGGCGTGAGCGAGTTCGTCGCGACCCTGCTCGGCTCCGTCTACTCGCTCATGCAGTTTCTCTTCGTCCCCGTCTGGGGCCGCGTGTCCGATCGCGTCGGTCGCCGCCCGGTGCTGCTCTGGTCCATATCGGGCACCGCGCTCGCCATGGCCGGGCTGGGCGCCGGGCTGACCTGGGGCCGCAGCGTCGCCTGGCTGTTCGCCGCGCGCATCTTCGGCGGCATCGCGACGGCCAACCTCGGCACCGCGAGCGCGTACATCGCCGACATCACGAAGCCCGAGGAGCGCGCGAGGGGCATGGGCCTCATCGGCGCGGCCTTCGGCCTGGGCTTCATCCTCGGGCCGGGCATCGGAGGAGCGCTCGCGAGGATCCCGGTCGGGGGCCGCTACGGGGCCGTGCCGTGCTTTGCGGCCGCGTGCCTGAGCGTCGTCAACGTGGTGTGGGTCGCGCTCGGCGTCGCCGAGTCGCTGCCCCCGTCCAAACGGGCGGCGGCCGCGCCCCGGCGCATGGCGCCGCTCAACCTGCGCGCCGCGAGCGAAGCGTTCGCGCTGCCGGGCGTCGCGCTCGCCGTCGGCGTCAACTTCATCGTCATCCTGAGCTTCACGAACCTGGATCAGACGTTCACCTTCTACTGCGCCGACGTGTTCGGCATCGACGAGCGCGGCACCGGCTACGTGCTCGCGTTCATCGGCATCGTCGCGGCCGCCGTCCAGGGCGGGCTCGTTCGCCCGCTCTCGAAACGCTACGAGGAGGCGACGCTCATCCGGGCGGGCACCCTGCTGCAGGCCGTGGCGTTCGCGGGCCTCGTCGCCGCCGGGGCGCACGGCGCCCGCGCCCTGCTCTACGCGTCCGGCGCGGTGCTCGCGCTCGGCAACGGCCTGACCCAGCCGAGCACTGCGGCGTTCATCTCGCGGCGCGCGCCCGCCGACCGGCAGGGCGCCACGCTCGGGACGAACCAATCGTTCGCGAGCCTGGCCCGGACGTTCGGGCCGGCGGCCGGCGGTTGGCTCTACGGCAGCGTCGGAGCGCGCGCTCCCTACGCGGCGGCGTCGTTCGGAATGGTCGTCGCGCTCGCGCTCGCGATGGCCCTCCGCAGCCCGAGCGAACGTGCGGTAACGTGAGCGGCGATGCAGCCGCTCGCAGGCCCGAACGAGCCCGCCGACAGCGCCGAGCCGTTGCCGCCCTTGCCCAAGCGCACGGTGGTGGGCCGCGCGCGCGACTACTTCCTCGGCGAGGATCCGACGCTGCTGGCCGCGCTGGTGCCGACCTGCTTTTTGTCGATGCTCCTTTACACGCGCAGCCCGGCGACCAACTTCATCTTCGACGAGCAGGAGGCGCTGCTCGCGAACCCTTACGTTCGCGCGAGCACCGACCCGGCGAGCAAGCTCGGCTGGCTGGCGGCGTTCCGGCGCGACTTCTGGGGGCTGACGCCGGAGCGCACGATCGGCTCGTACCGGCCGCTGCCCGATCTCGTGTGGCGCGCCCTCTGGAAGCTCGGCATGCGCGAGCAGAGCGCCTTCCCGCACGACTACGTCAACGTCCTGTTGCACGGGCTTTGCGGCGCGCTGCTCGTGACGCTCGTCTTCAAGTGGACGCGCGACCGGCTGACGGCGTGGCTCGCCGGCGGGCTGTTCGTGGCCACCGCGGTCGTCACCGAGGCCGTGAGCGGCGTCGTGGGCCTGGCCGACGTGCTCGGCGGCGCGGGAGCGCTGCTCGCGCTGCACGCGGTGGGCGCGAGCCTCGCGGCGATGCCGCTCGCCCTGGCGGCGGCGACGATGCTGGGCCTCTACTCGAAGGAGAGCGCGCTGTGCATCGTCCCGCTGGCGCCGCTCGCGGCGCTGCTCACCTCGCAGGCGACGCACCCCGACCGGCCCCTCCGCTGGGCGCGCGCCGGTGTCGCCGCGCTGACGACGGGCGCCGCGTTCGTCTTCTACGTCGAGATGCGCCGGCGCTGGTTCCCGGTGGCCACCCCGCACGAGCTCACCGCCGAGGCCAACGCCGGCAAGCCGATGCTGCACCGCGCGTTCGCGGCGGCGCTGCGCTGGTACGCCCAGCCCGGGCTGCCGCACGATCCGCTGAACAACCCGCTCCTCGACGCCACGCCCGCGTACCGGGTCGCCGGCGCGCTGCGCGTGTACGCCCGCGGGCTCGGACAGCTGCTCGTCCCGACGGTCCTGTCCGGGGACTACTCGGCGCCGGCCGAGCCGATCCCGGATCGCATCGTGTTCCCGGCGAGCGTCATCGGCGCCGCGGCGATGGTGCTGCCCGTCCTCGCCGCCCCGATCATCGGCTTCGCCTCGTGGGTGCGGTCGCGCCGCGCGCCTCCGCGCGCGCCCGCCGCGCCGGTCGTCGCGTTCGCGCTGCTCTGGGTCGTCGTGTCGTACTTCCCCGTGTCGAACATTCCGGTCGTGCTGCCCACGGTGCGGGCGGAGCGCTTCTGGTACTTCCCCGCGATCGGCTCGGCCATCCTGCTCGCCATCGTGAGCGCGCGGCTGCTCGGCGCCGCGCAGCGCAGGGGCCCGGCGACGGCCGCCGGCGCGATCGGCCTTTTCGTCGTCTTCTTCGCGTTCCAGTGCTTCGCGGCGCGCCGGCACGCGTTCGACTACACGAACGACCTGGCGTTCTGGGACGCGACCCGCAAGGCCGTGCCGAACAGCGCCAAGGCGCACCTGAACTACTCGGTGATGCTCGGCGCGCGCGGCGACCTGGAGGGGCGGCTCGTCTCGAACGGCGCGGCGCTGCGCCTGGCGCCGGGCTGGCCGATGGCGAACGTGTACGAGGGCGACACGCTCTGCCGGCTGCACCGCGCGACCGAGGCGCTGCCCCACTACCTGCACGGCTTCTCGCTCGGCCCGAACGACATGAACCTCGTCGCGCTCGGGTTGCAATGCCTCTGGGACGAGGGGCAGCTCGCCGACGACTCGCCGGCCAGGGGCGAGCTCCAGGAACTCGCCGACCGTTATCCGGGATCGTGGCTCAAGTACCTGGTCGACGACACGCTGTCGAACGGCTCCGAGTACAAGGGCGTCAACCCGAAGTACCGCCCGCGCGGCTACAACGAGGGCCCGAAGAAGGACGAGTAGCTCGAGGCGCGCTGGAACGCCGTGGCCGTTCGCGATACCGTGTGCGCCTACGGATGCGGCGAGGCGGACCGGCGGCTACGAGCGTCGACGACGCCGGCGTGCTGCCGCAGGCCGGCGCCGGCCTTCAGCGGGCACGACCCTTTCTCAAGTGGGCCGGCGGCAAGCGCCAGCTCGTCGAGCTGCTCCTTCGGCGCGCGCCGTCGGACCCCGCGACGTACTTCGAGCCGTTCGTCGGCGGAGGCGCGCTCTTCTTCGCGCTCAGCCCGCGGCGCGCCGTGCTCGCCGACGTCAACGCGCGGCTGGTGCGCGCGTACCGGGGCGTCAAGGGTCACGTCGACGAGGTGATTCGACTGCTCCGGAGCTATCCGCACACCCCGGACTTCTACTACCGGCTCAGGGAAGAGCGCGTCGACGGCGCTTCGGACGCCGAGGTCGCCGCCTGGTTTATCTACCTGAACAAGACCGGCTACAACGGGCTTTACCGCGTGAACCGCGACGACCGCTTCAACGTGCCGTTCGGGCGGTACGCCAACCCCAACATCTGCGACGAGACCACGCTGCGCGCCTGCTCGGCGGCGCTGTCGCGCGCCGAGCTCGTCGTGGACGACTTCGCCGCCGTGGTCGAGCGCGCGCAGCCGGGCGACTTCGTGTACTTCGATCCGCCGTACGTGCCGATGTCGAGCACGTCGTCGTTCACGTCGTACACGTCCCGCGGCTTCGGAGCCGCCGAGCAGGCGCGCTTGCGCGACGCGGCGCGCGCGCTCAAGGGGCGCGGCGTGCGCGTCCTCCTGTCGAACTCGTCGGCGCCGCTCGTGCGCGAGCTCTACGCGCAGGGCTTCGACGTGACGGAGGTGACCGCCACGAGGCCCGTCAACAGCAAGGCGAGCGCGCGCGGCGCCGTCGTCGAGCTCCTCATCGAGTAGCGCGCAGGGCGCGCGCGGGCGCGGACCCGGCGCGCCCCTCGTGGATCAGCCGAAGCGGTACTTGAAGAACGCCGCGTACGACGGCCACGCGTCTCGCCAGAACCGGATCTTCTTGCCCTCGTCGAAGCCGCGGGCGACGTAGTTGACCGGAACCTCCATCGGGGAGTTGCCGTTGCGCGCGAGCTTGCAGGCGAGCTCGATGTCGAGCGAGAAGCCGTCGCTCTCGAGCTCGAGGCCGTCGAGACATTCGGCGCGGAACACCTTGAACATCGTGTTCACGTCGGTCACGCGCTGCTGGTAGAGCAAGTCGTACGTCTTGGCGAAGACGACCTGGGCGAAGTTGAGCAGGAGCCCGCGCACGGGCGTCGCGTCGTACTTGCGCACCTTCCAGTCGTCCAGCCCGAGGCTCCGGGAACCGAGGACGAACGTCGCCTTGTGCTGCAGGATCGGCTCGAGCAGCGCGTCGTAGTCGTCGATGTCGTACTCGAAGTCGGCGTCCTGGATGAGCACGATCGTGCCCGTGACGTGCGCGAGACCGGTGCGCACGGCGTGCCCCTTGCCGCGCGGCCGGTCCTCGTAGACGACGCGAACGCCCGGCCGACCCTCGTATCGGCGCACGACGTCGCGCGTGCCGTCGGTGCTGTTGCTCTCGACGATGATGATCTCCTTGTCGATCTTGAGCGGCTTGGCCACGACGGCGTCGATGACCTGGGCGGCGTAGCGGACCTCGTTGTAGACGGGCAGCACGATCGACAGCTTCTCGCCCGACGCGGCGGCGTGCGCGCGTCGGCCGAAGACGGCCACCCGGTTGCCCGCGCGCACCGGCACCGACCAGTCGCGTAGCGGCGACGCGGCGATCGTGCGCGACAGCGACCCGGGCGCGATGCGCTCGCCGACGTAGCGGGTGGTGCGGGTGACCGGCAGCGGGTGCTGCGCCTTGAGGACGAGCCCGAAGCGCGCCATGAGCGCGGTCAGGTTCGACGTGCCGAAGAAGGCGGTCTTGTAATCGAAGAACGGCGCCCAGTAGCGGCGCATGATGCGCGCCGGCAGCGAGTCGGCGTTCGTGTACGTGACGACGAACAGCGTCGCCGCCGGCACGGCGGCGATGAGCTTGGCGAGCACGGCGCCGGGGTCGCCGCACGACTCGAGCAGCTCGTGCAGGAGCAGCACCTGCGGCGCTCGCGCGAGCAGCGGCTCCGCCCAGGACACGTCGGACGAGAGCGCGAGCCGATCGAAGGCGTCGTCGTCGATGGTCGCCACCTCGAGCCCGACGCGGCGCGCCGCCGGAACCGAGCGGAAGTCGCGCATGTAGCGGCCGAGGAGCAGCGTGCGCTCGAGCGGACGCTCGACGATTCGCAGGTGGTCCGCCGCGAGCCTATCGAGCAGCCGCTCGAAGTCGTCGAGCATGAGCGCGCGATCGCGCGCGCTGTCGAACGGGCGCACCCGCTCGATGTCGAGGTCGTTCATGCGGTGCTCGCGCGCCGGGTTCACGTACACCATCGCGCACTGCGCGCACCGCACGAAGCGCACGCCCTTCTTGTGGAAGAGGTAACGCGCGTTGTCCGCCTGACACGCCGGGCACCGCACGAAGCGGCTGTGGGCGCGCGAAGCGCTCACGGCTGGAGTCGGCTCGAACTGGAATCGTCGGGAGTCCTCGGTCGGAGCGGCTTCGGGCGCGGGCATGGCGCGCAGCATAGCGCCTCAGGCGCGCCGCTCGATGAAGGGGCTGTCGCGCAGGAAGCGGAGCGTCTCGATGATGCTCTCCTCGATCGTCCTCGTCGGCGCCCAGCCGAGCGAACGGATGCGCGTCGTGTCGAGCAGGATCTTCGGCGAGTCGCCGACCCAGCCGCGGTCGCCGCCGGTGTAGACGAGCCGCGGGGCCACGCCCAAAAATCGCGTGATGATCCCGATGCTCTCGTTGACCTCTAGCCAGTCGGTGTGCCCGAGGTTGTACACGTTGATCGGCTCGCGGCCGGCGTTCACGGCCGTGAGCATCGCGGCGATGCAATCGCCGACGTGCAGGTAGCTCTTCTTCTGGTGCCCGTCGCCGAGCACCTCGAGCCGGGTGGGATCGCGCCTGAGCTTGCGCCAGAAGTCGACGACGTGGCCGTGGGTGTACCGCGGCCCGAGCAGCGACACGAAGCGGAAGATCCAGGTGCGCAGGCCGAAGCCGAGCGCGTACGACGTGAGGAGCCCCTCGGCGGCGACCTTGGACGTCGCGTAGAGCGACGTCTGCACCGGGAAGGGCGCGTCCTCGGGCGTCGGCAGCACCGCCGCGTCGCCGTAGACCGATCCGGTCGACGCGAAGGCGACCTCGCGCACGCCGGCGGCGCGCATCGCCTCGAGCACGTTCTGCGTGACGGTGACGTTCTGCTCGATGCAGCGGCGGGGAGCCTTGAGGTTGTCCTTGATGTCGGCGTTGGCGGCGAGGTGGAACACGAAGTCCACGCCGCGCGTCGCCTCGCGGAGCGGCGCCTCGTCGAGCAGGTCGGCCTCGACGACGCGCAGGTGCTCGCGGGACGGCACGTACTCGCGGAAGCCAGTCGAGAAATCGTCGATGACCGTCACGCGCGCGCCGTCGGCGAGCAGCCGGTCGACCAGGTGGCTCCCGATGAAGCCCGCGCCGCCGGTGACGAGGACGTGCTTGCGGTTCCAGTCCATCTCGCTGACCCGGTCACCTGGGCGGGCTGCCCGCGCTCACCGCTTCTTCGGCCGGCTGCGCCACGCGTTGTTGAACTCGGCGATCGTCTCGATCGTGCGCGGGTTCCAGACCATCTTGCGCAGGATCGGCGGCGTGACGGTCGGCACGTGCGCGCCGGCCTCGAGCGCCTCGTTGACGTCCATCAGGTGGCGCATCGAGCCGACGATGATCTTCGAGGCGAGGTGCTCGCGATCGAGGATCTCGCGCGTCGACGCGATGACCGGGCGGACGTCGTACCCCATGTCGCGCACGCGGCCGCTGAAGAGGCTCACGTACGTCGCGCCGGCGAGCGCCGCGAGGTAGGCCTGGTTCATGGCCATCAGGCAGGTGACGTTCGTCTTGATGCCGCGCTTGACCAGCTGGTGCAAGACGCGCAGCCCCGTCTCGCTGAACGGCACCTTGATCGTGATCCGCTGCGGATCCCACGCGTGATACTGGAGCGACTCCTCGATCATCTCGCCCTCGGCCTCGGTCGTGAGCTCGACGGACACGTCGCCGTGGCTCACCGAGAGGATCTCCCGAATGCGCTCGGCGAGGTCCGCGTCCGGCGCCTCGCGCGCGATGATGAGCGGGTTGGTCGTGACGCCGGAGAGCACGCCCCACGCGTACAAGTCTTTGATTTCTTTCGGGTCCGAGCTGTCGATGAAGAGGCCCATGGTCGACTCCTAGCCGTTACCCAATAGCACGCGCGACGGTCACGCGTGGCGCAGGATCGCGCCGGCGATCTCGAGCAGGGTGGCACCGTGTACGTCGGGAGCGGCGCCGACGGCGGGCGCGCCCGGGCCGGTGCGCAGGGGGCAAAGCTCGCATCGGTTCGTCGCGAAGACGAGCGCCGTGCGGATGCCCGCGGCGCGACCCGCCTTCACGTCTGCCGTCCCGTCGCCGATCATCCACGAGCGCGACCGATCGCCGTCGAGGCGAGCGATGAGCGCCGTCAGCATCCCGGGCCCCGGCTTGCGGCACTCGCACGCGACCACGAGCGACGCGTCGCCGCCCGGTCCTCCCTCCGGGTGGTGCATGCACACCTCGAGGGCGGCCACGCGCACGCCTCGCGACGCCAGCAGGCCGACGAGCGCGTCGTTCGTGCGGCCGACCGCCGCGGCGGAGAACTGGCCCTTGGCGGGCGCCGGCTGGTTCGTGGCGATGGCGAGGGCAAAGCCGGCGTCCTGCAGGGCGCGCATGCCCTCGACGGCGCCGGGCAGCAGCCGCAGCTGACCCGGGTGGAACGCGACGGTGATTGCGCCGGTCTCCTCGTCCCGAACGACGTCGATGATCGTGCCGTCGCGATCGAAGATCGCGACGGGCGTCACTTCACGCTCTCCCACTTCGTGGTCGCGCGCTGCAGCCTCGGGTGGCTGACCAGCAGGTGCCAGACCACCGCGCACAGCCCCTCGGTGTGCGGCGTGATCCGCTCGGCGGCGACCGTCGGGATGACGACGCACGCGTCGGCGACCTGCTTCGTGAACCCGCCGTCGCGGCCGACGACTCCGAAGACCTTCGCGCCGACCTCGCGCGCGAGCTCGAGCGAACGCACGAGGTTGACGCTGACGTTCTTCTCGCGGTTGCCTCCGCCCACGGAGAAGACGAGCACGCCGTCGCCCGCGCGCAGCCTCGAGCCGCGCAGCCACTCGGCGAAGCAGCCGTCCCAGCCCTCGTCGTTCACGCGCGCCGTGAGCTCGCTCACGTTGTCGGTCGGCGCGTACGCCTCGAAGCCGCAGATCTTGCGGAAGTCGTTGACCGCATGGCTCGCGTGCCCGGCGCTGCCGCCCACGCCGAGGATGAACAGCCGCCCTCCGCCCGCGCGCACCTGCGCGAGCCCCTCGGCCAGGGCCTCGACGTCGGCGGTGCCGAGCTTGCGGATGATGTCGACGCTCTCGGCCAGGTACTTCGTCGTGAAGCTCTCCATGTCTTCGCTGTCGCCTCGCTCAGGATCGGTGAAAATTGGCCATGATGCGCGCGCCGTCGAAATCGAAGCGGAAGCGCATGGGCCGCAGGCCTCGCGCCGAGAGGGCCTCGTGCACACGGCGGCGCTCGGCGGCGCGCACGTAGAACATGAAGAAACCGCCGCCGCCGGCCCCCATCAGCTTGCCGCCGATCGCGCCCGCCTTCCGCGCGGCGTCGTAGTGCTCGTCGATGACGTCGCCCGACATGTTGGACGCGAGCTTGCGCTTGTTCATCCAGTGCTCGTGGAGCATCTCGCCGTACTGATCGACGTCGCCGGACAGCAGGATCTGCTTGGTGTGGTAGCCGAGCTCCTTGATGCGGTGCATCCGCCGCACGGCGGCGTCCTTGTCCTCGACGATCGTCTTGGCCTGCTCCTTGAGCACCGCCGACGCCGACCGCTCGATGCCGGAGTAGTAGATGACGAGGTTCGACTCGAGCTCGTCGATCACCTCGTCGCGCAGGGGCAGGCGCTCGACGTCGACCGATCCGTCCTTGTGGAACGTCATCGCGCTGACGCCGCCGTACGCCGCGATGTACTGGTCCTGCTTGCCGATGGGCTCCTTGAGGACGTCGATCTCCAGCCGGCACGCCTCGCGGGCCAGCTGCTCGGCCGGCACGAACTCGCGCTTGAAGGCGTGCAGGCCGTTGAGCAGCGCGACCGTGAAGCTGCTCGACGAGCCGAGGCCCGTGTTGGCCGGGACGTCGGCCAGGCTGTGCAGCTCGAGGCCGCTCGTCAGGCCGGTCATCTGCAGCGCCGCGCGGAAGATGCGGTGCTTGATCTGGTCCACCGAGTCGACGATCTCGCTCTCGGAGTAGGCGAGGCGGATCGTGTCTTGGAACCGGCGCGCGACGCAGACGAAGACGAACTTGTCCACCGCCGCGGCGACCAAAAAGCCACCGTGCTCGCGCGAGTAGCTGGGGAGGTCGGTGCCGCCGCCGCCGAGGGAGAAACGCACGGGCGCGCGCGAGACGATCATGACGACGAAACGGCCGTTCGGAGGTGGCTGTCGAGCTCGGCCAACCCCTCGGGCGAGCCCATCTCGAAAAACCTCGCACGTGCCACGCACGCGCGCAAGCGCTTCGCACGCGCGAGATCGCGCTGAACGGCGTCGAGCCCGTGGGGCCGCCCGGGCGGCAGCGCCGCCACGACCTCGCGCCGCAGGGAGGTCGCGCCGTAGTCGATGTGATCGAACGCCGGATCGCGCGTCCCTTTCTCGTAGCGGATGACCCACGCGCCGTCGGTCACCACGTTCGACGCGTCCCAGCGGCCGTCGTTCTTGTAGACGGCCATCACGCCGTCGCAGTCGCCGGCGGCGTCCAGCATGCGCAGCGGCTCGGCGTAGTCGAACGGCAAGTAGCTGTCTCCGTAGGTGACGAGGAACGTCGGGGCGAGGAGCGGCAACGCCGCGCGCAACGCGCCGGCCGTGCCGAGGAGGGTGGTGCCGGCGGGCTCGTCGACCGACCAGGAGACGTGGACCCCGAAGCGGCCGCCGTCGCCGACGTGATCGCGGATCTGCGCGCCCAGGTGCCCGATGCACATGACCACGTCCGGCAGTCCGCACGCCGCCAGACGCTCGAGCTGCCATTCGACGAACGGCCGCCCGGCCACTTCGAGCATCGACTTGGGCACGACGAGCGTCCGCGGACGCATCCGGGTCGCGAGCCCCCCGGCGAGCACGACGGCCTGCACGGCGTGCCGTCTAGCACGCGCGACGGAGCGAATGGAAACGGCCGACGGCGCCGCTTTCCGAGCCGCGCGTGCTTGACACGGTTCGGCGCGGCGGTTACCTGAGGCTCCCCCTCGTCACCCCGCGGGCCATTAGCTCAATTGGTAGAGCAGCGGACTCTTAATCCGTTGGCTGAAGGTTCGAGTCCTTCATGGCCCACCGAGATCGTTGAAGATTTTTTCGGGGGTCTCGGTGAATCGTCACGGTTCCGGACCGCTCTCGCGCTTGCCGGCGCGCTCGCACCATGCGGGCAGGGACGGAGCGAGCGTGCCCGGGATGGCGAGCACTTGGGGCGTGGCCCGCGATGAACTCGCAAGCTCGGCGTCCGTGAGCATCGTCCGCTCCTTGCGGACGTCGCGCATCTTCGGGACGCGCGCGGCGGCGACCGGGTTGTCCTTGATCCGCTCGTCCTCGAGGGCGGCGCGGAAGACGCGGTGCATCACCCCGCGGATGTGAGCTCAATGAAGCCATACGTCCACGGGCAAGAGCTCGTTCATGGCGTGGAAGTGCTCCTCGGAGATCGGAAGTTGCAAGGTCGCCAGAGGATTCCGTGCGTCGGTGATGACGTCGCCATCCGGAACGTTCTTGAGGGTTTCCCAGCCCTGAAATGAGAGCAGGACTCTCTTGCAGCGGTCGTTTTCGAAGTCTGCGTTCTCCGGTACATCGAACACGAGCGCCTCGTCGGATGCGAAGGAGATCAGGTTGCTCGCAGCGTCACGGTCCTGGCCCG
>Ga0070738_10004433_pt1 | contig 16860 bp, 16 predicted proteins | sample Coa_R2_2_FD_66446 | JGI IMG/M metagenome (GOLD analysis project Ga0070738, IMG submission 66446) | Surface soil microbial communities from Centralia Pennsylvania, which are recovering from an underground coalmine fire - Coalmine... | ecosystem: Environmental > Terrestrial > Soil > Unclassified ...
ATCCCGCAGGCTGAGATCACGCCCGAGAATTTCCAGTCGGTAAAAACACTGGAGTTGATGATCATGAACCAGATCGGAGCCAGAGCAGTAGTCTGACGTCAACGTCTGGCACCGTCGTATGGACACATTCGCCTATTCCTTATGCGACGGTTGTTCCAATGAAAGTGGGCGCCAGCAGAGGGGAGGGGTGGTTGCTCGCGTCGCTAAATTGAGGACTGCTTATAATCTGTGAGGTGCCAACTTACGCGCCTCGCTGTTATCGCTGACGTCATGTTTTTCCGGCTCCTATTGAATTGAGTTTTCGGGTTCGTGCAATATCCTGCTTTTAAATCGATGCCTATATATATGACGCGAACCGCCGCAGAGATTATTCGTTGCGCGGTTTTGCACGTGTCAGGTAAAACATGAGAGACGAGACCATAGCCATCCATGGCGGCTACGAGCCCGATCCAACAACGAGGTCGGTCGCAGTTCCAATCTATCAAACGGTTGCATACGCGTTTGACAGCGCCGATCACGGCGCTGCTCTGTTCAATCTTGAGGCCGAAGGATTTCGCTACAGCCGAATTGCAAATCCTACGACATCCGTGCTGGAAAGGCGTATCGCCGAGCTCGAAGGTGGCGTCGGTGCGCTCGCGGTGGCAACCGGCCAGGCCGCGATGCATTTTGCCTTGGTCAATCTCGCCGATGCGGGCGGGAACATCGTTTCCGTTCCCCAGCTTTACGGAACCACCCACACGCTGCTTGGCCATGTTCTGCCGCGTCAGGGTATTGCGGGCCGTTTCGCTGAGAGCGATCAACCGGGCGCAATCGAAAGGTTAATCGACGGAAATACGAAGGCGGTTTTTGCAGAAACGATCGGCAATCCCGCGGGGAACGTGTGCGACATAGAGGCGTTGGCCAACGTCGCCCACCGTCACGGCATACCGCTCGTCGTCGACAATACGGTCGCAACCCCGATCCTGCTGAAGCCATTCGATTACGGCGCCGATATTGTGGTTCATTCGCTAACCAAATTTGTTGGCGGGCACGGCACCACGCTCGGCGGCGCCATCGTTGACAGTGGCCGTTTTCCCTGGGCGAGCCATGCGGAGCGCTTCCCGGCGTTCAACACTCCGGACGCCTCCTACCATGGGCTTGTCTATGCCGAGCGCTTCGGACCAAAGGCTTTCATCGAGCGCGCACGCAGCGTGTATCAACGCACCATGGGCTCGGTGCTGTCGCCCTTCAACGCGTTCCTGCTGCTGCAGGGAATGGAGACGATCGCGCTGCGGGTCGAACGTCACGTCGAAAACGCGCGCAAGGTAGCGGAGTTCCTGCGCAATGATGCTCGTGTTGCGTGGGTCAACTACGCCGGTTTCCCGGACAGTCCTTATTACGCGCTGGTCCAGCGGTATCTTTCGGGCAATGCCTCGTCCTTATTCACCTTCGGAATCAAGGGCGGCCTCGAGGCTGGCAAGGCTTTTTATGACTCGTTAAAGCTGATCACGCGGCTGGTCAACATCGGCGATGCCAAGTCACTTGCTTGTCATCCGGCTTCCACAACCCACCGTCAGATGTCGGGCGAGCAGCAGCGGGTCGCCGGCGTTCTGCCGGAAACCATCCGCCTCTCGATCGGCATCGAACACGTTACCGACATTATCGAGGATATTGATCAAGCACTCACGCAAGCTTGTGAGCTGAAATCCCATCAGGATGCTGCGGAATAGAACGGTTGGCCCGGGATGTCCCTTGTTTTCGACAAACATCGGCTGGTTTCGGCTTTGGCGTTGCCGCCCACTACGCTTCGGCAAACACGAGCTATTGCCCGTCGTTACAACGCAGAAACTGTGCTTAGGATTGGATTAGTTAACAATATGCCAGATAGCGCCTTGCAGGCGACAGAACGTCAGTTCAAAGTCCTGTTGAAGGCTGCGGCGGGCAAGAGGATTGTAGATCTTCGGTATTTCTCGCTATCGTCCGTGAAGCGATCACTCCCGGGGCAATCGAGAATTGAGCGTTACTACAGCAGGATTGCCGACCTGTCTCGGTTTAGGCTCGACGGATTGATCGTGACGGGCGCCGAGCCGAATGCGCCGTTTCTCTGGCAGGAGCCCTACTGGGGCGAACTCGCCGACCTTGTCGATTGGGCGAACACCAATACTCGTTCGACCATCTGGTCTTGTCTTGCCGCTCACGCCGCTGTTTTGCACTTGGATGGTGTCGAACGTCGGCCCCTCAGCAAAAAGTGCTCGGGGGTATTCGATTGTTCAAAAGTTGCGGATGATTGGATGATTCAGGATCTTGCGTTCCCGCTCAAGGTGTCGCACTCGCGCTTGAACGAACTCAAGCGCAGCGATTTGGCGGCTCGGGGTTATTGCGTGCTGACCGAATCGCCGGAAGCGGGAGTCGACGTCTTTGTTAAGCGCCTCTCCAGTCATTTTATATTCTTTCAGGGTCATCCCGAATATGATTCGATGTCGTTAAGCCGTGAATATCGCCGAGACGTTGGCCGTTTTCTCGCGGGCGTTCGCGATTCCTATCCGGCTATTCCTTCTGGGTACTTCGACGCTGAAACCGAACATAGGCTGGCAGTTTTTCAAAGGCGTGCGCATAACCACCGAAAGCCGACGCTAATGGCGGAATTTCCGCGCATTGCCGTTCACGAAAACATCATGAGTGGAGCGCCAGCCAAGGTTATGTTCACGAACTGGTTGCGATATCTTTCTGAACACTGAAGGGAAAGGCGAGCTAGGTGAAAGGAATTATTCTGGCGGGAGGAACTGGATCACGGCTATTTCCGGTGACCACGGTTGTTTCAAAGCAGCTTCTGCCCGTGTTCGATAAGCCTATGATCTATTACCCCTTGAGTACGCTGATGCTAGCCGGCGTCAGAGACATTCTCGTAATCTCGACAGCTCAAGACCAGCCGTTGTTTCAACGGCTGTTGGGCAACGGAGCTGATTTTGGTCTTCAGTTCTCTTACGCAGTCCAAGATCATCCGCGAGGCTTGGCGGATGCTTTCATTGTGGGACGCGAGTTTGTAGGGTCTAGCAACGTGGCATTGGTACTTGGAGACAACATTTTTTATGGTCACGGGCTCCCCGAGCTTTTAGCGGCGGCTGCTCAGCGCAGGAAGGGCGCAACGGTTTTTGGATACGTTGTCAAAACGCCCGAACAATACGGTGTTATCGAATTCAATAAGCAAGGACGAGCTTTGTCAATTGAAGAAAAGCCGACTCATCCGAAGTCGAACGTCGCAGTTACCGGCCTTTATTTTTACGACAATGACGTGCTTGACATCGCTGCCTCGCTGAAGCCGTCCAAGAGGGGAGAACTCGAAATAACGGATGTCAATAGAGCCTATCTTGAACGTGGTGATTTATTCGTTCAGATCTTGGGGCGCGGCTTCGCTTGGCTAGATACCGGTACGCATGCGTCGTTAGTGGAAGCCAGCCATTTCGTGCAAATCCTTGAACAGCGCCAAGGCTTGCGCATCGCCTGTCCCGAGGAGATAGCACTCCGGTTAGGATACATTTCGCGAGAGCATTTCTTTGAGGTGGCACAGAAGAGCGCCAAAAGCAGTTACGGCGAATATCTATTATCGGTCTATCATTCGTTGTCGCACCGGATCTCATAGGTGAAACGTCATAATGTCGAGGGCATTAATTGTCCTAATATTTGCCGATTGTATTTGCGGCCGTTATTCAATATGAGCTTTGGTGATTGAATTAAGAGAGCGGATCGGGTAGGCTAAATGAGCATTTCTATTGAGTCGCTTAGAATTAGCGACGTTAAGATCATTAGACCCAAAAAGCATGGTGATCACCGCGGTTTTTTTTCGGAAACTTATAACAAGAGAGAGCTGGCCGAAGCTGGCATTAAGCTCGATTTTGTTCAGGATAATCAATCTCTTTCGCAGCACCCCGGCACTATCCGGGGGCTGCATTATCAAGGTGTTCCATGGGCCCAGGACAAGCTGGTGCGTGTCGTTAGAGGGCGAATACTTGACGTTGCAGTAGATATGCGGCGCTCCTCACCGACTTTCGGGGAATGGGTGTGTGCCGAAATTTCGGCGAATGAATGGAATCAGATTCTCGTACCGGTTGGATTTGCTCACGGGATCTGTACCCTGGAACCGGACACAGAGCTGATCTATAAAGTGACGAACTATTATGCGCCCAGCTGTGATTTCGGAGTTCGTTGGAACGATCCCAAGCTCAACATTCCGTGGCCGTTCAGCAACGACAAGTTAACGCTGTCGCCGCGAGATAAGGCGCTGCCCTCATTCGATGAAGCTCCTAAGTTTGATTGAAAGTTAGACATGAAGAACGGAAAACAGAACGGCAGAGTGCTGGTCACCGGCGCCGGAGGGTACATCGGAACCACCTTGGTTCCTATGCTTCTCAAGGAAGGCTATGAGGTACGAGCAATTGATCGGTTTTTCTTTGGCCGAGAGCTGCTCGCACCAGATAGTCATCTCGAGATCATTCAAGAAGATGCAAGGCGCATTACAGCCGCGCATCTCGCTGGGATCGATCATGTCATCGACCTTGTGGCTATTTCTAACGACCCCTCAGGCGAACTTTTTCAAAACGAGACCTTCGCCATCAACGAAGAAGCAAGAGTTCGCACCGCTCAACTTGCCAGGCGGGCTGGAGTCAGACGCTATATCCTTCCGTCCTCCTGCAGCATTTACGGATTTCAGGAGCCGGGGGTAGTCGCGGACGAGCGAACCAAGACCAACCCGCTGACTACTTACGCACGTGCCAATGAGAGAGCCGAACAGGGAGTTCTGGCGCTCGCCTCGGATGAGTTCACGGTAGTTGTTCTGCGTCAGGCAACCGTCTATGGGTACAGCCCGCGGATGCGATTTGATCTTGCCATCAACGGCATGACTTACGGTGCCTGGAAAACCGGCATTCTCCCGTTGATGCGCGATGGCAGCCAGTGGCGTCCTATGGTCCACGTCAAGGATACGGCCCGCGCTCAGATCTTTATGCTGACCGCGGATCCCGCGAGAGTGAACAAGCAAATCTTTAATGTCGGGTCGGATGAGAACAACTATCAGCTGGGTCCACTCGCGGAGCTGGTGGCCAGGAACGTGCCGCGACCGGTTAAAATCGAATGGTACGGTGATCCGGACCATCGCTCCTACCGCGTCGCGTTCAGCAAAATCGAAGCTCTCGGCTACAAAGCCGAACTGACTGCGGAGGATGGCGTCCGGGACACTTGCCAAGCCCTTGAGGCCGGAAGAACAGACCGAACCCCGAAGACGATCACCCTCGATTGGTATAAAGAAATGATCGCTTGGCAGGAACGGCTTCGGCAGGTCGAAATGTATGGCGGCATACTGAAAATCTGAAAACATGAAGACGCTGCTACTTGGTCCCAACGGTCAGCTGGGTACCGACATACGGTTGGCCAACGAGCGACGCGGTGAGCCGATCGAAATCCAGTCCATTGGACGGGATCGAATCGAACTGAGCAACATTGGAGCAGCCATCTCCTCATTGCGAGAGCTGAACTTTGACGTCCTGATCAATTGCTCCGGCTATCACAAGACCGATGAGGTCGAGGCTAACGCACAACAAGCCTTTACGATCAATACCCATCTGGTAAAGGGGCTTGCCGAGCTTGCGGCTGAGAAGCGAGCGAATTTTTTTCATATTTCAACGGACTATGTCTTTGGTGGACAACAACAGCGCTCGCCCTTAAAGGAAGGGGCGCCCAAAGCCCCAGTGAACGTTTATGGGGCCTCCAAGGCGATGGGCGAAGATCTCGCGCTGCTGGCAAACCGAGATACGCGGATCATCCGCGTGGCATCATTGTTTGGGGTGGCTGGGGCTAGCGGGAAGGGCGGCAACTTTGTGGAAACGATGCTCCGCCTCGCAAAGGAAAGAGGCGAGTTGCGGATTGTCGCCGATCAAACGATGTCTCCAACTTCAACTTTGGACGTAGCCGAAGCTATTCTAGACATGGTCCTCAACCAAGCTTCTCCCGGGATCTGGCATGTTGTCAACTCCGGAGCATCAACATGGTATGAATTCGCTGCACGAATTGTTTCCGATGTAAATCTTGATGCACGAGTGCTTCCGATCAAAACTGAGGAGTTTCCTACGCCAGCGGCGCGTCCGCGCTATAGCGCTCTCGACAATGATAAAGTTTCAAAGATCATTCGCCCGATGCGAGCTTGGCAGGATGCGCTAAGGGATTACCTCCTGGCTAAAGGTTACGTCTCATAGAGAAACCGCTTGTCGTGAAAACGCGTGACGTAGTTTGTCTGAAGAGCGCGAACGGCCCCGGCGATCCGACGCTAGGCGAGGAAATCCGCCATCTGGTGGTACAGCCTTTTCCAGCGACAAGGATGCTCGCTCCCCTGAAGTCGATAGCCAACAGAGCGGTTTTTCTTACGATTATTTCTCTTTTTTTCCAATTTTCACCATTGGGTATGGTTGGAGGAGTAGGCGGCGAGTTGGAGAATGGTCCATTGATTATCGCAGCGATGGGTACAAGTCTCACGCATCGCGGTGGCTGGCTTGCGCCTCTTCAAGAGTATTTGAGCCGGTGCCTCAATCGGCAGGTTAGCGTCTTAGATTTTGCACGAAGTGGCGAGACTTCAGCTTGGGGGCTTTCGGTTGTTCAAGAAGTGATTGGGTCGCATCCCCACGTAGTTCTGATCGAGTTCTCAGCGAACGATGCCGCTTGGTTCAAGGGTTTCTCCCTTGAGCACAGTCGCGCAAATACAGGGGAGATCGTTCGAGCCATACTCGGAGCGCTGCCGGAAACCAAGATATTTCTCATGACAATGAGCCCCGGGACCGGTCTTCGCAGATTGATACGTCCTAATCTGGACGCCTACTATGGCATTTACGAAGACCTGGCAGGCGCGTTAGGCGTTGGGTACATCGACAATCGACCCGCCTGGAGAGCTCTGAATCAAGGTGAATTAAGAAGGGGAATTCCGGATGGGCGCCATCCACTGCCGGAGCTCGCCTCTCGGCTCATCGTTCCGACGATCGCCAAAGCGATCGCTCCGGAATGCAACAGCGCCTCCGCCGCCACCCACTAGTTCGGCGCGTCGGAGTTCGGGGCTTTACAACGTACGCGAACCCCATGACGCCCCGTCATCAGGTTGCTCTCAAGAACTCGGGCTGGATTGCCAAACACTAACGATCGAGCTGGTACATTTCCTGCGACGACGCTCGCGGTAGCAATTATACAATTATTACCTATCCTTACACCGGGCAGAATTATCGAATGGGCGCCAATGAAGCAGTTATCTCCAATCCAAACATCCTTATGAACCTCATTAACGAAATCATGGGCCAATATGGTTACGCCGAATGTTATGTTGGTATATTTTCCTATATGAACTCCCCCAGGATTTGTCTTATCCAGCTTGGCGGACAAGGAAATAACTGTTCCTTCCCCGATGTCCATTCGCCAGATATAAACCAGATATAGACGATAGATCTTAGTAACGGCTTTGCGAATTGTCGAGCGGGTTTGGGCGATCAATGGGACAGTCATGGAGGCATCTGTGCTGCGAGCGAAAAATAAATGATGATGAATTATGGAATGCTCGTCAAGTCGTGCTAGGAACCGAATTCGCGCGTTGGTAAAGTTCCGCAGCGCCAGCAAACCTCTTATAGCCTTCATATAGCCTTCAACGCATTCGGCATCCATCGAGGGTGATCGCACGTTGGTGGCGCAAGCGGCCGATACGATCAAAAATCTTAAATGGCGGCGAACTTAGCCTATGGTATTTATGAGAACATCGCGAATGAACTGCCCAACTCTGCTTACACGATCAATTGGCTGAACTCCTAGTTGGAATTTAGAAGAGTTCCCCAGAGGCGCGGATTTTGATAGATTTGCGAGCATTAAGCTCCAGTTTTATCTTTAATTGCGGTTAAAATAGAGGAGTTGGCCGTTGATCTCGGGCCTACGCAGGCGGGTGCAGTTGGATGAAGACTTCGAGTTGGCTTTTGCGGCAACTACGAGGGGCTAATTGAGGGATTTCGGTAGTGAGAGAACTGATTTTGAATTTTCATGGGCTGGGTGAGCCGCATCCCCGCGTAGATGATGAAGAGAAGCTTTGTTGGTGGAGCGTCTCGTCATTCGTTCGACTGCTCGACCTCATCTCAGAACGCCCCATCGGCGAGAGCCCAGATATCTTGCTAACCTTTGATGACGGAAACGAGAGTGACGCTGTATTCGCGTTGCCCGCCCTTGTGAAACGTGGTCTCAAAGCGACGTTCTTTATCTGCGCAGGCCGGGTTGGCACTGCGCATTACCTCGACAAGTCGATGATTGAAGAGCTGCTTAGCTGTAGCATGGGCATCGGAAGCCATGGGATGTATCATCGAGATTGGTGCGCTCTCGATCCCAAAGAGTTGGACGAAGAGGTTGTAGATGCCCGTAGAAGAATAGAGGATGTCACTGGTCGCGCCGTGACAAAGGTCGCAATTCCGTTTGGCTCATACAATCGCCACGTGCTATCGCGACTCAAGCGAGAAGACTGGGATTGCATATATACCAGTGACCGAGGAACCGCGCGACGGAATGATAAAATAAAGCCTCGTGAAACATTATACGCGGATATGCAAGCTGGACTCCGGTTATCGGAACTAACGCGAGAACCGAGACTGGATATCCGAATCAGGCGGCAACTGGCTAGATTTTACAAACGGCACGCGAAGGGATTTGCACAATTTGACCGCAAAACGACGAGCTAATATCAGCGGTCTTTGCGTGACTATTGAATGACGTTGGTGATGCTTTCGGGCGCTGCCGTAAGTGCCAGAATAAAGTCCCTCCGGCGAGAACAGATGACACCTTTCGAATCAATTGCCACCGGTTCATCTCAGTAAGTCGACTATCATGACGCGTGTGCTGGCACTAAAAGGGTCGGACGTCCTAATGAAGCAGATAATTGCACCGCGATCCGGCTGGTCACATTTGAAAGTGTGGATATGGCGCGGTTCGGCGGTTTCGATAGCGCCGTTGGTTGATGTTGCCTTGCGATTTGGTCGGACAGCCATCTTGTCCCGCTTGCTCGTTCCAAGTGAACTTGGCATCGCGGTAGCGTTTACGGTTGTGGTTGCAACAGCCGGTTTGGTGACGGACATGGGCTACGACAAGTTCCTCATGACCAAATCGCACGATGCTCACGCGTTGAACGCGGTGCATGTTCTGTCTCTCATTCGGGGCCTATTTCTTGCTTGCTTGTTGTTTCTCGCAGCGCCGACGATCGCAGCTAGTTTTGGAGTCCCGGAGCTTGCGGACAGCTTTGCCGTGCTATCATTCGTTCCATTGTTGTCATCGCTGGCTCACTTGGGCATACGGCAGGTTGAAGGAAGCTTTGAATATGCTCCCGAAATGCGGGCTCAACTTGTTGCGGCATCGGCCGCGTTCATCTTAGTTTTGCCAGCAGCCTACATGTTGAAAGACCACCGGGCGATGCTGATTTGCCTCGTCGCCCAGCCCGCGATTTATAGTGTGGTGTCCCATATCTTAGCACGCAATCCTTATCGACTGTCGGCGTCTCCTGATATGTTGAGGGTTGTGTTGTCTTACGGGATCCCATTAACGGTCAACGGGTTGGGGCTGGCACTTGTCTCCCAATTCGATCGTGCTTTGGTCGGCCACTGGTTCGATGTGAGCACTCTGGCTCTTTATGCGATTCTGCTGAATCTGATGGGCGTCCCGATCAGTTTGATGGATCGAATCTTTGGCAAGATTGCATTGTCCTACCTGGTGACTTCGCAGGCCAAGCAGGGGGACAGTCGCGAGAAAGCTTACCCATCTGCCGTTTTTCCCTATGCGGTGTTAGCGTCCACTTACTCGCTATTCATTGCGGTTGCGTTCGATCTGCTTGTTCCAATAATTTTTGGCCATCACTTTCACGCGACGCCGAACATCCATGTTCTAATAGCCGCTAGGGTGTTCTTTTTGGTGCAAATAAACGGTGCACCAACAATGTATCTTTTTGCAACCGGGAGGACCCGTGCTTTAACTGTGCTTAGTCTTTCGAGTGGAATAGGACTTCTTTTCGCAGCTTTTCTTGTTCGTTGGTGGCCAAGCATAGAAGCTGTTTTGCTTGGCCTGCTTTTGGGCGATATCTTAAGATTTGTGCTTTATTTCATATTTGCAGCCTCCCGCAAGACGTCGCGCGAAATTTGGGCGGACTTGGCCCTATCCGCGGTTACTGTCACGGGAGTTGTTTCTCTATTGGTATTCCATCCAGAGCCAACGATGATCAGTCGCGGAACTATTCTGGCCGTTGGCGTGCTTGGGATCTGCGTCCAGATAGGATTCGGTTTGCGTCGGCACTCAGCTGTCCGTAATCTATTTGTTAGCTCCTACTAGGAAAGGCCGTGCTGTGAGAAAGGGCGGAAGTCGGAGGGGCGCAAAGACTGCATGGCCTTTCATTGTTTGCGCAAAAGCCGAGCTCAAGGCCCAAACTCGTTTGTGACTGGAGATATGTCCCCAGATGTAACTACGGCGTTATCTCCTTTGCGGAATCAGCGCGAATTGCGCGCTCCGCCGGCTAGGCTTGTGGGCGAAGCCGTAGAAGCCAATCAGGTTGGCGACCCGAGATCATATAAACTCGCCCTCACCATCGCGCTTGTAGCTATCTTCTGTCCTCCCGTTCAAGTTGAGTTCGCTGGCGTGATCTTAACGCCCGGGCGGGTTGTGACGATCCTATTCATCCTTCCTGCTGTATTCGCCGTTAGAAGGAGACGGGGCGGTCTCTATGCGGCAGACGTATGCGCTCTGCTCACCTCGGCTTGGTGCATCGTAGCTACGATGCTAAATGGGGGGTTTCGACCATATGTCGCAGTTGAAGCCTTAGAATTGTTCAGCGGCTATATGATCGGCCGCGCCTTCACTTTTGGAATCCTTCCCCTACAGACGTTTGTGAGGATATTGAAGTGGGTTTCGCTTGGACTCATTTTGTTGGCGGCCCTTGATACAATATCGGGACGACGCTTTACAGCCGAAACAGTGGCCCATTTCTTCTCGCTACCCTTCGATGCGGGCGATACGCAGTATCGGAATGGGCTTGTGCGGGCCACATCGACCTTTCCTACATCGGAGTTGTTTGGGCTTTTTTGCGTGGCGTGTGCAAGCATCTTCCTTTATTCAGAGCAGGGGCTCCGGCGTAAACTAACCTACTCTGGATTAGCCGTTGTTGGCACCATACTATCTGTATCTTCGGGGCCCGCGCTGGCCCTCGGGATTGTACTAGGATCATTTTGCTACGGCATCGTGTTTAGCCGATCCAGCCGGAAGTGGAAGATTTTACGGAACGCGATAATCGGATCCCTTCTCTTTGCTTTTCTGTTCGACGTGGTCATACTCGGCAACGACGCAACTCACCCCATTCTTTGGGTGGTTCGCAACTTTACGTTTGATCCTTGGACTGGATATTGGCGCGTTGAAACTTGGCAGCACGCAATGCCAGTTATCTTGTCTGCCCCACTCGTGGGTATCGGATTCAACAGCGTGGATCCCCGAGATTTATATCTGCGTTCGCTGGACTCCGTGTATTTAGTCATGATGTGGCGCTTTGGGATTCCGGCGACGCTGTTCCTGCTCGCAACCATCATCAGTACGGTTGCAGAGAACCAAACAAGAGCCCCGACTACGAGGGATGAGGCCTTCCTATGTGAAATCAGAACTGGACTCAGTCTGGCGATAGTTGCGATAGCGGTTGTTGGATTGACCGTTCACCTATGGGATTCCACATGGATATTTTGGAGCATGTCCATGGGAGTTCGCGTTTCGCTCAAGGAATATCATCGCATGAGAGTGGGGAAGCGATTGAACTCAGTTGCCGGAGCGGGGCAATCGAGAACGTTGATGTCGACCAGCAAGAAGTATACGTCTGGTCTTGATATTCCTATTTCGCCGAGATCGCATCACCGGCCGATGATGTAGTCGGTAACAAGGCAATGATGAGCCCGGAGCGTCTCTTCCGCTACACTTGAAGGTGTCTTGCTTGAGTATTCCTCCGCCAAAGGCCGTCTTGTTTGAGGGACGCGAGCGCTGCAGGTCCTAGGGGTAATCGGAGCCAGTGTTTCCGAGGTGGCTCGCATGGCCGGCCTTCATGTGAGCCGTAAGCATCCGGTAGGTACCGCGGGTCAGGGGGTACGGCGGCGTTTGACAGCGGGTTGGCGCGACCATCGCTGAGCCAGATCGGCGACGTCTTCGGACAGCCGATCGACGTCGACGACATGAGGGTTGAAGTCGTCGGCGAGCCATTCCTTGAACTCGCTGTGGCGCTCGTGGCTGGGGTCATCGAGGGCCTCCAGGAGCTCGCTATAGCCCCAAGGACCACCGACGTCCTCGGGTGGACAGTGGCCCTTGGCCTCGATCAAGCTGGGATAAAGCATGCCCGGTTTGGGATCGACCAAGCGTTCGATCTTGATCGTGTGCTCCCAGCCATCGCCGAAGTCGTAGAGATACTTCAGGGTCTTTGTGCCGATGTCTTCGAGGATGTCGCCGAGCCGCGCTTTGCGAGCATCGATGAAGTCGCCGGCCCAATCAGCGTCGGGATAGGGGGTACTCCAGCCGACGCCGCCCGCGCGGATTTCGTACAGATGGCTGTTGGTCCAGCCCATGGCTGCTTGGATGGTCAGATGCAGCCGATCGAGCCGGATATCGAATGGCACCTCGACGCGGCGCAGAACCACGGGCTTGACTTTGTCGAGAGTGATCTTGAGGTGGGCTAAAGTGGCACTCATGCCGCCACTTTACGACGCTCCCTTTCGGCGGACCAGTTCCACGGCAAGAGCTCATCCAGCCTGTGGATAGCGTGATCATTGATCCGCGCCAACACGTCGGCAAGCCAGGCTTGAGGATCGACCTCGTTGAGCTTGGCACTCTGAATCAACGTCAGCATGACTGCGGCACGCTGACCACCGCGATCAGATCCACAGAACAGCCATGATTTTCTTCCGAGAGCAATCCCGCGCAGCTGACGTTCGGCCGCATTGTTACTCAGGCAGATACGACCGTCGTCGAGGAAGCGCGTGAATACATCGACGCGTTTGAGCATGTAGTCAAAAGCCTTGGCAACGTCGTTGTGGCGCGAGAGCTTGGCCCGCTCCCGCTTCATCCACTCGATGAGCTCGTTCACCAGCGGCGCGATATCTTTGCGGCGCGCGGCCACGCGTGCTTCAGGCGATGAGCCGTTGATCGAACGCTCCAGCGCGAAGATGGCGTCGAACTTCGAAACCGCCTCGAACGCGATCGGTGAGATTGTACTCGGTTTGCCTTTACGCGCCTTCGAGGCGATGTCGGCAAGCTCGAATAGCTTGCGTCTCGCATGGGCCCAGCATCCAGCTTCGGTGATCGGTCCCGGCTTTCGATCCGGCGCGTAGAGCGGGTTGAATCCGGCATATGCGTCGGCCTGAAGGATTCCGGCATAGCCGGCGAGATGTTGCTCGGGATGGATGCCAGTGCGATCCGTTGAATAGAAGAACACAGCGGCAGGCGGCGCCTTGCCATCGAACGGGCGGTCGTCGCGAACATAGGTCCAAATCCGTCCGGTCCGGGTCTTGACCTTGGCCAGCACCGGCACGGGGGTATCGTCGCCATGAATGCGTTCGGCCGCGAACACATGCGCCTTGATCAGCTCATAAATCGGCATCAGCGTCGCCGCGCAAGCGCCGACATGATCGGCCATGGTCGACACCGACAGTTCGATGCCCTCACATGCAAATCGTTCGCTTTGCCGGTTGAGCGGCTGGTGATTGGCATATTTGTCGACCAGGATCATCGCCAGCAGGCTCGGCCCGGCAAAACCGCGTGCGATCGCGTGGAATGGTGCCGGAGGCTGCGTGATCGTCTGTAAGCGGTTATTTTCCCCCACCTTGTTGTGGGCGGGCTAGCCTGCAATATGCGTTCCGTCATGAAGAGAGCGGATCGCAACATGATTTCAGATGTTGTTGACGCGTTACAGGCTCGGGCCCGACGCCGTCATTGGAGCGACGATGTCAAGGCGCAGATCGTGGCGGAATCCTACGCGCCGGGCGCGGTCGTCTTGGAGGTCGCGCGTCGTCACGAGATCTCACCGCAGCTTCTGTCAGCCTGGCGCAAGGCAGCCCGTAGTGGCTTGCTGCAGCCGCCGGACGGCACCGAGCCGATGGCGAGGAGGCCCGCCAGAACCGCCGTGATCCAGGATCGGAGTGCGTCAAGCCGCGCGACGTGTCGCGTGCTCGGTGGCCCACGCCCAAGGCATGAGTTCGTCGAGGCGCGAGGCCGGCCAGAGATTGACCAGCTTGGTGAGGACGTCGGTCAGATAGGCCTGCGGCTCGACGCCACAGAGCTTGCAAGTTTCGATCAGCGACGCAATGCAGGCCCAGTTCTCCGCGCCCTGATCATGCCCTGCAAACAGCGCGTTTTTGCGATTCAAGATAAGAGGACGGATGCTTCGCTCGACGATATTTGTGTCGAGCTCGATGCGGCCGTCGTCGAGGAACCGCGTGAGCCCATCCCAGTGGTTCAGGGCGTAGCGGAGATGCTCGGCGATCGTCGCCTTGCCCGAGACGCGGGTGAGTTGCAGCTCGAACCAGTCCTTAAGCGCCAGCACGAGAGGCTTGCTGCGCTCCTGGCGGACGGCACGGCGCTCGTCGGCGCTGCGGCTCCTGATCGTCTTTTCGATGGCATAGAGAGCGGCGATACGCTCGAGCGCCTCGCTGGCGATCGGAGCAGGACCATCCTGGACAACGTCGAAGAATCGGCGCCGCAGATGAGACCAGCAAAACGCCAGCGTGATCGCCTCGTCAGAGGCGGCGTTGGCAATGGTCTTGTAGACGGCATATCCGTCGCATTGCACGATGCCGCGATAGCCGTCGAGCAGCTTGAGCGCATGGACCGCGCCACGACCGGGCGCGTAGGTGTAGGCCACCGCCGGCGGGTCAGCCCCGCCCCACGGCCGATCGTCACGCGCGATCGCCCAGAAGAAGCCTTTCTTGGTGCGGCCACGACCGGGATCCAGCACCGGCACCGTGGTCTCGTCGACCGCGATCTTGCCGGCGGTCAGGATGATCTCGCGCAACCTGAGCCAGAGCGGATGAAGCTCGGCGGCAGCATAACCCACCCAGAACGCAAGTACCGCGCGCTTGATGTCGATGCCCTGCGCAAGCAGCATCTGGGCCTGCCGATAGAGCGGCAGATGCCAGGCAAATTTGGACACCAGCACATAGGCGACCATCGCCTCGGTCGGCAGGCCGCCCTTGATCAGCCGCTCCGGCGCAGGTGCCTGAACCACGCCATCCGTGCAGGCCCGGCAAGCATATTTGGGACGATGCGTGACGATCACGCGGAACTGCGCCGGGACGACGTCGAGCCGCTTTGACGTTTCCTCGCCGATCACATGCATTGGCGCGCGGCAGCAAGGGCAGCTGGTATCTTCCGGCGCAATCGTCACGTCGATGTGCGGCAGATGGGCCGGAAGTGCACCGCGTTCGGCGCGTCGCTTATCCGCGCGCTTGCGGGCGCCTGCAGGGTCCTTTTTGTCCTCAGCCGCCTCGTCGCCGGCAAGGGCCTGCTCGATGTCCTCGATTGCAAGCTGCAATTGCTCTGGATCGAGCTTCTCGGAGCGGCGGCCGAATTGCGCCCGTTGCAGCTGGCGCAAGAGGTGTCGCAGCCGATCCATCTGCGACAGCGCGTGGTCGCGTTCGGCGATTGCAGCGTCGCGCTCCGCGCGCACTGCGGCCACCAGCGCCTGCAGCGCGTCGATATCGGTCGGAAGCTGATCTGTGATGTCGTCCACATCAACCACTCAATCTGATTCGTGGAACGTTGTGGCATGCGAAGGGCGGCTGATTCAATTGGTCGCAGCGGCTCACGATGTCGCTGTCGGCTGCGCAACGTCGTGGACATGCAGACGCGACCAGTCCAGGCCGTCCACCAGCGCGGCGAGCTGCGAGGCGGAGAGCCGCATTACACCATCGCTGATCGGCGGCCAGCGGAACGCGTTATGCTCAAGGCGTTTCCACAGCAGAACCAGCCCGGAGCCGTCCCAAGCCAAAATCTTCAAACGGTCCGCTCGCTTCGAACGGAAGACAAAAATCGTTCCCGAGAACGGATCATGGCGCAGTTGCTCGCGCACCAGCGCGGCGAGACCGTCGGCGCCTCTGCGGAAGTCCACCGGCTTCGTCGCGACCATGACCTTCACGCCCGCTGAAGCCGCGATCATGTGGCCGCCCTCACGGCCCGCAGCACATCGCGCAGCCATGCAGGGTCGACCCCAGCCACCGCGCGAACCACCGCTCCGCTAATCTCGATGCTGATCATTGTCGAGGCCCGTGCTGCCGCTTCCGCAGCCGTCCCAGTGCCACGCAGCTCCGTCACCACCGGAACGAAGAGTGGCGCCTCGTCGGCTGGCAGGCTGAGCACGCCGGCACGCGCTTCCTTGCGCCATACGAAAAGATGTTGCGGCGAGATGCCGTGTCGGCGCGCCACCTCGGACACGACCGCCCCCGGCGCATACGACTCCGCCACGATCCGCCCCTTGACCTCGTCGCTCCACCGGCGACGACGTCCCGCACCGACCTGGATATCCACCCGGCCCCGCGGCCTCGAAGCGTCAACTATATGGTCAACCATATATGCGAACCGTACTGTATGTGACAGTTCGCATATTGCCGCTCAGCTCATGCCCGACAAGGTGGGGGCAGAGAACCGCTTACAATCCAGAGCATTCCGCTCAGGTCCAGCCCGCGCACCGGTGATCCTATCGTGACGCTCACGAACGAAGAGTGGCGCCTCGTCGGCTGGCAGGCTGAGCACGCCGGCACGCGCTTCCTTGCGCCATACGAAAAGATGTTGCGGCGAGATGCCGTGTCGGCGCGCCACCTCGGA
>Ga0070738_10004436_pt1 | contig 16854 bp, 16 predicted proteins | sample Coa_R2_2_FD_66446 | JGI IMG/M metagenome (GOLD analysis project Ga0070738, IMG submission 66446) | Surface soil microbial communities from Centralia Pennsylvania, which are recovering from an underground coalmine fire - Coalmine... | ecosystem: Environmental > Terrestrial > Soil > Unclassified ...
CTGCTAAATCTCGCTGTGGATCAAAATGTGTACGCACTGCATTCAATATTCTTCCATCCCATAATTCGACAACTACTGTGTTGCTAATAGCAACATGAGCATTAGTGATAATCAATCCATCAGGTTGCCAGATAACACCCGAACCACCACCCCAATTTTGTGATCGCACCCTAACCGTACTTTTGCATAGTCGTTCTGCAACCAACGCTAATTCATGAGTTATCTCAGCAAATGTTGTACTATTCATTCCCCCTTCCCTTGTCCTCCTTGTCCCCCTTATCCCCCTTGTCCTCCTCCCTCGTCCTCCTTGTCCTCCTTGTCCTCCTTGTCCTCCTTGTCCTCCTTGTCCTCCTTCCCTTCCTCTGCTCCCCTACTCCCTCACAGCTCGTTCCCCGACTGTAATTGTTAAGTTAACTAATGCACCAGCTCGCACTATTTGTAATGGGACAGTTTTTCCTACGCGATCGCTGTTATTGAGAAGTGCCAGTATCTCAGCCGTATCCTTTAGGGTAATACCATCAAACTCAGTCAATACATCTCCTATTAATACACCTGCATTGTCAGCAGGTCCATTCGGTTCTACATTGACAACAATTACCCCACTCTCAGAAGTTAAATTCAGTGATGTTTTCAGGTTTTTTGGCAAGCGTACAGGCTGCATCCCCAAACCCAGGTAACCTCTTGCAATATGTCCCTTAGCAAGCAGTTGATCAATCACTCGATTAACTGTAGTAGCTGGAATAGTGAGAGCAGTACCACGTCGTCCTGATGTGTTCATTCCTACAATATTACCTGCTGCATCCACGAGTGGTCCGCCTGCAAAACCAGAGTAAAGTGTGATATCTGGACGGATGAATTGATCGATATTTCCACCACTCATGCTCCGCCAAGGACCATTGACAACACTTACTGCACCCATAGCTGCGCGAATTTCACCTTCGCTACTTCTTGCTAATCCTAGTACAAGGTGACCGACTTTCAATGTTTTCGCATCACCAATTTTCGCTACTGGAAGTTCAACATCTTGTAAACGGAAAACAGCTACATCGGTGCTAGCGTCATGACCTACGAGTGTGACTGGTATATTTGTGCCATCTGATAAAGTCACAGTAATATCATCGTAGCGCTGGAGTGACTCGTCAGAAGTTACGATTATACCGTCACGCCAGTGAATACCACTGGGAGAAACACGTTTGCCAGCGTTAACTGCAACAACAGTACTCCCAACTTGCTCAACAATGTCTGCTAAATTGTTTGATAGAGCCAGTAATGAGGACATTAAACTTCTCCACAAATTCCTCTCAATGCTCTCATAGTGTCACTTGCTCCGCAGTTAAGGCATCAGAAGAATAGGGAGAATTCACCCTAGAAAAATGGCTAGTATTTAGAGTTTTCAAGTTTGAATCATAGGGAGCGCAATTAAAGGAATTGTCAAAATAGCAAGGGTCTAAACCAGTAGGGAAAATTAGGAGTTCCATTCCGGAGAGAATCCCTTTGTAGTAAAGCGCGATCGCCTCTGCTAAAGGGAAAAACATTGTCGGAATCCATAAGTTTAATCTACCACTGTAAAAATAGACAACGACTCGGCTCGTTGTGTACTCATCCAGAGGGAGAGGACTTTGCCAAGGGGATAGCATCCTAAATGAGCCTGATCATTCTAAAGATAGAGATACATATCTTTCTTTTTACTCAGAAAAAAAATTATTACACCTATCTTGAGCTAGTTGTTAAAATTTTTAAATACTACCTAAGTAATAAATCTCCTGTATCAACACAACTCTCTTACTGAGAAGAATCTTCAGAAGACTTCCGCTCAGAAGTATTAGTGCCAAGAATAACTTGCAAGATATTATTCAAAAAAAAGATAGTTGCCGTAATAAACAACACAATCATTAAACCTGCAAGAGCAGCGAACGGAGAGAAAATAAACAATACTAATAGAGCAAATATTAAAGTTGTCAAAAGTGTTTTTTGCATTTTTCTTACTTCAGATAATTCTGTTATAATTCTACAAAATGTAGAGAGTATGCCATTTTGTAATAATCAGTGTGTTTGCGAAGCGTGTGCTTTGCACTCACGTCTCGCTCGCTAGATATATCACACGAGCAAGATGCTCGCACTACAAAATAAATCTAATAAATCAGAATCTGATACAGGCTGGGATCAAACTCTCCATGAACAGTCAGCAGCATTGCTTGAATTAAAGCATTAGCTTTGAGGACAGTCTCTTGGAATTCCATTTCCACATCCGATAAAGCAACAATGCCGCCTCCTATCCCAATAGAAGTTTTATCTGGCGTTAACACTGCAGTACGGATGACAATATTGAGGTCTGCTGCACCATTAAAACCTAAAAAACCAATGGCTCCTGAGTAAACTCCCCGTGCCTCTTGCTCTAGTTTATCAATAATTTCCATAGTTCTGAGCTTAGGCGCACCTGTCATTGAACCACCAGGAAATGCCATGCGTATACAGTCACTAGGCTCCTTATCGAGACACAGACGACCACGAATAGTTGTCACGAGTTGATGAACTGTTGCGTAAGTTTCCACATCCATTAACTTTGGAACATGAATACTGCCTATCTCACAAACTTGCCCTAAATCGTTGCGTAATAAATCGACGATCATCAAGTTTTCGGCCCGATCTTTTTCACTGTTACGCAAGCTTTCACGGAGTAAACAATCTTCTTCGTAAGTTCGTCCGCGTCGCAAAGTACCCTTGATTGGCTTAGTTTCTACCCATCTTTGACGGTCAATTCGCAAGAATCTTTCTGGTGAAGAACAGGCAATAGCAATGTCACCAAAGCGCAGAAAAGCAGAGTAGGGAGCCGGATTAACTTGACGTAATGTACGATAAAAAGTCAGTGGATCAGGAGTTGTGTCTGTGTGCAGCTGATTTGTCAAGCAGACTTGGTAAGTTTCCCCTTCATGAATTTCTTGTAGACATTTATGAATATCATCTTTGTATGTCTGATATGAACGACTTAAGCGGAAGGTTATAGGCTTTGTGCCCATCTTCTTGATGGAAATGAGGGGAGGAAGTGTTTGCAGTTGTTTTTGTATTTGCTCAAACCAAGCTTGGGCTTGTGCTGTTTCACCTTTAGTTGTAAGGTGTAGCAAGTAGACAGTTTGCTCTTGATGATCGAAAACAATCATCCTGTCGGCTAGTAAAAAGATTGCATCCGGAAGAGACGAAGGATGTGCTAGCCGAGACCTACACTCTGCCTTGAGCTCATAACCAAAGTAACCCACAAACCCACAGTTATAATCAAAAGGCAGATCATCAGATTGGCAGCGTCGGTGACTAAGTTCGCGCTTGAGATAATCAAAAATACTTTCATGAGAAAGAGTCACTTTGCCTGACTGAGTGATTGTAAGTTCTTGCGATTGGGTACGGTAGCGAACTAGTAAGCTGTGTGACCCGCCACTTCCTCCCATGAAGGAGAAACGAGACAAACCTGGCTCTACTAAGCTACTATCAAGCCAAAAGGCATTGGCATCTTCCCCAAACAAATGGACAAACACTTGTTCTGCATCTGGATATTCATCTAGTTTTCGACTGCAAATTTCAAATTCCTGACTATGTTCTTGGGTTGAAGAATGCGTGGAGAGAGGAAAAACTTTTCTCGCGTGTGTAGTTGGAGATTTTTGCCGATACCTGCCGTTTTTCTGAATAGAATGCTCAGTTAGTGCTTTAAAATTCTGTAATAATTTATAACCATACTCAGTACAAATTGACTCTGGATGGAACTGCACCCCCCATAATGGCAGGTGTCGATGACGCAACCCCATCACTAGTCCTTCTTGAGTCCAAGCAATTTTTTCTAAACAATTGGGTAGTTCTTCAGAAACTAATAAAGAGTGATAGCGTACCACACGAAAAGGAGTGGGAATGTCTTGAAATAGATCGCAACCACTATGGTAAATGTCACTCAATCTTCCATGTCGGACTTCTGGTGCGTGGATGACTTTTCCACCATAATAATGACCAATTCCCTGATGACCAAGACAAATACCAAGTAGAGGTATATCTACATTATTTTGTAGTAATTGTTGGCAGACACCAAAGTCTTTCTTTTTTTCTGGACGACCAGGACCAGGAGAAATAACTATATTATCAAATACTAGTTTTTTTAGAATTTCCCAGTTTACTTGATCATTGGCAACCACAAGAGGAGGTTCTCCATTCACTTGTGCCATCATCTGATAGAGATTAAAAGTGTAAGAGTCATAGTTGTCAATAATTAGTGTCTTAATATCACTCATTTCAGCGCAATTGAACCAGAATTTGTCCAAAAGACAGACTTTTCCCCACAGTCTAGGCAGTCCCCATCTCAGTGGCATTAGGATTACTGTAGCGCGAGAATACAAAATTGTTGCTCTCTCGCTTGCTGTAGGAAGTTAGTCTAGGTGTTGTGTGGATTACTTGTTAGCCGATCCAGGTTCACTGAGGTGGCGGTGCTGTTCGGCATTGATGGTATCAGGCAAAACTGTGCTCACAGCACCTTGAAGCTTTGTCTTGAGTGAGCCGGCGATGATGTGATCTTTGCCTGCCATCAGTGCCTCGAAACCCTGCTTTGCGACAGTAGCCGGATCGTCGTGGAGGCGAATTAATGGAAACCCAAAAACCCAGACTTTACCAGCAGAGATTTTTACCTGCGGAGTCTCCACTAACAATGTGGAGGCGAATTAATGAAACAAGGAACAGTAACCCCATAAATTGTGTTTTTACACATTTACCTCTCTCAGTTTACTGATCTTCTTGCTGACTCCCTTTGACTCTTAATACTTCATTTCTAGTTATTTAAAAATTGTTGACTCCAGTTATACTCATTGTCAAAACATGTAAACTATTACTCTACCTCCCTAAGCAATTCCTCCCTCATTCTCACTGCATGACTCGCTTTATTTATGACCAATTCTCCAAAGACTACCTCGAAGAATTACTCAAACCCTATGGTGCAGTACAAGCCGCTAAACGCGTCGCCGGAGAGGTGAGGGAGATTGATGTGTTTTTTGCTCCCCTGCAACAGAATGCTGACCTCCAACCATTGGGATTGTTGGGCAAGCTTGCATCTACTTGTGCACTCTTTGAACCCTTTCGCAATCCCGCTTCCCAAGATGAAATTTGTGATTGTCTGTTAAAACTTCTCGAACTCAGAGGTGAATTACACCGCGAAGCCAAGCGCAACAAAACCTCTGTTCCAGACTCAGCACTCCCAAAATTATGGATTCTTACACCCACAGCATCCGCAACAATATTATCAGGTTTCGGAGCCTCTCGGGGTGTAGATTGGGTCAGTGGCGTCCATTTTCTGGCAGAGAATTTGCGCACAGCGATAATTGCCATTCATCAGTTACCACCAACTCCAGAAACGATGTGGTTAAGAATTCTTGGCAGAGGGAAGGTACAAAGTCAAGCAATTGATGAATTAGTGGCACTGCCATCAAATCATCCATTTCGCTCTTTAGCGTTAGAATTGCTGTACAACCTGGAAAAGAACTTAGTCGTAGCGCAAAATCCAGAACCAGAAGATAGGGAGCTCATTATGAGATTAGCACCACTTTATCAACAAGACAGAGAACTGGCTAAACAGGAAGGAATTCAACAAGGACAACAACAGGGAATTAAACAAGGGGAACGCCTGGTGGTGGAAAACTTATTGCGAGTTCGCTTTGGTTCCTTAGATGACCAGCTCCAAGCAATTATTGAACCTTTGTTAGCCTTACCACCAGAAGAGTTTACCCCATTACTTATGCAGTTATCCCGTGAGGAATTAATTGCTAGGTTCGCTAGGTAATCACATAGTCATTTTTTGAGGCTGAAAAGCTTAGCCTGACTGTCTGTAATAACTTTCGACTAATGATTAGCAGTTATCGCCTGCCTTTGACAAGGTGAACGAGGTTTCACTGTGGGCTACCTCGGTAAAGAGTTTAAACCGACGGGATATTTATTTTTTTGGTCTGCCTGCTTTTTCCCATGCACTTTTTGATAATTTTCCACCGTTAGCTTTATACTGCTTAAAGGCAGGATTTACGTTTTGATCCTGATTTCTGCGGGCTTCTCCTTTTTCGTGCTTGGCTTTCTTTGATGGACTCTTGCCTGTACTATGCCCACCTTTGACCGAATCTCCTCCAGATGCTAAAAGAAGTGGTTGTTGCTGTCTACTAGGATATTGTTGACTGGTTGTGTTTGTGACAATAGCGGATGCTGGCAAAGTAGAACCAATGACGGCAAGTATTGTACCAGCGATATATGCAGTTAGATTACCTTTCATACTTTTCCTTGAAATTATTTTGTGATTGTGTTTAAGAATAGATGAGTCGATGGGAATCAGTTATGGAAAGTTAAGCTAGGGTTTCTGGAAAGTCACAGTATGACCTTGATTCCCGCTTCTTTGGAACTTGCCACTAAACGCCCAGTTAATAAACCCACCATCGCCTTTATTGGTGAAATTACCATCCGTAAAAATCCAAACTCCGTAAGGAACTCCTTGATAATTGACTTGCTTAAAAAACTTTACGTCTCGAAGATTTCGCTCATAAGGTTGGCTCATGTTGAAAACCATCACGTTGTACTTGCCATTTGCGGCAAAAGTGGCTTGTTCCATAAGTCCCTTAACGAATCCTGGACGATTTTGGCTGGCAACAACCAGATTGTTAATCTGTAGTCCTAGTTGAGCAGCACTGATTGCTAAGTCACCTGCGGCCTGTGCACTACCACCACGTGCGATTAAATTAGCTTTGGTGTTCGCCTGCGCCATCAGTTGATGATCGTGCTCAAGTGCACTTGCAGATGTGAGGCCTGATAGAGGTATCATTGCTAAGGTTGCTGTTAACAAGCCGAAAAATAGTCCTTTAGTATTCATAGGTTTTACCTGACTGTCCCTGTTGTGTTTTAGGTTTTTGCGTGGTTGTGGTTTCAATTCCCGTTTGAGGCTGTGGTTGAGAACTTTGTGTAGTGTTAGTGGTGCGTTATTGTACGGCTTTGCCATCTACTAGTAATTTGCCGTTCTGGCGTGCCAACAGAAAGTGGTTTGTGAAGTTTTAACATTGTTTTTAGCTTTTGAAAAGGAGTTATTTTCTTTGTTTAACTATCCATACTTTATGGATTCACAATAGATAAGTCCATGGGGATAAGTTATGGATAGTTAAGAAGATCGTTCAGTTGCTTTCTCTAACACCGGAGTGATCGCTCTAAGCTAAAGCAGGACAAAATCTCACCTAAGTTATATGAACTATCTCCTATCTTCAACAACTTGCTTGATTGAGGCTAGACAAGTTTCTGCAGATAGGTCTTAAATTAAGTTCAACTTAATCAACGGTGGGTCTCCACTAACTTTGTAGAGGCGAATTAATGGAAACAAGTAGCCTGTTTCTTTCGGATCATCTTTAGGATCTATATAGTCTCCACGTTTACCAACTTGAGGAAAATCTAGAACAATTGTAATGGTCTGTTCTAGAGAAAATCTGCTTGCTCAATTGTTAGACGAGTTTAAAACAGCGTTGATTTGGTCTGCTAGTTTGAGGGGACGAAATGGTTTGGCGAAGACAGCAGCAACATCTAAATGGGCAAATCTCTGTTGATCTGAAGGTTGAACTTTTGCCGTTACAAGAATGACGGGGATCTGTAGAGTTGCGGGGTTTGCCTTCAGCCTTTGAAGCGTTGCTTGACCATCCATGTCAGGCATCATCATATCAAGTAAAATCACATCAGGTTGATTCGTTTGTGCGATCGCTAAAGCCTCTTGACCCGAACTAGCAGTTAACACCTTCCAGTCGGCTGCCATTTCTAGACCCATTTGAGCGATCGCGCGAACATCCTCTTCGTCGTCAACAATCAATACACACTTGCTCACAATTTTACTCCGTTGAAGTTGCTGTTGAGGAGAATTTTAGAGGTTTCAGTGCAATAGTGGTAGAGTAGCATGAAAAGTGCTGCATGTGACTAAACTCGTTAAAGAGGACGCAAAATAGCCATAAACGACCACTTCTCTTGATCTTTTTCTGCCATAATCAAATGTTCTGCCTGTATTTCTCTACCGTCTTTAGTGATCCCAATTAGACGTAGTGGATGATTGAGGATAGTAGACTTTTCTGTGGTTAGAAAGCGAGAAAAGCCGAGATGATGTGGGGCATGAAAACCTTCAGGAATGATCACTGTGATGATCTGACCCAGAATTTCATCTGTACTCCAGCCAAAAACAGAAGTAAAGCACTCATTTACATAAGTGACAAGCCCTTGATGATCTGTGATCACAATAGGCACATCTTTTTCCAGTTTCATTTCATCAAAAGTTTTCATGTTGCCTGACTTTCGTAATAAAGAATGAACTCTATTGTGCTAAGTATCCGAACAATATCACTTTAAACCCCTCCCTACCTTTAGGTAAGAAGGGGTACTACGACAATTTTGTTAAATAACTTTCCTTAAAAAAAGTCTAGCCAACTACAAAATTGACCAACTTCCCAGGAACAACAATCACCTTTTTAATCTCCTTACCTTCCAAGTTGCGTTTAGCGACTTCTGACTCACGAGCGTATTTTTCCAACTCTGCTTTATCAGCTTGTGCTGGAACTTGTAGATCTCCGCGTTTTTTGCCATTGACTTGAATCACCAATGTGATCTCATCAGTTTGCAAAGCAGATTCGTCAAACTTCAACCAAGCTTGTGTGTGAACTGAGTCAGTATGACCCAATAAATGCCACAATTCCTCAGAGATATGAGGAGCAAAAGGAGCTAGCAACACCACTAAAGTCCGAATGCCTTCTGCATAAATTGGTGAATTTTTGCTACTACTATCAGCAAGGGCGTTGCTCAATTTCATCAATTCAGAAATAGCAGTATTAAACTGATATTCACCCTCGACATCTTCTGTCACTTCTTTAATAGCAGTGTGAATTGCCCGTCGCAATTCTTTTTCAGGTTTATGTAGAGACGTTGCATGCAACGTCTCTACTGGGTTAGAAGAAGTCTGAGCAAAATCTGTCACCAATCGCCAAACCCGGTTTAAAAAGCGGAATTGACCTTCGACATCAGCCTCATCCCATTCCAGGTCTTTTTCTGGTGGGGCTTTAAATAAAATAAACATCCGGGCGGTGTCTACACCGTATTTGCTGATCACTTCTTCTGGCGCAACACCATTGCCTTTAGACTTAGACATGGTGGCATACAAACGTTGCAGAGGTTCACCTGTTTGGGGATCACGGGGATCAGAGGGATCTTTGACAAGATAGGAAGGAATCCACCTGTCTTTGCCAGATTTGTTGGCGTTGAGATAAGTTAAACCCTGTACCATTCCTTGTGTCAACAGACGTTCGAAGGGTTCGTCAAAGTTCAGTAAACCGCGATCGCGCAAGACCTTGGTAAAAAACCGCGAATACAACAAATGCAAAATTGCATGTTCAATGCCACCGACATACTGATCCACCGACATCCAATCATTTGTCTTCGCAGAGTCAAATATCTGCTGTTCGTTTTGAGCGTCGGTAAATCGTAAAAAATACCACGAGGAATCGATAAAAGTATCCATTGTGTCGGTTTCTCGTTTTGCTTGCGTACCACACGTTGGGCAAGCAACATTCACCCAGCTTTCTAACTTGGCCAAAGGAGAACCGCCACGTCCTGTAAACTCAACATTTTCCGGCAATAAGACTGGTAAGTCTTTTTCTGGGACTGTAACTATACCACATTGGGGACAGTGGATCACTGGTATAGGTGCCCCCCAATACCTTTGCCGTGAAATTAACCAGTCCCGTAAACGATACTGAACCCGTGCCTTGCCAAAACCTTGTTCTTCGGCGTATTTTACAATTGCTTGCTTGCCATCAGAAGAAGGCAGCCCATCAAAGGGGCCAGAATTAATGAGTATTCCCGGTTCTGTATATGCCTGTTTTAGAGACGTTGCGTCTGATGCTTCTACATTTTCCGGTGGTACAATCACTACCTGAATCGGCAGATTCTGTTCTTTAGCAAACTTAAAATCTCTAGCATCATGTGCTGGTACACCCATCACTGCGCCTGTACCATACTCATACAGCACATAGTCAGCAATCCAAATAGGAATTTCTTCCCCTGTAAACGGGTTAATTGCTTTGCCACCCGTAGGTATACCGCGCTTCGGTTTATCTTCCGCAGTCCGTTCTAACTCACTTTGGTTAGAAACTTCTTGAATAAACGCTTCCACGATTGCTTGACGTTCTGGTGTTGTGACTTGCTCAGTCAAAGGATGTTCTGGCGCTAACACCACATAACTCACCCCATAAACTGTATCTGGGCGAGTGGTGTACACACCAATTTTCTCTGCACTGCCAACAATGGGAAATTCCAAGTAAGCACCTGTAGATTTCCCAATCCAGTTTGCTTGCATCAACTTGACACGTTCAGGCCAACCAGGCAACTTGTCGAGATCCTGTAATAACTCTTCGGCATAGTTGGTAATCTTTAAAAACCATTGTCGCAGGAGTTTACGCTCTACCTTAGCACCACTCCGCCAAGAACGCCCTTCACTGTCAACTTGCTCGTTTGCAACTACAGTTTGATCTATTGGGTCCCAATTAACGGCTGCTTCTTTTTGGTAAGCCAACCCCATTTGCAAAAACTGCAAGAAAATCCATTGTGTCCACTTGTAATAATCTGGTGAACATGTGGCAACTTCACAATTCCAGTCGATGGACAAGCCAAGACGCTTCAATTGCTGTTGCATCTGGGAGATATTTTCATAAGTCCATTGTGCAGGAGGAATACCCCGGTCAATGGCTGCGTTTTCTGCTGGTAAGCCAAAGGCATCCCAACCCATTGGATGTAGTACCCGATACCCTTGCATCCGTTTGAGGCGGGCAATGACATCAGTAATCGTATAATTACGGACGTGACCCATATGTAGGCTGCCCGATGGATAGGGGAACATAGACAGAGCATAGTATTTTGGCTTGTTGTGATCTGTAGATGTGTTGTACAAGCCGAGTTCAGTCCATGTTTTTTGCCATTTTTCCTCAATTGCTACTGGGTTATATCGGAACTCCACCAAAAATACTCCTAATGGATATGAAATTGTGTCTGCATACCATATTAGTAGATGCTATCTTCAGCTGTGGTGCATATGAAATTATTTATTGGCGAACTAGAGCCCGGCATACCACTCATAACCCTGATCCTCCCAATAGCCTTTAGAAGCTAGCAGATGATTGACAAGTGTAATGCGAGTCACCCATTTACTTTGTTTGTAACCAAGCTTAACTGGGGATGCTAAACGGAGAGGTGCACCATTGTCAACTGATAGGGGCTGACCATTTTTCTGATAAGCCATCAGTGTTTGGGGATGTACAGCAGAAGCGAGATCCCAGCTTTCGTAGTAACCATCCGCCGATTCAAAGTAAACGTAGCGAGCATTAGTTTTAGGTTGTGCCAAATGCAGGAGATCTCGCAACCGTACCCCACCCCATTGCACGATCGCTGCCCATCCCTCAACACAAACATGGCGAATAACCATGGAGGTTAAAGGCATTTTTTGAAGTTCTGCCATACTGAGACTGAGGGGGTTGTGGACCTCACCATCAATTTTTAAATGAAATGTTGCTGGGTTAATGTCTGGGGTAAAGTTATATGTATTAACTAATAAAGCATTCGGTTCAATGGCACTGATAGGAAATTCAGGTGCAAGCTTTTGAGGATTAAATAGTAAAGTTTCGACCTTTTGATTGAGAGGTTCAGAGGCTTTGTTGACAATAGTGTCTAATAGAGGCAAACTACAGCCACCCAGAAGTAAACTCATACTGGAAAGTCCAGAGAGTTGTAGAAAGTGGCGGCGGCGTAATGGGTGACGAAAAACTTGATTTGGACGCATGCAGAACCTCTACCAGAACATGGAATCAATGAGACGTTGACCTCCCACCTTCAAACCCAACAGATAGTGAGCGATCGCAAAGACTATCACTGTCGGTACTGTTATAAAATGAACGATTCGTAGTGCCTGCCAACTGCCAAACAAATCAACAATCCAGTGAAATTGAACTGGTTTGTACATTCCCAAACCGCTAAACACAGCAAGTAACAAGACAGGAATAATAGCAGTGTAAACTAATCGATGCCAGGCATAAGCTCTACGCTTGTTATTTTGGCTAATCTGTAGGGCTTTGATGTCTTTGCTACTGACAAATCGATGTTTCCAGCGTCGATTTACCAATATATAAATACCGTACCAAAGGAGATTGAGCGCAAAGAACCACATTGCCGCAAAATGCCAATGTCTACCTCCAGCCAGCCAACCTCCTAGCAAAAATAAGGCCGGAATATGCCAGCCTTCTCGTCCACCAAAAACAGGATTAGCATTGTAGATCTGGAGTCCACTGGTCATCATCACCAATAGGCTAATAAGATTTATCCAGTGAAAGATTCTTGCCAGAATAGCTTGCTTTGGGGTCAGTCGTAACTCAGATTTTTTATCGGGAGTAAGCGAATTCACAGACTACTAACCCATACTTTGAGAAAAGGCAGTTACATAAATATAATACCGAGTCTCCTTATTTATGAATACCCCATTGCTTAATTTGAGCTTTTCAGCCAATCTACTGCCCACATAAAACGAATACCTGCGGCTACGGCTGCGGCTGCGTCTTCCACGCTATCTCCTACCATTAACACATCTGTTATTTCTTCTGGTGAATCAAAGACTTGATATTCTTTCATTGCTAACTGCAGCATTCCTGGATTGGGCTTGCGAAAAGAGCCTATCAAATAGGCTAATTCTGCAAGGTACTCTGGAGTAAATTGAATATGCAAATAGCTTCTTTCAATACCATATCTGCCAACGTAATGGCACTCTTTGCCTTCAAAATCTGGACAAAAGTAGATGCACTTTAATTGGGGTACTAAATCTAAAGTAATTTCTTGTTCTTTTATCGCATCTTCCAGAGATTTTTCGCCAGAGGCTACACTATCTTGGTTGCCGATGCCAATCTTAACATAGTCGGGGTAGTGCGTAAGAACCTGCTGTATACCTTCAATTAATTCTTGGTCATCTGGCTGGTTAATAAACGCTGCACCTGATTTTGACCTGCGAATTGTGCCATCTAAAGCGAGAAATAATAATTTGGTCATAATTTTTAATGCAGCAATTTTGCAAAAATCATGTTTATCAGGTTAGTGACCTCTTTGTTTGTCTCTTGAGTAAGAAGGTACACTTGCATACCATTTGTCACTGGGATTAAAATGGCCGAAACCATCTTGAAGATTGGCATAACCGTCTTGGGCGTGGACAGTTCGAAATCTGAAATTGTCTTGTTAGGATGTGCTATTGTCGTTTGAAACATTCCTCAATTAATCGTGACTTTGGACGCAAAGAGTCTAATTAGTACTGACATTATGAACAAGCTATTACATAGCATATAACCATTTTGTTGCTGTTAACTATCATAATATCAACTTATTGATTATTCATGTGATGAGGGCATAGTCGTCTAGCTTCATTAATATACCAGTATTTATCTTTTCACAAATATCATCACCCATTTACAACCTCTCAGATTCTGAGAGAACTTCGATTAAGACGATCCTGATATGCTACATTTGTTAGTGAAAAACATGAATAAGTTGCGTTAAATAGCTAGACTAGCTTAAAGTTTTAACAATCTAATCAAAAGATTGTTAACACATCCTCATAAAAGACAAACTTATAGTGTTTTCATCAGGATGTATTCAAGCTCAAGTAGCGTTTGGATCTCATATGTTGAGATGACCATATAGCCAGTGTAGACTGAGCGAATTTTTTTCCCTCAGATTTTTTTAAACAACACAACCTAAAAGACTAGCCATACTTTGCTAAAGCTAGAAGGGTGAAATGACTAATTACAAATATCAGGTCGGTGGTAGTTTAGCCGTTGATGCACTAACCTATGTAAGACGGCGGGCTGATTCCCAATTATATGATGAACTCAAGCAAGGGGAGTTTTGCTATGTTTTTAGCTCTCGGCAGATGGGGAAGTCCTCCCTGCTTGTGCAAACAAAATGTCGTTTACAACAAGAAGGTTTTCAATGTGTATCTGTTGATTTAAGTGTTATTGGTAGTGATAATATTACCCCTCTGCAATGGTATAAGGGAATTGTTGGTGATTTATGGTTAGGATTTAATTTAGTAGATAAAATAAACTTAAAATCTTGGTGGAATCAAGAAGTAGATATTTCTTTGATTCAAAAGTTAAAATTGTTTATTGAAGAAATCTTGTTTTTTCAGTTTCCTAGTAAAAAGTTATTTATTTTTATAGATGAAGTTGATAGCATTCTGAGTCTCAATTTCTCTGTTGATGATTTATTTTCGCTGATTAGATATTTTTATAATCACAGAGCGAACAATCCAGAATATCAACGAATTACTTTTGCTATCTTTGGTGTTGCGACTCCCTCTAATTTGATTCAAGAACATACCAAAACACCGTTTAATATTGGTAAAGCAATTGAACTGGAAGGATTTAAGTTAGAAGAAGCAACTCCATTGATGGATGGATTCAAGGAAATAGTTGAACGTCCCCAAATTGTTTTGAAGCAGATATTAGTTTGGACAGGTGGACAACCATTTCTTACACAAAAGCTTTGTCATCTGATATCACAGTTAATTTATATATCTTCAAAAGAGCAGAGAAGAATTGCTATTCCTCCTGGGACAGAAGTCTTTTGGGTGGAAAATTTAGTCAAGACTTGTATTATCCATAATTGGGAATCACAAGATCAGCCAGAACATTTAAGAACCATTCGTGATCGCCTTTTATACAATGAACAGCTAGCAGGTAGAACTTTAAGTGTCTATCAACAACTTTTACAGTATGTTGATATTCCAACAGACGATAGTCGCGAACAGATTGAGCTATTGTTAAGTGGATTGGTTATCAAACATCAAGGATTTTTAAAAATTAAAAATCCTATTTATCGCACGATATTCAATCTAGCCTGGGTCAAGCAACAATTAAACAATCTGCGTCCATATTCGCAAGCGTTGAATGCTTGGCAAGCATCGAACAAAACCGACGAATCGCGTCTGTTGCGAGGACAGGCTCTTAAAGATGCTCAAGAGTGGGCACAAAATAAACAATTAAGCGATTTGGACTATCAATTTTTAACAGCTAGTCAAGTGTTTGATCGTCAGGAAGTAGAGAAGACACTCGAAGCTTCGCGAGCAAAAGAAGTAGAAGCACGACTAGCAGTAGAGCAAAAACGCATTCTTCAGCAACGACGAGCAAATCGTATTCTTGCCTTCTTAACAACTGGGATGACTATTAAGTTCATCATCTTTTTGTGGTTGTGGTTATCTACCCTATCGCAGTATCGTCAAGCAGCTGCAGATGCCCATCAAGCGAGAGTCGGTGAAATTAAAGCACTCATTTCATTATCACAAGGGCATCTTGCTGCTAATCAATCGATTAAGGCATTAATCGATGCGATCCAAGCAAAGCGATCGCTACAAAAACTACAGAAGGTCGATGCGAGTCTGGAGAATCAGACCAATCAGGTACTTCAGGAAGCGGTGAATGAAGTCAAAACAAGCCAAGGTATAAAGGCTCAACCTTTAGACCAAAGTTCCCAAGGAAATTTGCTGATGGATGGATGTCACTTGCTGCGCAATAATCTACAAACTCATTCAGATGTAACAAAAAGCGATCGCCATCTTTGCGATGGCGAGTAAATAGTAACAGCTTTTTCGTTGAGTTAGTGGGCTACACTCAATTTTCCTTCTTTGTATGCTTGTCTGAGTGCGATCGCTTCTGCCACGATCTGTTGAGCACTTAAGCCTTCTTCATCCATCATTTTTTGTAGGGTTGTCCCTGTCCGCTCATCTTGTTCATGGATTGGTGGGATCTGGCAATATCTACCACCATTTTTTGTCCGTCGCCAAATACTAGGTTTCTCCTGTTTTAGCGTTTTTGGCTTACGCTCTTGTGTGATCAGTTTTCTCACTGCATCCTGAGTAATTGCAGTTAAGTCAAGTAACCTATCTATGACTAACTGGTACTTGTTTGCGTTCTCTGCTAGCTGATATATGGTTCTTGGTTCAATTTGTGCCAAATCCTCTGGTGAAAATTTTTGAAAGGCTGCAGCTAGTTTGAGGTACTTTTTCTCCTCACCCTTCCAGCCTTGTTCCAGAAGTAGCTTTCTATATTCCAAAGAAGATCGCTGTTGTTTTTGGTTAGCTAACCAGAAGGCATGATAGAGAATTGTCTCGGTAGCATCAGCGAGCCTTTGAAAGGAAAAATTTTTAATATCAGTTTTTTTAACCTTAGCTTGAGCATCTGCTTGTTTGTCAACTTGGGCTGCAATTGCACCTTGGACGTGTGTCATCATGGTACTGACCTTATACAGTAGGGTCTTTTTAAAAAGCAATACGGGTCTTGGCGAAATGGCAATCAGCTTTTGATTGCTGAAGTTTAGTAGCAAACAACTCTTAGATTAGTGAGGGCTGTTATCGTCTTTGAGTTATGATTAGTACAATTGTACTCTATTATAGAACAATTGTACTATAAGCTAGGCAAATAAATCTCGAAAGATGCGAAATTTGTCGAGCAACGAGATGTGAACGCAATCAAAGTCCTATTGACTCGTGCAAAGGCAAGGCAGAGGCGAGGACAGTCGTGAGAAACTAAAATCCCCTGCTTCATATCTGGATTAGCTTAGCCGATTCACTCATCCAAGTTCCGTTATACTAATGTTTTAAATAGACTAAAAAAATACTAAATTCATAAAAATTATGTAAAGCTTTTTTCATTGACTATAACTATATTAGTGTTTGAGAGGAGGTAAAATTCCCTCAATATAAAGAGTATATAAAGGAGATTTACTGGATTAGCAAAAAAGAATGCTTAACAT
>Ga0070738_10004443_pt1 | contig 16842 bp, 8 predicted proteins | sample Coa_R2_2_FD_66446 | JGI IMG/M metagenome (GOLD analysis project Ga0070738, IMG submission 66446) | Surface soil microbial communities from Centralia Pennsylvania, which are recovering from an underground coalmine fire - Coalmine... | ecosystem: Environmental > Terrestrial > Soil > Unclassified ...
TCCTTCAATTGGTTGAGAATGCGCGTGATTTTATCTGCACCCATGTGATTCAGGCGGAACGGGCGGGCATGGCACAAGGACCAGTTCGCGGTAATACCGCCAAAAGGACAAGAATTTTTTTGAAAAAAGTTGGCGGACCTTTCCGGGGTTTGTCGCCTGTTCATTGAAGCCTAAGTGTGCCCAGCGCCGGAGACGTGTCTGCGCGGGCTTCGAACAAAAGAATAACTAAATCACTGAATGAGTTGGCGGAATCAGCATTTGCCTGACGCCTTTAATATCGAAGCGGACAACTGCTCATCACGGGGCAGCGCCGCCGAGTAGTGATCGGGTGATGGAGGTCGTGGCAGCTACCATGACCTCCTGTCCCCCGTTCGTGATCGCAGTCGCTCGCATGAATATCGGCCTTGATCAGCCCTTCGCCCCGCCATCCCATCGCACAATTTGCAAACCCCAGGCTGACACCGTGACCAGCCGTGGGTTTGCTCGGCAGAAAACAAACAACGGCCATCTGCAGAGGTGGCCAAATCCGTAACACAAAACAACCCAGTAACACCTCACCCAACTCACAATGAGAAATAAACTTCAATCCCCACGTTTCAGGAAATGGCTGGGCATGGCCCTGGCTATTCCTGGATTCCTGACGGGGGCTGCCTACGGGCAGTACGCTCAAAAAAATGTTCTTCAGCCGTCCGACGCCATTATCGCGTCGTCGGCAAACAGCCCGGCAACCGAGAATGTCAAAAATGCCATCGACGGCACGCAGGCCAAGTACTTGAACTTTGACATGGCCAATGACGCGAAAACCGCGGGGTTCATCGTGACGCCGCAGGTCGGCGCCACTTGGGTCCAGGGTATCGCGATGGAGACGGCCAACGACGGGCCGGAGCGCGACCCCTACATTGTGACGATCGAAGGTTCGAACGACACGATCACCAACTATACCGACGGCACCTGGACGACGATCGCAACGGTCACCATGCCGGCTGTGACCAACCGGTATTATTCTCGTTCTTACTTCTTCACAAACTACGCAGCCTACACCAGCTACCGCTGGACGGTGCTGCAGACGGCGCTCACCAACGGGTGCTGTATGCAAGTGGCGGAGGTCCAATTGTTGGGCACTGCCCTGCCGAAAAACGTCGCCCAGCCTTCGGACGAAATCTTCGCTTCTTCGGCTAACAGCCCGGCGACCGAAAACGTCAAGAACGCAATCGACGGAACCCAGGCCAAGTACTTGAACTTTGACATGGCCAACGACGCGAAAACGGCTGGTTTTGCCTTCACGCCGCAGGTTGGCGCGACCCTCATCAACGGGATGACGATCGAAACCGCCAATGATGGGCCGGAACGGGATCCTGCCAGCGTCACCATCGAAGGTTCCAACGATCCGACGATCACGAACTATACTGATGGGACCTGGACCCTCATTACCGCGATTACGAACATCCCCGCAATCACGAATCGGTATTTCTCCCGGACTTACCTGTTCCCGAACGTGCAACCGTACTTGCACTACCGGTGGACGGTTCTGCAAACGGCCCTCACCAACGGTTGCTGTATGCAGGTGGCCGAAGTTCAGTTCCTCGGCTCGGGCGCGCCAAAGAACGTCGTGGTTCCCAGTGACCCAATCATTGCCTCCTCGGCCAACAGCCCGGCGACTGAAAACGTCAAAAATGCGATCGACGGAACGCAGGCCAAGTACCTGAACTTTGACATGGCCAACGACGCGAAAACCGCAGGGTTCATCGTGACGCCCTCGGTTGGGGACACCACGATCATCGGCATGGGCCTGGAAACGGCGAATGACGGGCCGGAGCGCGATCCCGCCCACGTGACCATCGAGGGGTCCAACGACACCATCACCAACTATACCGACGGCAATTGGACTTTGGTTGCCGACATTCCGAATATTGCGGCGATCACGAATCGGTATTTCTGGAGGTATTTTTACTTTGAGAACATGAGCTCGTATAAGAGCTACCGCTGGACGGTGGTTCAGACGGCTCAAACCAACGGCTGCTGTATGCAAGTGGCCGAAGTGCAGTTCCTGGCGATTACGTCTCAGGCCGATTGCAGCAAAGCCGCTTTTATCAGTCAGCCAGTTGACACACCGGTGCTCGCCGGATCTCCGGCGCAATTCCTGACCACGGTTAATGGTCCGTGGCCGCTGCAATGGACCATTAATGGTCAACCAGCTGCCGGAGGGACCCAACCAACATTTACTACGGACCCGATTACGGCCGCGAACGCGACCAACGTCTATGCCGTCCAGATTGTCGGGTGTCAAACCAGTGCCCCAGTTCATGCCATTATTTTCACACCCGCGACAACGACTAGCGTCGGGGTGCAGTTCTACGGCGACAATAACCACGCTAACGGCTCAGGTGAGGCAATGCTGACTAACGACATCGCCGGCGTTCAACAGCAGGCGTACTGGAATACTGTTACCAACAACTCAGGGACTACGGGTGACGGTTCTAATGTTCCAGATGTCCTTACCGACAGTTCAAACAATGCCAGCACCATCACATTCACATACGCGACCTCGGGTACCTGGGGCGCTGGTGTCGGCACGGCAACGCCCACTGAGAGAATGCTCAACGGCCTGTCAGGTGCAGGCGGCGGGGGCTCGCCACCCGCTGACAACGTGTATACGTTTGGCAATGTCCCACCTGGGAAGCACGCCATTCTTGTTTACGCCGTCGCGCCTCCCACACACCGAAATACTGCGAAATACTCAATCACCAACTCACCCGCCCAGACAGCTTACATGCGGATCCTGGCCTCTGAAGAATACAATGCTGCCCCGGGCTTCTATCGATCGACGAGTACCAACCCAGCAGCTCCCGCGATCGGGGATTTCGTGCGATTTGACAACGTTTCTCCTGACGCTAATAGCAACATAACTTTGGTGGTTAACGTTCTTGACGCAGCGGCTGACGGCCGCGCCCAGGGCGTGAACGCCATCCAGTTGGTGCTGAACGCTCCAAACCCTGGCAATCCTCCTCAAATCACACAGGATCTTGGGCCAACCGTTGGAGCGGCCGGCGGCGCCGTGACCTTGAGCGTTGGGGTCACCGGACAGAACCTCACGTATCAATGGCGCAAGAACGGCATCCCGATCCAGAACGGTGGAGACATCAGCGGCGCGACTACCTCGACGCTAAAGATTGATCCTCTGAACCCGGCGGATGTCGGGGTCTACAGTGTTGCCATATTTAGTCCTGCCGGCAGCACCGTCAGCGCCAATGCCTCTGTGTGGATCTCGAAGTTTAACATCCAGGATGGCTTGGTGGATTACTTCAAGTTCGATGAAACGGCAGGCACCAACGCGGCCAACTCGGCTACGAATGGATCGCCTCTGCCGGCTACCATCTACACCTCCGGGGGCGGAACCTGGGTGCCTGGAAAGGTCAATAACGCCTATTCTTTCGACGCCAACACCTACATGTTTGTCAGCAACTACGCCAAAGCCAGCGCCGGCATTGGCGCTTCCGTTTGGGTGAACTTCAACGGCACATCGCCTGGCGGCAACGTCGCGCTGATTCAAAACGCCGAACCCAACCTGTACGTCCAGGGCGGCAGCGGCACTCACATCATCGGCGCGTTCGAACTCACACTCGTCTACGACGCGACTACGCAAAACATGTTCCCGGAGGCCGGCATTGGTGTTGCAGCCAACATCTTCACGGTCACCGGCACCCAGCCCGTCCCAGTGTCGGGGTGGCATAACGTGTCCTTCACCGCTGACGGAGCGCAAGTGCGCGTCTATGTTGACGGCCAGCTATCGGGCTCAACGGTCTATTCGGGCTCGATTGCCGCGCCGGATATCCCCTGGCTGTCGATTGGCGCTCGGCTCAACACCGACCCGACGACCAGCCTTTTGGGGCCGGACGCAAATCCCGAATTCAACACGGGCCTCATGGATGAGCTTGCGTTGTGGAACCGGCCGCTTTCGCCCAGTGAGATTACCGCGCTCTACAACACGGGGAATTCAGGCAAAGCTCTCACGACCATCGTCGAGACGGCGCCCGTTGGCGGCGGGACATTGCATGCCAGTGTTTCGGGTGGCAAGATTACCGTCACTTGGGACAACGGCGCTCTGCAGACCGCCACTTCAATCACCGGTCCATGGACCAATGTAACGACTACGACCAATAGTGTTACTGAAAATGTGGCTGCCGGAGCCAAGTTCTACCGGACCCACTAAGCTGTAGCAGCTTCACCTCCACAGAAACCGGGCCTTCACGGCCCGGTTTCTTTTTTGGCTTGGAACTTTTCACGGTCTCCTCATGTCTGATAGTCTGAGTGGGATGCCCGTCCGTGCTAACCGAAGAGCTTCCGGCTCTCCTGCTGAAACTTCACGCCTGCGCCCATTGTTAGAACGGTGCTGCTGCGCCGGGCTGGCCGTGGTCCTCAGCCTCCCGATCATGGACAGCTGTGCCGCGGTCCTTGATTGGCATCAGGAACACGGGTTTCGCTGGACACAACTGAACGTCCCAACGGAAGGCCGAACCGGGTTTTCCCTTATGCCTTCCTCTGCCACGGGCATCACCTTCACGAACAGCATTGATGAGCAAACCGGCGCGGCTAACCGCGTTTTGTACAACGGATCGGGCGTCGCCGTGGGCGACTTCGACAACGACGGCTTGCCCGATATCTTTTTTTGCAATCTCAACGGAAAAAATGCTCTGTACAGGAATCTTGGCCAATTTCACTTCGAAGACGTAACCGCGCAAGCCGGGCTGGATTCGGTGATTCCTGCCACTCGGGGCGCAGTTTTTGCCGATATTAACGGCGACGGTTTCCTCGATCTGCTCATTTCGGTAACAGGCCGCGGCGTTCTCACCTTCATGAATGACGGCCACGGCCATTTTACTGATACAACCGCCGCTGCCGGGACCGGGTCAAAGCTGGGAAGCACGACCATGGCGTTGGCGGACATCGACGGCAATGGAACACTCGACTTATACATCGCCAATTACCGAACGGACGACATTCGGGACCATGGCCGGGTCAGCGTTTCCATCGTTCAGGGCAGGCCTGTCATGCGTGGGGCCGAGACCAATCGATTTGTTTTTATCGACGGCCAGTTGGCTGAGTGCGGTCAACCTGACCAATTGCTGCTCAACGACGGCTCGGGTCATTTCAAACCCATTTCCTGGACCGACGGGACTTTCCTGGACGACTCAGGCCATGCCTTGAAGGAGGCGCCTCTGGATTGGGGTCTTACCGCCACGTTCCGCGACGTCAATGGCGATCTCGCGCCGGACCTTTACGTCTGCAACGATTATTGGACTCCGGATCGTTTTTGGATCAATGACGGCCACGGACATTTCCGGGCCGCTCCCAAACTTTCCCTGCGCAAGACGAGCGCGAGTTCCATGAGCGTCGATTTTGCCGATATTGATCGAGATGGTTACGTTGACTTTTTCGTGGTCGATATGCTGAGCCGGTATCCGCAATTGCGAAAAAGACAAGGGTTCGCGCAGAAACCGATGGCAAGCTCGATTGGCGCAATTGACGACCGGCCCCAGGTCATGCGCAACACGCTTTTCTTGAACCGGCGCGACGGCACGTTCGCCGAAGTCGCATTTTACGGCGGCGTGGCTGCCTCCGATTGGTCATGGGCGCCGGTGTTCATGGATGTCGACCTTGACGGATACGAAGACCTTGTCGTCGGGGCGGGGCACTTTCGGGACGTGCAGGACTACGATGCCGAGCAACAGGTCCAGGCGCGGCAACACCCGTGGGATAATTACAAAAGTGACGCCGAGCTTCAAAAGGCGTTTGCGGCCGAGTTGATGCAGCACTATCGGCTATATCCGTGGCTCAGGATGCCGATTGCGTGTTTCCGTAATCAGCATGACTGTTCCTTTACCGAAACGACAGCAGCGTGGGGCCTCAGTCACTTGGGCGTGCATCAAGGCCTGGTCATGGCGGACCTGGATGGAGACGGAGATCTGGATCTGATCGTCAACGATCTCAATTCCTCAGCCCTGATTTTCAGGAACGAGACTTCTGCGGCCCGGGTTGCTGTCCGGCTCCATGGTCACGCGGCCAACACGCAGGGAATCGGCGCAAAAGTTTCCCTGTTTAATGGAGCGGTCCCCAGGCAGACCACCGAGATTGTCTGCGGCGGCCGGTACCTTTCCGGTTCAGACACGGAAGCGGTCTTTGCGGCAGGGACATCGAAGGACATGCGTTTGGAAGTGCAATGGCGCAACGGCAACCGCAGCGTTGTTGACGGGGTTAAGCCCAATTGTCTTTATGAGATTGACGAAACCGGCGCTTCGGCCGACACGACAAAACCCGCCTCGCCTCCGGTGCCATTGTTTGAGGATGCCACTGCGGCGCTCGGCCACAAACACCACCAGGCTTTTTTCAATGATTACGAGCGGCAGCCGCTGCTTCCGTTCAAATTAAGCCAGATGGGGCCGGGCATTGCCTGGGCCGACCTTGATGGAGACGGGCACGACGACCTGGTCATAGGTTCGGGCCGGGGCGGAGTGGCTGCGGTTCTGCGCTCCGATGGGCATGGCCGGTTCACAAACACCGGTGGACCAGGCTTCACCGCCACCAACAACGATATCACCGGAATCCTTGTCAGTCCCGGCGCCGGGCCGAGCGGTTTGGCTTTACTTGGCCTGAGCGGATACGAGCAACAAACGGACAACGCTGTCGTTTCCGCTCGGCTGGATTCAGACGCGTCCGCCTCGCCGGCCCTCTTGCCGAGCACGCTCAATACGAGCGGCGCGTTAGCCCTGGCAGACATGAATGGGGACGGGCACCTGGTCCTGTTTGTGGCGGGAAGTGTTCTCCCCGGTCAATACCCGCTGGGCGGCGCTTCGAAACTTTTCAGATGCGACCAAAACGGCTGGAGGCTCGATCAAGGGAATACGAAGGTTTTGGAACACGCCGGCCTGGTTAACGGGGCCGTTTGGAGTGATCTCGACGGCGATGGTCTTCCGGAATTGATATTGGCTTGCGAATGGGGGCCGATCAGGGTGTTCAAGACGAGAGACGGAATGCTTCACGAAATCACGAAGGAGCTCGGGCTCGAATCGTTCACGGGTTTGTGGCGCGGTGTGAACACGGGCGATTTGAACAATGACGGGCGCATGGACATCGTCGCGTCAAACTGGGGGTTGAATAGCCGATATCGCGCCTCCGAGTCCCAGCCCCTGGTCCTGTTTTATGGACCTATCTTTCAACCGGGCCAAACCGAAATTATTGAAACAGAATACGTGAACGGCGCGCTCTGCCCATCGCGGCAATTCCGGGCGCTGGCCGAGTCCATGCCATTCCTGCACGAACGGTTTCAAACCCACAAGGCGTTCAGCGAAGCCACGGTCGAGCAGTTGCTTGGGGAGCGCATGTCGCTTGCGGCGCGGGCCCAAGCCCGCACACTGGTTTCCACAGAGTTTCTGAATGAGGGCAATGGCTTTCGCGCGGTGCCTTTGGCGCGAGAGGCTCAATTCGCCCCTGGCTTTGCCGTCAACATCGCGGACCTTGACGGAGACGGCAACGAAGACGTTTTCATCAGCCAAAACTTTTTTGACCTGCAGCCCGAGGCTTCACGCATCGATGCGGGAACCGGTTTGTGCCTCAAAGGAAACGGCAAAGGGGATCTTGTTCCAATGCCTGTGGCGGTTTCGGGTGTCCGCGTCTATGGCGAGCAGCGGGGAGCCGCGCTCGCCGATTACGACGAGGACGGCCGGGTTGATCTTGCGGTCACACAGAACGGGGCGGCGACGAAACTCTTCCACAATGTGGGCGCTGCTCCTGGACTGAGGGTCAAACTCAAGGGGGGCGCCGGAAATCCCGCGGCCATCGGGGCGGCCATGCGGTTGGTTTTTAAAGACCACAAAGGTCCTCTGCGCGAAATTCATGCCGGCTCGGGATACTGGTCCCAGGACAGCTTCACCCAGGTGCTCGCGATTCCCAGCCCGCCTGAAAGTTTGTGGGTGAGATGGCCCGGGGGACGAACCACCACCACCTTGGTCCCGGCTAACGCTCGCGAGGTAACCGTAGACGAAACAGGCAAAGTGACCGCGCATCGGTGAGCCTCATCGCGGCCGATTCGATCAATGCTCGACGATGGGAACCTTGAGGACGGGAAACTTCGGGTTGTTTGATTTGAAGCTCAATTCCATCGGCTGATTTGATGGCTTTTGGAATCCTTTGGGAAAAGTTAACAAGACCTGGAAGAACTGCCCTTTCTGCAGTTCATACAGTTTTGCGTCGACACCGGGCAGGTTGAGCGCGGGCTCAAAAAGTTCGAGCGCTGTGGACGCATTGTTTCGGACCGAGACCGAGCGGGTGATTTGGTTGGTGAGTGGACCGGCGGGCATTTCGACTTGTTTCGGAAGCACCATTACGGCGGGTTGCGCGACGGCCCAGACCGGGATCGAGAGCACGGGCATATTGGTCGAGGACGTCGGGACCGAGACTTCACCGAAGACGTTCCCGGCGCCGAGGGGCGGAACGAGCCTGACCGTGATTTGGTAGGCCTTCCCGGATTCGTTGGTGACAACTTCCGCCGCGATCGAGTGATGGTTGCTCTTGGGCGAGCCGAGTGTTAGAGGCTTATCCTCGCGGTTGGTAATGTAGATGGTCCGCATGAGGCTCGCCGGAGTCTCCAACGCCCCAGAAAACGCCGCTGACACTGGAATGACGTCGATCGGGTGCCAAACGATTCCCTTAAGCTGGATGGTGAGATCGGCCTGGTTGGTGTCATTGCAAAGGATGGTGACGGGCTTAACGACGGGTCCGTTAAATGCCCCGGTATGAAACTCGACCGGGACGGTTCCGGCTTGCCCCGGTTCAACGCGGCGGGACCATTGCCCGGCCGCGGTGCAACCACAGGTTGATTTCACGTCCCGGATCTCCAGAACCTGGTTACCCGTATTCGTGAAAGTGAACACGTGCTTTACCGTTGCCCCGACTGTTACGGTTCCAAAATCAAACGTTGGTTCGGGAAAACATATCCGGGCGCCGACGCCGGGACCGGACGGCAGATTCTCGCTTTGCACGCCAGGAACCCCAATCAAAAGAAATGCCAGGAACCCTGCGGTAACCGGAAGAGACTTGTTTAAAATGGAGAACATCGGGAAGCAGTGGCTTTTTGTGAGCGTGGTCGTCCCATTATATAACCCTGCCGAGTCGATCGAGGCAAGCTTTGCCGCCGATGCATCGATGCGGATTCGCGGGCCAACCGAGCGTATCGTTCAGTTGGCGGTGGCCCAATTCGAGATTACGGCTAAGCCAAACTGCTTGAGTCGTCCTTCAACGTCCGGACAGTAGTGACTTGGATTCGACATCTCAACAGCGGTTATCTGCCATAGCGCTCAACGAACTTCTCTCTGCTCCCGGACGGGGCGCCATTTGTTGTGGGACCGGCATTCGTAGTCGCTTGGAACTTACCGGTCTTGAGATCGAAGTCAGGATTTCCGGTGTTCACGTTCTTTTCCCACTCGTCACACCCAACAACGCTTATCACAGACTTACCAAATAAAGCTTTTAAGCGAGCAACCCCTGTGGGTGTGATCTTAGTACAGACAAGCCTTACCTCCTCAATCGATCGACAATGGTACTTAACTTTGGGAATTTGCTGCAGTAGAGTGACCGTCTTGTCATTAAATCCCTCGGAAAAAAGCACGATTTTTCTGACATCGCCCTCCCGGGGAGACATTTTGTATTCTGGCCACAACCGCGCCTTCTTGAACAAGTAATTGAAGATTGCCCTGGCATCGGTGGCATGCTCCAGCTCCTTTGGAAGCACCTGTGCTGAACGATTATGTTTCATCATCACGGCATTGTACCGTTGTCTGGTTCGGCGAATCGAATCGCAGCACCGAATTTACAATGCCGGACAGGTGCAGTCACGGACCGTTCTGATGCAAACCCCGAATATGTTGGCGAATTAGACATTGGATAGGCGGTGTCGCGTTCCCAACGACTCAGCGTCGCTGCGCTAACTCTTAACTGGCGAGGAGATCGTCACTGATCCTTGTTGGTTCCCGTGGAACCGGGATGCCACAGTTGTGCGAGGGCAATCACGAGAGACGGTAAGAGCCGAACTCCATCTCAGAATCCTGGCTTGTCGTGGCGAGATCATGTGGCATAAAAGAGCGACATGAAGAGCCTCACCCAACACCTCTCGTTTGAAGTGCCAAACCGCCTCGGGTTTGAGAACATAACCGACACCGTGACCGACTTGGTGATCAAAAGTGGGGTTCAAGAAGGCCTGTGTTTGGTAAATGCGATGCATATAACGGCGGCGGTGTTCATAAACGATGCTGAGGAAGGGCTTTTGCACGATTATGAGGTCTGGCTCGAGAAGCTTGCACCGCACGCTCCAACTTCACAATACGAGCACAATCGAACCGGCGAGGACAATGCCGACGCTCATTTGAAGCGGCAGGTGATGGGGCGCGAGGTTGTCATTGCGATCACCAAGGGCAAACTGGATTTCGGTCCCTGGGAACAGATTTTCTATGGAGAGTTCGACGGCCGGCGCCGAAAGAGAGTGCTCGTAAAAATCATCGGGGAGTAGCACGGCGCGCACCAGTCACTAACCTCTGCATGAGCTTGAGTTTCCGAAGGTGAGGCAGGGAAAGGCCCTTTTCCCAACGGTATAGCGTGACCGTCGTGGCCCCGACTGCTTTCGCAGATTCCTTCTGGGTCAGCCCGAGTTGGTGACGTGAATAAGTGATCTGGCGAGAGAACTCCTGCGAGGCGGTTCCGGATTATACCCTAGGAATTTGATATCCCCGGCTAAAAGTCTTCCCTTGGGTCGGGGCGCCGGGGGGCGTAGCTTGCGATGGCAACGTTAATTGTACCGCCCGAAAAACGAAGTGCCGCGTGGCGTCGCCAGGCCGGTGACTTTGCTCAAGGCATTGACCAATTCCTCAACCCGCGGCGGCTTGCTCAGGATTGCATCCACGCGCGGAACGCCTTCACCTTTTTCGGCGAGCATTGAACCCCAACCCGTCAGCATGATAACCGGTGTTCCCGGTGATTCGGCTTTGATTTTTTCGGCCACCTGCCGACCGTCCACCGACGGCATGCCCAGGTCGGTTATGACGGCATCGAAAGGCTGGCCGCTGGTTCGCGCCGTGTGAAAGGCTTGCAACCCGCTCTCGCCCCCATCGGCGGTTTGAACTTCATGATGATAAAATTCGAGAATTTCCCGCAGCAATTCGCGCAACAACGGCTCGTCATCGATGCAGAGCAGGCGCAATGGCGTCGCTGGTTTTTGTTCGCTCTGGTCGAACGGTCCTGTCTCGCGCGGCACCTGGCGGACCGGCAGGATCAGCCGAATCGTCGTGCCTTTGTCCAATTCACTTTGGATTTCGATATGCCCGCCATGACGCTCCATAGCGCCATAAACCATGGCAAGGCCAAGACCGGAACCGCCCCGCTGCCTCTTGGTTGAAAAGAACGGTTCGAGGCAGCGCTGGCGCGTGGCTTCATCCATCCCAACCCCGTTATCGTTGAACTCAAGAACGATGTGCGTTCGGTTGGTTTGTTCGTCGCCGGATTGGCCGGGAACAGTGACCGCGCGCCCCGAAATGACAATCTTTCCACCGCGCGGCAATGCATCCACTCCATTCAGGACGATATTGGTCATCGCTTCGCGGAGCTCCGATTCATTGCAATAAAGTTGCGGGAGCCCCTCCTCGAAGCAGGATTCCACCTCGATGACGAGTCCTTTGCCCTGGGGGATATCGCGCCAGCATGGGCTGGTCAGGTCAATCACTTGTTCCACGAGCTTATCGACCGCGACCAGGCGCAGTTGGTCGCTGTGTTCGCGACGCCGGTAAAACTCGCTCATCCGCGTCACGATTTGCGCGATGTCTTCGGCCGAGGTTCGGATGTGCGAGAGATTTTTTCGCCCGTGTTCCGATAAGCCGGGCTCTTTTTTGAGCAACATTTCCGAGAAGGCAAGGATGGGGGAAAGCGCATTGTTGATGTCATGGGCGATACCGCTGGCCATTTGGCCCAGAGCACGCAGACGCTCCTGTTGCACCACCGATTGCTGGGTCTGCCGCAGTTCTTCGTACGCGGTTTGCAGCTCTTCCTGGGACCTCGCCTGAGTAAATAAGCTCCGGCACTGTTCTTCAGTCGAAAGAATTTTGAGCTGCAGCTCCCGTTTCTCCGAGTTAATCGATTGGACCTGGTTAAGGACCTGTTCGTTGATGTGGCGCGCTTCTTCCAGCACCAGTACGATCATGCTGACCGCGATGAAAAGCTGAAGCACAGCCGAGAACAGGAAACCTGCGTTGAAGAGCGTCGCAAACCGCTGCGAGAAGGGGTACGTCATCAGATACACGCCCCAAAGGAAGAAGCCCAGGAACAGCATGCCGACGGCCACAAACTGTCTGTGGCGGCGCAGTCTGTAGAAACTCAGGCCGCAAAACATGCTGGCGATTCCGATGAGGACAAAGACCGGGATCTGAACATAGAAGGGGTCTTCGATCAGCATCCGGCCCGCGTAACTCCAGCTCATGAGGAACGCGATGAACAAGCCGAAAAGCTGCTGTGGGGTTCGCATTTCCAGAAATGCCAGGCTGCCCCACAGGAGAAAAACCGCGGAAATGGACACACACCATTGCCGCAAAATAAGAACGAAAGATTCCGGCGAGGGGTTCGGAACGGTCACGCCTAACGTGAGCCAAAGTGCATAAAACAGCCACGCGGCTGTCCAAATTGTGAAATAATGACGTTTGGTGTAGCGGTTGAGGTAATGAAAAAGGCCGACCAGGACCCACACGCTCAAGAGCGACACAATCAGCGCAACCCTCAGGTACTCACGGGGAAAGATAATATCGAAACCCTTTATTTCGTTCATAGGGCTTCTTAGCTCTTATTTTCCTGCTGTTTCATTCGGCTCTCGTGACGCCATCCGCAGATGTAAGAGAGCAAGCCTTATTCCCTAATTCGCTAAAAACCACCGGGGATTGGCAGGAATGATGTCCCCGGGATCCCCCGGGGCGATTTTCACGCTGAAAAGGCAGGGTCGGTCTGGGGCGCGTCGCAGGTGTTTATCTCCTTATGAATCAGCTATGATCGAGGTGTGATGTAGCGGTTCGTCGGAAAGCTTCATAGCTGCTGACGCAGGCGGATGCGTTCTTGTATTCGGTGATTCCGGAGGTTAAACCATGATTATGGCCGGACTGTTCAGATGGTTGCCCAAGACCCGCTGGTTAAGGTGGCTGGTGCTTGGGGTGGCGGCCGGCGCTTTTTTCATCACGTTCGTGGTCACCCTGGTGATCACGGCAGTGCTTCTTTGGCAGAACCCGAAGGTCCAAGGCTGGGTGATGGTAAAAATCCTGCAGCACCAGGCAACTCAGCCGGGGGCGACCCCGCCAGCACCGCATTTATCTCCGGCCGAACTGGCGCTTCTATCGACAAATGCCGTGGAGCTTTCGAGCGCGGGCGACCTCTTCGGCGCTACTAATATCTGGGACGTATCATTCCGGTTTACCTCCAATCAATGGGCGCAAATGGGACCTCATTTCGTGCCGCCAATCATTCGTTTTGTTCAGCCCGACGGCAGCGTGATCCTCCGGAATCCGCAAGCGCCCAGGAACGGGCTGGCAGGGGTGTTTGGCCTGGACTTTCCGTGGTCGGAAGCAGCGATGGATTTTGGCAACAGGAGTTTCAACCGCGTCGCCATTCGGTTCAAAGGCAACGGCACCTTCCTGGATTCGCAGGGCACGTTCAAGCGCCCGTTTAAAGTCGAGCTTTCGCGCGGCGACAAGTCTCAGAAATTGGCCGGGCGTGGCACCTTCAACTTTCATAACCTGACCGCCGACCCATCGTGCCTGAGCGATACGATGGCCTATGAGTTTTTCAGGGATGCCGGCGTTCCGGCGCCCCGCACCACGCTGGCTCGGCTGCGCCTGAGCATCGCGGGTCGTTTTCAGGATCGCCTCCTCGGTGTCTACGTTATTGTCGAGAACCCTGACGCCGAATGGGCCAAGGAGCAATTTAAAGAGTCGGGGGTTGCCCTTTTTAAGCCTGTGACTTACGAGCTCTTTAAAGACCTGGGCGATGACTGGAAAGCGTACGAGCGGATATACGATCCCAAAACCAAGGTGAAGCCAACCCATACTGAACGGCTCATTGCCCTTGCCCGACTGGTCACTCACGGGTCGGATTCCGAATTTGAGCAACGCATCGGGGATTTTATCGACCTGGACGAGTTCGCCCGGTTTTTAGCGTGCGAAGTTATTCTTTCCAACTACGACGGGCTGCTGAGCAACGGCCAAAACTTCCTGTTGTACCTGGATCCAACAACGGACCGGTTTGGGTTCGTTCCATGGGACCTGGACCACTGCTGGGGTGAGTTTCCCTTTATTGGCACAATCGAACAACGGGAGCGCGCCAGCATTTGGCATCCGTGGGTTGGAGAAAACCGTTTTCTTGAGCGCATGCTGGATGCGAAGCCGGTGGCGGAGCGTTATAGGGAGCAGCTGAAACGCATACGCGAGACACTTTTTGATCCCGCGCGACTCAACCGCCGGCTGGACGAGCTCGTGCCGGTGGTGCGCCCGTTTGTTGCTGAAGAATCCGGTTCCCGGTTGGCCAGGTTCGAACGCAAGGTCGCGGATAGCGGCATCGCATCGGCAACGACAACTGCGGGCCATCCACAAAACAAAAAGCAGGCCTTCTCGCTCAAACGCTTTTTCGTGGCGCGCGCTGAAGCTGTGACCGATCAGCTCGAAGGCCGCGCGGAGGGCGTCATAATCACACGCCGAGGCTCGCGCTGAAGAGGCTGGCTTAGTGGCTTAATCGACGGCCGCTATTGTGCTTTACACAAACGCCATTCGTCGCATTCTGGTTCCGAGCATTCTCTTTGCTTACATTCATGACAAAGTGCATAACCGCTCTTGCCTGGGTTCTATCGCTGACTTCATGCCTGGTGGCTTTTGGCTCCGATTCGCCAAAGCACACGTTTCAAATTGGTGAGACCAGTTTCCTGCTCGACGGCAAACCCTACCAGATCCGTTGCGGCGAAATTCATGCCCCGCGCGTCCCGCGGGAATATTGGCGGCACCGTCTGCGCATGGCCAAAGCGATGGGACTGAACACGGTTTGCGCATACCTCTTCTGGAACATGCACGAGCCGGTGCCGGGAAAATTTGTTTGGAGCGGCCAGGCGGATGCCGTGGAGTTTTGCCGAATCGCGCAGGAGGAGGGTCTTTGGGTGCTATTGCGGCCTGGGCCGTATTCGTGCGCCGAGTGGGAAATGGGCGGTTTCCCGTGGTGGTTGCTGAAACAGGATGGAATCAAGCTTCGTACGCGCGACCCGCGCTATTTGGATCCGGCGCGGCGTTATCTCAAAGAGATGGGCCGCCACCTGGCTCCTCTGCAGGTCACCAAAGGAGGCCCCATCTTGATGGTGCAAGTTGAAAACGAATACGGCTTTTTCGGGAAGGACACCGAGTACATGGGCGAGGTGCGCCAGGCGTTGCTGGATGCCGGATTTGAGGTGCCCTTGTTTGACTGTAATCCCCCGGAACATCTCAAAGACGGGTACCGGCCCGATTTGTTTCCCGTCGTCAACTTCGGATCGGACCCTGAGAACGGCTTTAAGAAACTGCGCGAGGTGTTGCCGAAGGGGCCTCTGATGTGCGGCGAGTTTTATCCGGGCTGGTTTGATACCTGGGGTCAACCTCATCACACGGGCAGCGCGCAAAAATATTTGAAGGACTTGAGTTACATGCTCGATTCCGGCGCTTCATTCAGTATTTACATGGTCCATGGCGGCACCACGTTCGGGTTGTGGTCGGGCGCCGATCGCCCGTACAAACCAGATACATCCAGTTACGACTATGACGCGCCGATCAGCGAAGCCGGATGGCCGACCGAGAAGTTCTTCCAAACTCGCGATCTGTTCGCCAGGCACCTGATGCCGGGAGAATCCATTCCCGAGCCGCCTCCCAGAAACCCCGTAATCACGTTCGCTCCGGTTCAGGTTACCGAATGCGCACCGCTCTTCGAGAACCTGCCAAAACCGCGCCTCGACGCCGCGCCTGGAACCATGGAGCATTACGACCAGGGCTATGGCTGCGTTCTGTACCGGACGGAAATCCCCGCCGGCCCGACCGCCTCTTTCAGCGCCGGCGTCGTTCACGATATTGGCCTGGTTTTCCTGAATGGGAAGCGAGCGGGCTTCCTGGATCGGCGCAGCGACACTTTCAGTTTGGATTTGCCTGCCCGGCCCGCGGCCGAAACTCTCGACGTCCTCGTCGAGGCGATGGGCCGCGTCAACTTCGGCCCCGAAATCTACGATCCCAAAGGTCTCCTGGGCCCCGTCAGGATCACAGCACCGGCGGGCGGTGACCTCAAAATCGGTCAATGGCGAATCTATAATTTTCCGTTGGACCCTCCCTCCCTGCGTCGGCTTCGGTATTCATCCTATGCCACAAAAGGCCCCGCGTTCTGGCGAGCGCAGATCGAGATTCCCACTCCGGGCGATACTTTCCTGGACGTGAGTTCCTGGGGCAAAGGCGTTTGCTGGGTAAATGGACATTGCCTCGGCCGTTTTTGGAACATTGGTCCGACTCAAACGATGTATGTGCCGGGTCCCTGGCTAAGGAAAGGCAAGAACGCAATCGAGATTCTCGACCTGGTTGGCCCGGAAAAAGCCGTGATTGCGGGCCTGGACAGACCCGTCCTGGATCAGCTGCGGCCCGAGTTGGATTTCGCCGGCGCGAAAAAATAAATCGCAGCGGAGCACACCACGCTAAGGCTTGGCCTGATCGTGGAACACGCGCGGAGGTTTCGTGTCGGCAGCGAACCTGAAAGAAGCGCCGCCGAGGATCTGGT
>Ga0070738_10004445_pt1 | contig 16839 bp, 10 predicted proteins | sample Coa_R2_2_FD_66446 | JGI IMG/M metagenome (GOLD analysis project Ga0070738, IMG submission 66446) | Surface soil microbial communities from Centralia Pennsylvania, which are recovering from an underground coalmine fire - Coalmine... | ecosystem: Environmental > Terrestrial > Soil > Unclassified ...
GGTGGTCCGTGGTATGTTCTCCGTTCGCTGCCAGGCGCGGCAGCATCACCAGCGGCTTGCAGGTCTCGGCCGCGAGGAAAAAGATGCCGGTGCCGGCGTGGGCGACGATCAACGCGGAGCGCTTGACCTGCCTGGTGAATTCGCTGGGCGCAAGAAAGCGCACCCACTCCATGTGGCGCGGCTCGTACGCCCCATTGCCAATCTGGGCGAACGCCTGTTCGTGCGGATGATGGGCGACCCATTCATCCATCGCGCGCACCAGACGATCAAAAGGCAACATCGTGCCGGTCGTGACGATAATCAAAGGACGGCTCCCCAATAAGCGGGTCCTTCAGGACGCTCAACTTCCGGCCACTGCGTCAGCCAGACATCGGCGACGTAGCGCGCGCGCCGGCCCGACGAGGAAAGTTGTTCACAGTTCGCGATGCTATCGATCCAGATCGTGCGCGCCCGCCGCATCAGCTTGGCGATCGCCAGCGCGAACAATCCCGGGGCTGATCCGGTGGTAATTACGGTTGTCGGGCGTTCGATCCAGATGATCCTGATGAGTTGCGCCGCGAGAACGATCAGACCCCAACGATCCCATCGCGTGACGTCGCGGACGACGTAAAACCGATGATTGGGCACCTGCTCCGCATAAGCGGGGTGGACGCTGACGAAGGCGACATCGAGATTCTCGAACGCCGGATAGAGGCGCTGCATCTCAAGCCAGTGTCCCCCACCGGATGCTATCGCGAGCACCTTTACCTTTCGCTCACCCATGTTCAAATAAGCCCGAGAATCGCTCACGATTCAGGCCTTGTTGCGACGAGATCCGTCATGCCGTCAAATAGTGCTAAATCCCGTCAAATGGCAATAAAACCTAGAATGCACGAGTTACAACTAGAATAGCAGATAATGACATGTTAGCAACAGGCATAACCATGTGTTGATGGTGTATGCTGGTCAATGCCTAAAATAACAGTCGCCAGGATACCGGGTTCGGTGATTCCTCCCCTGAAGGAGCGATCAGCGACGGGCGGGCAGCGCGAGGAAGGTCACGATCCGCGCCTCGTCCTCGCAATAGCTGCCGCTAAGACGCGACCCGCGCTTGCCGACTCGCGGCAGGTCGATGAGGAGTTCGATCTCAAAGCCACCCGGTGTGAGATGAAATCGCGCTTCGTCAAAATTCACCCATCGCGCCGTGAGACAGTACTGAGCCTTGTAGAAGGCCTCTTTGGCGCTGAAGAGCAGGGTAGCGCTGAACGCGGCGCGTTCGCCCTGGGCGGCGACCCAGGTGATCTCCTCGGGGGTCGCGATAAGCCGCCATAGTTTCGGATCATTCGCGCCGTCGCTTAACTCGGCGTCGATGCCGATCCCACCCCAATCGCACGACCGCGCGACCACGGCTGCAGCGTAGTCCCGGGTATGCGTCACGCTACCGACCACGCCTTCGGGCCATTCGACCGTGCGGTCGGCCCGACGGCGCAGGGGTTGAATCGGATAATTGAGTTCGAGCAAGGCGCGCCGCGCGCAGTCGCGTCCCGCCCTGAACTCCAGGCGACGGCTTTCGGCAGCCGTGGCGACTGCCATCTCCTCGTCGATCAAGAGTGGAGCCGCACGAGCGAACTCAAGCAATTCCGCGCCCGCCACTCCAGCCGGCAGGAGTCGTCGGATTTGCGCGCGCAGCGGTGAGGTCATCGGAGGACTGCCCGCTCAGAGGGATTGGGGCACGTTCGGATCACGGCAGCAAGTCATCGCCGAAGCTGCGTCGAATCAAAGGCGCAACGCGAGCCGTTATCGTAGGCCCGCGTGCCTCTGTTTAGGGTACCATTCTCGATGCCGACCTGTGCTTACCAACGAGCCTCTAATATAAATGCAAACCATGCAGGCCAAGACAATATAGCCTTTATTCCTCTCATCTTAGCGCTTCATCTTCGAGCAGTGCTGAAGAGACCAGTTACCTGTCATTCTGTGAACATTACTGCCCTATCAAGATAAACTGAATCAAATTTTGTCATCATCTTCTGTCCCTAGTTTTACCTATCAACAATAAGATTAACTGGTCTTTTCTTGTCACGCCATCTTTGTTAGAGTTCGCGGCGAGTCGCTTGGACAGGAGGTCCGAGGGTTCGCAGTGGACGTATCGCTCGAAACCGCCGAAACTGCCGTAAACGTTTCGGAAGCGCGCACTTCACGGCAGCTCAGGGTACTGCCGCGAGCGTCGCAGACACACGTCTTAGTCGTCGGAGATGAAAACAGCAATAACAAGCTTATCAAACTTTTCAAAAACTATAAAGAGCAATCCATCGATATCGTAGGCTTTCTTAATGTAGGTCCGCGCGGTAGTCTGCAGCTCCGGCGTGGCGATCGCCTGCAGGCCTGCGACGAGCTCGATTGGGTCCTTGACAGATATCCAATCGATGAAGTCGTGCAATTGGGTCCATGTGCCGGGATCAACGGCGAAGACCTGTCGGTCGCTTGCGCCGTTCGCGGCATCACGTTCAAAAGGGTCTTACAGTCACCTTTGGGCGAAAGCGGCCGCTACTCCACCCGCCATCTCGGAAACGGCGAATATCTGCTGTCGCTGGAGACCGTGCCAACCAACCGGATGGCGCTGTCGATCAAGCGCGGCATTGATATCGTGGCGGCCATCTTCGGGCTGATGGCGGCGGGAATCGCCTGGCTCGTGTTCGCTCGCCGCATCCGGCGGGAAAGCGGCGGTTCGGTCTTATTCAAGCAGATTCGCGTCGGACGCAACGGCCGCCACTTCCAGCTCTACAAATTTCGGACGATGTATGTGACCGCCGAAGAGCAACTGAGCCAGTTGGCCGCGCAGAATGAGATGAAGGGGCACATCTTCAAGATTTGCAACGATCCGCGGGTGACCCCGATCGGACGCTTTCTGCGACGACACTATATCGATGAGCTGCCGCAGTTCTGGAATGTGCTCCGAGGTGAGATGAGCCTGGTCGGAACGCGACCGCCGATTCCCGAGGAGGTGGCGAAGTACAGCGCCCATCATCAGCGCCGGCTCAGCATGAAACCGGGCATCACCGGTCCCTGGCAACTGGCGGGAGTCAAGAAGGTCAGCGATTTCGAAGAGATCGTGAGGCTCGACTGCAAGTATATCGACACCTGGTCACTGTGGCAGGACCTCAAGATTATCGGCGGCACGCTCCTGAAGTTCTGTCGCGGGGAGGGGTGCTAGAAGGCGGTCAGCCGTTGTCACGTGGCAAGCCGCGGAAGGCTGGATTCGCGCAAGCCGTTTTTCCATGAGGCGGCGACGAGAGGTCAGGAATCTCCTATGAGCAGCCTTCGGCGTGCCGTGTCGGGCCTTGATCGCGCGCCGGACGGCGCCCCGGGCCGGCTGACTAAGCCTGCGGTTCAGGACTCAAGGAGGCGGCTGACCAGCCCATGGATCGTCCCAATCGTGCGGAAATTGTCGGGTGTGATATCGCAGACCGGGATCGTCAGGTCGAACTCCGACTCCACGCGGAAGACAAGCTTGACCAGATCGAGCGACGTCAGTCCAGCGTCGATGAGGGTATCATCGGTCGCAATGCTTTGGACGATTGAACGTTCCTTCAGCATCTGTTGCACAAGATTAGCAACCCTGTTGTGACGCAGCAGGTCATCCTGATCTCTGTGATTCACACTGGAAATAATAGCTTATTTGTGCTTGGTTAGCCAGAGATTCGGTGACATTAGGCTTAAAGAGCACGGCGTGAAGACAGCATGTTGAGTGAAGACCTTAAGCGACGCGCGACAATAGTAGCTAAGCAAGCTGCGGAGCACGCTGATAGCGTTGACCGTGAAGCGCGCTTTCCACTCGAGGCCTTCAAGGCCGCGCGCCAGGAGCGCCTCCTGAGCATCCTGGTGCCGAGCAGCCTGGGCGGTGACGGTGCCAGTATCGCCGACGTTGCCGACATCTGTTACCTGCTCGCGCGCGAATGTGCCGCGGTCGGGATGATCTTCGCGATGCATCAGATAATGGTCGCGATTCTGGTGCGTCATGGCGAGCAGAGCATCTGGCATCGCCAGCTCCTGCGCGACCTCGCGCTTGCGCAGTTGCTGCTGGCCTCTTCGACCACCGAAGGGCAGGGTGGCGGCGACCTGCGCACCAGCGTGGCGCCGATTGAAAGGCACGGCACCCGGCTTTCGTTTGTGAAGGAAGCGACGGTCGTTTCTTATGGCGCGGAGGCGGACGCCATTGTGACAACGGCACGACGCGCGCCCGACGCCGCGCCGACCGATCAGGTATTGCTGGCCGCGCTCAAGAGCGACTATCGGCTCGAGCGAACGGTGGAGTGGGAAACCCTGGGGATGCGCGGGACCTGCAGCGCAGGTTTCAGGCTCACCGTGTCGGCGGCGGCGGATCAGCTCTTGCCCGAGCCTTACGCCACCATCCAGGCGCACACGATGATGCCGGTCGCGCATTTAACCTGGAGCGCGGTCTGGTGCGGAATAGCCGCGGCGGCCGTCGACCGCGCACGCCGTTTCGTGCGTGCCGCGGCCCGACGGAGCGGTGGACAACTGCCGCCCGGAGCCGTTCATCTCACGCGGGCGACGATGTCCCTCCGCACCCTACAGAGCATGATTGTCGCCGCACTTGGGCAATTCCAAACTATCGCGAGCGCCGGCGCGCAGCTCGAAGCGCTGGATTTTCAGAACACGATGAACCTGCTGAAGGTGAGCGCCTCCGAGACCGCGATCGCGACGGTACTCGATTGTCTGAACGCGTGCGGCCTCGCCGGGTATAGAAACAAAGGCGAATTCAGCATCTCTCGTCAATTGCGTGATATTCTTTCGTCTGCAATAATGATTAATAATGAGCGTATTCTTGCTAATACAACTGGCGCCTCGATGTTGCTGGCGACCCCTTCGACGCTGAGAGCCTAAAGGTGATGGGACCACTTCAACACACAAATTTGCGCCGGTCGTATTGCGCTCGACCCCTGAGCGACTGGGGAGCTGAATCATGAAAGCCGCGATCGAAACAATCATGCCCGCGCTTCTCAGAACGGTCGGTGCGGCGGGCGTGTACGCCCGGACCCCGGTGTTCGAAGAGGTCAACGACCGGCTCTCACTTCTTATCAGCCGGTATCGCGAGCCCGCTACCGAGGTGCTGCACTTTCCCCCGGTGATGAGCCGCCAACTGCTGGAAACCTCGGGCTATCTCGACAGTTTTCCCCATCTGCTCGGCTGCGTCAGTTGCCTCGAGGGCGACGAGATGAAGATTCGGAGCGCGGTCGAGAGCGGCGGGTGGCTCACTACGCTCAAGGCGAGCGAATTGGTGCTTGCACCGGCGGCCTGTTATCCGGTCTACGCCCTTCAGGCCGAGGTCGGTCGGCTACCCGACGAGGGCCGTCTGTTCGACGTTTCGGCCTTTTGCTTTCGCCATGAGGCGACGTCGGAAGCGGGCCGTCTGCAATCGTTCCGGATGCGCGAATTCGTATGCGTGGGCACGCCGACCCAAGCGCTGGAATTCAGGTCGCGGTGGATCCCTCGTGCGCGGCAACTGGTCGAGCGGCTCGAGTTGCCGTATGAGGTCGTGGCGGCCAGCGATCCCTTCTTCGGGCGGGGTGGCCAACTCGCGGCGTCGCGGCAAATCGAACAATCCCTGAAGTTCGAGATGGTCATTCCGATCGGAAGCGCGCCGACGGCATGCATGAGCTTCAACTATCATCTGGATCACTTTGGTTCGACCTGGTCGCTGCGGACGGCTGACGGCGCGATCGCGCACAGCAGTTGCGTCGCTTTCGGCATGGAGCGACTGGTGCTCGCGCTCTTTGCCAACCACGGTCTCGATCCGTGGCAGTGGCCGGCTGCGGTGCGCGAAGCACTGCACCTCGCCTGACGGATGACGACAGAGCGAGGGCAGGCTACGCCGGCGATGCGAAGGATGAAGCCAACGTCGGAGCAACCGGTAGATCGAGATTTAAACAGGCGTCTCGTCCGCAAGGACGAACCGCTGCCCAACGGCGCGCGACGATCGCCGATAAGCGCTGACAATCCGGCCGTTGCGCTGCGGCGCCGACAGATCACCGAGGCCTGGCTCGCGCGGATGCGCTCGGGATCGCTGGTTGAGCTCAAGCGCGGCGACCGACGCAATCTTTTTCTCGTCCACGACGGTGATGGCGAAGTCCTTCTTTACCTGAGTCTCGCGCGCCGCCTGCCCGCCGATATGGCGGTATTCGGGCTCGAGCCGCGGCGGGTCGCAGGAATTCCGCTCGCGCATTCATCGATTGAGGAGATGGCGGCCTTTTACCTCGAGGCGGTGCGTCGCAAACAACCGCACGGACCCTACCTGCTCGGCGGCATGTGCGCCGGCGGAGTAATCGCCTACGAGATGGCGGCGCAACTGGAAGCAGCGGGTGAGAGTGTCGCGCTGGTCCTTCTGCTGGAAGCGTCGATGCCGCAGGCGCTTAAGCGCCCGGGACTCACGCTCGACAAGCGCCTCGCGCGACTCAGGCAAGCCATCGCGGAACATCGCGGAAGCCAGGCGAGCTGGTTCGATCGACTCCGGACGGTAACCGTGGTGAGCGCCCGCAAGGCGGGCGGCGCGCTGCGCTGGGAAATTACTGAGCGCAGCGCGCGATGGTGGACTATCGCGCGCTTTCATCTGATGCGCGCGCGGCTCCACCGCGGGCGCGAATGGCCGCGCTTTCTCCCAGAACTGTCGGCGCGGCAGATCTACGCGACCGCCCATCAGCGCTATGCGCCAAGGCCGGTGGCCCTAGCGTCGGTCGTACTGGTGCGCGCGCAGAGCGGCGAAGGCGACGACGTCCCTTACCGGGAGGTTTATCGGGACGAGTCTTTCGGTTGGAGCGCGCTCGTGCCGAAGCTCAAGGTGATCGACGTCGAGGGTGGCCATTCGTCGATGCTCGAGGAGCGCTTCGTCGATTCGCTCGCCAACGCGCTGCGGCCTTTCCTCGATAGCTGCGGATGAAAAATGACTGATGTTCAGCCTGGCCGCTTTGCGTTCGACGAGCCGCGATGCGTCAGCAGATCCGTGAGCCGCAGGTGCTCTAACCATTGACCGTCAGTCAAACCCTGAGGAGACCGAGGTCAACCTGTATGACCAATTCACAGCTTCAACCGGAATTGTCGGGAGAGACCACGGGCGTGTCCTGCAGGGCAAGAACCATTCGCGAACTCATCGACGAAAGAGCTCAGGTCTGCGGGGATTCCCTGTTTCTCCTCGGAGCGGATAACGACCGCTCCCTCACCTACGGCCAATTCCAGGCGCAGTGTCGGGCCATGGTGGCGATATTGCAGTCGTTCGGCCTGCATCCAGGCGACAAGGTCGCGTTCCTGCTCGACAATGGCCTCTATACCGCGCAGCTATTTCTGGGATCGATGTACGGCGGGATGGTGGCGGTACCTTTGAACGTTCGCGCCGGGGTGTCGCAACTCGCCTTTACGATCGATCACAGCGACGCCAACGTGGTCTTCGTCGAAGAACAATACGCGGCGCTGGCGCGCGCGGCCCTGGCCGAGGTTACGCGATCGGTCGAGGTGGTTGCCGCCGAGGTCGATGCCTTAGCGAGCGAGCTGCTGTCCTCCGCTGCGCCCTCGGCGCTCCCGCCCGTCAACGAAAACGACGTGGCGCTTTTGATGTACACCTCGGGCAGTGTGGGTCAACCCAAGGCGGCGATCCATTCGCATAAGACGCTCTTGGCCCATGGCCGCAATTCGGCGCGGTCACATCAACTGACCGCCACCGATCGCTCGCTCCTGGTTCTGCCGATTTACCATATCAATGCTGAGTGCGTGACCTTGATGCCGACGATGGTCGCCGGAGGCTCGGTCGTCGTTCCCAACCACTTCAACGTGAGTCGCTTCTGGGACTGGCTCGACGACTATCGCTGCACGTGGTCGGCAATCGTGCCGACTATCATTTCCCAACTGCTGGACTGGCGGGATCCGAAGGCTGACCAGCGACGGGGGGCCTACGAGCGTATCCGCTTCATTCGCTCCTCTTCGGCGCCGTTGTCGCCTTCCTTGCAACGCGAATTCATGGAGCGGTTTCCCATTCGGCTCATTCAGGCGATGGGTTCCAGCGAGGCGGGCAATATTTTCGCCAATCCGCAGGCCCCCGGAGCGAACAAAATCGGCACACCGGGGAAGGCCTGGGGTTTTGAGACGCGGATTATCGCGCCGGACGGCGCCGACGTCGCGCCGGGCCAGCCGGGCGAAGTTCTGATTCGCGGCGACGCCGTGATGCAGGGCTACTACAAGGACCAGGAACAGACCCGCGCGGTGCTCGACGCCGACGGCTGGCTCCATACCGGTGACCTCGCCTACCAGGACAGTGACGGCTACTTCTTCATCATCGGGCGCTCGAAAGAGTTGATCATCAAGGGCGGGATGAACATCGCGCCGCGGCAGATCGACGAGGTGCTCGAGTCGCATCCCGCGGTCTTTGAGGCTGCCGTCGTCGGCGTCCCCGACCGTTATCTGGGCGAGGATCTGGTCGCGTATGTCGTTCTGCGGAAAGGCCAGGCGGTCGACGAATCGGCCCTGCTGTCCTTTTGTGAAAGCCGCCTCGGGCATTTCAAGACGCCGACGCATATTCACTTTGTCAGCGACCTGCCGAAGGGCCCTTCGGGCAAGGTTCAGCGTCTGCGCCTGCTCGAGTTGGCCGGAACCGCGACGAGGGGTACCGACAACGGAAACCATTCCGCTCCGGCTCAAATTGCTCCGACCGCGGTCGCCGACGCCCTGCTCCAGAGCTGGAGCGAGGTCCTTAATCAGAGCGGGATCGGGCGAGACGTCAACTTCTTCGCGCTGGGCGGCCATTCGCTGGCGGCGATCAAGTGCCTCGCCGCGATTCGCGAAAAGCTCGGGATCGTGCTTTCGCTGACGGATTTCTTCGAGCATCCGACGGTCGAGCAGCAGATGAACCTGATTGCCGAGCGCTTGCACGCAAGGACCAACGCGGATGGCGGCAACGGACGCTCACCGGCGTCTTTGTCGACGACGCCGCGCGCACTGCCGACGGCGAACGACGGCGGCGCACAGGCTATTCCGGTAAGCGGGCGGCCGTGGTCTCATCCGCTAAGTTCCGGTCAACGACGGATCTGGTTTTTCGAGGAATTGGCGCCGGGCTTTCCGCTCTACAATGAATCCGAGGCGGTGCGACTCATCGGGGAATTGAATGCGCCTGCGCTGGAGCAGGCGCTGAACCTCGTCATCGCGCGTCACGAGATGCTGCGCAGCACCATTCGCAAAAGCGAGCAGGGTCCCGAGGTGCTGGTCCACCCGAGTTTCGTTCTGCGCATCAAGCAGGTCGATCTGAGCGCGCTCTGGCCGGCGCAAAGCAGCGCCGAAGTTGAGCGTCTGCTGCGCGAGGAGCCGCGCGCGCCTTACGACCTCGCCAACACTCCCGGCATTCGGGCGACCCTGATTCGCCTCACGCCCACCGAGCACGTCTTCATCCTGATGATGCACCATCTCATCTGCGACTGGGCGTCAGAGGGCGTTATCTGGCGCGAGTTGTCGGCGGCCTATCGCGCGCTGGTGCGCGGCGAGACGCCGAACCTGCCAGCTCTGCCGATTCAGTACGGTGACTATGCGATTTGGCAGCAGAAGAGAACTCTCGACGGCGCCTTCGCCGAGGACCTTGATTTCTGGGCAAAGACCCTCGAAGGCGCGCCGGAACTGCTGGACCTGCCGACCGATCGCCCGCGTCCGCAGGTGCAAAGTTATCGGGGCGCGCGCCAGCGGTTTCGCCTCAACGCTGATCTTACGGCAGCGATGCGTTCATGCAGCCGGAATGAAAAAGCGAGCCTCTTCGCTTTCTCGACCGCCGCGCTGAAGGTTCTTCTTTATCGCTACTCCGGCGCCGAAGACCTGGTGATCGGCGTGCCCATCGCGGAGCGCGAGCGGCCCGAACTGGCCGCGGTAATCGGCTTCCTGATCCATACGCAGGCGCTGCGCACCAGGCTTGCCGGCGCGATGACTTTTCGCGACCTCCTCGCGCAGGTCCAGAAGGGCGCGCTCGACCTGTATGCCCATCGCGAGGTGCCGTTCGAACAGGTGGTCAGCAGACTTCAACCGCGGCGCAGCTTGAGCCACGCGCCGCTGTTCCAGGTGATGATCAATTGGCGCGATCAGGACCAGCATCTGTCGTTCATCGGCCTCGAGGGACTCGAGGTGCGGTCCGAGCTCGCCGAGGCGGGGACGTCGAAATTCGACCTCACTTTTTTTCTGACCGACTTCGGCGACGAGATCTGGATGGAGGTGGAATACAGCACCGAGATCTTCGACAGCGATCGTATCGCGCGGATGTTCACCCATTTTGCGACCCTCCTGCAGGCGGCCGCCGCCGACCCGAGCCGCCGACTCGATGAACTCCCGCTGCTGACCGAGGGCGAACGTCGGCAGGTGTTGTTTGACTGGAACGCGAGTGCCGTGGAGTATCCGCGCGACCGATGCATCCACGAGCTGGTCGAGCGCCAGGCCGAGCGGACGCCTGACGCGGTGGCGGTCGTCTGCGAAGGCCGCGAAGTCACCTATCGTCAATTAAATCAGCGCGCGAATCAGCTCGCTCATCATCTCCAGAGCCTGGGCGTGGGTCCTGACGTGTTAGTCGGCATCTGCGCCGAAAGATCGATCGAGATGGTGGTCGGACTGCTGGGAATCCTGAAGGCCGGCGGGGCCTACGTCCCATTGGATCCGGAATATCCGCCGGAACGGCTCTCGTTCATGCTGGAGGACGCCGCTCCGGCGGTTCTGCTGACGCAGGCGAAGCTGCTTGACGTGCTGCCGCAGCGCGCAAGCACGACCTTCTGTCTCGACAGGGACTGGCCGCTCATCGCGGACAAGCCGGTCGGTGCGCCGGAAAGCGCCGTCAATTCCGACCATCTGGCGTATGTCATCTATACCTCGGGCTCCACCGGCAAACCCAAGGGTGCGATGAACACGCACGGCGCGATCCGCAATCGTTTGTGCTGGATGCAGGACGAGTATGGGCTTTCGCCGGCCGACGTCGTGCTACAGAAGACCTCGTTCAGTTTTGACGTCTCGGTATGGGAGTTTTTCTGGCCGTTGCTGAACGGCGCGCGCCTCGTCCTCGCGCGACCCGGGGGGCAGGGCGACAGCCAGTATCTGACGGAGGCGATCCATCGGCACGGGGTTACGACGATCCACTTCGTCCCGTCAATGTTGCGGGCCTTTGTCAACGCGGCCGAAGCCGACAAATGCCGCTCCCTGCAACGCGTCATCTGCAGTGGCGAAGCCCTTCCATTCGATCTGCAGGAACAGTATTTCAGCCGGTTCCAGGCGAGCTTGTGCAATCTGTACGGTCCGACCGAAGCCGCGGTCGACGTTACCTTTTGGAACTGTCGAACGGATTATGGAAAAAACCTCGTTCCGATCGGACAACCAATCGCCAACGTCGCCATCTATATCCTGGACAACCAGCTTAATCCGGTTCCGATCGGAATCCCGGGAGAGCTGTTCATCGGCGGGGTGGGCGTCGGTCGCGGTTACCTCGGCCGCCCCGAACTAACTGCTGAGAAGTTTGTCGCCGACCCCTTCAGCGGCAGCTCCGGAGCGCGGATGTACCGCACCGGCGATCGCGGGCGTTACCTTCCTGACGGCAATATCGAGTTCCTCGGTCGCAATGACGATCAGGTCAAGCTGCGCGGTTTTCGCATCGAGTTGGGTGAGATCGAAGCGGTGTTGCGGGAGCATCTGGCGATCGGACAGTGCGTGGTAATCGCGCGCGACGACACCGTCGGACAAAAGCAACTCGTGGCCTATCTGGTGCCCCGCGATCCGGATCGCGTACCCAAGGCCGACGAGCTGCGCCGCTCGCTTAAACAGAAGCTGCCGGACTACATGATCCCGGCGGCCTTCGTGACACTGGAACGGCTGCCATTGACGGCGAGCGGCAAGATCAACCGCAAAGCGCTGCCCGCTCCGGAATTGGGGCGAGTGCACTCGGAGCGGCCGTTCGTGGCTCCGCGGACACCTACCGAAGAGGTTCTGGCCGGGGTCTGTAGGGAGGTTCTGGGCATCGGCGAAATCGGCGTGCACGACGATTTCTTCGTCCTGGGCGGCAATTCCCTTCAGGTAATCCAGGTGCTGGCCCGAGTCGGAAAATTGTTCAATCAACATATCCCGGTTCCGGTTTTCTTCCTGAACCCGACGGTTGAAGGCCTGTCCCGCGCCCTTCATGAATCAGATCCGAGGAACGATCGTGATCAGCTCATCGGGTTGGCTTCCGGCACGAAGCCGGGAACTCTTTTCTTCCTCGACGCCGGTGTCGGGCAATGCCGCCTGGCGCGGCTGCTGAAAACCAATCTGGCTTCCTTTGCCACGGTGGTCTCGTTACCGGGGCTAGCCGACGGGGCGAGCGATCGCGAATCGATCAGGACGTTTCCGTCGGTCGAGAGTCTCGCTGCGAAGCATGTCGCCCTGATCCGCAGCGTCGAGCGTTCCGGCCCGCTGGTTCTGGTGGGCCATTCCTTCGGTGGCACGATCGCCTGCGAAGTTGCGCATCAACTCAAGCGTCACGGTATCTCGGTCGAGATGATCTTGTTGCTCGACGCCTGGCGGAAGCTTCCCTTCCGGCGGCGACAGTCTCTGCTCTGGGAGGAGATCAAGGCGAAGGTCGCGCTTCGAAGCAGGTTGCGCCAACTGACGGAGCGCTTCAAAGCGATCGCCGACCAGCCGTCGATGCGCGAATCAAATCAGGTTGATAGCTACCAACCGTCTGATATTCCGGCGCACCTTTATCTCAAGTCTCGCCGGAATTATCGGTATCGCCCGTTAGGGTGTCGCGCGGTTCTGTTGCGGACGAGCGATGCCGGCGCGGGTGCGATGGGCTGGGACGGTCTCTTTAGCGGGGGTCTCGAGATTGTCGACGTGCCGGGCGATCATTGGACGCTCCTGAAGGAGCCCCATCTGCAGGTGCTGGCGCAAAGGATCGATGAACGCCTTGAGAGCCGGCCCGCGCCGGGGATGCGCAAAATGGCACGAATCGGTTCCGGCGCCTCGAATGCGGTCGTGGAGGCTTGAGGAACTCGTGCGCAAAATCAGGGATCGTTAGATGTGTCTCGACAGATGTGTCTCGACGCGCGACCAGGCGAGCCTATCGGTCGCGCCTCCAGAGACGCCGACACGCCGTGAGGCGCCGCCCCTTGATTCGCGGCCGGGTGGAAGCCGCTGACCTGTAAGCGTGATCGACGGTCGCCTTTAGCTTGCTATAGAAGAACGCAATGGCAGAGGATTTCTTGGAGCGAGTTGTCTGTGCTTGCAAAAAGCTGGTTTAGCTGAAATAATTGCAGCTTCGATAAGGTCAAGAAGGCACAGGTCAAATGACCGTATTGGAAGGCCTCTCTGCCGGAGTTCCTAAGGTTCGCTGCGGTATAGGTCTGTTTGAGCATGCGTAACTCGTTTCTGGAGGAAGTCTAGCGGTTGAGACGAAGCTATCCCGCGGTGCTCCGACTCGTATGATGCCGGAGCGGGCGGTTAACTTCCGAAGTCGTTAGATGCTTAAGGAACATGCGCCAGATTTTCAGGCCCTCGTGCTCATCGTCAACCCTCGTCGTTGCTGACTCCGGCATGTCGAATACGGCGACGGGCCAGGCCCATCGATATGTAACGGCTCTTTTCCTGGTAGTTGCCGCACTACTGGTGGGATGCGCCGGCCAGGCGCCGTCGCCCGCCTCGTCGGGAGCGGCCAAGCCTGCCGCAGCGGTTCCGACGGCGGACTCCTCGGATGCGGCCGCGACCGCGAGTCCCCAGGATCTGGCAAGCGCCGACGAGGTGGTAACCCGCTTCGAGGACATTCGCCCGCCTCAGTACACGCTCGGACCAGGCGATCGCATCGCGGTCACCGTCTGGGCGCGACCGGAACTATCGGGGACGCACGTGGTCGGACCGGACGGCGATATCCAGATACCGTTTTTGGGTTCGATCCATGTCGCGTCGTTGACCCCTGATCAGGCGAGCGAACGGCTGACCAGCGCGTTGTCAGAATACTATGTGCGGACCTACGCGTCGGTGACGATGGTCAGTTACAGCGGCAACAGCGTCACTGTGCTGGGTCACGTTGCCCATCCGGGACGGCTTACCTTCAATGACAATCCGACGCTGCTCGAAGTGTTGGCCAAGGCCGGGACGGCGCAGGTCTCGAACGAGGACACCGACGTCACGCGCTGCGCGATCTTTCGCGGCAGGAATCGCGCGCTCTGGCTCAATCTGGCACCCCTCTACCGCGGCGTGGATCCGGCGCTGAATATCAGGATGCAGCGGGGCGATCTGGTTTACGTGCCGGATCCGGGTGATCAACTGGTTTATGTTATGGGTCAGGTTGCCAAACCTGGCGCTTATCCGCTGACGCCAAACATGTCGTTCCTCGATGCGCTCGCCGACGCCGGCGGGCCGACCGATACGGCGCAACCGAGCAAGATCGTCTTCGCCCGACCGTCGCAGAATCTTCAGCAGGTGGTCGATCTTGACAATTTCACCGCCGGCGATGGGCGGGCCAACTATGTGCTTCAGCAGGGAGACATCATCTACGTGCCGAAGAACGGGCTGGCCAAGGTCGGCTGGGTGATGCAGCAAATCAATCCAATCACCAGCTCATTGTTCGTGGGCGCGGCACTTTTTTAATCGGAGCGCGCCTGGCAAGTATTCCGGAAAGCCTTGCGAGAGAAGATGACCGGGAGCGGCTTGCGCTAGTATTTTCGCGGTTGGAATAAATTGATGAACTTAGAAGCCGAATCGCAACTCACCCAGTTCGCGCATCCCAGCATAATTCCGCAGATCGTTCCGGGGCGGACGTTCGAGCCGTTTACCAGTATCAGAAATCACTGGAGGCTTTCGGTGATACTGGTGGTGGCGGTTCTCGCGGCCGGGCTGCTCGCCATCAAATTATTCTGCCCCGCCAAATATACCGCTGAAGCTTCGCTGCGAATCCTGCCGACCTACGACGCGGGGGCGATGCTGGGACTCGACACCCCCTCGATGCCGAATGTCGAGTATCACAGTTTCGTCCAGCAGCAGGTCTTCGAAATTTCCAATCCCGAAACCATCATGGATGCGCTGAACCTTCTCGGACCGAAGGTCGCGCTGTGGCAGGCGCCCGGCGAAAGTCTCCGGCATGCGGCCGAAAGGTTGATGGCGGAGCTGCGGGTGGATTGGATCCCGGATACCTTTTTGATCTCGGTGAGTCTCGAAGGCACCAAGCCGAACGGTTTGGCCGATATCGTCAACGCCGTCGTGAACGCTTATCTCTCCCGTCAGGAAAGGCAGGAGCTCAGCGGAACCGACGAACGGGTGCGTCTGCTGCAGCAGCGACGCGACGACCTGCAACAGACGCTCGAGGCCGAACGCTCGCAGCTCGGCAAGCTCACCGAAGAATTGGGCGTGACGACGTTCAGCGGTCCCGCGAGCAACCCCTATGATCTGAAGCTGGCCAATGCGAACGTGGCGCTGGAACGCCAACAACGGGATTTGATCGAAGATCAGTCGCGACTGGCGGCGCTGCAGGCGGATTCCGCCGCTCCCAGCGAAGCCGATCTTAACTCGCTCGCGCAGAAACTGCTGCTCAACGATCCGGACTTGAGCGCGCAGGAGACCGAGTTGAAGAAAGAGCGCGAGGACGTCTTTTTACAGCTTCAGGGGCTTTCGCAGTCGCATCCCGGGCGTCCGGCGCTCGAGCAGAAGATCGCCGATATCGATGCGGAGACGCGCGGTATCTATGGCGACGCCTTGCGCCAGGCCCGCACCATCCTGCAGGCATCGCACACCGCCGACCTGCATCAGAAAATTGCGAGTGCGCAGACTCAGGTGGATCAGGCGCAACGCGCGCTCGCGGGAATTCAGCAGGAGGTCGCATCGCTGAAGCAGAGCGCGGCCTCCTTCGGCGCGAAATACAATCAAGCGCTGGCGATTCATGATGAATACGAAAACCACCTCAAGGAACTTGGCGAGATCGACGATCGCGTTGACGTGATGCGGGTGCAGAGCCGCTCGCCCGGAGTCGCGAGCCTTGAACTGCCGGCACTGGAGCCGGACGCGCCGATGGTCGGCAAGCCGCAGAAGTTTCTGGTGCTGCTCACCTGTTTAGGGGTGCTGATAGCCGGAATTGCCGTCCCCTGCCTGCTCGATCTGACCGATCCTACGGTCAAGTCGGCGCTCGAAATCGAGAGTGTCTTCAAACTCCCGGTGCTGGGGAGTACCGGTTTCGGTGATCGTTCCGATCGCGACGCATTACGCCGTATCGCGCTGGGAATTATCCGGGAGCGGCGACAGGCGGGGACCCGGGTCTTCGTGGTTACCGCGGTCGGTGAACGGGCGGGCACCACTTCGCTCACTCTCGCGCTCTCGAGGGAGCTTACGGAACTGGGCGCCTCGGCGGTCGCGGTCGAAGCAAACGCGGAAGCTCCCGATATTCGTTACGCGGAGCCGAACTCGCCCGCCTTCTTGTCAGGCAGGAAGCGCTTGCAGCAGGCCGTGGCTGAGGGTACTTCAACGGCAATCGAAGAATCCGACACAGCTCATCGCGGCGCCCTGGCTGATACCTGTGTCCATGCGATCAGGAAGGCGTCAGCGGAGCTGCCCGACCGTATGGCGATCTGCGCGCATCAGCGGAATGATCGTCTGCTGACGTCCTGCGTCCGCGACGCTCTCGATCTCGTTCTGAACACGCACGATCTCGTGCTGTTGGATGCGCCGCCGGTACTGAAATCGGCGGATGCGGCGATGCTTATTCAGCATCCGGCGGGCGTGGTGCTGGCAATTGCTGCCGGACGCGACCGTTTACCCGAGATCGCCGCGACCATGCGGGAGCTCAGCCGACTGTCGCCGCCGGTCATCGGGATCGTTGTCCGCCAGCAC
>Ga0070738_10004447_pt1 | contig 16834 bp, 13 predicted proteins | sample Coa_R2_2_FD_66446 | JGI IMG/M metagenome (GOLD analysis project Ga0070738, IMG submission 66446) | Surface soil microbial communities from Centralia Pennsylvania, which are recovering from an underground coalmine fire - Coalmine... | ecosystem: Environmental > Terrestrial > Soil > Unclassified ...
AGGAGGAGCCCCGACGTGTCGCGGTCGAGACGCCCGATCGGGACGCACTCCTCGCTGCCGAGAGCCGCCCTCAAGGCATCGACCCAGCCGGACTCGTGCCCGCTCCCGGCGTGGACGACGGCGCCCGCGGGCTTCGCCGAGACGACCACATCGTCGTCGCGGAACCGGATGCTCCGCCGGGCCTCGTTCACGAGCGCCGGCGCGACGCGCGGAGCCTCGCGCGGCGCGAGCCCCGGGAGCTCGAGAGCGGGGTTCGTGATCGTGACGACGACGCCCATGTCGAGCCGCGCGTCGGCCTTGGCGCGCTTGCCGCCGAGGCGGACCCAGCCCTTCCTGAGCGCCTTGAGCGCGAGCGTGCGCGGGAGTCCGAGCTTCCTGCGGAGGAAGGTCTCGAGCCTCCCGCCGGCGTAGCCCTCGTCTATGGGGAAGTCGCGCCGGGCTCCCACTTACGCGACCTCGACCGAGCCCTCGAAGGCGACCTCGCAGGGCCCCGAGAGGTAGATGGTCCCGAGTCCCTTCGGCCACTCGACCTCGAGCTCGCCGCCGGGAAGGGCGACGGTCGCCTTGTCCTCGGCGCGCCCCGCGCTCCGGGCCGCCGCGAGGACCGCGCAGGCGCCCGTCCCGCAGGCGAGCGTCTCGCCGCTCCCTCGCTCCCAGACGCGCGCCCGGAGCCGCGTCCGCGACTCGACGCGGACGAACTCGACGTTCGTCCGCTTCGGGAAGCGTTTGTGGGTCTCGAGCGCCGGCCCGAGGCGGAGGACGCGCGCGTCCTCGAGCTTCTCGTCGAGGATGACGAAGTGAGGGTTCCCGACGCTCACGATCGTCCCGCGGATGCGCGTCCCGAGCACCGAGATCTCGGCGTCCTCGAAGACGCGCGGCGTGCCCATGGCGACGCGGGCGCGGACGACCCTCCCGCTCTCGAGCGTCACCGAGACGGGCAGGACTCCGTTGCCGGTCTCGATCGGGATCGTCTCCTCGCGGACGTGGCCGCGCTCGTAGAGGAGCTTCGCGACGCAGCGGATCGCGTTGCCGCACATCTCGGCCTCGGAGCCGTCGGCGTTCCACATGCGCATCCGCGCCTTCGCCTTGTCGCTCGGGAGCACGTAGACGAGGCCGTCCGAGCCGACTCCCGTGTGCCGCGGCGAGAGCTTGCGCGAGAGAGCCGGGGCGTCGTCGGGGAGGTCGCCGCGGAACCCATCCATGTAGATGTAGTCGTTCCCGGCGCCGTGCATCTTCACGAAGTCAACTCGCACGGCGTGCCCTCTCCGCGAGCCACTCGTCCGAGACGCGCTGCGAGACGTGCTTCCCGAGCCAGAGCTCGAGCTGGGCGCGCGCCTGCGCGACGAAGATCTCCATGCCCGTGATCGTGCGGGCCACGCGCTCCTCGGCGAGGCGCAGGAAGCGCGTCTTCTCGGGCGTGTAGACGAGGTCGAGCGCGATCGTCTCGGCGCCGAACGCCTCGGGCCCGACGGGCGAGGCGTCCTCGGCGGGCGTCATGCCGACGCTCGTGGCGTTGACGAGGACGCCCGGGCCCTGGGCCCGGCAGCTCGCGAGCGGGCCGGCATACTCGACGCCGAGATCGTCCGCGAGACGCTTCCCGCGCTCGGGGGTGCGGTCGAAGACGCGCACCTTGGCGCCGGCCTCGCGGAGAGCCCAGGCCGCGGCGCGAGCCGCGCCGCCCGCGCCCAGGATGTCGGCGCGCATCCCCTCGAGCCGCGTGGCGCGCGAGAGGACGCTCCTCACGGCGAGGGCGTCGGTGTTGTGTCCGACCCACTCCTCGCCGCTCCGGGCCACGGTGTTGATCGCGCCGACGGCGCGCGCTCCGGCGGAGAGACGGTCGCACGCCTTCGCCGCCGTCTCCTTGTGGGGGATCGTGACCGAGAACCCCAGCCACGAGGGATCGGCTCGCGTCGCGGCGAGGATCGCCGCGGGCTCCTGGGTCTCGAGCCAGGAGTAGACGGCGTCCACTCCGAGCGTCCCGAAGACGGCGTTCATGAGCGCCGGCGAGCGCGAGTGCGCGACGGGCCGCCCGAGGACACCGAGCGCCCGCGTCGCGCGGGTCACGCGACGTCCGGCGAGGAGCGAGCTCATCTTCTCGAGCGCGAGCTGTCCGGGAGCGGCGGCGTCGCCCGCGGCCGCGTAGGTCCAGGGCGCGCCGGCGCGCTCGGCCATGAGCCGCGTCGCGACGCCCGGGAAGCCCATGGCGATCGCGATCGTCGGCCGCGCCTCGCGCGCCGCCCGCGCCATGAGAGCGAGGGCGGCGCGGGCGTCGTCCACGAGGACGGCGAGCTTCTGGTAGCGAGCCTTGCGGTCCCGGAGCGATGCGAGGACGCGCTCGATATCGAGCGCGCCCTCGAAGTCGTGCCGCGAGACGATGACGCGCGCCGGGTCGACCTCGATCCGGGCGTCCCACTCGACGTCGATCCAGTCGGCGCCGGCGTCGTGGGCGGCGCGGAGGAGGGCGAGACGCTCCTCCTCCGTGCCTCTCCAGAGGCCCCCCTCGCGCGTCGGGCGGCAGGTGAAGACGACCGGCCTCGGCCTCCGCGCCAGGATCGCGCCGAGGTCGAGCTCTCCCGGCGCCACGGCGTCGGCGCGCACCTCGAGGAGGTCGGCCTTCGGGGACGCCGCGGCCATGCGCGTGAGGATCGCGCTCGTCGAGCTCTCGAGGATCGTCGCGCAGAGCACGATGAGATCCTACCCGGTAGGATCCCCTCATGAGCGATGAGTGGCCGGTGATCGTGAAGCGGCCGACCGCCGATCGGATCGCCGACGCGCTCCTCTACGGGATCGCGACGCCCGTGATCGCGCTCCCTTCGGGCATGATCGTGGGCGCCTTCGCGGGCGCGGGGGTCTACTCCCTCCTCGGGAGTCCCGGGGGCGAGCACGCTCCGCCGCTCCCGGCCCTGCTCGCGATCCTCCTCGTCGGGTTCACGGCCGGGATCGCGACGATCGTGTTCGTCGCGCGGCGCGGGCTCGCCCGTTGGCGGGTCGGGAGAGGCCGCGAGCTCCGGCTCTGGCCCGACCGCATCGAGCGCGACCTCGGCCGCTCGGTCGAGGCGTGGCCCTACGCCGAGGTCAAGGCCGTCCGCTTCTTCGACCGCGGGACCGAGAGCCACGGCGGGTCGGTGCGGATCGAGCTCGCGGCGGGCCGAACGCTCGAGCTCCGCGGAGAGCACTGGAGCCTCGAGCCGGTCCGCGAGCACATCCGCGCCACGCTCGTCCCGATCCTCGACGATCGGATCCGCCACGCCCTGGCGGACGGGGAGGTCGTCTCGTGCCGCGAGCCGCGAGCCTTCGCCGCCGCCCTGATCTTCCTCGGCATCATGTTCGCGATCTGGGGCGTCGGCCTCCTCGGGCTCCTCCTCACGTCGCTCGCGGGCGGCAAGCTCGACGCGGACATGGCGCCGCGGGCCGGCTACTTCGCGCTCATCTTCACGGCGGGCGGGATCGCCATGATCCGCTTCGGCCTCTCGTTCGGCGGGGGCGGGCTCGCGATCACGAGCACGGGCGTGAGGCGCGTCCGCGACCGTCCCGCGGACGAGGTTCCCTGGCGCGAGGTCCAGGTCCACGACGAGGGCGATCGCATCGAGATCGTCGGCGGCCCGCGGACCCTCCGCCTCACGAGCTACGGCGAGAACCACCCGGTCCTCGTCGGGCTCCTGCCTTCACTCGCGGCCGACGCCCGGCGGTAGAAGGAGCCGCGGGCGCCGTCAGCGCGCCTGGGGGAGCGTCGAGGAGAACAGGTCGAGCGGGTGCCCGCGCTTCGCGGCGTCGTGCGGGCAGGAGTAGACGCAGCGCGGCTCCATGCCGCCGCCGCAGAGGTCGCACGTGACCGCCTTCCCCTTGCCGGAGTTGACGACGGCGAGCTCCTTGCGCTTCACCTTCTTCCCGTTCTCCTCCTTCTCGACCTTCTGCAGCTTCTGGAACGGGTGCATGGTGATGTTGCCGTAGGGGCACTGCTGGGCGCACTTGCCGCAGCCTATGCACCAGTCCTCGATGAGGATCTCGAGGGAGTTCCGGCGCCGGATCGAGCCCACGGGGCAGCCGATCATGCAGACCGGGTCGGTGCAGGCGCGGCAGGCGGTCGCGATGAGGTACTTGTCGAGCCGGAGGCCGTCGCGCACGAGGCGCGTCACGCCGCCGTGCTGGTCGGCGCAGGCGCGGACGCACTCGTCGCAGCGCGTGCAGCGGTCGAGGTCGATGACGAGGAGGTTCTGGGCGTTCGTGACGCCCTTCTCGGCGAGGAGGCTGAGCGGCATCTCGCCGGGACGCTCGGTGATCTTCCTCTGCTGGCCGAGCCGCTCGGCGGCCGCCTTCTCGAGGACGGTCCGGACCGCGGGGTACTTCGAGATGAGGTTGTCGAAGTCCTTCTTGTCGACCTTGATGAGCTCGACGTGGTCCACGGCCGTGCAGGTCGCGGTGCGCTTCCCGCCCTGGATGAGGCCGATCTCGCCGAAGTACTGGCCCGGCCCGAGATACTGGAGGACGACCTCGCCGCCCGCTCGCTGCTGCGAGACCTTCACGAAGCCGAGCCGGACCATGAAGAAGGCGTCCGCGAGGTCGCCCATCTTGCAGATCGCGGTGTCGGGGGCGAACTCGACCATCGAGATGTGGGGCTTCAGGACGTCGACGAAGGCGGGCGGCAGCCCGGCGAAGAGCGGGACGTTCTTGAGCGCGAGGTCGAGCGTGCGCTCGCGGTAGTTCTTCTCGATCCGCTCCTTGTAGTCGGCCTTGCCCTGGGTGCGGATGAAGTCGAGCACGGAGCGGAGGAGCTCGAGGACCTCGACGCCGTCCTTCCCGGCGACGCACGTCGCCGAGCGCGGGTAGAAGCTCATGCACGACATCTCGCCGAAGAGGTCGTTCACCTTGAGCTCGGCGACCGGCTTGTCGTAGGGCAGGTGCACCGGCGCGTCGATCGGGATGAGGCCCGAGCGCTCGCCCGCGTCGTCGTCGTCGCTCGCGGCCGAGCTCGAGAGGTTGAGCGACTCGAGGAGCTTCGACACGACGCCCTTCTGCGTCGCCGGCTCCGGGAGGTTGATGCCGATGACGACCGTCCCCTTCGTGATGAAGTAGGCGGTCGAGCCGTAGTCGCCTTCCTTGCAGATGATCTCGCCGGGCTTGTACTTCCTGAGCCAGATCGGGGGCTGATCGTTGATCTTGTGCCGCTTGATGATCGAGCCCTCGATCGTCTTCTCGGGGATGCCCTTGAAGAGCGCGAACTTGGCGAGCTCCTCGCTCGAGAGCTCCTTGCTGTCGCCGGGGAGGAAGACGACGGGGAGCGCCCCCGAGATGTCGCTCGAGTCGTCCGAGTCGAGCGCGACCCCGTGGGCGAGCGTCCGCTTGTCCTCGGGCTTGACCGCGGCGGGGTTGAGCGGGTCGTTCGGGTGCTGCGGGAACTTGGCGCCCGGAGTCTTCGGAGCCTCGGGCTTGGCCGCGTCGGCCTTGGCCGCGTCGGGCTTGGCCGCGTCGGCCTTGGCAGGCTCCGCCTTCGCGGCGTCGGCCTTGGCGGGCTCCGCCTTCGCGGCCTCGGGCTTGGCCTCGGGCTTGGCAGGCTCGGCGGGCTCCGCGGGCTTGGGCGGCTCGGGAGCCTTGGGAGTCTCCGCGGGCGCAGGCACCGGGAGGACGGCCGACCGCACCATGGGCTTCGCGGTCGAGGGCTCCTTCGCGGGCCACGGTTTCTTGAGCGCGGAGGGGTCGATGAGCTCGAACGCGACGAGCGTCCCTCCCGCCATGATGACCTCGCCCGGGGCGAGGCGCTTTTCGCCCTGGACGACGACGCCCGAGACGAGCGTCCCGTGCTGCGAGCCGTTCTTGAGGATCCAGCCGGTCCCGTCGGGGCGGAGCTCGACGTGGGCGCGCGACATGTACGGGTCCTCCGGGAAGCGGAGGTCCGCCTGCTGCGCGCGCCCGATGATGTGGACCTTCCCGGGGACGAGGTCTATGGTCTCGCCGGCGCGAGCGCCGCCCGAGACTCTGAGCCGGTAGGTCGGAGCGCTCATAGATCGCCCGGGTTCCTCGGGAACTTGGTGTAGGGGATCGTCACGTTCGAGAGCCCCTGCTGGAACGAGAGCTGGATCTGCGCCTGGAGGTTCGCGACGATCGGGCCGTAGACGTTCGCGATCCTCGGGTCGGGGTGCGACTGGATCGCCTTCACGATCGTCGCCACGCGCGCGACGATGACGGTGCTCACCACGTTGTCGGGAAGCTCGTCGCAGCGCGCGCCCTGGGGCGGGAGGAAGCCCGCCGCGCCGGCCGCCGACGTGAGGTCGTCCTCGTCCACGCCGTCGCCCGAGGTCCCGACGGCGCCCACGAGCTTGCCGTTCTTGTAGAGAGGGACCGCGCCCGGGAACGTCATGACCCCCGACTGGAGCCCGGGCGAGACGAAGCCCACGTCCGGGCGGTCGGCGAGGAGGAGGATGCCGCCCGTCTCGGCGATCGCGGCGCGCACTCCCGCGAGCTCCAGCGGCGGCGTCACGCCGTAGTCGTCGAAGACCTGGAAGCCCGGGTCGACGACGTCGTCGTCCACGAGCCCCGCGCTCGGCGGACGCGGCGGCGGGTTGATGAGGGTGAGCGACGGCGGCGACTCGAGCGTGACCTTGCCGCGGTTCACGAGATCGCGGAGGCGGACGAGCGGCCCGGGCGCGTTCCCGGAGATCCCGGGGGGGAAGAACGGCTGCGACAGGAAGCCGATCGCGCGGGCCGTGATGGCGCAGGCAGGGACGCCGCCCGAGCCGTCCGAGGAGAAGAACGCGGCCGTCCGCGCCTTCTGGACGGCGATGTCGTGAGAGAAGTGCGTCCCGTCGCCCATGCGGTAGACGCCGAGGACGTTCCCGCGCGCGTCCACGACGGCCACGTGGACGCGGACGGTCGAGCCGCGCGGGAGTCGGATCCCGGCGAGGGTCGACTGGGCGCTCGCGGCGGCCTGGGCGAAGATCGTCTGCACGTCGGCCTGGGTGAGCCCGCCCTGGGAAGGCGGCGGCTCGACGCCGTCGATCGGCGGCGTCCTCACCTCGCCCGTCGAGCCGCCGAAGTTCCCCAGGCTCATGGACACGATCGGGATGTTCTCGTAGCGGAAGAGCGGGGCGTTGAACGTCACGCTCGCCGGGCGGTCCACGTTCGTGAAGGTCCCCGAGAAGACCGCGGACGCGCGCGCGACCACGCGCCCGAGGAACCGCTCGGTCGAGCGGACCCCGAACTGACCCGAGACGCGCTGCTCGTTCGCGAGGGGGCTCGAGCGGACGAGGTACCGCGGGTCGATCGCGCCTATGTTGGCCGGGATCGAGCTCGTCGACGTCGCGATCGCGTTGGCGGCGCCGGGGATCGTCGCGCCGAAGAACGGGAACATGATCCCGCCCACGAAGAGGTTGTCCGCCTCGATCATGAAGGGCGTCTCGAAGCCGTGCGCTCCGGCGCGGGCGATGACCTCGTCCCCGTCCTTCATGACGCCGTTCGTGAGCGTCGGGGAGGGCAGGGGAGCGGTCGGCGAGGTCTCGGTCACGAGGATCGCGACGGTCGCGACGCCGACGCCGCCCACGGGCGTCCCGTTCTTGTAGAGGGGGACGCCGCCCAGGATGCCCGTGATCCCGATCCCGCAGGGCGTCCCCGACGAGTCGTAGGCGATGAGGTGCGCGTCGCCGGTCGGGACGCTCGAGTCCTGGACGCCGAAGAGCGGCCCGCCCGCCGTGTTGACCACGTTGGGAGGGTAGTGGCCCTGGACGATGAAGAAGGCCGTCCGCGTCGTGAAGGCGTCCTGCTCGCTCTGGAACGCCGAGGCGGTCGCGGCCTTCGAGATCGCGGTCTGGATGTCGCCCTCGCCGAGGACGGCCGTGCCGACGGTCGCCGTGTTGGCGGGGACCGACATGACGTAGACGCCCAGGACCTCGCCCTCGCGGTCGGTGACGGCGACCACGGCGGGCTGCCCGAGCGCGTTCGCCTGCGAGACGGCCTGGACGAGGATCGTGTCCACCTCGCCCTGCGTGAGCGCCGTGTTTCCCTGCGCGACGTTGGCGTCGTTCTGGAACGCGCCCTCGTTCGAGCAGGCGACGATCGCGACGGCGACGCCCAGGATCAGGAAGGGGAGCGCTCTCACGGTGTCCTCGCCGGCGGGGAGACGAGCTCGGAGCGCGACACGCGGCCGTTCATGTCGCGGCGCTCGGTCCCACGGAAGTGGTAGACGTGGCAGGTGAGGCACGAGTCGTGCGCGTTGCCCGGGCCGTGGCAACCGCGGCAGTTCTCGATCCCCGGGATCAGGACGTCCTTCGTCTCGGTGCTGGCCTTCGCGCCGGGGTGACACTCGAGGCACGAGACGACCTGGTGCTTGCCGTGGTCGAAGGTCCCTCGCTCGAGCCAGCGCGCCGGGACGCGCGTCGGGGCCACGACCGGAGCATCGTCGGGCGCGTCGAGGCGGTGGCACTTGACGCAGCCCTGCTTGGACTCGGCGTGGAGGAGGTCGTCCACGATCCCCGCGACGCCGCGCTCGCGCCAGCGGTCCATGCGCTTCTGGACCCACTGCTCGGGGGTCTGCTTCTCGGCCTTGGGCTGCGATCCCGGGGGGCCGCGCCGCGGCGGAGCGGCGGCGAGCTCCTCGGGGTGCGCGGCTATGTGCTCCTCGAAGCCCTTCTGCATCTCGGCCTCGATCCCGAGCGACTTGACGTGGTCCACGAGGACGCTCGCCGGGATGCCGTGCGGGACGGGGACCGGAGCGAGGCCCGTGTCCTTGACGATGCCGACCGGGTGGCAGCGCTTGCAGTGTTCTTCGTAACGGATCGGCTTCATGTAGCGGCGCTCGGCATCGGGCTCGTGGCACTCGCCGCAGGCGACGTTGTGCTCGAGGTGCGTCTTGTGATTGAGCTTGAGCGTCCCCTCGTCCACGCCGCGCGCGACCGGGAGGAACTCGTCGTGATGCGCGAGGTTCGAGACGGAGTTCCCCGCCGAGGTCACGGCGGCGAGAGCGCCGCTCGTGATGTGGGCGACGAGGTCGGCGTGGCAGACCGTGCACTGGACGTCCGTCACGGCGGCCGCGAGGAGCGGGTGGCCGCCGTGCTCGACGTGGCACGAGGCGCACGACGGCGTCCCCGTCTCGGACGCGTGATGCGTGGACCACCGCGTCGCGCGCGCCGAGAGGAGCTCCTCGACCTGCGGCTTCGTGAGGAGCCCCTGGTGGCAGGCGAGGCAGGCCACGTCCTTCACGGCGAGCGTGAAGGCGTCCGTGTGGCATTTCTCGCAGTGGGCGTTCCCGAAGGTCTGGTGCCCCTCCGAGACGCTCTCGCTCGTGAAGACCTGCCGGTGGCCGCGCGCGAAGACGGTCCCGACCCAGGCGACGGAGATGAGCGCCGCGACGAGCCAGCTCAGGCGGAGGGCGCGACGCCACGAGTGGCGGCGAGCCGGGTAGGTGAGGTCGGTGTTGATCGGGCGCGCGTCGGGACGGCCGGGCTCGGCGCCCTCGCGGGCGAGGCGGCGGAGGCGCCTGAAGTACTGGTCGTAGACCTTCCTCACCTCGGCGCCGACGGCCTCGCGCTTGGCGGGCGCCGGGGCGACGGGCTTCGCCGCGACGGGCGGCGGAGGAGGCTCGGGCGGCTTGAACGCCTGCTTCGGGAGGCGGTCGGAGACGGCCCTCACGGCCGGGTGGTCGGCCACCATCGAGGCGGACGCCGCCGCGGCCTTGAGGAAGACGGACATCGACTCGAACGCCTGCGTGTCGGCGAGGCCCTCGCGGGGGACGAGCGGCGGGGCGCGCATCACGGCGCCCTCGCCCGAGAAGTGGCACCGGAGCGAGAACTCGGCGATCTCGATCACGTCCGAGTGCTTGAGCGAGTGCATCGCGTGCGCCCCGACGTCCTCGCCGTTCACCTTGACGCCGTTCAGGCTGCCGAGGTCGGTCACGATGTAGCCACGATCGGGGTAGTAGTTGAGGAGGGCGTGGATCCGCGAGACGTGCGCCGAGTCGAGGACGACGTGACCGGCGCGCCCTATGACGAGCTCGCTCGCGTGGAGCTCGTAGCGCCCGATGAGCGACTGGCCGTTGAAGACGTGGAGCTCGTCCATCAGTAGTACAGGCTCGCGACGGCGTGAACGACGGTCAGGATGAGGAGTGCGACCGCCGCCGGCAAGTGGATGATGAGCCATCCGTGGAGCCAGCGGTGGAGGCGGACCTGAACGGCGAGCTGGCGGCGCTCCTCGCAGAGGTCCTCGAGCTGCGTGAGCGTCGCGTGGAGCGTCGGCGGGAGGAGCGTCTTCATCTGCGAGAAGACGGCCGTCCGGCTCGCGACGTTTCCGAGGCGCCCGCGCCCGTCCTCGAGGAACGTGCCGAGCTCGGTGACGTAGAAGCGCTTGAGCGGCTCGCTCCCCTCGAGGGCGACCGGCTTCTTGCCCTTCGCCTTCTCATCCACGGCGGGCGCGCCCTCGAGGGCGCCGCAGACCTCGGTCACGACGCGGACGGCCTCCTCGTGGAGGCGGGCGACGTACAACGAGATCTGCTCGTACATGGTCTCGACCTGGACCTGCACGGTCATGAAGCGCGGGACGAGGTGCTGGACGACGAGGCCGAAGATCCCGGTCACGAGGACGATCGTGAAGAGGACGATGAGCCAGACGGCGAGAGTGCCGCCGAAGCGGAAGCCCGCGTGGAAGATCGCGAGCGGGTAGGAGAGGGTGCCGAGCCAGATGTGGCCCCGGAGCCAGCTCGCCGCGCGGCCGAGGTTGAGGACCCGGACCTTCCGCCTCACGCCGATCAGGCCGGCGTAGATCATGAGGATGAGGCTCGCGACGCCGTAGGCGAGGCCGGGCCACGAGCTCCCGCGCGGGCCGTGGACGGAGCCGTAGAGGTGGTAAGGCACGTACGCCGCGGCGGACACGAGGAAGAGGAAGATCGTGACCCGCAGCCACCAGCGATGGGATGAGTCGATCAACACGACTTCCCTGGTCCCCCCGTGGGTCGGGACTGTAGCACATGCGCCGGGGCGCGAGGTATCGTGTCGGCCCACCAAGGGGGACAACGTGACCTTTCGCCGGACGGTGCTCGCCTCGCTCCTCGTCCTCGTCGCCCTCGTCTCGGCCGAAGCCGTGCGCGCCTTGTTCCCGGTCGCGCGCGCCGGCGACCCGATCCAGACGCCCGGGAAGTACCTCGGCGCGTCCACGTGCTCGGGCGCCTCGTGTCACGAGAAGCCCGACAAGCCGCGCGACACGCCGCCCGGGCTCCAGGAGTACACGACCTGGTCGACTCCCAACTCGGACGGCTCGCCGGCCGACCGTCACTCCTACGCCTTCAAGCGCCTCAAGCCCAAGGCCAAGGGAGGCGACGACCGCTCGCCCGAGATCATGAAGAAGCTGAACGAGATCGAGAAGACGAGCGAGACGGCGGAGACGAGCGAGCGGTGCCTCACCTGCCACGGCGTCGCGGTCCACGACTACGGCGTCGGCAAGAGCAACCCCGGCGCGGCCGTCGGCAAGCACAAGGAGCTCCAGGGCGGTAAGTTCCGGCCCGAGGACGGCGTCTCGTGCGACGGCTGCCACGGCCCCGCCGAGAAGTGGCTCAAGCTCCACGACAAGAAGAACTGGACGATCGCCGAGTGGCAGAAGCAGGGCGGCAAGTCGGGCGGCAGCCAGAAGCTCTACGACGCGTTCGGGATCTACTTCTCGAAGGACCTCGAGCTCTGGGCGAACCAGTGCGTCCGCTGCCACCTGAGGATCGACACGAACCTGATCGACGCGGGCCACCCGGACCTGAACGCGTTCGAGCTCTTCTACCAGAACCAGTTCGTGCCGCCGCACTGGCGCGACTACACGACGGCGGCGCCCTCGCCCGAGCTCCCCGCGGCCGGCCCCATGCACGCCGCGGTCGTGTGGCAGACGGGGCAGGCGGTCGCGCTCCGCGCGTCGCTCGAGCAGGTGCGCGTGCGCAAGGACGCGAAGCCCGAGCACCTCGCGGCGGCCATCGAGCGCGCGACGGCGCACTGGGTCACCCTCCGCCACGCTCTCGCCAGGTTCGCCCCGGACGCGGCGAAGCCGCTCGACGAGGCCATGTCGGACCTCAAGGGCAGCGGCGACGCGGCGGCCAAGGCGGCCGAGAAGGCGCTCGAGGTCCTCAAGCCCGTCGCCCGCGCCGCCGCCGATGCCAAGTGCGACCTCGCGTCCGTGACGGACGTGATGAAGGGGATCGCGAACGACCCCCAGATCCTCGAGTCGCAGCGCTTCGCCGAGCAGGCGACGAAGGCGCTCTACTCGCTCGGCTACGCGCGCCTCGCGCAGACGAAGCCCGACGACCTCCTCGCGAACCCGCCGGCCGACCCCGTCATGAAGGCCGTCTACGCGATGCTCGAGGCGATCGACCCCAAGGCCGACACGTTCAAGAAGTCGCTCGGGGAGATCAAGGCCGCCCTGAAGTAGAGAGAAGCGAACACGTAATGAAAACAACGGAATGAAAACAGGAAACAGGGAATGGATTCCTCGTTTCCTGTTCTCATTCCGTGTTTTTATTCCGTGTTCTGTTTCTTAGCGCTGCTTCTTCGCCTGGGCGAGCGTCCGGAACTTCTTCCGCTTGCCGTAGGCGCCCTTGCGCCCGTGGTTCGCCTTCTTGACGCCCCACTTGAGCTTGCCGCGCTTGAGCTTCTTCGCGCCACGAATCATCGTTGCATCTCCTGCTTGGGGCGGGAAGTTACCACGGCGCGTCAGACGTGGGAAGCGAGATCCCTGGCCTCTCTCAGGACGGCGGCCCAGGAGCGGACGCGCGCCTCGAGCGAGAGCCGCGCCGCCGCCTCGGCGCGAGCGTGCGCGCCCATCGCGCGGCGGAGGGCGGGTGACGAAACGAGGCGCGCGAGCGCCGAGAGCCACTCGCCGTCGTCGTCGGCGAGGAGGCCCGCCCGCGGAGCGTCGAGGAGCTCGGCGCCGGCTCCGGCGCGCGACGACACGGCCGGGATCCCCCACGCGAGGTAGAGCGCGAGCTTGAGGCCGCACTTCCCGCGGCTCCAGGCATCGGCGGCGAGCGGGTGGAGGCCGATCTCGGCGCGGGCGAGGGCCGTCTTCTCCGACTCGAGCGTCCAGTCGGTGAAGACGCAGGGCAGGGCAGGGCGCGCGTCGCACACGGCCTCGAGGACCACCCGCGGGTGGCGGCGCGCGACCGCCGCGAGGGGGCTCGCGAGCCTCTCGAGGTAGGGGAGCGTCGCGCGCGACCCGGTCCAGAGGAGCCGGACCTCGGACGCGGTCCCGTCGCCCTCGCCGCGCGCCGGCACGCTCGCCGGGATCTCGACGGAGACCGGCAGGAGCCGGACGCGCGGGTGGCGCGAGGCGAGGTCGCGGAGCGCTCCGCTCCCGGCGACGACGAGGTCCGCCGCGCGGAGGGCGTCGGCGAACCGGCGGGGCCGCGACCACGAGCGGCCGCGCTTCCCTGAGTCGCTCGGCCGCTCGGGCAGCGCGTCGTCGAGGTCGAAGACGAGGGCGCGCGCCGCGCGCCGCAGGCGCGCGAGGTCGCCCTCGGCGAGGAGCTTCCGGCCGAGGACGACGACCTCGTCGCGCGCGAGCCCCGCGAGCTGCCGGCGGCGGGCGAGGGCGCCCCGCGCGAGCGCCTCGACGCGCGCCTCGATGCCCTCGCGGGCGAGCCCGGGGAGGAGCTCGGTCCCGCGCGTCCGCGCGCTCGCCGAGCGCTCGTCCTCGACGAGGAAGACGACCCCGGCGCGCGAGATCGGAGTCAGTGCCCTTGCGAGGCGAGCTTCTGCTGCCACGCCTTGAGGAGCGCGGAGTCGCCCGCGCTGAGGTGGCCGCCCTCGCCCGTCTGCCCGAACTGGACGAGCGTGCCGCCCTGACCGTAACGGCCGGAGTGCGGACGCTGCGTCCCGACGATCGCGCCCTCGTACGCGGACGCCGCGAGGAGCTCGCGGTAGCTGCCGCCGAGCCCGTCCGCGATCGCCGCGAGGAGGTTGCGGTTCGCGGCGTCGGAAGACGCCTCCTCCCGGGAGTGACCGCCGAGGACGCCGATCACGTGGACGGGGAACTTCTTCGGGCGGGGGTGGCGGCCCTGGATCGCCTTGACGATCGCGTTCACCTGCTCGCGCGTCTCGGTCGCGGCGCCCGCGGTGACGAGGTAGACGGCGTCGGGGCGCGCGTTGAGCGCGGGGACGAGCCCCGCCGTGAGGTCCGCGGCCGGCACGTCCGCGTCCGGGGGACCCATGCGCTCCACGAACTGACGGAGCCGTTTGCGCGTCGGGTCGCTCGGCTTCACGTAGTTGCTGTTGAAGATGCTCGTCGACCGGTCGTCGAGGAGGTAGAGCCCGAACCGGGCATGGGCCGGGAGGTGGTCGATGAGGGACTCGACGACGCGGAGCCCGAGCTCGTACCGGTCGCTCAACGCCATGGCCTTCGAGTGGTCGAGGACGATGACGATCTGCTTCTTGTAACCCTCGAGCTCGGGGAACTCGGCCGCGGAGTCGGCGGGCTTGACCTCGGCGCGCGCGTGCGTGCGGGCGCGGCTCGCCGGGCCCATGGACTCGATCCACGCGACATCGGAGGCGGCGAAGGTCGAGCGCACGAGGACGCCGTTCACCGAGTGCTCGAAGACGACCGCGTCGGCCCGCTGCTCGATGACGCGGCCCTCGATGCGGGTCTGTTCCTTGTTCTTGAGGACGAGCGTCTCGGCGCTGGCTGCCCTGATGATGAGGAGGGCGAGGAGCGCCCCTCCGAGGACGACGGCACGTCTCGAGTCGAGCATCGACGGCGGAGCTCCCGTTGCGCGCAAGTATCGACGTTACCGTGCTCTCAGAATTAGGTCAACGCCGAATCCCTTCGGTGGCGGGTGCGCGCGACGCACGGAACGGGCAAGACCCTCCCATTCGAGGGTTTCGAGTGCGTCGCACCGCGGCCGGGTGAGCCGTGGATGCGGGCTTTGGGCGAGTGGCTTCTCGGTTGCATTTCGCTCGCCTGGGAGTGGTCGAGAGACATGCCCGCGAGCAGCGATGAAGTCGAGGTCGAGCGGCCTCGCACGAAGAAGGTCCAGCGTCCCCTCGTCGGCAAGCGGAGGCGGCCCGGGCGCGATGCCCGCCGACCGGTCCGCGCGCCCGAGCCTGGGGCGGGGTGGGCCGCGAACATGGTCAACCGCGTCTTCATCAAGGTGGTGATCCTCCTCGTGCTGGGGATCGGCGGCTTCATCATCCACGTCCACGGCCTCGAAGAGGACAAGACGCGCTTCCTCGGCGCGGCGAAGGTCCAGCTCGTCCGGGTCTTCGCGGATCAGGCCCCGGAGAAGATCGAGGGGCTCGTCGAGCGGTTCCACGGCGAGTGCATCGACGCGGCGTTCCACCGGGGACGCGGGCGCTACGACATCGATCGCTACGACTTCGCGGAGTACCGGGCCGCGCTCATCCGCCGGATCGCCGGGGAGCTGGGGGGCTCAGCGCAGCCCGGCGAGGCGTCGAACGAAGAAGTCGGCGACGGGCGTCGGTAGGAGCGGGAAGAACCGGACGAGGATCCTCGACCCGAACGGCATGACGTAGCGCGCCCGGGGACGGCGCGACTCGAGCGCGTGACGGACCGCGCGCGCGACGCACTCGGGGCCGGGAGCGTTCGCGTTGATCCGGTCCTTGTAGGCCTCGGCCGCCTCGTAGGCGCGGAGGTAGGGCGAGCCCGGGCGCCGGTACTTCTCGAACGCCTGCTTCGAGCGGCCGAGGAACTCGCTCCGGATCGGGCCGGGCTCGATGATGCTGACCCGGACCCCGAACGAGGCGAGCTCGTTCCGCAGCGCATCGGAGAGCGCCTCGACCGCGTACTTGGAAGCGTGGTAGGCGCCGAAGAGCGGGAACGTGACGCGCCCGGCGACGCTCCCCACGTTGATCACGCGCCCCGAGCCGCGCTCGCGCATGCGGGGGACGAAGGCGCGCGTCACCGCGACGAGGCCGATCACGTTCGTCTCGAGCTGCGCCCTCAGGTCGGCGACCGCGAGCTCCTCGACGGCTCCGGGCAGGCCGTAGCCCGCGTTGTTGATGAGGGCGTCGAGCCCGTTCCCCGAGGTGCTCTCGAGGACGCGCGCGCGCGCCTGCTCGATCGACGCCTCGTCGGTCACGTCGAGCCGGATCGTCTCGATGCCCGGCGCCTCGGCGCGGAGCGCCTCGAGCGCCTTGTCGTCGCGGCCGGTCGCGAAGACGCGGTGACCGCGGCGGGCGAGGTCCACGGCCAGGTAGCGGCCGATCCCGGCGGTGGCGCCCGTGACGAGGACGGCGAGACCCATGGCGAGCGGAGTATAGACGACTCAGGGCGAGACCTCGATGGTCACCCTCCCTCCGCCGCCCACCCCCGTCCCGGGGAAGGAGGGGTAGTGGTGGATCCGCTCCGGGCGGACGCGGACGATCGCGGGGTCGATGCCGTGCTTCACGAGCTCGGCGCGGACCGCCGCCACGCGCTCGCCCGAGAGCCGGCGGAGCGCCTCCTCCGCGCGGGCGCGGATGGCGATGGGCGTGTCGTCGGTCTCGGTCCGGTCGGCGAAAGCGGCGATCGAGCGCTCGAGCGTCGCGATCCGCGCCTCTCCCTCGAGGAGGCGCGAGCGCGCCGCGCGGGCGCTCGGGAGGTCGCGGCGTTCGAGGGCCCCCCGCTCGGCCGCGGCGAGGTCGGCGCGGTCGGCCTCCTCGGCGAGCCGCTCCGACTCGAGCCGCGTCAGGATCGCGCGGGCATCGCGCGGGCGGAGCGACGCGGCCCGGAGCGCGCGCGCCCGGTCGCCCGGCCCGCACTCGGCGCGGATCCGGATCTGGCGGCCTCCGTGCTCGAGGAGGTAGCGCACCTTCTCGATGACGTCGGGGGTCCCGGGAGAGAGGCGCTCCGAGCCGGGGTCGAACGCCGCGTCGAGCTCGACGGGCGC
>Ga0070738_10004449_pt1 | contig 16804 bp, 16 predicted proteins | sample Coa_R2_2_FD_66446 | JGI IMG/M metagenome (GOLD analysis project Ga0070738, IMG submission 66446) | Surface soil microbial communities from Centralia Pennsylvania, which are recovering from an underground coalmine fire - Coalmine... | ecosystem: Environmental > Terrestrial > Soil > Unclassified ...
GTGCCGAAATCGCCGACCGTCTCGCGGAAAGCGAGAAGCTGGTCGACGACGCTGTTCACCGTGCCGGCGATCACGAGGGAATCGACGACATAATCGAGCGTGATCGCCTCGTCCGGCATCGCGCGATCACGCTTGAAGAGCTCGGGCCGTCCATTGCCGATGAGCTTCCGCATCAGATTGCGGTAGTAGAAGCGATAGGGGCTGCCTTGCTCCTTGGCATAGCGTCGCGCCGTTGCCTCGTCATCGGCGACGAAGATGCTCTTGGCCACGCGCCAATCGGCGGGTCGGGCGGGTCGCCCGGCCGCAGCACAGCCTTTCTGATACATCGGCCAATGCGAGGCGACCCAGGGCGGCTGAAGGAAATTTGCCGAGATCGGCGTCCATCCGCGTTCGGCCGCTGAGACGATGCCTTTCGAGAAGGGAGCGACGACCGTGACGATGATGGGCGGATGCGGCTGCTGATAAGGCTTGACGATCACCCCTTGACCGATCTCCTTGTCCAGCGTTCGCTCGGTCGTGACCCGCCAGAACTTGCCGGAGAGGTTGTAGGGCGCCTCCGACGACCAGATCCGCAAGATCATGTCGATCGCCTCGACGAACATGGCGGTGCGGTCGTTGTCGAGATTGCCGAAGACCTCGGCATCGCTGCGCAAACCCCCGGGGCTGATGCCGAAGAGGAAGCGCCCTTCGAGCAGGTGATCGAGCATCGCCACCTGCGCGGCGATGGCGGCCGGATGGCCATTGGGCAGGTTCACCGTGCCGCTGCCGAGCTTGATGCGCTGCGTCGCCTGGATCAGGCTCGCGATAAAGATCAGAGAGGAGGTGATCGTCTCCGCGCGATCGGTGACGTGCTCGCCGATGAAGGCCTCGGCGAACCCCAACTTCTCCGCGAGAATGATCGCGTCGCGGTCCTCCTTGAGCGTCTGGGTATAGTCGCGCTCGGGCGGGTGGAGCGGCATGGTGAAATAGCCGAGCTGCATCGGATCTCCGGCTCGATCTTGCGCGTCGAATGCGGGTTAGCTTCTTCCTTATCATCTGATAAAATACACGGGAAAGGCAAGGGGCCGACGAAAGCCGGTGGTTCGGCGGTTTTTTGCTGGACGGGGCGGCGCAGGCCCGGGCATCGTTGTGGCTTGAGAGAGGTTGAACCGGCTGGCTCAGCCGCTAAAAAATTCGCAAGCCTCGAATGAGGCGAAGGCCGAGGGAGGGTGAGATGTCCTGGACCCCTGATCGTCGCAAGTTCCTGGCCGGCGCGGCCGCGGCGGCGCTGCCTTGGGGACCGGCGTTCGCGCAAAGTCCGGCGATCCGCATCGGTCTCCTCACCGTGAAGACGGGACCGCTTGCCCAGGGCGGCATCCAGATGGAGCAGGGCATCGCGACCTTCCTCAAGGAGAAGGCGAACACGCTCGCCGGCCGCAAGGCCGAGCTCATCGTCGCGGATACCGGCGGCAATCCGGCCGGCGCCAAGACCAAGGCGCAGGAGCTCATCGAGCGCGACCATGTCGATTTCATCGTCGGTCCGCTCGCCGCCTTCGAGCTGCTCGCCATCACCGACTATATCCGCCAGGCGCAAGTGCCGATGCTGAGCGTCGCCGCCGCCGAGGACATGACCCAGCGGCACGACAATCCCTGGTTCGTTCGCGCTTCCGCCACGTCGTCGCAATGCACGAAGCCGATGGCGGACTATGCCGCCAAGGAGCTCAAGCTCAAGCGGATGGCGACCATCACCGAGGATTTCGCCTTTGGTTATGAGCAGGTCGGCGGCTTTCTCCAGGTCTTCGAGGATGACGGCGGCAAGGTGGTGAAGAAACTGTGGACGCCGATCGTGACGCCCGACTACACGCCCTATCTCGCGCAGATCAGCAATGTCGATGGCGTGTTTCAGGGATTCGCCGGCTCGAATCCCGTCAAGTTCCTGCGGCAATACGAAGAATATGGGCTCAAGGGCAAGATCCCGACCGTGAGCGGGTGGACCGGCGTCGATGACGCGCTGCTGAAGAGCTTCGGCGACGAGGCGATCGGCGCTTATTCGGGCTCCTGGTACTCGGCCGATCTCGACACGCCCAGCAACAAGCGCTTCGTCGCGGGAATGGTCCGCGATTACGGCAATATCCCCGGCGGCTATGCGGCCGGAACCTACATCAACGGCATGTGCATCGAAGCCGCGCTGCAAAAGACCGATGGGCGCACGGACAACAAGAAGGCGCTGATCGACGCGCTGCGCGCGGTGTCGCTGACCGACACGCCGCGTGGGCCCTTCCACTTCGACCATCTCGGCAATGTCGTCGGCAACGTCTTCATCCGCAAGGTCGAGCGAAAGAACGGCAAGCTGGTCAACACGATTCTCAAGACCTATGAGAATGTGAGCCAGTTCTGGCCCTATGATGAGAAGACTTTCTTGGCGCAGCCGGTCTATTCGCGCGACTATCCGCCTGCCAAGCATCTCGAATAGGCGCTGCCGGCGCGGTAGGCGGCACGGGGAGAGCGGCGCCGATGAGCCTTTGGCTTCTCCTGGCCGTCAACAGCATCAGCCTGGGCGGTCTCCTGTTTCTGCTCTCCGCCGGCTTCTCGCTCATCTTCGGATTGATGCGCATTCCGAACCTGACGCATGGCTCCTTCTTCATGCTCGGCACGTATTTCGGCGTGAGCTTTCTCGCGATGGGGTTCGGCTTCTGGCTTGCCGCCTTGGCGAGCGCTGCCGCCATGGCGGTGGTCGGCGGCGGCATCGAGCGTCTTCTGCTGCGCCGCCTCGTGGGTCAAGAGCTGGCGCAGGTGCTGGTCACGCTCGGATTGTCCTTCATGATCGCCGATCTCTGCCTGATGCGCTGGGGTGGCGATCCCATTCCGCTGCCGACGCCGGCGCATTTGCGGGGCCACTTGCCCATCCTGGGTGTCATCTTTCCCATCTATCGGCTGGTCATCGTGGCGATTGCCGTCGTGGTCGCCGCCGCGCTGTGGCTGATGCTCGACCGGACCCGGCTCGGTGCCATGATCCGCGCCGGCGTCGATGATCCCGCGATGGCGCGGGTCACCGGCATTCGCGTGTCGCGGCTCTTCACCCTCGTCTTTTGTCTGGGTGCGGCGCTCGCCGGCTTCGCCGGCGTCATGGGCGGGCCGATCTTCTCCGCATATCCGGGCCTCGACGCGGACATGCTGCCTTTCGCCCTCATCGTCGTCATCCTCGGCGGCACCGGCAGCCTGCCGGGCGCGCTGCTCGGCAGCTTCATCGTCGGCTTCCTCTACAATTTCGGTCAGGTCGAATTTCCCGAACTCGCCTATATCATACTCTTCCTGCCCATGCTCATCGTCCTGGTGCTGAGGCCGCAGGGGCTCTTCGGGCGGCAGGTTCCATGAGGCGATCGGCGATCGCCGTGGCGCTGCTCGTGCTGGCGACCGTGCCCCTGTGGGTCGCCAGCGGCTACTACGTCAACATCATCAGCCAGATTCTCATCTGGGCCATCCTGGCGCTCGCTCTCAATGTGCTGGTGGGCTATGCCGGTCTGGTCTCCCTCGGCCACGCCGGGCTCTTCGGCATCGCGAGCTATGCGGTGGCGTGGCTCGTCGTCAACGCCTCGGGATATCTCGCGGCGACCCTTGCCGCCATCGCGCTCAGCCTCGCGGCGGTCGCGATTTTCGCGGTGTTGTCCCTTCGCGCAACCGGGATCGGCTTTCTCATGATCACCTTGGCGCTGGGCCAGATCCTCTGGGGCATCGCCTATCGCTGGATCGGGCTTACCGGCGGCGACAATGGGATCAGCGTGCCGGCGCGGCCGATGCCGCTCGGCCTCTCGCTCGCCGGTTCGACCGCGTTCTACTATGCGGCGCTGCTCGTCTTCCTCGCCGCCATGCTGTCGATGGCGGTCTTCGTGAACTCGCCCTTTGGCGCCAGTCTCAAAGGGACGCGCGACCAGCCGCGGCGCATGACCGCGCTCGGCTACAATGTCTGGCTGATCCGCTTCCTCGCCTTCCTCTTCTCCGGCTTTTGGAGCGGCATCGCCGGGATCCTCTACGCCTATTACAACCAGTTCGTAAGCCCGCAGATCCTGGCGCTCGCCACCTCGGCCGAAGCGCTTTTGATGGTCATCGCCGGCGGCACCGGCACTCTCCTGGGGCCGATCGCCGGAGCGGCGCTGGTCGTCGTCATGAAGAACGTGGCGAGCGCCTATATCGAGCGCTGGAACTTCGTTCTGGGCGCGATCTTCGTCGCGATCGTGATCTTCATGCCGGAAGGGCTGGTTCCCGGTTCCCTTCGCTTAGGGCGCTGGGGCTGGGCGGTGATGCGCGGCGGGCGCTTGGCGCGCGTGGCCGATGAGGGCCGGCGATGACCGCTCTCGAAATCCGCGGTCTCGCGAAATCATTCGGCGGCCTTCGCGTCACCGCCGATCTCGACTTTGCCGTGGCACCAGGCGAGCGGCGGCTCATCATCGGCCCCAATGGCGCGGGCAAGACGACGCTCTTCAATCTCATCACCGGCGAGATCAAGCCCAATGCCGGCACGATCCGCCTTTTCGGCCGCGACATCACGGCGGTGCCCTGCCGGCACCGCCCGCATCTCGGGCTCGCGCGCACCTACCAGATCATCACGCTTTTCCCGCGTGATTCCCTGCTGCGGAACGTGATGCTGTCGCTGCTGGGCCTGTCGTCGCTGCGCTGGAACCCGTTCCTTCGCCTCGATCGTCAGCACGCGCTCATCGCGCAAGCGCGCGACGCGCTCGCTCGAGTCGGTCTTGCCGCGCTCGCCGACCGGCCGCTGGCACAGACCTCCTATGGCGAGCGGCGCCGGGTCGAGATCGCCATGGCGCTGGCGCAACGCCCCAAGGTGCTGCTGCTGGACGAGCCCTTTGCCGGGCTCTCCGTCGACGAGCGCGCCGATGTGCGACGGCTGCTGCTCGCCATTCCCCGCGATATCACGCTGGTCATGATCGAGCACGACATGGATGTGGCGCTCGATCTCGCCGAGCGCATCAGCCTCATGTATTTCGGCGAGATCATCGTCGAGGGATCGCGCGCCGAGGTCGTCGCCCATCCGCGCACCAAGGAGATCTACCTTGGCGAATGACGCGCTGGCGCTCGTCGATGTCGACGCCTTTTACGGCGACAGCCATGTGCTGCAAAAGGTCTCGTTCCGCCTTGGCGAGGCGAGGCTGCTCGGTCTCCTCGGACGCAACGGCGCCGGCAAGACGAGCTGCATGAATGTCGCCGTCGGATTGCTGTCGCCCCGCAGCGGCGCCGTCGAAGTCTTCGGCGAAACCGTGACCGCGCGCGCTCCGGAATGGATCGCGTCGCGCGGCGTGGCACTCGTCCCGCAAGGCCGCCGCGTCTTCCGCAGCCTCACCGTGCGCGAGAATTTGCTGGTCGCCGCGCGCAAGCCGGCGGCGTCCAGCGCGCAATCCTGGACGCTTTCGAGCGTCTTCGCTATGTTCCCGCGCCTCGCCGAACGGCAAGGTCAGATGGCGTCGGTGCTCTCCGGAGGTGAGCAGCAAATGCTCGCCATTGGCCGCGCGCTGATGTCGAACCCGCGCGTCTTGCTGATGGACGAGCCTTCGGAAGGCTTGGCGCCGCAAATCGTCGCCGAGGTGATGTCGACGATCCGCCGCCTCAAGGAGCAGGGATTGTCGATCGTGCTGGTCGAGCAGAATGCGAAGCTTGTCCTCGATCTCGCCGACGACATCGTCATCTTGAACAGCGGGCGCGTCGCCGTCAGCGGGGCCGCAAAGGATATGAGCCGATCCGGCGTCGATCTGCGGCAGCATCTCGGTGTCTTCTGAATGGGGAGCGTGAATGACCGATACCGCCAAGCCCTGGCGCGGCCGCATCGAGGATGATACCTTGCTCCGCGGTCGCGGCCGTTTCGCCGCCGATGTGTCGATGCCCGGTCAGGCCGCCGCCTCCTTCCTGCGCTCGCCTCATGCTTTCGCGCGGATTCTCGGCATCGACACGGATGCGGCGCGCCGCGCTCCCGGCGTGCTCGCGGTATTGACGGCGGCGGATATGACCGCTGCCGGCGTGGGCAGCGTTTCCCGTCCGGTGCCGCTCATGAGCCGCGACGGCACGCCGCAGAAGGCGCCGCATCGCCCCACGCTTGCCGGCGATTGCGTGCGCCATGTCGGCGAGGTGGTCGCGCTCATCGTGGGGGAGACGCCGGCGGCGGCGCAGCACGCAGCCGAATTGGTCGAAATCCGCTACGAAACCTCGACGCCCGTCGTCGAGCTTCACGCCGCGGTCGCGCCGGCGGCGCCGCAAATCTGGCCGGAAGCGCCGGGCAATATCGCCGTCGATTGGGCGCTCGGCGGCGACGCCGACAATCTGCGAGCGATCGACACGCTCTTTGCAGAAGCGCAGCATGTCGCGCGCCTCTCGCTGGTCAATCAGCGCATCGCCGTGGCCTCGATGGAGCCGCGCGGCGCCACGGCGACCTATGATGGGGCGACGGGGAGCTATCTTCTGCGCTGCTGCTCGCAAGGCGTCGGAATGCTGCGCGACCAGCTTGCCGGGATCTTGGGGCTCGAGCGCGACCGTCTGCGCGTCGTCACCGAAGATGTCGGCGGCGGCTTCGGGATGAAATCCTCCGCATATCCCGAATATGTGGCGCTTCTCGTCGCCGCGCAGCGATTGGGCCGCCCGGTCCATTGGATGTCCACGCGCTCCGAAGCCTTTCTCATGGACAATCAGGCGCGCGACACGCTTACCGATATCGAATTGGCGCTCGACGGCGATGGGCGCTTTCTCGCCTTGCGCGTCCGCGTGCTCGCCGCGATGGGCGCCTATATCACCTCGCATGGTGCCTTCATCGCGACGAGCAATTTCGCCCGTTGCCTCAGCAGCATGTACCGCATTCCGCGGATCGCGGCCGAGATCCGCTGCGTCTTCACCAATACGGCGCCGACCGGCCCTTATCGCGGGGCGGGCCGGCCCGAGGCGAATTACGCGATCGAGCGCGTCATCGAGCGCGCGGCCGAGATCACCGGCATCGATTCGGTCGAATTGAGACGCCGCAATCTCATCGCGCCAGCCGACATTCCCTACAAGACGCCCATCGGCGTCACTTATGACAGCGGCGATTTCCCTGGGATCCTCGACCGGGCGCTCGCGCTTGCCGACAGGGCAGGATTTCCGGCGCGGCGCCAGCGTTCGGAAGCCTCGGGCAAAAGGCGCGGGTTCGGCGTCTCCTGCTTTCTCGAGCATGCGGGCGGCGCGCCCATGGAGGGAGCGGCGGTCGTCTTTCTCGGAGGAGAGAGGCTCGCCCTCGACCTCGCTTACGGCGCAACCGGCCAGGCGAGCGGCACGATCTTCCGCCGCTTGGCCGCGGAGCGTCTGGGAATACCCGAAGCGCAGATCATGGTGCGGCAGGGGGATACGATGCTCGGCGTCGAAGGCGGCGGCACGGTCGCCTCGCGCGGCACCATGACCTCGGGCGCGGCCACGGTCCGCGCGGTCGAGCTGGTGATCGAGAAGGGGCGGCGCCAGGCGGCTCAGCAGCTCGAAGCCGCCGAGGCCGATATCGAATACCGCAACGGGATTTTCCGCATCGCCGGCACCGACCGCCGGCTGTCGCTTTTCGAGGTGGCGGAGAAGGCCGCGGCATCGGGCGAGCCGATCGACGCGAAATCCCGGACCGAGACGCCGCAATCCTTTCCCAATGGCTGTCATGTCGCCGAGGTCGAGATCGACCCGGAGACCGGCATCGTGACGGTTGCCGCCTACACGGCGGTCGATGATTGCGGCGTGGCGCTCGATCCGGTTCTCGTCGACGGCCAGATCCATGGCGGCGTCGCGCAGGGGCTCGGCCAGGCGCTCATGGAGGAGGCCGTCTATGATCCCGCGAGCGGCCAGCTTCTCGCCGGCTCCTTCATGGACTACGCCATGCCGCGCGCCGACGACATGCCAGCGATCTCGGGGGCGCTTCTGGGCGTGCCGTGCCGCACCAACCCGCTCGGCGTCAAAGGAACGGGCGAGGCCGGCACGACGGCGGCGCTCGCGGCGGTGATGAATGCCATCGCGGATGCCATTCCCGGAGCGGCGATCGATATGCCGGCGACCCCGGAAAAGATCTGGCGTGCCTGTCGGGAGACATCGCCGCGCTGAACTTGCGGAAATACTGGAAGCGGAGGACCTTCAATGTTCTATTCCTGCACCCCGGCATCCCCTCATGCCATGCGCGTGCCAGCAAAGCGCGGCTCGACCCGGCATTTCACCCTCGATATTCACTGTCATGTGGTGACGCCGGAGGCCGAGACGCTGGTGCAATCGAGCTTCAGGCCCGAGCTCGAGCCGATGATCCGGCACGCCAACGAGGCGACGCGCGAAGTCAATCGCCGACAGAACGAAACGATCCGCGGCAAGATCACCGAAGTCGCGACACGGCTTGCCGATATGGATCGCCTCGGCATCGACATGCAGGCGATCTCGCCCGCACCCTCGCAATATTATTATTGGGCCGAGGCGGAACTCGGCCGCGCGGCCGCGCGGCTCGTCAATGACCGCATCGCCGAGATCGTCGAGACCCATCCCGACCGCTTCGTCGGCATGGGCACCGTGCCGATGCAGAACACGGAATTCGCCGTGGCCGAGCTCGAACGCATGGTAAAGGAGCTCGGCCTGCGCGGCGTCGAGATTTGCACGAATGTCGCCGGCGAGGAGCTGTCGCATGAGCGGTTCCGCCCCTTCTTCGCCAAGGCGCAAGAGCTCGGCATCCTCATCTTCATGCATCCCAACGGCTTTACCGAGGGACGACGCCTCACCGACCACTATTTCATCAACGTGATCGGCAATCCCCTCGATTCGACCGTCGCCGTCAGCCATCTCATCTTCGGCGGCGTGCTCGACGCCTATCCCCGGCTCAAGATCTGCGTCGCCCATGGCGGCGGGTTTCTTCCGGCCTATTCCGCCCGCATGGATCACGCACATGGCGCGCGTCCGGATTGCCGGCACGCCATCAAGCGCAAGCCGACGAGCTATCTCAAGCGGCTCCATTTCGACACGATCGTCTTCACGCACGACCAGCTCGACTATCTCGTGAGCCAATATGGCAGCGATCGCCTTCTCCTCGGCTCGGACTATCCCTTCGACATGGCGGAACCCGATCCCATCGGCTTTATCGAAAGCGACAAGCGGCTCAAGAGCGATGACAAGGCGGCGATTCTCGGCGGGAACGCCGCCCGATTGCTGAAGGTCCGCCCCCCCAGGGCGACGAAGCGAAAGAGCGGGAAGAAACGCAGATAAGCCGGCGTGCCCTCTCGACACCACACCTCGTGCGTGCGAGGCTTGATCGATCGAAAAGCCCAAGGGGAGGGATCCGTGAAGCTCTATTCCTATTACCGCTCCATGGCGACGTTCCGCGTGCGCATCGCGCTCAACATCAAGGGCTTGAAGCGGGACGACGAGTTCATCCATCTCGAGCATGGCGATCAGTTCAAGCCGGAATACAAGGCGCTCAATCCGCAATCGGTGGTGCCGACGCTGATCGATGACGGCGCGCGGCTCTTTCAATCCCTCGCCATTCTCGAATATCTCGAGGAGAAATATCCGTCTCCGCCGCTTCTTCCCAAGGACGCGCTGGCGCGTGCCTGGGTGCGCGGCTTCGCCTTGATCAATGTCGCCGATTCCCATCCGCTGATCGTGCCGCGCATCCGCAACTACCTGACGCGGGTGATGAAGATCGACGACGCGACGCGGCTCGCCTGGATCCAGCATTGGCTCGGCGCCGGGCTGCAGGCGATGGAGGAGCTTCTTGCGGAGCGGAAGGAGTCCGGCAAGTTCTGCCACGGCGATGCACCGACCTTCGCCGATATCTGCCTTGTCACCCAGGTGACGCCGGCGCAACTTTTCAAATGCAAGCTGGACGCCTATCCTCGCGTCATGCGCATTCATGAAGCCTGCATGATGATTCCGGCCTTCGCGGAAGCGCATCCCTTGAAGCAGCCCGATGCGGAAAAGCACTGATCCGCACCGCCGATGACGGCGCTCGACATCAAACTCGCCTCCGCCACGATCGGCGCCGAGATCCACGGCGTCGATCTCGACCAGGATCTCGACGCGGCGACGATAGCAGCGCTGCGCCGCGCGCTCCTCGATCACCTCGTCATTTTCTTTCGTGGGCAGAATCTGCCGCCCGATCGCTTCCTCGCCTTTGCCCGCCGCTTTGGGGCGCCGGTCGAGTATCCCTTCGTCAAAGGCATCGAGAGATATCCCGAGATCATCGCCGTCGCCAAGCTCGAGCATGAGCGAACGAATTTCGGCGGCGTCTGGCACAGCGATACGACATATCTCGAGATCCCGCCCATGGGCACGATGCTGTTGGCGCGCGAAGTGCCGCCGGTCGGCGGCGATACGCTCTTCGCCAATATGTGTCTCGCCTACGAGACGCTGTCGGACGGCATGAAGCGGCTCCTCGATGGTCTCCGCGCGATCAACAGCTCGGCCAAGGCCGACGTCACGAAGACACGCGAGGATCGCATCCGCTCCGATCCGACCGCCCTGGCGCGGCAGGAGCTTGCGGCGGAGCATCCCGTCGTGCGCACGCATCCCGAAACCGGGCGCAAGGCGCTCTACGTCAACATCGCGCACACCGTGCGCTTTGCCGGGATGACCGAAGAGGAGAGCAAGCCGATCCTCGACTATCTCCACCGGCACCAGACGCGGCCGGAATTCACCTGCCGCTTCTCATGGCAGGTGGGCTCGCTCGCCTTCTGGGACAATCGCGCGACGCAGCACTATCCGCTCAACGACTATCACGGCCATCGCCGCATCATGCACCGGATAACGCTCGCCGGCGACCGGCCGCGCTGAGTTCGCTCACGCTTGAGTGCTGCGCGACCGCAGCCATCCGGCCAAATCATCCTCGCTCATCGAACTCTCGGAAAGTGCCACGACGGCGCGGACGATCTCTTCGTCGGCGGCGCCGAGAACGAAGTCGTGATCGAGAAGAAACACCGCCGCTACGACAAACGCCGTGCGCTTGTTGCCATCGAGGAAAGGATGGTTCTTCGCGATGCCGAAGGCATAGGCGGCGGCGACATCAAAGGCGTCGGCATCGCCATAGGCCACGCGGTTTCTCGGGCGTGCCAGCGCCGAACTCAGAAGCCCCGGGTCGCGAATGCCAGCATCGCCGCCATGCTCGGCCAATTGCGCTTCGTGAATGGCGAGAACAAGCGACTCCGCGATCCACCGCCATTTCTTCACCTCGCAAGTTCGCGCAGCGCGTTGCGGTGCTTGCGCATGATCTTCCGCGCCAACGCCATTTGCCGCGCGAAATCCGGGTCGTAGGGGGTGATTCGATACCCGTCCGACGTTTCCGTGAGATAGACGGTATCGCCTTGCTCGACGCGAAGCTTGGCCAAAGCTTCCTTCGGCAGCAGCAATCCCGAGGAATTCCCGACCTTGGTGATTTTCAATGTCAGCACAGCCATCTCCGATGGTCTAACATATGTTAGACCATAGATGAACGTGGCATTGAAGTCAAACCGCCCTCAGGTCCGATAGGACGCATCCTCGCGATCGAGCTGGCGCAGCATCGCTTCCCATTCCATCTCGCCATAAACGCGGCGCGTGCCGGGGGCGAAGAGATGCGCGGTTTTCTCGGCGACCGAATCGGCGGGAAGCTGGAGCTCGGTCCGTGCGGCCATGGCGTCGACCTGCGCCTTGCACGCCATCTCGAGCCAATAGAGGATGTTGAAGGCTTCGGCGATGGTGCGGCCGCAGGCGAGGAGGCCGTGGTTGCGCAGGATCATCACGTCATTCCCGCCGAGATCGCGCACCAGGCGTTGCCGCTCGTCGAGATCGACGGCGGGGCCTTCATAATCGTGATAGCTCGTCGCACCGTAAAATCGCATCGCCGTCTGCGTCAGCGGCAGCAAGCCGCATTTCATCGCCGAGACCGCCATTCCGGCGCGGCTATGCGTGTGGATCACGCACTCGACATCGTGGCGCGCGCCGTGGACGGCGCTGTGGATGACATAGCCCGCGTGATTGATGCCGTAATGGGTATCGGGCTTGAGGATCACGTTGCCATCGAGATCGATCTTGTAGAGGCTCGATGCCGTGATCTCGGTATAGAGAAAGCCATAGGGGTTGATGAGGATGTGATCGGGCGAGCCCGGCACCCGCGCCGTGATGTGATTGTAGATGAGATCGGTCATGCCGTAGCGCGCGACGAGGCGGTAGCACGCGGCGAGATTGACGCGCGTCTGCCATTCCGCCTCATCGACCCGGTCGCGGATGGGCTTCAACTCGACGATCGAGACTTTGCTCATGGGGCCTCCGCCGCGAATGGATGGTCACCGGGCGGACTATGCCACGACCGGACGCGCACCGTCGAATCGCGCGGCAATTCGGGCGCCGTCTGGCCGCTGCCCCGCGGGCCGTGGCAAGATCGCCCGACAACCCGAGCCCGGAGGCATGTCCCATGACCGAGATCCGCACCGCTCCGCTGATGACCCTCACCCTCAAGGTGGGCAAGATCGACGCGCTCGGCAAGACGCCCTTGGGCGAGCGCCGCATCGCCGCGGTCGCGGGCGGCAGCTTCGAGGGCCCGCGGCTCCGCGGCACGGTCGTGGAGCAGGGCGGCTCCGACTGGCTTCTCATCCGCCCCGACGGCGCGACGCAGCTCGATGTGCGGCTCGTGCTCAAGACCGATGACGGCCACCTGATCGGCATGAGCTACAAGGGCTACCGCCACGGGCCGCCCGCGGTGATCGACCGCCTCAATCGCGGCGAGACGGTCGATCCCGCCGATTATTACTTCCGCACCGCGCCTTTCTTCGAGACGGCGTCCGAGAAATATGGCTGGCTCAACCGCATCATCGCCGTGGCGCTTGGCCATCGTCCGCCGGAGGGACCGGTCTATCGCGTGTTCGAGGTGCTGTAGGGCGAGGTTGCGCTCTATCTCGGGCGTCTGGCGACCAACGCCGGCCAGCCCATTGCGATGCCGGGATGGTCGGCGGCGATCTTCGCCGCGGCGAGATCGAAGGCTTTCGCATTCGCAGTGGCGGAGGGTGCGGGCGCCGAAGGCGGCGTGGCGGCGACCGCGGCGAGCGGCACCGCCGGCGGACGCGGTACATCGCTGCGCGGCGCGGCTCTGGTGATGGCATCCGCCAAAGGCGAGAGCGCCGGCTGGCGATCATAGACCGCCGGAGAGTAGAAGCCGTTGCCGAATTTGTCGGCCAGCAATTGAAGGATCGAAGTGTGATCGAGCGGCCGCGGAAAGACGCTCCCGGGCTCGACCAAGGGCGAGACGAGCAGGGCCGGGACGCGCACGCCGGTCGTCGCGAAGATCGGCGCCGTGCCATGGCCCGGAATCGTCGTCGGGATCGGCAGCGGCGGCACGTGATCGAAAAAGCCGCCATGCTCGTCATAGGTCACGATCATCACCGTGCGCGCCCAGCGCGCTGGGTTGCCGATGAGCGCCTCGTAGATCTCCGCGACAAAGCGCTGCCCCGCAGCGATGCCGGTCGGCGGATGGTCGTCATTGGGGGCGGCATGCGGACCGTCGGTATATTCGGGCTCGATGAAGATGACCGACGGCATGCTCGGCGCGGTCGCCCAGTCCCGCGCGAAATTGCTGAAGCGGCGGAACCGCGGATGCGCATCCGGCGCCAGCGCATCGAGCGCGAGCGCGGTTGCGATCTCGCCCTGCCAGCGCGGCATGAGCGCGAAGAACGGCAGGAAATCGCCGCTCTGATAGGCGCACCAGGTGATGCCCTTGTCGCTCAGCCAGTCATAGACGAGCGGCTGATCCGGCAGGAACAGCGGCGCATTGTCGATGATGCCCGTCGTGCCGCTCATCGCCATGAGCCGGTTGGCCTGCGTGCCCGTCGGCAGCGCGGCAAACCAGTGGTCGCAGACGGTGAAATTCCGCGCGAGGAAATCGAAGGTCGGAACCGACGGTGCGTTATAATACCCCATGACGAGACGCGGATCGGCCGGTGGCGGCTGACGCTGCCGATAGCTCGCGACGAAACCGTTCATCGGGCAGGGTCCGCCCGGCGCGGCGGGAGAGCCGAGCTGCAACGCGATCGTCGCCTGCTCATGCGGCGGGTCGTCGATGACCTGCTGCGCGAGGGCGAAGGGCTCGACGCCGTCATTGGCGTGCTGCTCCAGCCAGGCCGGGTCGGCGCTCAGCCCTTCGACGGCGGGCCGCCCGGCGCCGGCGAGCGAGAGATACCCCAAGATGTGATCGAAGGAGCGATTTTCCAAAAGGACGACGACGATCGTATCGACCTGATCGAGCGGCGGCATGTTCGGTCCCCTGGGCGGTGATGAAATTGATCGGCGGGTGAGAGAGGGATAAGCGGGTGAACTCGAAAGCGAAGGCGCGAGCCACGGCTCGCTCTATCGCGATCGGCAAGGCGCATAAGTTTAGCGGCCTGGTGATTGAGCGCCAACCGAGGCCACGATTGAATGCCTGATGCGAATCGAAAAGCCGCATCGTGCTTGAAAAATGGCAGACGCAATATCACCTTCGCAGGCGAGAGGACGACCTCTCCCTCACCTGAAAGCAATGTCCGGGACGGCCCGGCTCCTGAACGCGAAAGGAGGCTGAGCCGTGGCCTGGGTTTGTCTCGTTTCCGCCGGCTTGCTGGAAATCGTATGGGCGTTCTTCATGAAGGAGTCGGCGGGTTTCACGTTACCCGTGCCGACCGCGGTCACGATCGTTGCGATGATCGCGAGTTTTGCACTGCTGTCGGTTGCCATGAAGACGCTGCCGCTCGGCACCGCCTATACGATCTGGACGGGCATCGGCGCGGTCGGCGCTTTCCTCGTCGGCATCGCTGTGCTTGGCGAGGCGGCAACGCTCACGCGCTTGCTTGCCGCCGCGCTCATCGTGACGGGCATCACGATGTTGAAATTTTCCGGTCCTCACTGAGGCGTGGCGGAAATCCGTTCGGGCGCAGGCAATCTACGCCAGCACGAAAATCTCCCGCTTCTCCGCGATCCCTCGGAGCTCGTATTCGCCGAGGCTCGTCGTCGCTCGGCCGCAATGGCGGGCGAAGCTTTCGGAGAGGAGAAGATCGCGGCCCAGCGATTTGCCGAGCGCCTCCATGCGGCTCGCCTCGTTGACGGCGCGGCCGATGACGGTGAAGTCGAGGCGCCGCGCGGTGCCGATATTGCCATAGACGACCTCGCCGAAATGGAGGACGAGATTGAGCGCGAGCGTCGGCTGGCCGTGCGCCTCGCGCCGGGCGTTGAGCTCGGCATTGCGTGCCCGCGCCATGAGCGCCGCTTCGATCGCCCGGGCGCAGGCTTCGGCGGCATCGGCGCCATCGACGGGAAAGACGGCGAGCAAGCCGTCGCCCAGGAATTTCAGGATCTCGCCGTCCTGCTCGACGACCGCGGCGCCGATGCCATCGAAATGCTCGTTGAGCCAGCGCACGACCTCTGCCGCGGGTGCGCTGTCCACGAGTGCCGTGAAGCCGCGAAGATCGGCGAGCAGCAGCGCCGCCGCGATGGTCCGGCTGTCGCCGCGGCGGATCATGCCGCGGAGCACATGGCGCCCGGTCTGCGGCCCGAGATAGGCGCCAAGCGTCTCGGTCGCGACATCCAAGAGCACGATGCGATAGGCGACGATGGCAAGCGCCGGCAGCACTTCGACGGCGGCGTCGATCTCTTCCTGGGTGAAGCCGCCGGGCCGGTCGGTCGCGATCGCCATGGCGGCGCCCGCGAGCGCCGTGCGCGCCTCGCTGAATTGCACCGAGCTCAGCGCATATTCGGTGACGCCGCGCTCGCGCAGCTCCGCGAGGACCGGGAATTGGCGCATCACCGCGGGATCGTCGAGCTTCCATCGGCCGCCCGGCTGCTGGCGCTCGATGAGATAGCGGATCGGGCTTTGCAGATAAGCGCTGCCGAGCGTCGCATTGGGCGGCAGCCTGTGCGTCGCCGCATCGCCGTCGCGCCACCAGACATACTGGATCACCGAAGCCGTCGGGTCGATCGTCGGCGTGCCGACGAAGAGGCGGCACAGCGGCAGGCCGCAGTCGATGAGCCGCGTCGCCAAGCCGGCGAGGATCGCGCCGAGATCGTCCTCCTCGCGGCCCCGCGTCAGCACCCATTCGATGGTCGCATCGATCGCTTCGCGCCGTATCATGCGACGCAGGTTAGGCCGTCGCGCCACCCGGCGGTAGGGGCATTGGGCCGTGACCGCTACTGCTCCGGCATCCCCGCCTTGCGCAGGCCATCGGCGAGCCGCGCGCCATAGGCGTGGAAGACCGGACTCTTCGAGGGCACGCCTTCCCTCCATTGCACGATCGTCTTGGCCGTGGTGGCGGGGAGCGCGAGATAGCGCTGCATCGCGTCTTGCGCCTCCGCTTGATGGCCGGTGAGCGCCAGGAGCGACGCGCGCATCGCCTGGGGGAGCGGCCAATCGGGCGCCGCGGCGGCGGAGCGGCTCATCCATTTGAGCGCCTCATCGTCCTTGCCGAGCATCGAGAGCGCGAAGCCCTTCTCGAATTGAAAGACGTAGAGATAGGGATCCCGCGGGCTCAAACGCATCGCCTTCTCCGAATAGTCGAGCGCCTTCTCGGGCTGGCCCAGGAAGCAATAGGCGGTGCTGAGCCCGTTATAGGCGCTGACGAAGCTCGGATTGAGGACGAGCGCGCGCTCGGATTGGGCGACCGCCTCGTCGAACCGTTTCTGCGTCAGCAGCAGCTCGGATTTGGCGAAATGCGCCGGCGCCGAATTCGGATCGAGGGCGAGCGCGCGCGACACGAGATCCTCGGCATGCTGCATATCGCCCGCGCGGTCGCTGCTTTGCAGGGCGAGCACGCGGTCGATGTATTTGAAGGAGAGGCTGGTCAAGGCGCGCGCATTG
>Ga0070738_10004450_pt1 | contig 16804 bp, 14 predicted proteins | sample Coa_R2_2_FD_66446 | JGI IMG/M metagenome (GOLD analysis project Ga0070738, IMG submission 66446) | Surface soil microbial communities from Centralia Pennsylvania, which are recovering from an underground coalmine fire - Coalmine... | ecosystem: Environmental > Terrestrial > Soil > Unclassified ...
GACGCGCAAGCCTCCATCCTGGAGTGGTGACGTGTTGCAACATCATTCTCAGGATGGAGCTTGCGTTCATCTACCCCCCGCAACTTCAACAACCTGCAAGTTGGGGACTACTGTCTGTCTGTGGTTCATTTCTGCTCTACTGAATCCGCTCCGCAATACTGTACGGGTCGTTATCGAGCCACTTCCGCGCCACGGCCAACTCCGCGAGCAATCCCGCAAGCAAGCATTGCGCGCTCAACAAACTCAAACCGACCGACAGGATGAGTACCGCCAGTTGCGTCCCCACTCCCGCGCCAGCGTCGGACTCGATTTGCCTTAAAACCAAGTTAACAATCAGCATGATGAAGCCAAGCGCGGCCAGAGCCCCAAACCCCACCCCCCACGCCCCAATCAGGTGCTGCGGACGCCGGCCGAAGCCGGTGAGGAGCCGCACGGTCATGACGTCGAGAGCGCCTTTGACGAACCGCTTCCAGCCGTATTTGGAACTGCCGAATTTCCGCGCGCGGTGCTGGATCACCAGTTCCCCAACCCGATACCCACGCGCAAACGCCAGCACCGGCACAAACCGGTGCATCTCGCCGTACAAATGCAGTTCGCGAAACACCTCGGCACGGTACGCCTTCATGCCGCAATTGTGGTCGTGCAGATGAACACCGGTGAGCGTACTGAGAAAAGCGTTAAAGACGCGACTCGGAAACACCTTGTGCCACGGGTCGTGGCGGATCTTCTTCCATCCGCTCACAACATCAAACCCACTCTGCAGTTGCGCGAGAAAGTTTGGAATCTCGTGTGGGTCGTCCTGAAGATCGGCGTCCATCGTGATGATGATGCCGCCGCGTGCGGTGCTGAACCCCGCCGCAAGCGCCGCCGCTTTGCCAAAATTCCGCCGGAACTTGATCCCACGAACACGCCGGTCTTTGGACGATAGTTCGCGAATAGCGTCCCATGAGCCGTCGTTGCTGCCATCGTCCACGAAGACCACTTCCACATCCTCCGGAAGTTTGGCCGCGACTTCAGCAATCTCCGAGTGGAGGGTAGGCAGACTTTCCCGCTCGTTGAAAACGGGAATCACCAGCGAGAGGAGTGGAGGACGACCATTCCCTCCGACAGCGGGTAGGTGCGGGTCGGCAACCGAATCAGGCATGGGGCTGCTCGTTGTGAAGGGAGTCCGTTTGGTTGTGAGGATGAAGCGGAGGCAATGCCGGTTTCTTCACATACAGCAACAGTCCGAGAATCAGCTCGGCAACCGTCCAGCTGACTCGCACCATGAGTGCAACAACAACGGCCATCCCCGGGGCAGTTTCGCTCCCAACCAACGGCACAAACGATGGAGTTAACGCGGCGGCAAGAACAAATTCACGCACACCCAATCCGCCGGGGGAAACGACAATTACAAAGCCCGCCACGTACGCAAGGCCGATCGCAGAAAGGTGAGCAGCGTATATTTTCGCGGTCCACTCTGGAGGACTCGGGAGCAGGCCCTGAATGGTGCATGCCAAACTCAACGCCAGCAGGCAATAACCACATGCTCCATGCACGAGACCTTGCGCGAGCAGGAAGATGGACGGTGCGGGCAGCGGTCGGGCGTGCGGTCCGCGACGTTTCGTTGCTATCCGCGCAGCAACTTTATTCAACACTCCCAGCCCAATCGGCAGGCCAGCAAATGCGAGAAATGCGGTCGTGTTGTTTGAGATCGGCTCGGGTAAAACGCCCAATGCCGGCAGGAACATCACGCCAAGAAGCGCTCCGGCCGCCATGCTGGTGAGCGTTTCGTAAACCGCCGTGACCGCCACGGGAATGGGGTGTCCGCCGAAGTGGCGCAGAATCCCCACTCGCATGAGGAGCACCATCACCTTCCCCGGAATGTACTTCCCGAACTGGCTGATGTAATAGGTGCGCAGCCCGATCCACCACGGCACATTCACATGCTGATTGTGTAAGAGCCGGACCCAGAACGTGGACCAACAGAGGTGAGCCAGGAGATACAGCAGGCCGGCGGGGATGAGCCATTCCAGCCGCACCTCGAACGGTACAGCGGGCATTTTCGCGAGAACATTCCAGAAGTACCATACCACGCCGGCAACAATGCCGGCGGCCAGCACCGATTCAACAGCGAGCATTCGCTGGCTGGGTTTCCCAAAGGACATGAACCGGATTCTACGAAGCGAGGATATCGTGGCGAGCCATACGCGCGTTGTCGGCATCGATTCCCTCTGATAGGTTCAACTCGTAAGCCCAGAGGAATCTGCAATGAGTACCGAGAACACTACGCCCACGCCAGACCAACCCACCCCGACACCGGCCACACCGGCTGCGGCTCCCGCGCCCCCATCTGCGGCGACGCCACCCGCAGCGCCTTCCAACGCGCCGCCAGTAGCGGCGCCGAAGTCTGGCGGTCCGCCGGCTGGGCCCGGCAAGGGTCCACCCCGGCCCGGAGCGCCGCGGCCGGGCGGTCCGAGTCGCGGACCACGGAGCGATCGACCACAGCGCAGCGATAAGCCAATGAATCCCGGCGGCGCGCCTCCCTCCCTCGACTTCGCCGCGAACAAACCGAACGCACGCGAACTCGACAAGCTGATCGAGGATGAACTCGCGCAGGCGATGGAAGGCTTCGACGTTGCCAAAGCGGTCGCGCAAGTCGAAACCGTCCAGAAGCCCCAAGCTCCAGCAAAGTCCGCTAGCGGCCGAAAGGTTGGCGTGATTGTCGGCATCCACGGCAACGACGTATTCGTGGAAGTGCCAGGTGGACGCAGTCAGGGCGTATTGCCGCTGCAACAGTTTGAGGGCCGGCGGCCCGCGCTCGGCGAATCGGTCGAGTTCGACATCGATCATTACGACTCGGCCAACGGACTGCTCATCCTCACGCGTGAAGGCTCTGCGCAGGTTGTTCAGGACTGGTCGCAGGTCACGCAGGGATTGATTGTGGAAGCCCGCGTCACCGGCACAAACAAGAACAAGACTGGCCTCACGGTGGAAGTGAGTGGGATCAAGGGCTTCCTCCCCGCCAGCCAGCTCGATATGTATCGCGTCGAAGACATCAGTCAGTTCGTCAATCAACGGCTCAAGGTGATGGTGATCGAGGTGAACCCGTCCGAGCGGAACCTCATTGTCAGCCGCCGGGCCGTTCAGGAACGTGAGAAGCAAGTGAAGGCCGAGGAATTCTGGAAGAATGTGCAGGAGGGGCAAGTCCGCCGCGGAATCGTTCGCAGCATCAAGCCGTTCGGTGCATTCGTCGATCTCGGTGGAGCGGATGGGCTGATCCCGGCATCGGAATTCTCCTGGCAGAGAGTGAACGATCTCAACGAGTACGTGAAGGTCGGCCAGGAAGTGGAAGTTCTAGTGAATCGCATCGATTTCGATGCGCGCAAGATTGGCCTGTCGATGAAGCAACTCACGGTCAGCCCCTTCGAGGAGTTCGCCAAGCGTGTGAAAGCCGGCGCTCGTATCACGGGCAAGGTCACCCGCATCGCGGACTTCGGTGCCTTCGTGGAACTCGAACCCGGCGTAGAGGGGCTAATCCACGTCTCGGAACTTTCCACCCAGCGTGTCCGGCGCGTGCGCGACATCGTGAGCGAGGGGCAATTGGCCGAAGTGGAAATCCTCAGCGTCGATCCCGCTGCTCGGCGGATTTCGCTTAGCCTGAAGCGAATCGCACAGCAAAAAGAAGAAGCCGAGGAGGCCGCGGAGCAAGCCGAACATGAAGCCGCCATGAAGGCGGCAGAGGATGCCATGGCCAACCGACCCGTGAACCCGAACCTTCGCGGCGGAATTGGCGGATCAGCCAAATTCAACACGGAGTGACAGTTTGAGGTGGCCGGTATAATGATGCCGGCCACCTCAAATGCGTCGGATGATACACAAAGAGCATCATTCATCCAATTCGCACCAAACCTGCTTAGCATTTCGCTCGTATACTAACACGGTCGCTCATCACGCGGAGACCGTGCATGGCAGTGGATGGCCTACAGCCCGCCCGTTCGCCCCGCGAACTGGCCACGCTGCTGGACTCTCTTCAAGCGAATGTCAGTCGCGTTTTTCTTGGCAAGCCTGAAGTTGTCCGTATGGCGGCCGTCGCGCTTCTGGCGGACGGCCACATCCTGCTCGATGATGTGCCTGGAGTCGGCAAGACTCTGCTGGCGAAGGCACTCGCGCGGAGCCTCGCTTGCAAGTTCAACCGGATTCAGTTCACCCCCGACCTGCTTCCCGGCGATTTGATTGGGGTCACCGTCTACCGGGCACAGACGGCAGAGTTCATCTTTCAGCCTGGACCTGTATTCGCGGAAGTTGTTCTCGCTGATGAGATCAACAGGGCCACTCCGCGCACACAGTCCGCTCTGCTGGAAGCCATGCAGGAGCGGCAAGTTACGGTGGACGGCAACACCCGACCGCTCGGGCCGCCATTTCTGGTCGTCGCTACCCAGAACCCACACGAGTTTGAGGGCACCTACCCACTGCCGGAAAGTCAACTCGACCGTTTCTTGCTCCGCGTGAAGGTGGGTTACCCCAACCGTGAAGCCGAGCGAGCCATTCTCACCCAACACAGGAGTGGCGAACCGGTCGAAAAACTCGAACCTGTACTCCAACCTGCCGATGTCATCGCATTGCAGGAACACGTCCGTTCCGTCCGCGTTGAAGCGGACATCGCGGAATACATACTCAACTTGATCGGTGAAACGCGCAAGCACGCGGAACTGGCGCTGGGAGCCAGCACGCGCGCCGCGTTGGCTCTCTACCGGGCCGTGCAGGCATACGCCTGCACGGCCGGCCGCGACTACGCGGTTCCCGACGATGTCAAAGCACTCGCGGAGCCGGTGCTTGGTCATCGCCTCGTCACGCGCACCTGGGCCGCTGGAGGACATCCTGATGCCGGCCCTGTCGTTCGCGACATTCTCTCCAAGGTGAAGGTGCCGACATGAAGCGCACCGACCCACCGCAAACGCGACTTCCTGTCCGCTTCACGCCATCAGGGATTGGATGGCTCGCGGCTATCCTGGGTATTGGTGGGTTCGTCTGGTTCAAAAGTATCAACCTCGTCCTCATCATCGCCTACGCGATGACTGTTCTCCTTGTGCTCAACGGCGTGATGGCATGGTTGGCGGTGCGGCGTGCCACAGCCAACCGCCTCGCCATCCCTCCGGTCTTCGTGGGCGAGCATGCCGAGTGTGGTGTGACGGTCACCAATCATTCCCGACGTCCCATCACGGTGACTGTCGCAGACCGTGCCGGCGACATCAGCAATACGTTTCTGGTCTACCGACTTCCCAGCGGGCAGACGCTCACCTGTACTGCCTCGCGCGAGTTCTCCACGCGCGGTCGATTTAGCGGACCGGTCACACTCTCCTCAGGCTTTCCGTTTGGCTTCCTCGAATGTCAGCGTCCGGCTCATGCGAGCGGGGAAATTATCGTCCTCCCGCAACCGGGATTCGCCGAGCCGGATGGATTACGCCGGTGGCTCACGCGAAAGGCCGGAGGGGACGACCGCATGCGTCGTGTCCTGCGTCGGGTGACCACGGACCAGGCAGAGATTCGCGGCGTCCGACAATATCGCCCCGGAGATGCACTTCGCGAAATTCACTGGCGAACAACTGCACGCCGAGGGGACTTGATGGTGCGTGAGTACGATACCGCCCCCTCCCCCGAACTGGTTATGGTTATCGAGCCGTGGCTGCCGCCAACCCCATCCCGCGCAGATCGCGAGCGACTGGAAGCGACGTTGTGCCTCGCGGTGACGATTGCGGTGACGTGGCGCCGAGTGTTCGACTGTGCGGTGATGGTCGTTGTACCGGGGCGTGAGCCCACCATTACCACCGCGCGATCGGAGGAGGACTTGCGAGAAGCGCTCACCCCTCTCGCAGATATTGCAGGTGGAGAGATGCCCGAGGCCATTCCCGCGGATGCGTTCGGTTACCATCTCGCTCGCGGTGCACGGGTTGTCGTGAGCAGTCGGTCGAACACCCCGTTTGCCGGAGCGCTGGCCCGTGCCACGGGCAAACCCTTCGTTGCCGTAAGCCCCGATGACCGCCTTCCCTGGTATCTACCGCCGAAAGTCGATGGTATGGCGAACGGCGCGGCGTAAGCACGCCGAGCGCCGCGCCGTTCGCCATACCATCGACGTTAAACCTTGCATTGTGAACTGGTGAGTCATGCCAACCGACGCCACCTTCCGGTTCAGCACTTATCTGTCGTTTGCGCTGGCCTGCGCGGCGCTCGGCTACGCCGAATCGGACTTGCTCCCGGAAGTCGTGGTTTTCGCAGTTCTGGCAGTCGTTGGGCTGGTGGTTCTTTACTTCCTCGAAAGTCGAGTTACATTCCTCTCGATTCCCGCCGCGAACCGACTGGGGATGGCCATCGGACTCATCTACATGATGTGGTCCGCGTGGCGGGTGAAACGCGAGATCGACACGCACGAATTTATTAACATGGGCTGGCCCATGCTCCTCGTGGCGCTGTGTGGTCCTCTCGTGATGGTCGCGGTGGTGGCGAAAGTGGCCCGAAGCGACAAACATGCCGGCGACTACTGGACGCTGCACGGAGTTTCGCTGGCTGGTATCGGGTTGTCTGCGGCGCTCGCCGAGGAAGCCGTCTGCTTCGTGTTTATCGGTCTGTACCTCGTTGTAACCGTCTGGAGCCTAACACTCCTTCACCTGGGACGAGCGTCGGGATCGGTACCCCCAATCCCCGGCGGCCGCCAGCCGGTAACCAAGACAATCGCCGTCTCGGCCGATCCAACTGGGCACCGCACGGACCTCCGACCTGCTCTCCTCTGGTCGATTGTGGCACTGGCAATCGCCGTCCCGCTTTACCTTCTCACGCCGCGTTCCGATGCAGCCAAAGCGGATTTTGGTAAGCCCCGTATCGAGATTGGGTACAACGCCGATCAAATGGTGGATCTGAACCGCACAGGCCCCCTCAAGACAAACTCCGAGGTCGCCTTTGAGTTCAAAGCGACCTACCCCGATAATTCTCCCAAAATAGATTGCAACCTCGAACAGCGCTGGCACGGGAGAGTGCTGCGGCATTATTCCAATGGGGAATGGAAGACGACCGATGACACATTACCCCAAATCACGTATGCCGCTCCCGGCTGGAAAGTTGGCGATGAACAGCAGTTAGCACGTCGAGTCGAGTCGTGGTCGCCACCCAATCTTGGTCCTGGGCAATTCACGTTTGAATTTGATATCCCCCCTCGGCTTCCCGGGCTCATTTGGGCCGACCCCGTGCAGTGGGTCCCCAATGAACCGCCACCAATTGCGACCATCACACGGCGCGGTATGCGGGGATGGCTCCCCATCCGCGACGGAAGCTTCTACTGGGACATGACCACCTCCATGCGGAGCGCTCCACGCAAGCAGGTTCAGGTTTATTGCCCTCGCGAAGATCACGACATGAGCCCTCCATTCCACTTTGTGGATTCCGGCTTTGAGGAAGAGCTTGCTCCATTGCGACAGAACCCCGTTCCACGGATAAGAGAGTACGCCGACCGAGTTTTAAAGACGATCGTTGATGCGGGAGAACTTCCCAATGACTTCCGCGACGAACTCACGCTTCAGCCCAAGCCGCAGTATCACGACCTGATCGCACGCAAGTTCTCCTCACACCTCGCGACGACGTCGACACTGCAGTACACCACCGATCTGCGTCGGGAGAACAAGGCCGTGGATCCCGTCGAGGATTTTCTCTTTTACTCCAAATCCGGGCACTGCGAACGATTTGCCACGGCGCTGGTTCTGATGCTCCGGGCAGAGGGGATTCCCGCAGCCTTTGTCCTCGGTTTCAAGGGGTGTGAACATGTCGAGGACGGAAAGTACATCGTTCGGCAGGAACACGCACACGCATGGGTGATGGCACTTGTTCTCAAGCCCGGCGAACCGGTTGGACAAGGAGATCCCCGTAACCGCGTTTATCAGTGGCGAAGTCTCGACCCGACTCCCGGTTCCGAGCATTCTGCGAACAGTGGACCATGGTGGCGCCAAGCCAACCAGTGGATGGAAACGCGCTTTGAAATGTACGTGACGAATTACACCGCCGAAGAACGCCGGAAGGCACTTGCCGCGCTCGTGACTCACCTCACGCGCCCCGATACGCTCGCCACAATCGTCGGAGGCGTCCTTTTTCTCGCCGCGATGAGACTTGCTATTCGCCGACTGCTGACCCGTGTGAAGAGAACTCAACCAGGAACAAGTTCGATACAGTGGTTCAACGAACTGGTATCAGTACTCACAGCGCATGGGATCATCCCCGCGCCCAGCGATACCCCGCTTGAGTTCGCAACGACCGCGAACGCAGCCTTACGCGAGCGTGGACACGCTGAAGTTGCGGATGTTCCTCTGATGTGGGCAAACGCGTATTATCAGGATCGGTTCGGGGGCATGCCCCCGTCGGATGCGCGTCTGGCAGAACTGGACGCCGCGTTGGAAAGGCTCCGTCAGGCACTGTCGAAGTGAGGATCGCGAATGAACACCGTGAAGCGAATGCGGGCGGAGAACGCCGTTGTCGTGGTGATTGACATCCAGGACAAACTGCTGGCGAAAATACCGACTGCCCCCACACTTGTCCGCAACGCGGCGTTCCTCCTCGACGTTGCCAAAGAGTTGAGTGTGCCGGTGCGAGCGACCGAACAATATCCGAAGGGACTTGGCCCAACCACACCCGAGATCGCTCAGCGGCTGGGAGGGACCATTCCCTCCAAAACAGCCTTTAGTTGCTGCGGCGCTGAGACATTCCTTGAAGAACTCGAAATGCTTCGGCGTCCCAACGTGGTCTTGGTGGGGATGGAAACGCACGTTTGCGTCGCGCACACCGCCCTCGATCTGCTCCACGCGGGGTTGCATGTCTTTTTGCCAGTGGATGCCCTCGCCGCCCGTAACACACTCGATCACGACGTTGCCCTACGCCGACTCGAACAAGCCGGAGCGGTTCCCACGACCGCCGAAGCCATTGCATTTGAGTGGATGGCGGATGCGGCGCATCCACAATTCAAGGCAATCAGTAAACTGGTTATTTCCAGGGATCAGTAGCCAGGAGACAGGGGTCAGGAAACAGGAAACAGTCGCCGGAATTGTACTTTCGTAGTTCGCGAGCGTACTGACCACTGTCTCCTGGCTACTGACTACCGACTACTGACCCCTGACTACTGATTCCTGACTACTGGTGCCACATGAGTATTCCCGGTCAGCTCTCTCCCTCCACTCGCTTGCTCCTGGGCCCCGGCCCCAGTGATGCCCACCCGCGGGTGCTCGCCGCCATGACGACTCCGCTCCTGGGGCACCTCGATCCGCAGTTCCTGGAAATCATGAATGAAACCCAGATGATGCTGCGCGAGGTGTACCAAACGAAGAATCAACTGACCTTCCCGGTTTCTGCCACTGGCACCGCCGGAATGGAAACCTGCCTCGTCAACCTGCTTGAACCAGGCGACAAAGTCGTGATTTGCACAGCGGGTTACTTCGGCAACCGCATGGTGGACATCGCTGGTCGCTGTGGCGCACAGGTGACCGTCAGGGAAGCGCCGTGGGGACAAGTATTCGACCTCCAGCAACTGCGCGAAACGCTCTCCTCAGTGCGACCCAAGGTTTTGGGTATCGTCCACGCCGAAACATCGACTGGCGCAATGCAAGATCTGTCGCAGCTCGGCAAGCTGTGCCATGAGTTCGGCACGTTGCTCGTCGCCGACTGTGTCACATCGCTCGGTTGCGTTCCGGTAAAACTCGACGAGTGGGAGGTGGACGCGGCTTTCAGTTGCTCCCAAAAGGGACTCAGTTGCCCCCCTGGTATGTCGCCCGTCAGCTTCAGTCCGCGTGCAGTTGAGGCACTCCAAAAACGCAAATCGAAGGTGCAGAGCTGGTACCTCGATCTCACTTCGATCATGAGCTACTGGGGCGGTGATCGAGCCTATCACCACACCGCGCCGATCACAATGGTGTACGCTCTTCGGGAGGGTTTGCGGCTTGTGCTGGAGGAAGGGCTAGAGGCTCGTTTCGCCCGACACGTCCGTAACCACGTCGCGCTGAAAGCCGGCCTGGAGGCACTGGGGTTGCGCTACACGGCTTCCCCAAGCTGCCAGATGCCGCAATTGAACGCGGTCCGTATCCCCGATGGACTGGATGATGTCGCGTGCCGGAAGCGTTTGCTAAGTGAGTTCGGTATCGAGATCGGCGGCGGGCTTGGCGACTTCAAAGGCAAGGCCTGGCGTATCGGCATCATGGGACAGAACAGCCGGCCGAACTGCGTGTTCCAGGTACTGGCTGCGCTAGAGCTTGTGCTTCTCGGTGCCGGTGTGAAGGTGACCGCTGGGGCTGGTGTTGCCGCAGCGGAGAAAGCCTACGCTTCGTGAGGTGAGCGATGAACATCAGCGCGCCGTGGCCACCGGACATTCTCGAAAGGATGGCGAGAGCCGTGGAAAAAGTGCAAGAACGTCTGCACCGGACGGCACAAGCGCTGGCGTCACACGGTATTCCCTACGCCGTGATCGGAGGAAACTGCGTCGCGGCGTGGGTGGCGAAGATCGATGCCGGTGCCGTGCGAACCACCCGCGATGTGGACATCCTCATCCGGAGGGAAGATCTCGACCGCGCGAAAATCGCGATGGATACCGTGGGTTTCGACTATGCCTTCAGTTATGGAGTGCATCTCTTTGTCGAACGCCCCGACGGAAAACCCAGCGAAGGCGTTCATCTACTCTTCGCCGGGGAGAAGGTGAAAGCCACCGATCCCATCGCGGCGCCCGATCTGGCCGAATCCGAAGCCGGTACACAGTTTCAGTTTCTGACCCTGGAAGCCATCGTGCGGATGAAGCTGGTCGCAAACCGCGATAAGGATCGGACTCACATCCGCGATTTAATTGGTGTCGGCCTGATTGACGCCGCCTGGCCGGAGAAGTTCCCCGAAGTGCTGGCGGAACGTCTTCGGCAAATTCTTGCTAACCCGGAAGGTTGACCGGCGAATTACCTTGGGACGCGCCAGTTCTTGCTGGCGGCAGGATGCCGCTGTGCTACACTCGCAGCGTCCCATCACGTCCAACCGGGAGTCAGCCCATGTTTCAGCGATTCTCTAACGGCTTTGCGCTTGCAGGCAGTACGTGGCGTGTCCTCATCCGGGACAAGCATCTACTCGTGTTCCCCATCGTCAGCGGGTTCCTGTTCGTACTCGTGGTCGCGAGCTTCGCCATCCCTCTGGCAACAATGGTGGACTGGGTGAAGTTTGAGCAGCAGTTGCAACAGAATAACAACCGGCCGCCCATCTGGGTATACCCGGTGACGTTCGCGTTCTACTTCTGCAATTACTTCGTCATCGTCTTCTGCAACTCGGCACTCATCAGTTGCGCGTTACTCCGCTTCAACGGCGAACGGCCGTCGCTGGCGGATGGTTTCCGCATGGCGCTGGCTCGATTACCGCAAATCTTCGCCTGGGCGCTCGTGTCCGCGACTGTGGGCCTGTTGCTGAAAGTGATTGAGAACGCGCACGAGAAAGTGGGCGAAATCATCGCCTCGCTTCTCGGAACGGCCTGGTCGATCATGACGTTCTTCGTCGTCCCGGTTCTGGTGGTGGAGAAGGTCGGGCCAATCACCGCGGTTGGGCGGTCAATCTCGCTCTTGAAGAAGACCTGGGGCGAAGCACTCATCGGCAACATGGGCCTGAACTTCATCATGCTCCTCCTCGCAATCCCGATCATCCTGCTGCTTGTTGGCGGTGGAGTGCTACTGGCAACGGGGATGATGATTCCTGGCATCGCGATGCTCGTCTTCGCGGGAATCGCGTTCCTGATGCACATGGCAATCAGTTCCGCGCTTCACACGATTCTGCTGGCGGCGCTCTATCAATACGCCCACGATGATCGCGTCCCGGAAGGCTTCGACCGTGATGTGCTGGTACACGCCTTTGGCCGCAGCTAAAGTGGACAGTGGTCTTGCAAGTAACGTGAAGGCGACGGGAAACCCGTCGCCTTCTTCGTTTTCATGTCGCTCCGCGAAGTGCACTCCTAATACCGCGTTTCCAGACCAATCACCACGCCCTGTACCCAGAAGTCAGAGTGCGTAAAGATTCGCGCGGGCCGGTCGCTGGTGTAAACCGGGCCCGTACCGCTCACCAACGGAACCTGTGTCGTGTAGAGGGTGCGATCAATCTGATCGCCGGGGCGAACAGCATCGGTGAGGTAGAGGAAACTATACCCAACGTAGAGCCGTCCCGAGTCACCGAGACGGAATCCGAACTTGATCGTCCCTTCCGGCAATATTGCGAACACGCCGCTTGCCGTGCGGCCCAGGTTGGAAGGCTGCACGTAGACTCCACTTCCGGGATAGGTTTGGGAAATCGCCCCACCTACTCCGGGTAGTAACAAGTGGGTCATCCCGCCTGTTTTCACCACCTCATAATTCTGGCCGAACGCCACCTTCGTCGTCAGCTCGCAGAACACGATCCCTCTACGGACGTCGGCGTACAACCCGAGCTGCCCACCATTGAAGCTGTTGCGTGCGTCGAACTGATCGGCGGTCTGGAAAACCCCGCCGGCGCCGGTGTAACGATATTGCGTTTGAGCGATGCTCAGCCCTTCGTACGTTTGGAAGTTACGCCAGCCAAGCAGGAAGTTGAGTTTGACGTTTTTCTCGTCGAAGACGTTCGCAACGGTATTGATCTCGCCCCCCTGCACACGTACCGACGTGGAGAGGTTGAGAAACGATTGTGTGCCGCTGCCCTGCCCGAGGAGGAGCAGCTCAGATGCGCCTGTCGAAGCATTGGTGTAGGGCAAGCCGAAGCTCTGGATGGGGCTGCCGGCGAAGTTGCGGACCGTTTCGTTAAACGATCGTGTTCCGAGGAAGAGGTATGTACCTTCGAGGCCAAAGGTTTGAGCGTTATTCAGCGAGTAACCCAGGGTGAATCGGCCGCCGGCGCTGGGCTGCGAACTGATGGCGTGCCCACCAGCGAGCAGTGAGCCATTCCCGCCAACCAGCGAGGGAACGCCGGAGTTGCTGCCGTACACCAGCGGCGGAATGGGTTGGTGGGTGGGCCACCAGTAGAGCAGTTCGAGCGTGTCCCACGAGGGGCCAAGCGGGCCGAGAGGATGTTCTGGCGCGATTGGCTTGACCTCTGGCACCGGGCCCGTCGTGGGAGGTGGTGGAGCAAGAGGATCGGAACCAACCGGTTGGAGCGGTTGTGATACATCTGTCCCGCCAGGCAATACAGGCGGTTCGCTTGCGACAACGGGCCGCATCTGCGACACGGGCTCGCCCGCTGGGAGTGGTTGCGACTGTGGTTGGGCAACGGGTTGCCCAACTGCAACTCCCGTCGCGAATGCGAACGCGATCACGGCGAGAACCGTGCGCATACGCACCTCCTCTACAGAAACTCAGTCGCGGTGATATGCCGAAATGTGAAGGAGGTGTCCAGAGGAACCTCGCACGCGATAGGATGGGAAGAGTGTTTTGTTTCTCCATCCCCTTCAACACCGATGAACCACCCCATTTGCGGCGATGCGGCTCCCTCTCCGGCCTTCCCGGTTTCGCGGCCACGCCGACTGCGTTACAACCCGCTCGTGCGCGAACTCGTCCGCGAGACGGAACTCTCCCCACGCGATCTCATCCTGCCGCTCTTCGTACGGCCTGGAAAAGGAGTGCGCCAGGAGATTGGCTCGATGCCGGGGAACTTTCAACTGAGCCCCGACACGCTCGTGGATGAAGTCGGGGCGGCATGCGAACTCGGCATCAAGTCCTTCATTCTGTTCGGAATCCCCGAATACAAGGACGCGACAGGCTCAAGTGCTCTCAAAGACGAAGGGATTGTGCAACAGGCCTTACGCGTCCTCCGCAAAGCTCACGGTGCGAATATCCTGCTCATGACCGATGAGTGTTTCTGCGAGTACACCGACCACGGGCACTGCGGCATCCTGTGCGACCGTGGCGGAATCTTCGATGTGGATAACGACGCCACACTTCCCATTCTTGCGCAGCAATGCGTGAGCCACGCTCGCGCCGGTGCTGACGTCATTGCCCCGAGTGGGATGATGGATGGCATGGTGAAGGCCATCCGCACTGGCCTCGACGACGCTGGCTTTACCGACATTCCGATTCTCAGTTACGCCGCGAAGTATGCAAGCGGCTTCTACGGCCCCTTCCGCGAAGCGGCAGAAAGCCCGCCGCAGTTCGGTGACCGCAACACCTACCAGATGGACCCCGCCAACGCTGACGAAGCGTTAAAAGAGGTCGCTCTCGACCTCGCGGAAGGCGCGGACATGATCATGGTGAAACCGGCGCTCTCATATCTGGACATTATTCGACGGGTGAAGGAAAAGTTCCGCGTGCCAGTGGCGGCGTACAACGTCAGCGGGGAGTTCGCGATGGTGAAAGCCGCAGCGGCGAAAGGCTGGATCGACGAACGCCGCGTCACGCTGGAAATCCTCACCAGCATTCGTCGAGCAGGAGCGGATATGATCCTGACCTACCACGCACGCGATGTAGCGAAGTGGGTGAAGTAGGCGAGGAAGTAATGACACCGCTCGAAATCGCTATGAAAGCACTTGCGAGAAAGGAGCTACTTCTTGTTGTACTTAATGAAGAACATTTGTGCGTCTATGATTTCCCATTTAAGCGTATTGTTGTAAGCGTCGAGATATGCAGTAAAAAAGTTGTCGAAGTTTCCGGCCTGGATGTGATAGGCACCGACATTGGGGTCGAAGAACTTGCAGCTCCCGTCCGACGCCCGGCAGATTGCGACCGCGTGAGCCCCCATCCCCCAATCTTTTATTTCGGCGGCAAAATTGATCCAATTGCCTCCCACCTTGACCTTGTCGTACTCGCCAATTAGCAGTTTCTTGGTTAGATTGGTCGGATCAGTATCTGGATAAATTGCTTTGTCGAGTTCTTCGGCCATATCCCATGTGGCCATCAGTGCGCCACTACGGAAACTTTCGTTGAATTTTTTGTGAATTGGAGCGAATTTCTTGACCAAGTCATTATGCGCCGTGATGTTCGCAGTCGTCTGTCCAGTACCCCGCACGAAAAGTGTCGTCTCCTTGTAGAAGTCCAGAATGTATTGCATGGCGGCCGTGGCGCATACGCCGCGTTGGACCGCGGTGTAGTCGGAGTTGTTTGGGTTTTGTTTGATCACCACCTCAAGGTGCTTTTCCTGGTTGAACTTAACTTCCTTGGTTGCGAAATTCTTCAACGCCTGAAATCGGTGTTTGGTGCCCATCGTTCTTGCTCGAGGTAACAAGTAAACGGGTGAATAAGACTACTACTGGACGACGGCCGAAAATATTTCAGCGACCACTCCGGCCGAGGCTGTCGAGAACCTTGCATTGCGACCAACTGGTGAAGTGCCCTGATCGGCGTGTGGTTCGCGACGCTCCCATTGTCCGGGGCGTGCTTGAATGTATCGGAAATGACCCCAGCTTCAGACTGCAAGCCGATGACAACCGAGACTTGATCCAGGCATGATCATTCTCCGCGGCATCGGCTCGTATGGAGGTGGCGTTTGGTGATGGTTCGTACCGCCTACCGGCGGTCGCATGCCCACTCTTCGGCTCATCGGGCGATCTCCCTGCAATTCACTCTACCCCACTTTACTCAATGGTACAATTCGCACAGCATTCGGACTGAACCGCTCTCCATTCCCCGGTGTCCGTGTTGCCATGAGCGATGGCATGATCGAAATTGACGGCTCGGAGGGTGAAGGCGGCGGGCAGATCCTGCGGTCAGCGCTGGCGCTATCGATACTGACGCACCGGCCGTTCAAGCTGACCAACATCCGCGCGAACCGCAGCAAGCCGGGTCTACAGCCGCAGCACCTCATGTGCGTGCGGGCTGCAAGCACCATCAGCGGCGCCACGTACAAGGGCGGATCGGTCGGGTCGTCGGTGTTGTACTTCGAGCCAGGTGCGGTGAAGGCCGGGAACTACACTTTCAGCATCGGAACCGCCGGCGCAACGACTCTCGTGCTGCATACCGTTTACCTGCCGCTCGCGCTGCGCGGCGACAAGCCGAGCGAAATCACCATCACCGGTGGAACGCACAACCAGCACGCGCCCTGTTACCACTTCCTCGAAACAACCTGGGCCAGCTACATGGCGCGTCTTGGCATCCGCATTGAGTTGGAGATGATCCGCCCCGGGTTTTATCCTCGCGGGGGAGGCGAGATTCGCGCGGTGGTGCATCCGTGTTCTCGCGTGAATGGACTTTCGCTCCTCTCCTGCCCCGAACTCACCACTGCGGGTGGGTTCAGCGCGTATGCTGGGTTGCCGGAGTCAGTTGGGAAGCGCCAAGCGCGGCGCCTCAGTGTGCGGCTCAAGTCAGCGGGCGTGGAATCGCACATTCCGGTCGAAGAATGGGAAGCGGCAAACCCTGGCAGCGTCGCGGCGGTGATCTTCCGGCAAGCGCCCGTCCCGCCGCTCTTCTTTGGACTCGGCGAACGCGGTAAACCCTCGGAATCCGTCGCCGATGATGCCGCGGATGAAGCCATTGCCTTTCGTGACGCGAAGTGCCCCATCGATCCTCACTCAGCAGACCAACTCCTGCTTCCGCTCTGCTTCAGCAACGACGCCAGCGAGTATCGCACGTCGGAAATCACCCGCCACACCACCACCAACATTGAAACTGTGCGGAAGTTCGTGGACCGTACTGTTCAGATTGAGGAAGGAGACGGTAAATCGGGGATTGTGCGCGTCGCGGCGCGGGTATAATGCGGCATCTCACTATGTTACTAACGTCTGATTTCTTCGCGAACAGCGGCAGTTTTTAAATGGCTTTTGCCACCAGTTGTTCCGTCGTTGCATTCCGCGCGGCGAGGACAGCGGCGATCACGATCCGACCATGAT
>Ga0070738_10004457_pt1 | contig 16774 bp, 23 predicted proteins | sample Coa_R2_2_FD_66446 | JGI IMG/M metagenome (GOLD analysis project Ga0070738, IMG submission 66446) | Surface soil microbial communities from Centralia Pennsylvania, which are recovering from an underground coalmine fire - Coalmine... | ecosystem: Environmental > Terrestrial > Soil > Unclassified ...
GCGGAAACAGCCACACCTGGTCCACATTCCAGGGTCGAAAGGTCTTGCTCATGCCGCATAGCGAATCACGACCACGCCCCGCCGTCGAGCAAAACCCGATTACTCAGACAGGCTCCTAGCGGCGCTCAGGCGCTGCGTGCGACCGCCCGCGCTCTGAGTAGTTTCCGAACCTCTTGCTCTCTCTCGCCGCTCCCAATATAGGGTAGATGGCATCTCAGGGAGCGTGTCATGACAGCATGGGAAAACGCAGCATCCAAGTGGTCCACCGCAAAACCTGCAGCGATCGCTCTGGTGATCGGCTTGGTCGCGGGACCATTGATCTCCAACGCTATGGGCTGGCAGGTAACGAGCGGCACGGCGCGTGCGGAGGTCCACGCCGGTCTGGTCGAGCAGCAGGCGGTGTTCTGCGAGGCGCGCGCGCGGGCTGACGTGCCCACGGCCGCCAAGCTCGACTGGGAGGCACGATACGCATTGGCAGGGAAGTGGGCGGTGATGCCTGGAAGCGCCCCCGCAGACTCAGATGTTACGAGTGCTTGCGCCAGGAAGCTCGCAGCGTGATGCCCCGCTCACTCCGCTCGAGGAGCACATCGTCGCCTGTGTTGACCGACGCTTCCGAGACCCCGCTGACGCTTGTTCAGGAATTCAAGGCAAGGGCTGCCGAAGCGGGCGCGCGATGGGCGCGAGCCTGCAGAATGACGGAGCGCAAGGCAGCGCCACAATGCACCGATGGTAGGACGCACGAGCACCCGAAGTAGGGAAAGATGGATACAGCGCCTCTCATCTTTCGGCGCGATGCCTCGGAGAAGGGGCATTGGCCGATTTCCGAGCGGGCAAGATGGCTGCCGGCGTTAGCCATTGCGATCGGCATCATTTATGGCACAGAGGTAAGCCGTACCGAGCTCCCATCGGGGGAACCGCCGCCTGACGAGTAGCGAAACGCGCGGACGCCGGTTAGCCGGCGTCCGCAGCATTGAGCGCGCTGTCAATGGCCCTGACGAGATCCGCTTCACGAAACGGCTTGCGGACGACCACGGCGCTCGGACGGAGGGCTTGAACCTTTCCAAGGTCCCCACTGACGAAGAGATGCGCGACCGGTCCCGCGCGGAGGATTTCCTCGACAGCAGAAATACCGTCACCTCGCGCCAAAGCGGCATCGACGATGATCAGGTCCGGCCTGTGCCGGGCGGCTGCCGCTACCGCGTGGGCCTCGGTGGCTGCCGTGGCGCAGACACTATGGCCCATTCCTGCGAGCAGTTCTGAAAGGAGGCCGGCGATCAAGGCGTCGTCCTCGACGACGAGGATCCGAAGCGCTTTCATCGGTCTATATGCGCACGCCCACAGCTCGGCCGCAATTGCTATTCTTGGGATTCTTGCAGCTCGCAGCTCTTACAGCGAGGCCGGCGCTCGGACCGTCGCGTGGAAACTATCCACTCAAAGAAATGCTCGCAAAACCCGGAACAGCGTATTTCTTTCATTGTATTTTAGGGTGCGCCGGCCCATGTAACGAAAGAGCATTGGCGCTTCTGACGTCACAGTGCCGAATCCTGAAAATTCGGTCCGAGGAGACCAGCCGTGAAGGTGCGTCCTTGCAGGGCTGCGCCGTGTCGCGCGTGAGGCCAGGAGCCGCAGTGAAGCATGGGCGTGATCGAGCTACGCGCCGCGAAGAAGAAAGCCGCTTAACACGGGAGTAGAGACATGGCTGCCAAGGAAGTTAGATTTAACCGCGACGCGCGCGAGCGCATGCTGTACGGCGTCGAGATTCTCGCGAACGCGGTGAAGGTCACGCTCGGCCCCAAGGGGCGCAACGTCGTCCTCGCCAAATCCTACGGCGCTCCCCGCATCACCAAGGATGGCGTCACCGTCGCTAAAGAGATCGAGCTCGCCGACCGGTTCGAGAATATGGGTGCGCAGATGGTTCGCGAGGTCGCCTCCCGGACCAGCGATCTCGCCGGCGACGGCACGACGACAGCGACGGTGCTGGCCCACGCGATCGTGCGCGAGGGCTCGAAGGCGGTTGCCGCCGGCATGAATCCGATGGATCTGAAGCGCGGCATCGACATGGCGGTGGAGGCGGTGGTCGCGGATATCAGGAGGGTCTCGAAAAAGGTCTCGACCAACGCAGAGATCGCTCAGGTCGGCACGATCTCGGCTAATGACGATCGCGAGATCGGCGAGATGATCGCGAAGGCGATGCAGAAGGTGGGCAACGAAGGCGTGATCACGGTCGAGGAGGCGAAGTCCTTGGAGACCGAGCTCGACATCGTCGAAGGCATGCAGTTCGACCGCGGCTATATCTCGGCCTACTTCATCACCAATGCCGAGAAGATGATCGCCGAGCTCGACGATCCTTACATCCTCCTGCACGAAAAGAAGCTTCCGGGCGTGCAGGCAATTCTCCCGCTGCTCGAGGCCGTGGTGCAGAGCGGCAAGCCGTTGCTCGTCGTCGCCGAGGACATCGACGGCGAGGGGCTGGCAACGCTCGTCGTGAACAAGCTCCGCGGCGGCCTCAAGGTGGCGGCGGTGAAAGCGCCGGGCTTCGGCGACCGCCGCAAGGCGATGCTCGAGGACATCGCGATCCTCACGGGCGGCCAGGTCGTCAGCGACGACCTCGGCATCAAGTTCGAGAGCATCACGCTCGATATGCTGGGCAGGGCAAAGAAAGTGCGCATCGAGAAGGAGAACACCACAGTCATCGACGGCGCGGGCCAGAAGAAGGCCATCCAGGGCCGGATCGCACAGATCAAGGCACAGATCGAGGAAACCACCTCCGATTACGATCGCGAGAAACTGCAGGAGCGGCTCGCGAAGCTGGCGGGCGGCGTCGCGATCATCCGCGTCGGCGGCGCAACCGAGGTCGAGGTCAGCGAGCGCAAGGATCGCGTCGACGACGCGATGCATGCAACCCGCGCAGCCGTCGAGGAAGGCATCGTCGCCGGCGGCGGGGTCACGCTGCTTTATGCAAGCAAGGCGCTCGGCCGGCTGAAACCCGACAACGACGACCAGAAGGTCGGCATCGACATCGTGCGCCGCGCGCTGCAGGCCCCGGCGAGGCAGATTTTCGCAAACGCGGGGGCAGACGCATCGGTCGTCGTCGGCAAGCTCTTGGACAAGGGAGATGCCCGTCATGGCTTCGACGCGCAGACCGGCAATTATGTCGACATGGTGAAGGCCGGGATCATCGACCCGACCAAGGTCGTGCGCCTGGCGCTGCAGGGCGCAGCCTCCATCGCCGGGCTGCTCATCACCACCGAGGCGATGGTCGCCGAGAGGCCGGAGAAGGGTGCGCCGTCGCCGCCGGGCGGCATGGAGGGCGCGGACTTCTAGAGTCCGAGCTCGGCGATGGAGGATCGCCGATTGGCGGCGCGGCGATTCTTGCTTCGCCGGCCGGCAATGAGCCAGCTGATCAAGCCGCGAAGAGGAGCGGTCAAGCCATGACAAACGAACCGGTAGAGCTCGACGAGCACCGCGGCATGAATGCCCAGAAGGACACCGAGATTCGCCGACGGCTCCAGGAGGTCCGCCTCGATCAGGCTGCCTTGCGGGAGCGCCAAGCCGAACTCGAGAAGTTCCTGATCGCCGCTCCGTCCCAAACCTGGGCCGAGGCAGCGGCCAAGGCGCGATATCTCATTGAGCTCTTTGCCGGCACCGCGGAGGCCCAGGATGCACGGCGCCAAAGGCTCATAGCAATTGTTCTCGACGACATGACCAGATTATCCAATGACTGAAATCGGCAGGCTGCCGACGCCGTTGCCATGGGTGCACGTCGAATCGAGCCGGGCCAACCCTAGCGCAATTCATCACACGAGGAGGGCTAATGTCCCCACCTTTGTCGAGTTGGAAATACGAGTCAGGCTTCTTGACGATCTTTCACGCAGGAAAGAGCTACGAGCTCGGGTATTTCAAATCGCATGAAGACGCTCGCCAGGCGGCCTTGGCTTTTCGCCAGGTGCGGCGGTCGACAATGAGCCGGCCGAAGCGCGTTCGCGGCCTGCGCGGATCGCGAACGCCGAATCTTCTCCAAGGAGGTCCACATGTCGGCCCAAGTTGAGTGCCAATCGATGTTTGCCGTGAGTGGTGGGATATTTGGAGTAGGTAGCCTCGCGACGCGGCTAAACGCACTCGTAGCCAGCGGTCAAATCGGCGAGTGGCATATTGGCCACTGGAAGGACTGGCGGCACACGGCGATTCGGATCAATTTCGCCAATGTCGCGGATGCCGCGCTCGCCGAGGCGACCTGCGCTGAGCCCTGACCAATCAAGCTGAGCCTGTCCAGATATGCGCTATCACCGCGAGAAAATGCGTAAGACATCCTGCTAACACGCAGGAGTGCCAAATTGGCGCCGTCCAGCGGCTGTTGTTCCGTGCGTACACAATCGCTCCCGCAGTATAGGCGATCCCACCGACGATCAGCAGTGCGAGGGATACCGGGCCGATCACTCTGATCGACTCGCTGAGCGAGACGACGACGAACCAACCGATCCCGACATAAAGGCCGACGAAGATGCGGTCGTAGGCGCCTAGCAGGAGCAGCTTCAACATAAGGCCCAGCGACGCGAGCGCCCATACCCAGACGAGAAGGCTCAATCCAAACGGTCCGCGCAAATCATCACTGGCAAAAGGTGTGTAGGTTCCGGCAATCAGTAGAAAAATGGCAGCATGATCGAGATAGCGTAGGATCCTGCGCCACCGCGCCCGCGCCACCGTTTGGTAGAGGAAGGAGCAGAGCGCGCATGCGACAAGGGTCGTGCCATAGACAACAACAGCGATCGCTTGTCGTCGGTCGGCACTCCCGATCGCGCTGCGCAGGAGCAGCGCCATCGCCGCGACGCTGAAGATAAGCGTCGCGGCAAGAACGGAATCATCGACGCGGACCGGTATTTCGGCAGTCATCGAGAATCTCCGCGGTATCACGTATTGGCCCCCTGCGACAATTCAAGGCTCGTGACGGGCAAGCGTTGAGCTATCGCCCCTATCCAGGCGCCGGGCCGGACGCATCGACCATTGAGTGGACGCTCACCGTGGTTCAACATCGTCGTGGTGGCCTACGGCTCATCGATCCGTCAAAGCGGCCGTCAATATGACTCCACCGACAATCAGGGTCATCCACATCAATTCATTGGCGTCCAGAGCCAACCAAGAATGCCATGGCGTTTCCAACCACTACCCCGAGCCGTGAATCGTTCGGCCGCGCGCATCATCGGTGGCGCCCGAAGCGAATGCCGCCGTCTTGTCCTCCGCTCTGGCGTCCGCCGCCAGCAGCGCCGCCAAATCAAGCGGACCCAGATCGACGACCCGCCCGCGATCGGTGCCGCCCCGACGGGGCGGAAGCTGCATCAATGTTGCACTACGCCGAGAAGGAGATGTGCGGAAGCAGCTCCTGGTCGGTCTCCACCGTGTAGGTACCTAGTGGCTGCTCGTCCGCCATTCCGATTGATCGGTCTCAGCAGATTGATAACTGCGACGTCGCCTGGCCGATGCAACGCTCTGCGGGGCACGGCGTTGGCCAAACGGGCCCTACGGTCCCGCATTGGAACTTACGCACGATCGCGAGCCACGCGGCCATTTCTCTTTTCCTGAGGATTACCAAATGTTCATGGGTCCCGCCGCGGTGGCGCGAGCGATGCAGGTCGGTCTCGATTTCGCCGAGGTCAGCACCAAGGCCGGCGAGACAGCCTCGGCCTCTAGCACGGTGATCGGCGAGCGGGTCGCGCTTATGGTTGCCGCGGCGTGGAATCCGTTGGCCGCTGATTGCGCCGAATTCGCACGCATGCTTCCCGAGAAGGCGGCGGCGATTTCCCAGGCGGGCGCCGGCTTGCTCGGCGGGTGGTGGACGCTCCACCGCGATGTCGGCGACTACATGCTCTACCTCGCTCGCGTGATGACAACTTGCGAGCTCCCCTGGCCCGGCGACGTGGCGGAACTGATGGAGCGGACGTTGGTCCACGGCACGCGTGTGGCTGCGAGCCCGATAGACGCGGCTGGCGCGGTCCTTGCGCCCTTCCACGAGAGCGCAGTCTCGAACGCACGGCGGCTTTCCCGCGGAAGCGCCGCCCCTCGTGACTCTTCGCTCACCCAAAACGAGACGCGAGGACAGTTCCCGCGTCATGTGTCACCGCCGACGCTTTCGGGACGGTCATTGTTCTGAGCCGGCTGTGGGTGGGCAGGTGTACCAACCTGATGGTGTTGCGAACAACCTAATGGATGCAAACGGCGTGCGGCGAATGTTTGGTTGAACTTTGGATGGCGCAGTGAATCCGAATGTTGAATCGCCATACCCTTACAGCAGGAAATCACAAGCAGACCATTATTAGGACTCTATGCCACCCGTAGCGTCGCCGACGAGGTGTGCACGCGCCTCCAAGGCGAGGGCGTCGCTCAAACCGATATCAGCATCGGCGCCGGTGACACAGCACATCGGGAGAGAGCAGAGACGCCGCAACACTCTGAGGCTTCTGGGATTGGCTGTCCGGCAGCGCCGGGCCGGATGACGAACGCGATCAGTATTCCACGCACCTGCTGAACGGCTCGATCGCGGTCACCGCGCGCGCGCTCCGACGCCGAGCGCGAAAAGCCATCGAGGTGTGGAGCAGCCCTCGCGCGATACAATGGCGGCAGCGCGATCGGATCGAGCCGCTATCGAGACCGCCAAGTCCGGCCGGGGAAAGAGGTCCATCGATCATGGATGACAGCGGACGGCTGGGCATTGTGTCTCAGCTCTCCCCCGGTCGTCTTCCGGCCGGACCAGCAAAGAGCACCACAAATTTGAAAAGGATCAGTCCATGACCGCCACCAGTTATAGCCCACAATATGTCGAAACCCGACCGCCGCAGGAGGTCATAGTGCCCGGAACCGCGCGGCGCGTTTCGTGGGGCGCCGTGTTCGCCGGCGTTATCATCGTGCTCGCGATCCAGCTTCTCCTGAGCATGCTGGGATTGGGCATCGGCTTGAGCACGGTCAATCCAGCATCGGGCAACACGCCCGACGCCCACGCGCTTGGGATCGGCGCCGCCGCATGGTGGGGGATCACCTATCTAATCGCGCTCTTCGCAGGTGGCTATGTCGCGGCCCGGCTCGCGCCCTCTCGTGCGCCGTTTGATGGCATGCTTCATGGCCTGCTGACCTGGGCATTCGCGTTGCTGGTGACCTTCTATCTGCTGAGCACGGCCGTCGGCAGCGTGATCGGCGGCGCGTTCAGCGCCGTCAGCGGCACGCTCTCGGCGGCGGGACAGACGGTCAAGGACGCGGCGCCACAGGTGGCTCAAGCCGTCGGCGTGACACCCGACATCATCCAGCAGAAGGCGAAGGACCTGTTGAATGCCCAGCCCACCGACACCGATCCGAAAAGCCTCAACACCGAGCAGGCGCAGCAGGAGATTGCGGCGAACCTGCCGAAGCTCGTGTCCGGTGGCGATCAGGCCAAACAGTCCCGTGACCGCATTACGGCGGTGATGGCGGCTCAGCTCAATATCACGCCCGAGGAGGCGAACCGGCGGCTCGACAAGTTGCAGGGGCAGGTGGCTCGGACCGCAAACCAAGTGACCGACAAGGCGACGCAGGTGGCGGACAAAACGGCCTCCGGGCTGTCCAAGGCGTCACTCATCGCCTTTGTGGCGCTGCTGCTCGGCGCGGGCGCGGCAGGATTCGGTGGCTCCCTCGGTACGCGCCGCCGTGACGAGCTGGTCCGGACCTAACGATCGGGCTTGCCCTAGGGGACGAGGCCTTCTGCCGCGTCCCCAACTCTTCATCACAAGGAGCTGTTATGTACAACGCGATGTCCAAAAAGAATCCGGTCATGAGCCTGTGGATGAGCGCGGCTAATTCCGCGGGGGCCTCCGCGCGAAGCCTATGGATGGCCGAAACGCATCGTCAGCAGATTGCGATGATGGACGAAATGACGAAGCAGATGATCCGCTTCTGGACCGGCGCTTGGATTCACGCATCCGCAAAATCCAAGGGTGACAAGCTAAGGCATGGCCGCTGAGGTCGCGCCTCGAGCCGCCACCATCGTGCGCGACCTCGTACTCCTCACTACGCTCTCCGTGAGGGTTCGTCGCCGAGCTGCAGGTCGTCTCGAAGCGCCGGCCAGCGGTTCGGCAGGGCTCGTCAGGCGTAGGCGCGATAGAGCGCGTATGCCACGATCATGGCACCCAGTATAACCGGAACAACAATTGGCGGAACAAACCACGAGCCCATGGTACTCACCCCTTCTACTGACAGGCGGGAGCCCTGGTCTCTCTCAGCCGCCGACGCCCATGACGTTGTCGACGGTGACGCTTATATGGTCGTCGACCGCAGAACTTGCAACGTGCCGATCGCAATCCGAGTGGGGATGGCACATGCGCAAACATCCTCGTGATAAAGTTTCTCATCCCGCGTTAGCTCGCTATCCATTCGCCGCTCCAGCCCGTTCCCCGGGCGCCGGCGAACACAGAGCTGGCGGAGGTGCAAGAGAACGAGATCATGCCGAGGGTTGGCGGTGTTTCGGCGAACTCGGGGGTCCGGGTCCGCAGGCGGCATTTGCTGCCACATCGAGCCGACATCACCGCACTGTTGCTCGCGGTGGTCGTCGATATGGCTATTCCTGCTCCATGCACTATGGCCGCCGCTGTGCCCCAGGGCGTGTGGCTCATCGACTCGAAAGTAGCCGTGCAGATCTTTGATTGCAGCAATCTGTTATGTGGCCGGATCCTATGGCTGGAGACGCCGAACGACCCTGGGGGTCAGCCGGACCGTGACAAGAACAACCCTGATCCGGCGCTGCGACAGCGTCGGCTGTGCGGCATGACCATCTTCTGGGGGCTGCATTCTGCTGGTCCTGGCCGCTGGGAAGGCGGCCAGTTCTACAATCCGGACGATGGAAAAACATACAGTATCGCGGCGGAGCTCTCTTCCGCCGACACGATCATCGCGCACATTTATTCGGGGATCCGCCTCTTCGGCGAGACTAAAACGCTACATCGGGTGCCACACGGCACATCGAACGGATGGTGCTGAGCGCGCGGCGCTCAACGGCGGCACGGGTTGCGAGAGCCATGCGTCGCCATGGACATCGCGAGCCGCTATCGCTGCACCGATGAGATGGCATTGGGAGCAGGCTTGGCACCGTGATGATCGTAGAGGTTCGACACGGCAAGGAGCAGCGCGGCGGCGAGCGCAACCCAAAGGAGCCACTTCGCGCTCACCGGACTCGTCTTCCCGTTCCTGCCAGTCTCGCGCCCAGCAGGCGGCATCGCTGCGGTGCCGCGGCTCGGCAAGCGATCAACCAGGCGGGTCGCGATTGCCGGCGTGTCCGATACCTTCCACTCTCCTTCGGGAAGCATCACAATAGCGGCAGCCAGTATCCGAGCAGCGGCGTCCTTGGGCAACTCTGACAGTCGAGCGGCCTCCCCCCAAGGGTCTATACCGAGCCGTGTCAACGCCGACAGCACTGTGAGCGTGGCACCGTTTTCTTCCTCGCCCACGGCCGCAAAGAGAAATTCATTGAATTCGGAATGGATGAGAGAAAACTGCGGACGTAAGGCCATTTTGCGCCTATGGGGTGAGCCGCTTCTGGTGGCGCCGCGCTGCCGATGCCGCCAGCTCCGCGGGATCTATGTCGATGATCGGAGCCAGCTCGGTGCTATCACCTCTTTCGGGCAGGCGAATAAAGATTGAGAGCCGCCGGTAAGCCGGAAACGAGGTCTGGAGCAGCTCCTCGTCGGTTTCGACGACACAGCACCCGGCGGGCTGCACATCGTCCGCCCCACTAAGCTTGAGGGTCATGGTTTTCCTCGATCTTTCAGGGCGGGTCCTCACTGCGCCGGGACTGAGAGAAGCGACAGAGCGTGGCGCGTTGGTTACGAAGATTCTGCCCGCTGCTCGACGCGGTGCTTGGTTGCTTCATTGCCGTGGTGGATAGCCTGTTGCATGCGGCCGTGGGCGATAAGCGCTTGATGCGCCGCATGCGCATAGTCTTTCTCGGCGTAGTGTGCGCGACGATCGAAGGTGAGCGGATGAAGATCAAATGATCTTGCGTGCACCGCGACGATGCAGCGGCTGTGCTTTCCCACGCCGAGCTATAGCTGGAGTGCGTTGGGGTGAATAATAAGATGCTTTGGTGAATTGTTTTCTGGCCGTTCGGGTAGACGGTAGCGATCCAACCGACGGGCACAATTCGTTCGCAGCTTTTGTCCTTTGACTCGCTTCTGTGCCGGTTGCTGGGTGCACATGCGCTCCCCGCCGCTGTCTTCATAGAGGCCAGACGAGGAGAATGAGCGGGGTGCCGATTGCGACGACGAGGCACGAAAGGGGCAGCCCGAGGCGCCAATAATCACCGAAGCGGTATCCACCGGGCCCCATGACCAGCATGTTGTTTTGATGGCCGATGGGCGTCAGGAAATCGCACGACGCCCCGAGCGCGACCGCCATGAGGAAGGGATCGGGCATGAAGTCCAAATGGCGGGCGACGACCGCCGCGATAGGACCCATCACAATGACGGCGGCGGCATGGTGAAGGAACGGCGTGACGAGCATCGAGGTCAAGAGCACCAAGGCGACGGCAAGCCCTCCGGGCAAGTGCGCTGCCACAGTCGCCAGCCCGTCTCCCACAAGGCCTGCCGCGCCGGTGGCGTGCAAAGACTCACCGACCGGGATAAGCGCGCCAAGCATCACGACGATCGGCCAGTCGACGGCATCGTAGGCTTCCTTGGGTGTCAAGAGCCTGAAGACGATGACGAGCACGGCGGCGAGGAAAAACGCCACTTCAACGGCCAACAGCTTGAGCGCCACCAGCGCCATGGCCACGACAAGGATCGCTAGTGGCAAGAGGCGTGGCCGCTTATGCCCCATCGTTAGATAGCGTTCTGCGAGCGGCAGGCACCCGAGCTGGGCCACGGCTTCCAGCAACCTCTCGGTACGCCCTTGCAGGACCACCGCGTCTCCGACCTGAAATCTCGTCCGGCTAAGCCGCGTTGTGATCCGCTGCGCACCACGGCTAACCGACAGCAGCGTGACTTCGAAGCGGCGCCTTAGATGCAGGTCAAAGGATGTCTGTCCTACCATCGGCGAGTCGGCCATGACGACCGCTTCCGTGGTCTCCAGCTCGTCCTCTTTGGCCGAGAGCAAAGACGCGCCGGCCGCGCCGATGAGCTCGAGCCGGCCCTGGTCGAGGAAAGGCTTCAGAACGGCCGGATCCGCCTGGAGAACGAGCACGTCCTTCTCGAAGAGCGTCCATTCGCCGCTCGGGATGTAGCGTCGGTTGCCTTCGCGGATGATCGCTGTAATCGCAACGGCGCCTTCCGCGAGCTCCTCGGCTTCTTGGACGGTCTTGCCGACAAATGGGGAGCCGCCGGGAATCACCGCTTCGCTCAAATAATCTTCGATTTCAAATCTCTTCTGCGCTGTGGGCTGAGCTTTTCTACCCTTTGGAATCAGCCGCCACCCGACGGCAAGAAACACGACCGCAACAGCCGAGAGAGGCAACCCAACGGGCGCGAAGTCGAAGAACGCAAACGGGCGGCCTTCGAGCTCCTGGCGTACGATGGAGATCAGCATGTTGGGCGACGTCCCGATTTGGGTGATGGTGCCGCCGATCAGCGAACCGAAGGCGAGCGGCATCAGATAGGCCGATGGCGACCGCTCACCGCGCTCCGCGGCCTGAACCGCGATCGGCATGAAGATGCCGAGCGTGCCAACGTTCTTCATGAAGGCGGAAAGCCCTGCAACGCACGCGGTCAGTGCTCCGATCTCCGCCGACGCAGAATGCAGGCGGCGCAGCAAGCGTCTTGTGGCGAGCTCGACGACGCCAGAGATCGCGATCGCGCGGCTCAGAACTAGCACCGACGCTATAATAATGATAACTGGACTGGCGAATCCGAGAAAAGCCTTCTCGGTGGGCACCACGCCGGTGAGCAGGGCCGCCGCGAGCGCGAGCAGCGCAACGAGGTCGTAGCGCAGACCACCCCAAACAAAGAGGCCGAGCATCGCGGCGACAATCAAGAAGGCTTCGCCTTGATGCAGCGTCACTGGCATGGCTAGCTCAGCCAAGCCGTGCGGCAAAACGTTGGAGCCGCGTCCGACCGCACACCAGAGCACAAGCCGCCGTACATTCGCGTCAGCGTGTCGTTACCACACGTGCAAGGAGGGTTGTCCCTAAGCTCACCACTGCAACATTCCGCGACTATCGACCGGTCTCGGGCACGGCACCGAGGTACCGCTTATAGTCAGACGTTTCTTCGTCCGATGATCCTATCGGATAAATCAGTTCGACAGTAGTGCTGACATCCGAATCCCCAACGGCGATGGCAGCGGCCGCGAAGGATGGAGCTGAAAGAAACCCTCGTGCGTCGCGGCTGAAACCGTACCCTTCACTTGGCACGCCGAAGCCGTTCGAGTCGAGCCTACCATTATCATTTTCATCGTGAATCACGATTGCCGCATATTGCCCGGGCGGCAGCTGCGTGAAGACCGTGCTCTGTGTCCCGGCTTTTGCCCGGATTGATACGCCAACAAGACGCCCGCTATCGGGCATGAGGCCGCTCTTTGACGCCCGGGAAATCGCTCCGAGGAATCCGGCGGAATTTTCATAAAGTCCGATCAGAAGCTCGCCGTCATTTGAGTGCACGCCATAGATTGTGAGGCGGAGCTCGGCTGCTTGGGTCGGTGAGGCCAACAGGAACGCGAGAAGAACTCCGATGGAGAATTTTTGGATCATTGGCGCTTAACCTTTGGTTCACGCGCGTGCTGGCGCCTTTGCGCGGCCTACGACCGCCGAGAGCCTCTGGCCACGCACTGTCATGTCGTTGCGCATAACCGCTGCCGAGGCCGCCGAGGTTGTCAACGGCGACCTAGTGGCTTTCGGCGGCGTCAACCTGTTCCTGGGTCTCCTTTATCATCCGGTCAATCAACTTGATCGTGTCAGGGTCGTTCATGACGGCCCGCGAACGCCGGTAGCGGGCGATCTTCTTCCGAAGATCAGTAGGTTTCTGCTCCATCGGTTCCTCGCGTAAGGAGATTGAGGTGAAGATGCGGAGGGGCCTCGCGGTTCGAGAGGGGGCGGTCGATATCGGCGATTCCCCGCGGCCTGTCGAGCATGGCCGTAGCAAAGTTCGCGCAGCCGCGCGGTCTTGGTCGCCTCATCGCGCTGACCGTCACGTCGGGCATCCACATCCTGCAGCTAGTTCCTTCTCCATATCTCTCGCCTCTTCGGCGCGTCGGGTCGCTCGTCACGTTGCTCATTCGACGCTTTTTGTCAGTCATGGGCGCGCCAACGCGCTCCGCCGCCTGCCGTTGGCTCCGAATGTTCTTGCTGCAGCAGGCGCGATACGCTTCCGGATGTTTTGCAGCGGACATCGTCGGATGTGAGCCCGAGCCGGTACCTTGCCCGCTCCTTATCTGGTAAACGCATGGTTCCGTTCTTCCGCCCAAAATCGCCGAAAAGTGGATCGGCGGCCTGCTGCCGTATGCAAATGCAGAAAGGCGCATCCGGTTTGCCGTCGCTCCGCCGGCACAATCCGAGTGACACGTCGGCCGCTGACCAACGCCGCCGCCATCGCGCAGCCCATTGCCGCCGACGTCGTGGTGGAGGTACTGATGCAGCATCGCGCCGGTTGTCGAACAGGATTGCAGCTCCGGGCCCTGGCTAACCGCAGGTCGCCCCAACCAGCGCTAATATTGTTATTGTGCGATTGCGCAACCATAAAGCCGTTTTTGTGTGTTTGTAGGATATTGCTAGCCTTGATCCATGATCCAGACGCTGGCAACCGAGAGAGACGCTTTGCCCCTCCAAGAAGGGCTGCGCGCGCTCCCGTCCTGGAAGGAATGGGGCAAGGCGCATGGACGCCGCTCTCATACGACAGGCGAAAGCCTATAGGCTGCGAGCCGAAGAGGTTCGCGCCCGCGCGGACGGTATGCGCCACCAGCTTAACCGCGCTACGTTGCTGCGGATCGCCGATGACTACGATATCATGGCTGAGTCGATCGAGCGGATGCCAAAAAGATGCAGGGATTAGCGTATGATCTGTCTACCGTCGATATGCGCCGCGTCAGGCATTGGCGGCTGAGAGACACCTTTCCCTATCGTCCCAAGGGTTTGCGCGGGCTCCCGCCTGCCGAAGGTAGGAGGTGTGATAAATCGGTTTTTTTGCGTCCTTGTCGTCGTGACGCGGACGTCCGCGAGGTAGTCGCCGCTCACCTCGAAGCCTTCAACTTAGCCTTGCGTTTGTTCGAGCGGATTCGGGTGCTTGACTTGAGCTGCTGCTTCAATTTGAGAGCCAGCCAAGTTTGCCAAGCGCGTTTCCAACCTCTGCCCATCGCCGGTGCAATGCGATCTGCCGGTCCGGGCGCCGGCCCGAGCGCTGTCGTATCCCAAGTCCTTTTCACGATAACGCACGCAGAGCGGCGTAGGCGGCGACAAGTATGAGAAGGGCCATCGGAATGACGACAGGAGGAACGATCCAGGAGCTCATCGTATCCGCCTTTCCAATATTCCGACGATGCAGGAACCCCGGGTCTACTCCCGACTGTCCCGGTACAAGTCTTTCCGCGCAGCTTCCTCCCGCTGGAGCGCCGCTCGTCGCAGTCGGACGAAGCGCGCCCGTGCCGCGGTCGCGCGCGCCTTGAATTCCGCGCCGAGGCGCATGAGAGATGCGTAGTCAAGGTGCGGGACCACAGAAGACCTTGCGTCCCTATAGCTTTGCGCTGCCCGGCGGCGAAAATAGGAGATCGACATCTATTGAATCCTTTCCACAAACAACCAATCGCCAGCCGGCGGTAAGGGAGACGGGGCTGCACCAAGGACGCTACTTTAGCCCAGCTCTGCCGTGCCGCTCGGCATGATATTTGCCGGCTTCGCTGCTGTGATGCATGGCCTGCCGCGTGTGGTCATGGGCGATGAGCGATTGATGCGCCGCATGGGCGTAGTCTCTCTCCTCATAGTGCTTCGACGCTTGCCGATGGTGCCGCGCCGCCGCTTCGTGATGCTCAGCGGCGAGCCTGTGATGTTCCGCGCCGGAGTACCTCTTGCCCATGTATTCTCCATATCTGGTGGCCTACCACTCATCGATCCGCGAAGATAGCGGTCAATATGACCCCACCAATAATCAGGGCGGTCCACGTCAATTCATTGGCGTTCAGAGCCAGCCAAGAATTCCAACGGCTTTTCCAACCACCAGCCGTGGACCGCTCGACCTCACGCATCATCGATGGTTGGGGCTCGGTGGCTGCACCCAACGCCAATGCCGCCGTCTGGTCCTCCGCTCTGGCGTCCGCCGCCAGCAGCGTCCCTAATTCAAGCGGATCCAGATCGACGATCCGCCCGCGCTCGGTACTCCCCGGGCGAGGCGGGAGTCGCATCAATGTGGCGACACGCCGATAGGCCGGGAAGGAGACGTGCGGAAGCAGCTCCTCGTCGGTCTCCACCGTGTAGCTGCCCGGCGGCTGCTCGTCCGCTATTCCCCTCAGCACGAAAGGCCGGGAAAAGCTGATGACGGTGCTTGTTGTACGGATGCTCATCCAATGCCCCTCAGTCCAGGCGTCTTGCGCGTCGCGCAGTGCCGTGGGTTGACATTCTTGTTCTGCGAATCTGCGCGAGCTGCAGTGAACTCGCTCCGTGGGCGCGACGTCCGCTGCTCGTTCCTCCATATGGGCGTCGCTCCGCGCCATTACATCACGACGAGAATGAAATTATTTGCCCGACGGCGTATAGAAAGTCGTGGAGAGGGTGGGTGCGGAGGAGAATGGCGCGCCGCTCAGCGTCCTTTCCGCGTTGACGCGGCTCGGCATCGATCCCTGGATCGAAGGTGCGAGATTGGCGAGATTGGCGGCGGAAGCAGCCGCCCGCGCGCTCGCAGCGCTCAGGGCGCTGTTTCCGAAGATCCGAAGCGAGTCGGATGTGCGCGAGCTTGCTAATGATATGGCGGGGCCCGCTCCCGTGCGCTCTTCATCGCATTCGCCGTCTGCAGCCGATCGAGAGCCTCGGCCCAGCGGCCGAGCTTCGGCCGCCGCTGAATCTCGCGCTCGTAAGCGAACGTGATCTCCCCCGCCCGCAGAACCTTCCGCACCGTGTTGCGCGAGATGCTCAGCGCCCAGGTGACCTCCTTGATCGATTTGCCTTTGACGAAAATGTTCCCACCGGATCCGGCCGATCGTCTCCACAATTAACATCCGCCACCGTCATCGGCACGCCCGATGGGCGATTGCTTGTGCCATCGCTACCTCTCTCCCTATCAGCCGCAGCGACAGCGCAGCGCCTCGCTCCGCGGCCTCTTGCTGCGCTACGTGCAAGCCTATGTGTTATCATCCTCGCCGCTTTGGTCCGAAGGGAAGCTCCAATGAATGAAAAGGGCGTCATCGACGCTGCCAGCGCATGGGCGACAGCTCTCGAGGCGGTCGCACAGGCGGAGGAAGAACGGCGGCTCGGGCCGGCCGACCAGGTTGAGCATGCGGAGGCGAACCTCGCAGATGCCGAAAGCGAGCTTTACGCGGCCGTGCTGAAATGGCGATCAGCTGCGGGAGCAGCCTAGGCAACGCCGGGGATAAATCTCCTCGCGTGGGCGCCAGGCAAAGGCGTCAAGCCGCGCTCCGTCCTACCAGGAATATGCCCTGGGGTCGCAGAAGCAGCCGGGGCGAGTTCTTCCAAGTTTGAGGGTGCCCGACAAACAGCGGGCCTAATCGGAGATTCGATCGTGTCCCGAGGCGTGGTGTAAGAGCTGCGGCGGTATCGCGTTCTCCGGCAGAGCTGGCCGGTGTCGTCAAGCTGCCGGCACAGCCGACAGCATGACGATGGGATCATCGCTCA
>Ga0070738_10004458_pt1 | contig 16771 bp, 16 predicted proteins | sample Coa_R2_2_FD_66446 | JGI IMG/M metagenome (GOLD analysis project Ga0070738, IMG submission 66446) | Surface soil microbial communities from Centralia Pennsylvania, which are recovering from an underground coalmine fire - Coalmine... | ecosystem: Environmental > Terrestrial > Soil > Unclassified ...
CTGCTCGCCGTATGAAGCCGCGAGGAAAGCCATGATCACGGACGTGATCTTGCCTGAAGAAACCCGGGCGATCGTTTCAATGGCGTTACGGAATACGCTCACAAAACGGGAGACCAGGCCGCCCAAGAAGCATGGCACCATTCCTCTGTAGAGTGAGCCGACCGGTTTATTATTATGAATAAAGACCAAGCAGCCGGCGCAACGGGAGGGCCGCTCGCCGAAGCCGAGGCAAGCCTCGGGCAGGCCCTGGCGATCATTCATCGCATCCTGCCAAAGCTTGATGAAGCCTCTCGCGCATCGGAGGTCGGGGCCGCATTGCAACGGGCCACGGGTTGTTTGGAGTCGGCCCGCCAGGCTCATCGACGACTCTTTGCCGCTGAATCCGCCCAGGGCGCGAGCGTTCCCGCAAGTCTCGATTCCGAGTTGGTGGCAGTCATTTCAGCGGCGGTCGCCGCCGTCCTTGATCGCCCGTATCGCCTCGTGTCCGTTCAACCCGTGGCCGCGGCGGTTCCACATCTCAATGTTTGGGCGCTGGAAGGGCGCACTCAAATCTTCCAGTCACACAAGATCCGTTAAAACCACAACCAGATCATGATTAAACGACTTCGCGTTACAGTCGACGGCACAACCTACGATGTGACGGTCGAGATGACCGATGAACCCGGTGTTCCAGCCACGGTTCCGCCGCCGCTTCCGCAGCCCCCGCCCGTCATGACGCCCAGTCCGCCCCCGGCCGCCGCGCCCAGCGCCCTGCCCCCCTCACCTCCCGCGCCTCAGTCCGGACCCGCCGCGGCAGGGGAGGTTCCCAGCCCGCTGGCCGGCCGGGTTACGGCGGTAGTGGTGACCCCCGGCCAGAACGTTAAGGAGGGGGACCATCTATTGACCTTAGAAGCGATGAAGATGAACACGTTCGTGTTTGCGCCGAAAACGGGCAAAATCGCCGAGATCAAAATTGCTGTGGGCGATGCCGTGTCGGAAAACCAGGTGCTCATGAGAATCGAATAGGCTGACTGTGAAGTATCCGGGGTGGAATTTGCAGGAGTACGCGGTTGTGACATCGACCAACCTGCTGGCTGCCGATTTGCCCCTGTGGACCGCTGTGAGGGCCGACTCCCAAACGATGGGCCGCGGCCGGTTCCAACGAACCTGGGTGTCCGACCTTGGCGGTCTGTGGCTTTCGGCGGTGGTTCCTTGCGAAGGCAAAGCGACGCGAGCGACCTTGCCATTGGCGGCAGGCGTGGCCGTTTGTGACGTGCTGAAGGAGCTTGGGCTGCCTGCCGTTCGCATGCGGTGGCCCAATGACGTCCTGGTCGGAGATCGCAAATTAGCCGGCCTGCTCATCGATCAGTTTGTCTCAGGCCGGGCGGTTGTCGGCATCGGCCTGAACGTGCGCAACCAGCCCGAGTTGCACGATCCTTTGCTGGTGAACAAAACGGCGCGGCTCGCCGATTTCATGTTTTCGCCTCCCGAGCTTCCCGTCTTAACCGGGCTGCTGCTCGAACGTTTGCTGCAGGTGGTGATCGAACTGGAGGAGCAGGGCCCCTCGGCGGTTATCAGCCGGGTGAATCATCTCTGGGGGCCGCGGCGCGAAGTCGAACTGGACTTGGATGGAAAATCCCGGCGCGGAATGTTTACAGGCGTGGATGCCCAAGGCCGGCTTGCGATTTCCGACACCGGCGGAGAACCCTTTTTTTACGAAGCGCATGAAGTGCGCCATTTGACCGAAACCTGATTACCGCATATGAGCCAGCTTTATCCCAAACTCAGCGCAGCCGAAGCAGCGGAGCACGTCCAAGACGGACAAAACGTCGCCTTCAGCGGCTTTACCGCCGCGGGTGCGCCCAAAGCAGTGCCCAAGGCGATTGCCGAGCGGGCGCGCAAGATTCACACGGCTGGAAATCCGTTTCGGATCGGAGTCATGACCGGCGCCTCAACGGGCAAATCGCTCGATGGATCTCTTGCCCAGGCCGACGCGGTGCTGTTTCGCACCCCATACCAATCCGATCCGGATTTGCGCAAGAGTATCAACGAAGGCCGCACCGCGTTTTTCGACATGCACCTTTCGATGATGCCGCAAGCGGTCCGGTACGGCTTCCTCGGGCCGGTGCGCTGGGCGGTTGTGGAGGCATGTGACATCACATCGGCCGGAGAGATTACCCTCACGTCGAGCGTCGGCGCCGCGCCGACATTTTGCAATGTGGCCGACCAGATTATCATCGAGCTCAATCGTTTCCATCCAGCCTCACTCCGCGGGTTTCACGACATTTACGAGCCCGAAGACCCGCCTTACAGGAATCCGTTGCCGCTTTTCCGTCCTTCAGATCGAATTGGTTCGCCGACGATTAAGGTAAACCCGAAAAAGATCTTGGGGATCGTCGAGACCGACGCCCCGGATGAAACCGGCGGCTTTGGCGAAATCTCCGCAACCACAGCGCGGATCGGAGATAATGTCGCGAACTTTCTTGCCGGTGAAATTGGCCGGGGTTTGATTCCTAAATCCTTTTTGCCGATTCAGTCCGGAGTTGGCGACACTGCCAACGCGGTGCTGCATGCCATGGGCCAACGTTCGGAGATCCCCATGTTCGAAATGTACACCGAGGTCATTCAGGACGCGGTGGTCGCGCTGATGAAGCAGGGCAAAGTCCGTTTCGCCAGCGGTTGCTCCTTGACGGTGACCAACACGGTCTTGCGGGATATTTACGATAGTCTCGAGTTCTTCCGGTCGAAAATCCTGCTGCGTCCGCAGGAAATCACCAATAGCCCCGAAATCGTCCGCCGGATCGGGATTATCTCGATCAATACAGCCATCGAGGTGGACATCACAGGCAACGTCAACAGCACCCACGTGCTCGGCCGCAGCATGATGAACGGCATTGGTGGTTCGGGCGATTTCGCCCGGAACGCGTTTCTATCTATTTTCACATGCCCATCGACTGCGAAAGGGGGAAAGATCAGCACCATCGTTCCGCTCGTCAGCCACCTGGATCACAGCGAACACTCTGTGCAGATCATCGTCACGGAGCAGGGGGTCGCCGATCTCCGTGGCAAAAGCCCGACTGAACGCGCCAAAACGATCATCGACAACTGCGCTCACCCTGATTACCGCGGTATTTTGCGGGATTACGTTGCTCTCGCCGGAAATTCGCACTCGCCCCAGACCCTTTCGGCTGCCTTTGGAATGCACCTGGTCTTCGGGAAGACAGGCGACATGCGATCGGTCAACTGGGGCGACTATAAGTAAACCCTCTGCGGAGCGTTTTCCCCAGGATTCAGACCGGGTTTAGCGCCAACTCCTTGGGCCGTGCCGGCAAACTCGTGACGCACAATTCCGGCTCAAATCCGCCTTGTCTCGCGCCGCATTGCTAAAGGCGGCCCCTTTTATTAAGATCCCTGGTAAGAACATGACCGTGCGAGCGTTATTGGATCGTTTGCGTTCAACAAAAACGCAGCTCTACACACAATCGTAGTGCGCCGTAACCGCAACCGCTTTACACGCCAGGCCAAGCCGCTTGCCGCTCTCCTTCGGAGGAAACGGGCGGGTGCGGAGGCCCGTTGCAAAGGTGTCACCATTCCGCCACACTAGCTTCAAACCCATTCGAGCATGCCAGCTCCCTCTTTGGATCGTCTCCTCTCGGCCGCCAGCGATTTCGACGCCTCGGATCTCCACCTGGTTGCCGGTGTTCCCCCAGCCTTCCGGGTGAACGGGGAAATTATCCTCGCCGACGGCGATGCCCTCACCGAGGAGGAAGTCGAAAAAATGGCGTACAGCCTCCTGAACGAACAGCAAAAGAAAAAGTTCGAGCAGGAGTGGGAGCTTTGCATCTCCCTGCTCCACAGTGCCGCCGGGCGTGTTCGCGCCACCTTTTATCGCCGCAACGGCCATCCCGAAATGAGCTGCCGGTTTTGCGGGGATCGCATCCCGACCCGGGAAGAGCTGGGCTTGCCCGAAAAGATCGATGAATTGGCGCGCAAACCCAATGGCCTTGTGTTGGTGACCGGCCCGACCGGCGCTGGCAAGACGACCACGCTCAATTACATGGTCGAGCTAATCAATTGTGAGCGCCGGTGCAAGATCGTGACCATTGAAGATCCGATCGAATTTGTTCATCCCAATAAACGCGCGATTGTTGTCCAACAGGAAGTCCTTACCGACGTTCGTTCCTTTAACCGCGCGCTCATTCACGTTTTGCGCCAGGACCCCGACGTCATTGTCGTCGGCGAAATGAGGGATTTTGAAGCGATCTCCACTGCTCTAACGGCTGCCGAAACCGGGCACCTCGTTCTGGCCACGATGCATTCGCCGAACGTGTCGCACGCCTTGGAACGGATCGTCGGGGTTTTTGAGGGTAGCGCACAACGCCAAATCATTCTTCAGCTTTCGAATGCATTGCAGGGCATCATCGCTCAGGAACTCCTGCCCGCTGCCGACCGCACGCGTCGTGTTCTTGCTTACGAGCTGATCGTGGCCAATAGCGCGGTCAGAAATCTCATTCGCGAGAACCAGCTCCATCAGTTGGAAAACACGATCCAGACTGGACGCAAAGAGGGGATGACATTGATGGACAACTGTCTTTACGACCTCTATTGCAAAGCCCTCATCACGTACGATACGGCCCTGAGCCGCGCCCGGCACCCCGAGCAAATCGTCCGGCAAAAGGCGTAATGCCTCGTAAAGGCGTTTGAAAAACCGCCGCCTCTTGGAATTTAGGTTCGGCACTTCAGGGTCGCCGCGGCCAGGGAAAGCGGTTCCATGCTATAGTAAACCGTGCGGTTTGGGATCGAGAGTTGTCCAAGAGAGCAACAATTGATGCTGGAAAAACTGGAACAGATCGGGACTTACTTCGGGTTCATTTTGGTCTTTGGATTTATCGCATACGTGTCGATGAAGAAATCCGAAGACCCGGCGCGGACCGGTTTCAAATGGTTGATTACGGTTCTTCTTGTGGCATTCATCCGGTGGAAAGCGTTTGGACTCGCGGACCGGGGCGGGTTGGCCGCGTTCTACGGGGTTTCCCTGTGCATGATCGGAGGATTCGCGATGTTCGTCACGTGGCGCCAGGAAATCGGCTCGATGTTCGCCAAGCCTTTCATGTCGCTTTATACCGGAGGCGACGAGCAGCCCGAGCCCAGGCCTTTTTATTCCATCGCAAGAGCGCGCCAGAAGCAGGCCAAATACGCTGACGCAATCCTTGAAGTCCAAAAGCAACTCGAAAGGTTTCCGACGGATTTCGAAGGCCAAATGTTCATGGCAGAGATCCAGGCGCAGGATCTCAAGGACCTCGCCGCGGCTGAAAACACGATTCAGATCGTTTGCGCACAGCCCGGGCACGCGCCCAAGAACATCGCGTTCGCTCTGTATTCCCTGGCCGACTGGCATCTCCAATATGCGCAGGACCGTGAGGCCGCGCGCCGGGTTCTCGAACAGCTCGCCGCGCTGTTGCCGGACACCGAGTTCGCTCTCACCGCATCCCAACGGATCGCGCACCTCGCCGACCCTGAAATGCCCATGGCACAAGCTGCGCCCAGGAAATTCGTTGTGACTGAAGGGGTCCGGAACGTTGGCCTTTCCAAAGCCCCGGTCTCCTTTGTTCCGAAAGAAAAGGAACCGGGCAAGCTGGCGTCAGAGTACGTGAGCCATCTTCAACAACACCCTTTGGACACAGAAGTGAGGGAACGCCTCGCCATTCTCTACGCCGAGCATTACCAGCGCATGGATCTGGCCGCCGACCAACTGGAGCAAATGATCACGTTGGAGAACCAACCTGGTAGGCTCGTGGTCCGGTGGCTAAACCTCCTGGCTGATTTGCAAATTCGCGGCGGATCCGACTACGAGACCGTGAAGAAAACGCTGGAACGCATCGTGGAACTGGACCCCACCCTTGCGGCTGCGGAAACAGCGCGCAAACGCATCTCTCTGCTCAAGCTGGAGCTTAAGGCCAGGACGCAAAATCAGGCGGTCAAGCTCGGCACGTACGAAGACAATATCGGACTGAAAATCAGGAGGTAGGGCGCGGGTCCCGCGGTACCATATCGAGAGCTACAATGCCCGACCGCGCTGTGGAGAAGGGCCGCGCCTATTGAACCAACTTCAGCGCAATCTGTTTCTCCAGGTCGTGTGCGAGGTCGATATCTGAGCCCCCGCCGGGAGTCCGTGTTTGGACCGTCACTGCGGTCACCTTGGGGTCAATTTCCTCGATGCGCACCCAGACAGTGCGTTGGTTGACCTTGCCCTCAACTGTTTTGATGGCATTGGTCTGGTTATAGATCGTGCTTTCGTTCACCAGGACGCCGTTGCTGCTGACGACCTGTTTTGCCGCCTGGGCAACCTGGTCCACCGAACGCTCGTAGCGCCCCTCGATGCGGTCCTTAATGAACGGGACCCCTGCGGTCTTCCGTTCGTCCACTGTGCTGACGCATCCAGCTCCCAGCAGCACGGCCCCAAGTGAAATCGCAAAAATGATTTGTTTCATCGGGTGTATGCAATCAGATCCACCCCGACCGTCAAGCCTTGTTTGAATTCGGGAGGACCAGTGACTATGAGAGGCTGAAACCTCGACAATGCGCGCGCTTCATGTCATTTTCGATATGTGGTCGCAGATAAGTATCATCGTTTGAGAAGCCTTCTCGCGTCTTATGGCTCCTGCCTTGTCGCGTATTCCGGCGGTGTGGATTCGGTTTTTCTGGCATACGTGGCGCGCGATGTACTTGGCGACAAATCGCTTGCGGCCATAGCCGATTCCCCCAGCCTCCCGCGCCGCGAACTCGACGAAGCTCTGGCTTTGGCTGAGCAGTTCCGATTCCCAGTCCGCGTGGTTCAAACGCGTGAGTTCCAGAACCCCGACTACCTGGCCAACCCGAACAACCGCTGCTATTTTTGTAAACACGAACTGTTTACCGAGTTGGTGCCTTTGGCCAAAGACCAGGGTTTTAGCATCCTCGCGTATGGCGAAAACGCCAGCGACATCGGCGATTTTCGGCCTGGAGCCAAAGCAGCCGCGGAATTTGAGGTCCGCGCGCCGCTGAAGGAGGCCGGTTTGACCAAAGCCGAGATCCGCCAGCTTTCCGCGGAGTTGGGATTGCCAACGGCAGATAAGCCGCAGATGGCCTGCCTGAGTTCTCGTGTGCCGTACGGTGAACCGGTTACTCCGGAAAAGCTAAAAATGATTGAAGGGGCCGAGAACGTTTTGCGGGATATGGGATTTTACGATGTGCGCGTGAGGCACCACGTTTTGAACTCAGGGCAGAAAATCCCCGGGGTGGTTTCGAGTTCGCCTCAACCGGCGTCGATTCACTTGGCGCGGATTGAAGTCGGCCCTGCCGAAATGCAAAAATTCCTGTCGAATGGCGCGTGTGCCAAGGTAGTCGATTCGTTGAAGAAAATTGGGTATGCCCACGTCACTCTTGACCTGCAAGGGTACCGTCGAGGCAGCACCAATGAAGTGCTGGTTTGAGCCGCACCAGCCTTCGGAGCAGGACCCCCAATGAACTGGCAGGCCCGGCTGGAAGGGCTTGGTGACTCCGCTCAAATTTAGCGTTGCGGAAATTGTCGCTTGGAAAGCCGCAACTTTTCGCTAAATTTTGTGTTTGAACCTACTAGGTTATGGCACAGTTTTCGTATAAGGCGCGCCGGCGCACTGGAGAGGTTGTTGAGGGAGTCCTCGAGGTAGCCGATCGTTCGGCGGCTTTGATCCAGATTGAGCGTCTTGGGCTGTTTCCCGTCGCGGTGGATGCCGCTAAAGGCGGGGCCGTATTGGCCCTGGACCGACCTGCCGGCCAGAAAACCGATTGGCGTGCCATCCTGCCGCCTGCCTTAAGGACCGCGTTCACCAAAAAGCGCAAACCCAAGCTCCAGGAGTTGGCCACCTTTACCCAGCAATTGGCCAACCTGCTCAGCTCCGGTATGCCGCTCACCGTCGCCCTCAACAGCATGACGCACCTGGAGACCAAGGGCATCCCGGCCGAGGTCAGCAAGGAACTCAAGCAGGACGTCATGGAAGGCCGAAGCTTGTCGGATTCGATGGGCAAACAACCGCGCATTTTTTCCGACCTTTACATCAACATGGTGCGGGCGGGTGAATCCAGCGGCGCGCTCGTCGAAGTGCTCCGCCGCATGGCTGACCACTTCGAACGCTTTGCCCAGGTTCAGTCGAAGTTCAGTTCCGCTCTTATTTATCCGGCGTTTGTGTGCATTGTGGGCTTCGGGATCATGTTCTTTTTCATGACCTACATGCTCCCCACGTTCCTGACCATGTTCCAGGGGCTCAATGTCGAGTTGCCCATCATGACCCAGATGCTCATCGGCATCAGCCATATTTTTTCAGGCTATTGGTGGCTGATGTTGTTGCTCGTGGCAGTTTGCGCGATTCTTTTCAAGCGGTTCCAGTCCAGTCCCCAGGGCCAGCGCAAATTGGACGAATGGAAGCTCAAGGCGCCGGTGTTTGGAAAAGTGGTCAAGCTCAACCTGTTTGGCCAGTTCGCGCGCACCCTTTCAACTCTGCTCGAGAATGGCGTGCCTGTCCTGACCGCGTTAAAGATTACCGAGCAGGTCCTTCCGAACATCGTGGTGAAAGAAGCCATCGCCAAAACCCGAGAGGAAGTTACCGACGGAAAAACGATCGCCCAACCGCTGGCGCGCAGCAAGGTTTTCCCCCAATTGATGGTGGACTTGGTCAAGATTGGCGAAGACACAGGCAATGTCCCGGGCGCATTGAAGAACGTCGCCGATACATACGAAAATGAATTGGCGATTCAGATTCGGGTCATGACGAATATGATTGAGCCAGTGATGATCGTGGTCATGGCCGCAGGCGTGGCATTCCTCCTGATCAGTGTGTTGTCCGCCATGTTCGCCATCACCTCGAATATCGCCCGGTGAACTCACTCCGCCGTATCCGCTCGATCGAGACATCTCACCGCCGCGCTCGGAGTCTGAATTTTCCACCGAGGCGGCTTCCTGGCCGCGCGCTTTGCCCATCGAGCGTCAACCACCCGGCCGCTTTCTCCCTGATCGAGATCATGATCGTGGTTGGGATCATGGGCGTTGTCCTCACCATGGGGGTGCCAATTGTTTATAAGGCGTGGCACAAGGCGCCAATGACCAAGGCCGTTTCGGACGTCGTCGAGGTATGCAGCCATGCGCGCGCCCTCGCGATTATGCAGGGCCGGCCCGTCGACGTCGTGTTTCATCCGCGCGAAGGCCGGCTCGAGGTCGGCTCGCCTTTGCCAACCGCCGGCGCATCGCAACCCGGCCAGGGTGGTCCGCCGCCTGCCACTTCGCAAGCACCCCCCACGAGCACGGCCACAGTCTCCGGCGCCGGGTTGTCGGCCCGGTTGCCCGACAAAGTTCTTATCGAACTGATGGACATCAACAAGCTTCCCCACGAATTCCGCGATGATGATGTCGCGCATGTCCGCTTTTTCCCCAACGGCACCAGCGATGAGCTGACGCTGGTGCTGGTGTCCGATCAAAATGAGCGGCGCGAAATCACGCTCGAGATTACCACCGGCCTGGCCAGCGTGGAATCCGACCCGAGGCGTTTCAAATGAGAATCCTGCGAGGCAACGCGCGGCGGGCGTTCACTCTCATTGAGGTAATGATCGCATGCGGGATTTTTTTCATGGCCACTTTCGCCATCCTCGGCCTGGTTACAACGACCTTGCGCAACGCCCGGGCATTGCAACGCGGCGATGTAGACGCAGGCATGGCTGCCGCCCAAATTTATCAAACCCTGAAAACAAACCGCGTCGCCGAGCTCTCCGGGTCGGGCGATTTCGGCGAATCCTACCCGGACTACAAGTACCAGTACCAGGGTCAGCAATATCAGAGCAACGGTCTGCTCCAGGTCGATATTGTCGTCACTCGCCGCGGCCTTAACAAACCGGTCGATACGCTCACCATCTGGGTCTATAACCCCGATGCGAAGTCCGGCCTGGGCCAACCGATGTTCCGATAATGAAGTTCCGTCCCCAACCTCGTACGTGCTCGCTGGTGCCGCCCGCGAAATCCGCAGGATTTACACTGGTCGAGATCCTGGTTGCGATCGGAATTTTCTCCATGGTTCTCGCTGCGATCTACTCGACCTGGACCGGGATCCTCCGCGCTTCGAAGGTGGGATTGGAGGCGGCAGCCGCGGTCCAGAGAGCCCGGATTGCAGGCCGTACCATCGAGGAGACGCTCGCGTCGGTCCAGTCTTTCGCTCTGAACCAATCTTACTACGCATTTGTGTCCGAGAACGGCAGCGAGGCGATGCTCAGCTTCGTCAGCCGATTGTCGCCTTCGTTTCCGCGCAGCGGAAAGTTTGCCGGGCTTGACGTGCGGCGCGTCACGTTTTCACTTGAGCCGGCAAAAGACGGAGGCGCGCAGTTGGTGTTGCGTCAAACTCCCCTCCTCATGGAGATGGACAAAGACGAGAAGAATTATCCGCTCGTTTTGGCGAAGAATGTTAAGGAATTCAAAACAGAATTCTGGGATACCCGCCGGATGGAGTGGATTGACGAATGGAAGCAAACCAATCAAATCCCCGTCCTGGTGCGCGTGAGTTTAAAGCTGGCGGACAATGCCTATTCGTCCCAGGTGCGCCAGGCAGTGACCCGGATTGTAAGCCTCCCGTCGGTGACGGTTCAACCCGGGTGGCAGGCGCCCAGGTTTGCGCCGGGTCCCGGCACGCCCGGGACGCCCGGAAATCCGGCCACCCCGGGTGTTCCTGGTAATCCAGCCAACTCTGGCAACCCGGGTTATCCTGGGAGCCCTGGAATTATGCCGAGTCCGGTCGTACCGGGGTTACCTGTGGGGGGCGGCCGATGAACGTTTTTTCAAGCAACTTGATACGGCCGGTGCAATTGATGGCCCAGGGTGCAGGTCGCGGCCGCAAGTCTCAATCGGGAATTGCTTTGATCATCGTGATGATTTGCATTTTCGTGCTGACCGTGCTGGCGGGCGGTTTTGCCTACTCGATGAAGGTCGAGACGAAGCTTGCTCGCAACGCAAACAGCGAAAGTGAGATCGAGTGGCTGGGGCGCTCGGCCGTCGAATGCGCTCGTTGGGAACTCGGCCAGCAATTGATGATTGCTCAGGAGCCGTATGATGCCCTGAACCAGGTTTGGGCCGGCGGCCCGGGAGGAATCGGAACCTCAAACAGTCCGTTGGCGGACTTCAAAAACGAACTGGAAGTGCCGGATGGCGGGGCGACCTGGACCATCACGGACATGGAGCGCAAGGCCAACATCAACGTCGCCAACGAAGCGCTCCTGCAACAGGGGTTGATGGTCATGGGCGTCGATGCCGGGCAAATGACTCCCATCATCAACTCAATCCTGGACTGGATTGATCCAGATGAGACACCACGCATCCAGGGTGCCGAAAGCGATTTCTACCAGGGCCTGAACCCTCCGTACTTCGCCAAGAACGGGCCGATTGACGATATCTCCGAACTGCTGATGATCAAGAATGCGGCCGAGTTCTATGCCCCGGTCGATAACTCGGCGATGCAACAAAATGTATATAACCCTCTCACCAGCCGTTTCACCAATCCCGGGAATATCATGCCCACCTCGGCCGTGGGCCTGACCAATCTCTTTACCGCTCTATCCAACGGCAAAATCAATATCAACACTGCCTCGGCCGAGGTTCTCCAGATGATCCCGACAATCACTCCGGAGGCTGCCCAGGGCATCGTCTCCGCCCGCTCGGGCGAAGATGACGGGAGCGGGTTGTTCGGCCCTTACCGAAATCTTGGCGAGGTGCGTCGAGTCCCGGAAGTGAGCTTGCCCATGCTTGGCGCGCTCCAGCAGTTTTGCTCGACGCGCAGCAGCACCTTCGAGGTTCATGTGGACGCGCATGTCGCCGGTTATCACCGACATTTCGTTGCGATCATCGGGCGAAACAATCCCCGCGACGTGCAAATCCTGAGTTTTTACTGGACCGACTAGTCGGAGCCGAAACCCAAATCACGGTTTGGCCAGCCGGTAAAAACCGAGGGTCCCGCCAATCGCGCCTGTCCACGTATATGACCCCGATGCCGGGGTGACAATCGTCGCGTTCGTCCGCCACGAATTGAAGTTCGTCGTGGATTGCACTTGAAACTGTGTTCCTGGGCTGGCCTGCCATTGAAGGAGCAGTGAGTTGTTTTTGACTGCAACGGACTGGACGGTCAGAGGTGCCTGGGTCGATTGCGCAGCCACTAACTGCCCTTGCAGCCGGATAGTGGTGTCTTTTGAGGAGAGCAGTGATAAATAGAAGGTAGCGTCGACGGGTATAGTAATGACTTGCTGGGCGCCGCTGTTGGTGAGATATCCCAAGCTTGTGACTTTGTTCGTCGCATAGCCGGTGAGCTGAATTGACCCATGTTTGCTGACCAGCCCGCTCGTGTTGTAAGCCAAACTGCTGAGCGAATTGGTCGGGAACTGGAAGGTCAGGTTGGTTGATTCGAACTGCCCGCCGGTTAATGGGATCAGCGGGCTCGATACATCCAGTTGAACTTGTCTTAGTGCCGCGTCCCCCGACGCCAATCCGAGGTTTGCCTGGCCGCCAAAGTCGGCCGGTTCGGACCCGGAACTGCCGTCCGATTTTGGCTGCCAGCTGCCGTTTGTTTCAGCCAGGATCTGGCTCTGACCGGTAAACTGGATTGAGTTGCCGGTCACGGTTGCATTAAGGGTCCCGCCCATGGCAGCTGTCAGGCTGCCATTGCCTTGGGGCATGATTGTGCCGCCGATAATGGTTCCAGAGATCGTTATAGAACTCTTGTTGGTATCGATGGTGAAGACCTGCGCCGCAGCAGGCCTAAAAGCTGTCGCCAGCATGAGAATGCTCCAGGCCAGCAAACAGCGCCTGATTGAGGTGTTTATAATAAAGCTCATATCTCCTGATACGGGGTTGAACCTGACACTAGCACCAACCTTGTCCCCGCGCAAATCTCAAGCTGCTTTTAACTCGATCCAAAAGCGGCTGCCCCGGCCTCGCTCAGATTGAACCCCGACCTTTCCACCCATTCGCTCGGCCGCTTTTTTGACGATGGCCAATCCCATTCCAGTGCCGGGATAAACGTCGGGATTAAGCCGCTTGAACATGGTAAAGAGCTTTCCAATGTCCTCTTCACAAATCCCTATCCCGTTATCCTGCACCGACAACCGAACAGACGCTCCGTCGTTTTCTGTGCTAATCCGAATGATCGGGGTCTTTTCGGGTTCGACGAATTTCGATGCCTTGGTCAGCAGGTTCAGCAGGATCACGTGCAAGGATGAAGCGTCAGCAACCACAACGGCTGAGTCCGGTGTTTCGTCGTGGATTTAGCCCCATAATCGCTTGTTGTGAATGATGTTTCAAAGGCCGTGGCGCGACGGATAACGAGTTCGGAATACCCGAACCGAGCGGCATGACCGAGCCATGGCTTTATAGCGCCCGGTGCTCAATGCAATACTCGGAGCGAGGGCCTACATTTTTTGTCATTAGAGAGCAAGAAATGTTGAAAGGTTCTCTCACTTTCTTTTTAAGTTTCAGGTACTTCTGTCGATATGAAGACGTGGTTTTCACGCGCCGGCTTTCGCAGTTCATTATTGTCAGGCTAAAGCTCCTCTGCGCATTGGCGCGGCTTGGCGGGCAGGCGCTGGCCTTGTCTTTCGTATTGCTGATTGTCGCGCCCAATGCGCTGGGAGTTGAGGGGAACGGTGCGAGGGGCGCGGACGAGCTTTCCCTGGAAGACCTGGTCAATATCAAAGTCACCTCTGTCGCCAAGAAGGAAACGAGTCTGGAGGATTCGCCTGCGGCGGTGACGGTGGTGACGCAGGACGATATCCGGCGGTTTGGCATCCTGACCTTGCCTGACGCGCTGCGGTTGATTCCAGGAATGGATGTTGCCCAGGTCAATTCGCATGAATGGGCGGTAAGCGCTCGAGGTTTTACCGGGGAATTTGCGAACAAGCTGCTGGTGATGGTCGATGGCCGCTCGATTTACACCACGGCGTTTGGGGGTGTGATTTGGGGAATGCAAGACATGGTCATGGAGAACGTCGAACGGATTGAAGTCATTCGAGGTCCGGGCGGCAGTTTATGGGGCGCGAACGCGGTGAACGGCGTGATTAATATCATCACCAAAAGCGCCAAGGACACCCAGGGAGGTTTGATCACTACAACCATGGGCACGGAGGATCAACCAAGCACGACCATCCAGTATGGCGGGCAAATCGTGTCCAACCTGTACTATCGCGCCTACGTGAAATATTTTAACCGGGACGAATTTGTGGAAAGCACGGGGGAGGATGCTCCCGACGCGTGGAGTGGGATTCAAGGGGGATTTCGCCTCGACTGGGAGCCCGCTCTCGCCGACAAGGTTACTCTTCAGGGAGACTACTTCGAACACCGGGTCAGGGAGAGCCAAAACTTTCCGAGCCTGACTCCGCCATATGACTCTAATGGCCAGGTGGTCAACCATGATTCCGGAGGCAATGTTTTGGGGCGATGGACTCACGAGATTTCCGATACCTCCAGCCTGTCGGTTCAGGCCTACTACGATCGGTTCAGCCCCGAGCAGTTGGGAGTCCGCTACACCGCGGACACGGTGGATTTCGATGCTCAGCACGGTTTCAGTATCGGCCCCCGCAACGATATTCTGTGGGGCCTCGGATATCGGCACATCTCAGACCACCTTGTGCCCAGCCTGTACTTGTCGGCCTCACCGGAATCTCAGGTGCAGCAGATCTACAATTCTTTTGTGCAGGACCAGGTAAAGCTGATCCCGGAACGTCTAAGCCTGACGCTGGGCACAAAGTTGGAACACAACACCTACACAGGGTTTGAAGTTGAGCCGAGTGGCCGGCTTTTGTGGACCCCCACGGAAAAACAAGCGGCCTGGGCTTCTGTCTCGATGGCCTCGCGAACGCCGTCGCGCATGGAACGAACCGAGCGCGTCAACTTTGCGGTCCTGCCCCCATCCGCAGTCACGCCGCCGGTTTTGCTCTCGACCTTCGGCACGCCGGACTTGGAGTCGGAGCGACTCATTGCTTATGAGCTGGGGTATCGCGTCGAACTATTCAAGCGCGTGTCAATCGATGTTGCCGGTTTTTATAACAAGTACACCGACCTTATCGTGACTGAGCCGGGTGCGCCGATTCTGGAAACCAGCCCGTTGCCACCGCATCTGCTGGTCCCAAGCCAAAGCCTGAACGCGGCCGCAGGCCAGACCTATGGCGCGGAGTTGTCAGCCCGCTGGCGAGTGACTGAAGATTGGAACATTGTGGGTTCCTATTCATGGCTGGGCTCGCATTTTGACACGAGTTCTCCTTCGTTTGCAGGCGCCCCTCAACAACAGTTCCAGTTGCGGTCTACCTTGAACCTGCCGGCGCACCTCGAACTGAGCGGTGCAGCCTTTTACGTCGACCAAATCGAGGCGCCCTATGGCACCGGACTATTGCGAGTTCCTTCGTATGTCCGGGTGGACCTGGGCCTGACCTGGCATCCGATACCAACACTGGAACTAGGGCTGTGGGGCCAGAATCTCGCAGATGATCGGCACCTTGAGTTCACCAGTTACAAAACCTCGGTATTGACCGAAGTGCCCCGCGGATTCGTGGCGCGGCTGACCTGGCATTTTTAAGAGGTTGAAAACTCGCGATGATTCCCAGGTTTTCAATTCAAGAGAATCGGGTGCAACCCCGGGGCGGCAGGGGACTTGGCGCCGGGATCAGGCGGGCGCTCGGGTGGATCTTAATCGCCGGACTGCTGGCCGGACCTGGCCGCCCAGCCCTGGGCCAGGCGTCCCTGCCGGAACCGGAGGTCAAAGCGTTGTTCCTCTTCAATTTCGCCAAGTATGTCGATTGGCCGGCCGACTCATTTGCAAGCGCGTCCGACGCGCTGACCATTGGCATTATCGGACATAATATCTGCACCGAATGCCTGCAAAAGGCAGTCGAAGGCAAGAAAGTCTCCGGGCGGAGCGTGGTGGTTCGGCAGATTGAAAAACCGGAGGAAATCCTTGCGTGTCAGTTGGTATTCGTTAGCGATTCGGAAAAACGGCACCTGGAGGATATTTTCAACCAATTGCATAGCCGGCCGGTCCTGGTGGTTGGTGATTCTGAGAAATTCGCGCGCCAGGGAGGCGTGATCGGGTTTGTTAAGAAGGACGGGAAGGTCCGTCTGGAAGTCAATCTCAACGCGGCGCGAAAGGCTAGGCTCGAAATAAGCTCGAAGCTGCTGGCGGTGGCCGACGAGGTGATCGGAAGATGATTCCGCGCGCCATGAACTTCTTTCGGAGGGCTTCGATCAAGCGCAAACAGACCTTGATCATCATGGCCACAAGCGGCGCCGCGCTGCTTTTGGCCTTTCTGGCCTTCACGATTTACGAAATCGCCAGTTTCCGGCGCGCTACGATCGCGGAGGTCTCGATGCTGAGCGAGTTGGTCGGCAACGCTTCGACCGCGGCCCTGGATTTTAACGATCACAAGAGCGCTCAGGAAACTTTGTCGGCCCTGAAAGCCGAACCGGATGTGGTTCATGGAGCCATCTACGACAAGGCGGGCGAAGTGTTTGTCGTTTATGAGCGGACCAAGCGGCCCGGTTTTACTCCTCCGCCATTGCGGCCCGCAGGCTTCCAGTTCAGCCATGGAACGATTCAATTTTTCCAACCGATTTCGAGCCAGGGGGAGGTCATCGGCACAATTTACATCGAGCGCGATCTCCGCGCGCTGGATTCACGTCTGCGCCAATACCTCCTGATTTCGGCGGGCGTCTTCTCCGCGGCGGTGCTCCTGGCCTTCGGGCTGTCAGCCTGGCTTCAGCGGT
>Ga0070738_10004460_pt1 | contig 16768 bp, 11 predicted proteins | sample Coa_R2_2_FD_66446 | JGI IMG/M metagenome (GOLD analysis project Ga0070738, IMG submission 66446) | Surface soil microbial communities from Centralia Pennsylvania, which are recovering from an underground coalmine fire - Coalmine... | ecosystem: Environmental > Terrestrial > Soil > Unclassified ...
CGTCTGTTTGTCCAAAGCGGCCAGCTTTACACCTGGTTCAACGCAGGCCAGCCCCGGTTTGAGCCATTTCACCGCCTGCATTCGGGACAGGTCAAGAATTACGCCACCGTGCAGGGGAACGCACTGCCCGTAGTTGCCTGTCCCGGCCCCGCGTACCGTCAACGGCAGTTGATGCTTCACGCACGCTGCCGCAACCTGGAGGACTTCGGCTTCGCTTGTTGGACGCACCACGATGTCGCCTCGCTTGTCACTCAGCAACGGTTGCAGGATCGGGCTGAAGGTGTAGTAGTCCTGGGACAGTTTTGTCAGTTGCGTCGGGTCAGTAATGAGTTCTAGCCCCGCTAGTTCACTGGCAAAGGCGGTGAGGTCAGCGGGTTGAGTCGTTGTAGCAGTCATGGGCGATCGCGCAAACTCATCATCGCTTAGCATGACACAGATCGTTGGGAGCAGGCAGTAGTCATCGTAGCGAAATGGCGGTTAGGGATGACAAGGGAGGGTTTTTACGGTGAGCATTTGCGGTGGAGTGGCGTCGGGCGCAGCAGTCCCCATTGTGGTTGCATTTTCGATTCAATGTGTGATGAAAATACAGCTCCATTTTCATCTTTTTAGAGTGCTAGAGCCACATGGATGATTGTATAAATTCCGCTCGTTGAGTAAAACGGAGACTGGTCTACGGCAACAAAACCGCTGTCGTTCAAACAGTTTCACAACCTAAAGTCTTTATTTTGATCAGTGACTTTGGTGCCTGAGCCAGCAAGACGTTCCAGTATGATTGCCATGTCCCGAAGAATGGGATCTGTATTGGTGGCATGCAGAACTGGAACGTGGACAAAAAGACACTGGCAGTTGATCTGAAGCGTTTGGATATGCTTTAGCACGCTGTAGTAGAGGTAATTGCAAACAAAGTTGCCGGCATCGTGGCTCACCTGCGTGATGGTCAGGTTCTCTACCAGTTGCGCGACATCTATCGCTGTCCATAAAACATCTGTCTGGTGTTTGCCGTTTGACTCAACCGTCAATTGCGATCGCTGCTCGGCCATACCACCGCAAACAATCAAGTCTGGTTGAAAGGTTTGGATCCTGGCGATCACTTGCTGGGGCGCTTGTTGAAAATCGACTGGCAGTTTGCGGAGTAGCGCGATCGTGCCGTGCCTCTTTGTCAGCAGGTTGTGCTGCATCATGGCGGCAAGTAGGTCATCGGCGGCATTGGACGTGTGGTGCGGCTCCCAAATGTCAAACGAGGTAAGCAATATGCGCCTAGTCATAGTCAGACCTGGTTTTCTGGACTGGTTACCTCCTTTTACAGCCGTCCGGGACGATTCATCAGGCTTGATGCCGCCTGCCGGACGAGATCGCTACGTAAGTTCCAGGATGTTTAGTTCACCGTGCTTACAGGGCTTTTGCGGATTCTGTGGGGCACTGGACAACGCCATTAGTGGACTGAAACACCAGGGGTGGCACTCTGGTGGGCTGTTGTGACGCACAAACAGCCGTAACTACTTGCTTGGTAGACGTTGCCAGTATCGACACGGCGGTATAACTCTTTAAGCCATCGGTTTTGGGAATGGCGACTAGCTGCGATTGGGTACTGTTGTGGATCGTTAATTTGTAGGTGTACTGGCTACGGGAGGTAAATGGTAGTGCTGCCGCTCGTTCTAACTCTTCCAGGTTGGTCGCCAGTCGGTTGTTTTGGCGGTAGAACGTTTGCTGCGCTTTATTCATTGTCTCCAGATAGTCCCTGGCTTCGGATTGCTGTCGGGCACGATCGCGGTCTGCCTTTGATTTCAGAGCCAGTTGGCTGTCGGTCGCGATCGCCGATTTTTGGCCCGGTTTTTGATTTGAACCGCCGACCGTATATGAATTCGCAATAATGGCGGCTGTCCCGCCCGTCACAAACGCAACCAGCGTGACAACCATCGATAGTTTGAGGTAATTGACCGAACGCAGACGAGTTGACCAGCTAGACGCCGATTCGGTCATGACCTGCTTTTGCCAGTTCTGAACGCGGTGCGCTAACTGCTGCGATGCTGTTAACGCGCTTCCCCAGGCGGTCTGTAGCGGTGTTTTGAGCAATGCTGGCTGTTCTACCCAGGTGTGGAGACGTGCGACCAACTCGTGGACTGCAGACGGCAACCCAACTGGATCCGTAGAGTCAACAGTCACCTCGGGTTCATCAGCCATTGGGGGGGAGGGCTGGGGTGGCTGACCAACTGTAAATGTCTCTACCCAACTCGGCTGATCCGCGCCAATGTTCTGCCCGTGTATTTTCACCCAATGAACTGACTGGATGCCTAAACTCAGAACGCCGCGTTGGGTAAATTCAACTAATGTTTTAGCGTTCAGGGGACGGGCTGACCGGAGCCACACATACAGCCAATGATCTTCCAACGATGCTGTTGCTGTGACGCCTTTGGGTTCCAGGGTAAGATTCATTAGCGTTGCGATCGCGGTTGGATCACCCTGTTTCGCAAGTTCGAGCAAGTTTGGTTGAGACATGGCTAAAGATTAAGCGGCAGAATCGACCCGAGCAATTGTTTAGTATCAAGATACTCGCAAAATGCCGATTGCGTAAAAGTCAATTAAGCATTTCTACAAGCCAGGAACGATGGTGGTTGTTGCCGTCAATTTGCAATTGCGCAACATCGTGGTGATTGACAAGTCACCTGGATCTAATGGCTCTGATTCACGCGCTCGATCGCCATGGCGGTATCTGCACATCAGGGTCAGGACAGATGGCCTGTTGATGCGCAGATGCCGCGACACATATCCTCCCAATTCTCAAAGGCGTTCAGTCTTAACCAGCGGGCTGCTAACGCACCCGTCGCCGATGGGATTGGGAGCACGACTGGTCGATCGCGCCATTCAGTCTGATTTGCTTCACGTACCGCTGCCTGTTAGCTGTTGCACCAGCGCCAATACCTTCGTCCGGCTGAGTTTTGCTTCCCCCTGTGCCAGCGCATCCAGCGTTGCGTGGGCAAACGCCAGCGGGAGGCGACAGAAATCGAGGGCCGGTCCCAAGGGCAACGCTTCGGTATAGGCATCAGCCAGCACGAGATTGCGTCGGGCATAGGCTTGCATATCTTCCTGCGTCCAGCCCTCCGGAAAGAAGCTAACGTCCCGCACCAAATCATCGCCCTGGTTACGCAGGATGTTAACCGCTTGCAGACCGCGCCCAAAGCCAACCGCTTGAGCACGATTGGTCTGGGTGCCGTCATACCAGGCCCATAGGTCAGACAGGAGCAACCCAACCGTGCCAGCCACGCAAAATGTGTAGCGATCGAGATCGGCCTCTGTCTGAATGGCCCAGTTGTTTTCGGCCCAGTATGCCATGCGATCAGCCATCGCTGCCGTGGCTTCCCAAATCCGTGGCGCGATCGTGATGGGCGCAAACGCGGCCCACTCGCCAATACGTGTTGTGACTTCGGGTAGCAGAGTCGTGTGCGTGATGAGCAGGGTTTCTAGACTGTGTTCATCGATCGCGTCAGTCGCCGCCTGAAAAGACAGGCTGATGGCGTGCAAAAGTTTTGCTTTGAGCACATTATCGAGGTCAGGGTGATCTTCGATTTCATCGATCGCGCGCATGCAAAGATACGCCGCCGCAACCGCCTCTTTCAATCCTGCGGGCAAACGACTAATCGGAATATAAAACGTTCGGCTGGTCTCCGCCAGAACCTCTAAAGCAGTCTTCCGTAACTCCATTTATTTGCTCCTCTTACACCACACCGAGTTCGCTCTAAATATATAGCAAAAAACTTAATTTTTACTAAGGAGGAATCTCAGTCGTTTTAAGTTTCCAAGACGTTGCGTAGCGTAGCATTAATGCCGTTCGCACAATGTAAAGAGATGCATGATTTCGCTGCACCAACACTGTTTTGATGTTGCGATCGCATCATGGGGCATTAAACAGGTAAATCAACGTTGAGACGGTTAGATCGGCCCAGTGTGCAAAGACGTGGCAGAAATTTGATTATATAGAATCTTCTGCAATGCTGTTTGGCAAGCGATCGTCCCACGCTGAATGAGCCATTGAAATGATGGGTTTCCAATTACGGTTGACAAAGAGGCGAACCTAACGTAAGTAAATCAAAGCCAATTGCCTGGATGTGGAGCAGAAACCCAAACGACCGAGAGGACACGGCCTTTATCGTGTGCCGCAATACATCTGTAAGCCATAAAACCGCTTCATACAATTGGGTCGGTTTCTTTCAATTAATGGTCGTTTTATCCACTCACTGCATCTCACCATGACAAATTTCAAGTCTTTCTTGACCAGAAATTTTAAGGTATGTAAATATTTTGCGGCGGCTGGCAGGGGCCAGCCGGTCTAATCGCTCGTGCTTTCTTTCGTGTAGGGAATTCCAAGCGCGGCTGGTGGCGTTGATTTGCCAGCTAGACCCACCATCGCCAGTAGCGCGATGACGTAAGGCAACATGACCAAAAACTGATAGGGAATGTTCAGGTTAAATGCCTGGATTCGTAGCTGCAATGCTTCAGTCGCGCCAAACAACAAACACGCCAATACCGTACTGACTGGATGCCAGCGACCAAAAATTAACGCGGCCAATGCGATAAACCCTTTACCAGCGCTGATGTCTTCGGTAAAGAACTTAACGTGTACAAGCACCAGATAAGCCCCCCCTAAAGCCGCCAAAGCACCGCTCAGGATCACGCTAATATAGCGCACGCGCACGACCGGCACCCCTGCGGTGTCCGCCGCACGGGGATACTCACCCACCGCGCGCAGTACTAACCCGAGACTGGTATGGAACAGGATGTAGGTGCTTAATGGCAGCAGGAGCAGCAGGAAATAGACCAGCGGATCCTGATTGAACAGGAGTGATCCCAGAATCGGAATTTGGCTCAGACCGGGAATGGCGATCGTGGGCACACCAGGTAACTTTTGCGTTGTACTGCTGTTAAACACCAGGCGTGACATAAATGACGTCAGTCCCGCCGCAGATAGATTAATCGCCAGACCGGATACCAGTTGATTCACGTGAAGCGTGACACAGAGATAGGCATGAAGCAGGCCGACCAAGGCCCCGCTGACGATCGCGGCCAAAATGCCTAACCAGACATTCTCCCCGGAGTAGAAGGTGACAGCAGCCCCCACAAATGCCCCCGTCAGGAGCATCCCTTCCAGCCCAATATTGAGCACGCCCGATCGCTCTGCCCACAGCCCGCCCAGCGCGGCAAACGCTAACGGCATCGAGAGTCGCAGACTGGCAGAGAGATAATCGGAGAGAAACGCGAGATCATGATTCATAGAGATTTGACTGTGGAACTGACGCTGACAACATCTGCCCTGCTGTTTCCAGCAATATCCCGGTTGTTTCTGGCGGACACAAACCGCTTGCTTACCCTGGCAACGTTGGCCGATGTGCACAATTCGGGCTGAGCTTCGGTTTGATGGTTCTTGCGTTAGCGGTATCGCCGCGTGCGATTCAGATAGCGATCGAGACGCTTGATGGGCACTGGCGCACCTTGAAAGCCTCCGTTAATGGCTACCAAGGGCGTTAGCTGAGCACTAATCGGCTGGTAGTCAGCTTGCGTTCTAGCACCAAACTGATGGCAATAAAGAGGACTGTCAACCCCTGGATCGCGTAAACCACTGTTACCGGTACGCCAGCGCTGCGCTGCATGACATTGGCACCCGCACGCAGCGCGCCAAAGAAGAGTGACGTGAGCAATACGCCTGCCAGGTTGCCACGACTGAGAAAGGCGATCGCGATCGCGTCGAACCCATATCCCGGCGAAAAGTTCTCAAACAGGCGATATTTTAACCCCATCACTTCCCCCGATCCCGCCAGCCCTGCCAATCCACCGGATAATGCCATCACCAGCATGATCGTTCGCTCAACCGAAATTCCGGCGTAGCGTGCCGCGATCGGGTTTTGGCCCACAGTTTCAATCTGATAGCCGAGGGGCGATCGGGCAAAGACAAGCCACAACACTCCAGTCAAAATAATTCCCAGCAAGATCCCGGCGTGGGTCTGCGTCTGCGGCAGAATGATGGGCAACTGTGCGGATGGATCGATCATGGGGCTGTAGGGCGTTGGCGCGTCCTGATCTTTCATGGGATTGCTGACCAGGTAGCTCACCAGATTTTGCGCGATGTAGTTGAGCAACAGCGTCGTAATGACCTCATTTACGCCCCGGATCGCTTTGAGATAGCCAGGGATCAATCCCCAAAGTGCACCCAGGAGAAAACCACCCAGCAGCGCCAGCGGCACATGAATTACGAGCGGCAGGCCATGCAGGTACAGCCCGACGATCACGCTGCCCAGGCCACCCATATAAATTTGTCCTTCACCGCCGATGTTAAACTGGCCCGCTTTAAGCGCAACCAACACACCCAGACTGGTGAGCAGCAACGGCGCTGTTTTGGTCAGCGTATTGCTAAAGCCATAGTAATTGGCAAGGGATTCTGTAAACAAAACCGAGTAGGCCTTGAGCGGATTGACACCCGCGATCGCAATCAACCCCGCACCCACAAAGAGAGCCGCCGCGATCGCTAACAGCGGCGATAGTATCGGCAGAATTCGACCAGCAAAATGTTTCACGAGCGATTAGTACGTCATCACAGCAAGCAATTGACACGCATCCTACCGCAAGTTACGTATGCTGTATTGTCACTCTCGATAGTTAATGGAATTGAGTGCCGCAACACGTTGTTGCCACGCTCTAGACAAACCGAGTCGTCCGTCGGTTATGCCTGAGTCCGCCGTTCACATCTGTGCGGCTGCTTTCCCGGCGATGGTAGATGCGATGCCTCACGGGGTCGTCGATCCAGTCGTTGGCTCGGAGTCCGGTTTACGTGTTCTGGCTTCAATGTCTTCGAGGGTTTGCAGCACTAAGCGCTTTGCCTGGAGTCGCCAGCCCCATTTCTGCACGTTAAAGGCGATCGCGCCGCCCACAAACGTCGCGATGAAATCCACTGGCTGCATAAACGAAATGCCCAGCAGCAATCCCAGTCCAGCAATGCCCCAGAAAGGTAGTGCGACCGTCTGACGCTGGTTTTCGACGATCTGGCTGATGGGATCGGTTGGCATTTCTGCCAGGAGCGTTTCTTTCACCTGCTGCTGCTCTTTTACGGGCACTGACAGCCCAATTTTCTGTCGCAGTTTTTCGATTTTGCGCGCATCGGTGCTGTACTGCGTCAATTCATCCTCAGCCATGAGGATCAAGCGTTCATACTGTCCCATTAATGATTCCTGAAGGTTGGACTTTAGCGGTTAGCCTTATTATCCGTTACTCCCCTGCGATCGTCGTAGTGCGAGCCGACGATTCTGCTGAGCGCGATCATCATCAGGGTTCAGCGCCAGCACTGTGTCGTAACTTGCAATTGCCTCCTCAAATCGGTTTAGACAGAGCAGCACACCGCCACGATTGTTATGGGCTTTTGGATCGTTGGGGCGGAGAGCGATCGCTCGGTCATAGCTCACTACCGCTTCTGCAAAATGTCCCAGGTGCTTGAGGGCAACCCCCCGGTTAAACCAGCTTTCGTAATGGTCGGGTTGGTGCTCCAGGGCACTCTCATAGCTGATGACGGCACCATTGTAGTCACCGAGCTTCAGGTAACAACACCCACGACTATACCAGGCGGCGGCATGATGAGGCTGCAACGCCAACGCTTTGTTGTAACCCAGAATGGCATCGTTGTAGCGCCCCAGACGCTTTGAACACATCGCCCATTGATACCAGGACTCGGCGTCATCAGCATCTAAACCCAACGCTTTGTCGTAGCTAAGGATCGCGGCTTCGTAGTCACCCAGTCCGACCAGTGCGGCTCCACGACTGCTAAAGGCCGCCTGATAGTCAGGCTTTAGCTCGAGTGCCCGGTTGAAATGTTTAATCGCGCTTTCGTAGCGCCCGGTGGCGTACAGCACTGAGCCCTGACAGTACCAGGCATCGGTTAGATCGGGTTGTAGTTCCAGTGCCCGCCGCAGGTTGTCAATCGCCGCCTGATACTGTCCTGTTATGTAGAGGGCAAGCCCCAAACTGTAGTGGGCTGTGGCGTCGTCTGCTTGAAGCTCCAACACGCGCCGAAAGCTCGCGATCGCGCGGGTGTGGTCGCCGGAAACGTGTGCCGCCCATCCCAGGCTGTAATGGGTGGATGGGGACATCGGATTGCATTGAACGGCGCGCTCGAAGCTGGCAATGGCTCCCGTATAACGCTCTAACTGAATCAACGCATTCCCCTTTTCCGTCCAGGCTCCCTCATGATCAGGCTGCTGCTGGATCACGCGATCGAACTGGGCAATCGCGGCGTTATATTTTGCTTGCTGGCTTAACGCCAGACCCCGTTGAAAGATCCCTTCGATCCCAATCGCTTCAGTCTCAATTGTCTGACCCATAGCAATCAACGTGTCCTAATCCTGATGTACTCAGAATTCCCTATTGCATGGAATCATTGACATTGAGCTGCTGCTGACTCGACGAACGCGATCGTCTGCACGGGTTTAGCCGTCGATCGCCCATCACTACGAGCAGATCACCGCGAGCAAATCCGTCAGTCTTAGCGGCTTTTCAGCAGGTAGGTCAACATATCGCCCTTCCCTTTGACCGGAATACTGCCCCGTTCTTCAAACTGGTATTGGTGGCAGAGGTAGTTGTACGTCATTTCGGTCACTTGAATACAGTCAGGAATGCCCTGCGACTCCATCCGACTGGCGGTGTTGACCGTATCCCCCCAGAGGTCGTAGATGAATTTCTTGGTGCCAATGACGCCAGCCACTACAGGCCCGGTGCTGATGCCAATGCGGATACTAAAGGATTCTCCCGTTTCCGCATTAAATTTACTCATAGCCGCCTGCATGTCCAGCGCCATCTCGGCGATCGCTTCCGCATGGTCGGGGCGAGGGGTGGGGATCCCCCCCACCACCATATAGGCGTCTCCAATGGTTTTAATTTTTTCCAGGTTGTGCCGTTCTGCCAGTTGATCAAACGCCGAAAAAATGTGGTTGAGCAAGCTGACCAGTTCGATCGGCGATCGATGGGTCGAGATATTGGTGAAATTGACAATGTCTGCAAACAAGACGGTTGCTTCCGCAAAGCTATCGGCGATCGTGCTCTGATCCTGCTTGAGCTGTTCGGCAACCGCTTTGGGAAGAATGCTCAGCAATAACCGTTCCGATTTTTCCTGTTCGGCCTGCAACTGCTTGAGGTAAGCCTGCTCCTGGTCGCGCAACCGCTTTTTTTCCAGGCAGGCGTTAATGCGTGCTTTGAGCAGGGTGGGGTTAAAGGGCTTAAACAGATAGTCTTCAGCGCCCAACTCAATGCAGCGCACCACACTCTCAATATCGTCCAGCGCGGAGATCATAATGACGGGAATATGGCGCAGGTGGGGGTCTTCCTTGAGATGCTCCAAGACCTGATAGCCATTCATTTCGGGCATCATGATGTCGCAGAGGATGAGATCAAACGACTGTGTCTGAAGCTGCTCGATCGCCCGTCGTCCATCCTCAGCCAGGGTGATAGTATGGCCCTGCCGCTGCAATCGCCGAAAGAGCAAGTCGCGATTGGCTTCAACATCATCCACAACTAGTATTGAGCCATGTTCCGGGTTCATTGCGTCTCCTCGTTTATCAGGCATTCAGGCTGGTCACACCACCATGTGCTTATTCGACGTGCCCAGCATGGGAACCATTAACGCCGTGATTAAGCAGATTGGGCCGATGACGCTGCTGCGTCGGGGGGGATCGAGTGACCCACAACCTCTTCACTGGCAAAACAGCCACATTGTCTGAGGCTGGCAAGGAGGCGATCGCGGTCAATGGGCTTGGTCAAAAAATCAGTTGCACCCAGAGCATAACCGATGTTGCGATCATCAACCATGGTCAGCATGATGACCGGGATGTTAGCTGTCTCGGCGGTCGTTTTGAGGGCCGAAAGCACTGTCCAGCCATCCCGAAACGGCATCATGACATCGAGCGTGATCGCTTTGGGCTGCAACTCACGCGCCAACTTTAGCCCTGCTTCGGGCGTTAACGCGCTTTCTACTCGAAAGCCTTCTTTCGTCAGAAAGCGGTGCATGAGGTCATGAATCGTCGCATCGTCATCAATGACCAGGATGGTGTTAACTGCCATCGTTAAAGGCTCAGTTTTGGCCAGCGTGGATTCTTGACGGAATTTCGGATCCACCACCGTTTCCGGTAATACCATCGTAAACTTTGATCCCGCGCCGATCGTACTTTCAACCGTAATATCGCCCCCCATCATCTGGCAAAAGCGTTGGGTAATGGCTAAACCAAGCCCGGTGCCGCCGTACTTCCGTGTGGTTGAGGTGTCCGCCTGCGTAAACGGCTGAAATAATCGATCGACCTGCGCGGGCGTCATGCCAATTCCCGTATCGGCGACGGTAAAAAGAATGCTGGCGGCTGACTGGGACATGACAACGGCATCACTGGTTTGATCCTGGCCCCTTGTGCCCCCATTCCGGCTCACGGTCAGCGTAATCGTGCCCTGCTCTGTAAATTTACTCGCATTACTGAGCAGGTTAAAAAGGTTCTGGCGCAATTTGGTCAGGTCGGCATACATCGAGCCGAGGTCAGCTTCGCACTGCACTATCAGCGTGTTGTTGTGCTTTTGAACCAGCGGTTGTACCGTACTCACGACTTCTTGGATCACATCAGCCAGATTAAAGGTCTCCAGGTAGAGATCCATCTTGCCCGCCTCAATTTTCGATAGGTCAAGAATGTCGTTGATCAAGCCCAGCAGGTGCTTTCCGGCACTGTAAATCTTCTGTAAATCAGGAATAAAGTCGTTACAGCCCTGGTCTTGGGCATCTTCTTGCAGCATCTCGCTATAGCCGATGATGGCGTTCAGGGGCGTGCGGAGTTCGTGGCTCATGTTGGCAAGAAACTGGCTCTTGGAACGATTTGCCTGTTCGGCCACGTCCTTTGCCTTTTGCAGATTGAGCGACACCTGGTGGTGTCGTTGCTCGTACTCATCCAACGTATCCAGCATGGCATTGATGCGTTTCGCCAGAGCCGATAGTTCATCCTGTCCCCTGGCAGAGACCCGTCCAGATAAATCGCCGCCAATACCGATCTGGCTGACTTCAGCGCTGAGTCTGGCAAGGCGAGCAAGCACGAGTTTTTCGAGCACGGCCAGTGTCACCAGACCAAACACCAGACCGACAAGCAGAATGCCCCAGCTGAGATAGCGGATAGTGGCCTGCCCCTGTTGATAGATGGTGCGTGGCGTTTCGGTTTTAAGCAGCAGGGCCGGGCTACTGTAGAAATCGTTGAGGAGGGTATAGCTGGCGATCGCTTGCGCATTGAGCGGTTGCACTGAAACAGCCGGTCGGTCGGCAGTGGGAGCCTGTAATGCCTGTAGCGATGGCGGGAGATGGCCTGGATCCACGGCCTGGATGCTAAAGGGAAGACGCGCGATCGCGCCCAGATGCGTGATCTCTGCCGCACTGAGGTAACGTCCAGCAATCAACGTCCCCCGAATGGGGCCTTTGCCCTCGCTGGTAATAATTGGTCGCGATGTCACAATCATCAGCCCTTCCGGGAGTTGGAGAATGCCAGCGCGTGTGTCAGTCAACGTCTGATGCTGAGTCAGGCGATCGCCCTTAACCAGATGCGTTCGGATGCGCTCTGGAATCGGCACTTTTTTGCCACGCTCTAAATCAAATCCCGTGCCAAATACGATTCGATTATCGTTATTGATGAAGATCATCATGTTGACATGCATGTTAGCCAGTTGAGCATCCACCAGATTGGACTGAATGAAGCGATCGTTCCCATTCTGGACAAACTCATAGGCATCATCCCAAACCGACCAGTCCGCAAATTTGGCGTTAAACTGCTCGATGCTCTGATCCAGCACACTCAGGATCCCCTTGATCGACTGATGGGCATCGCGTGCTTCTGCCTTCATGGCGTTGCCCAACAGTAAGGTAGAAGAAATGCTATACAGTGCTGCATTCAGCCCAATGAGGGTAACACCGATAATGAGTAGTGTTCGTGTTCTCAGGGTCATGAAGCGGCTCCTTCTAGCTGATAGCGTTTAAAAGTAGGGAGTAGGAATAGGGAGTGGGGAATAGGGAGTGGGGAATAGGGAGTGGGGAGTAGGGAATAGGGAGTAGGGAGTTTTCCGCACAATTGGAATTAAAAGCGTTGCTTGGTTGGCTGTTCCTCCCTGGTGATGAGGGCATCCAGAGCCGCATCCGACGCCGCGACCCCGTGGGTATTGCAGGCCGTGATCAGTCTGAGCAGGGCTTTAAGGGCGCGATCGCGGTCGTAGTCGCTCTGGCATAACTGGGTTTCGATCCAGCGGTTTAACCAGCCGCGATCGGCTTTAGCAACCTCTTTGGCCGTAATGATAACAATGGGTAAGTCGTGCCAGACGGCATGCTGACGGAGTTCCGCAATTAGCACCAGTCCACTCGTTTCTGCCGCCATTAAATCCAGCAGTATGAGATCGGGCGGTGCCTGGGCAATGTGGTCTAGAGCGCTCTGCGCGCTGTCGGCCACGGTCACGCCCCACCCTTCCTGTTGCAGCAGGCGTTGTACAACCTGGCGAGTGGTGTTGTCTGCTTCAATGAGTAAAACCTGTCCAGCCGCATCGTCTTGATCGGAGGGAGAACGAAACTGCCGGACTCGTTCAGCCAGTCGCTTGAAGTCGGTGGGCTGCGTCAGATGGTTGGCCACACCGAGTGTGAAACTGACGGTTTGGGTGGGCGCGATCGCGGTCAACACGACTGGAATTTGCGCCAGTGCGGGGTCAGCATTGAGAGCGGAAAGCATGGCCCAACTGTCCGTTGCTGGCAGAGTCAAATCAAGCACAACCAGATCGGGACGGAGTTCTCGTGCCAGCCGCAGTCCCTCTTCAGCGTTCCAGGTGGTTACAGCGCGAAACCCATCGCCATTGAGGGTTTGCACCATCAGATCACGAATGGTGCGATCGTCGTCAATTACCAACACCAGACTGGATGCTTCGGACAGGCTGACAGGCTGAGGGTGCGAACGGCTGAAGTCTGGAGCCGCGAGCGCGGTCTTAACCCGATGTTCAACCACATCCACCGGCAGCAGCACCGTAAAGATAGACCCTTTTCCTGGGGCACTATCGACCGCGATCGACCCGCCCAGCATTTCACAAAATCGCTGCGTTAGCGCCAGACCCAGCCCTGTGCCGCCATATCGTCGTGTTGAGGAATTATCACCCTGGTTAAACAACTGAAAGATGTTCTCTTGCCAGGTGGGATCGATGCCAATGCCCGTGTCGGCAACGGTGAAACGGATGAAGGAGGCGGGGTGTGGGGTGGTCGGCCTCTGCGTGGCTGGTGGTAATGCGGCGTCCTGCTGCTCCTGCTGTCTGCTGTCTGCCGCCTGACGGCTGGCCTCGCCCTTGTCCACTCTCAGCGTAATTGTCCCGTGCTCGGTGAATTTCGCGGCATTGCTCAGCAGATTTAGTAGAATTTGGCGGACTTTTGTGCGATCGGCGTACATCGTACCCAGATCATCCGCGAAGTGGGCTTTGAGGGTATTGCTTCGCTGTCTGGCGATCGGGTGCATCGTTTGCATGACATCCTGCACCAGGGCGGGAATGTCGATCGACTCCAGACAAAGCTCCATCTTGCCTGCCTCAATTTTGGACAAGTCAAGGATGTCATCGATGAGGGTCAGCAGATGCTTGCCGGACGTATGAATTTTATCCAGGTCAGGCAGCAGTTCAGCGGCTGTGTCCTGCATTTCTTCCTGCAAAATTTCGCTATAGCCAATGATTGCGTTGAGTGGGGTGCGCAGTTCATGGCTCATGTTGGCGAGGAATGTGCTTTTGGCACGATTGGCAATTTCGGCGGCCTCTTTTTCCGCGCGGAGTTGCTCCAGGTAAGCCTGCTCTTGATCACGAAGACGTTTGCGTTCCAGACAAGCGCTAACGCGGGCTTTCAGCAGGACTGGGTTGAGTGGCTTAAAAAGATAGTCTTCAGCGCCAAGCTCGATGCAGTGAATGAGACTGTCCAGGTCGTCCAGGCTCGACACCATAATGACGGGAATATGGCGGTATGCCGGGTCGCGTTTCAGAAACTCCAGCACTTTGAAGCCACTGACTTCGGGCATCACAATATCGAGCAGAATCATGTCAAACAGTTGGGCTTGCAGTTGCTCGATCGCCTGCTGCCCATTCTCAACCGTAATCACAGCCTGGTCTGGCTGTCGCAGTTGGCGAGCAAAATAGATGCGGCTGACGGCATCATCGTCAGCGACCAGAATCTGGTACGGTACCGTCATGCTTCTACCTCGGTACCCAGAAACGCAAGAATTTTGCCTAACAGTCGTGGAAATTCAATGGGCTTCGTGTCGTAGTCGTCGCAGCCCGCCTCAAGGCACCGTTCGCGATCGCCCGCCATCGCGTGCGCCGTTAGCGCAATGATCGGGATCGTCTGGGTGGCGGGGATCGCTTTAAGTCTGCGCGTGGCCTCCCAACCGTCGAGCACAGGCAAGCTCATGTCCATCAGGATCAGGTCAGGTTGCTCCTGACACGCCAGGTCTACGCCCTGAGCACCGTCGATCGCAATGACAACCTGATGCCCTTTCCGTTCCAGACGGCGGGACAGCATATCGCGATTCATTTCGTTGTCTTCTACCAGCAAAATTTTAGCCATTGGATGCCTCCAGCATCGGGGGACGTTGCACACAAGTAACGACAAGATCGCGTACCTCTTGCAGCAGGTCATCGCAGCTATAGGCACCCTTTTGCAGTACTTGTTCGACATAACCATTGAGTCGCAGGCGATCGGCCGCGGTCAAATCCATTGCAGTGACTACCACAATCGGAATGCGACGATACTCAGGCTGCTGTCGCAATTCCGCAATAAACTGAAAGCCGTCCATCTGCGGCATCATCAGATCCAGCAAAATCAGATCGGGCGGCTGGGCGGTGACTTGCTCTAGTGCCGCCTGACCGTGTTCGGCTTCCGCTACCGACCAGCCTTCTTTAACCAGGATGCGATGGAACATCTCGCGAATCGTGGGATCGTCTTCTGTGATCAATACGTGGCCTGTGGATTTAGCCGTTTGGCTGAGCGGAGGGCGATATTTTTCTAACACCGTGACCAGACGCTTATAGTCAACGGGTTTGGTTAAAAAATCAGAGGCCCCAAGCGTAAACCCACGATTTTTGTCATCCACGATCGTTAGCATAATGACGGGAATCTCTGCCAGTTCAGGATCGGACTTCAGGGCTGTCAACACTGACCACCCGTCCATTTTAGGCATCATCACATCCAGCGTAATTGCTGCCGGACGCTGGGTTTTGGCGAGATGAAGCCCTTCCTGTCCATTGGCTGCTGTTTCAACCTGAAAGCCTTCTTTGGTCAGGTAGCGTGCCATCATATCGCGCACGCGCGAGTCGTCGTCAATCACCAGTAGGGTCATCGGCTCCGTAGGGTCAGCCGCTGGCGCGATCGCCACTGCTTCTGCCGGAGACTCACACGCCTCAACGCTATCCACCAACTCACAGTGGGCAGGCAGTCGAATTGTAAAGGTCGATCCCCGCCCCATGACACTGGTGGCTGTAATGTCACCGCCCATCATTTGGCAAAACCGGCGGCTGATGACCAGCCCCAGCCCCGAACCACCATATTTGCGCGTTGTCGAGGCATCAGCCTGCGTAAATGCTTGAAATAAACGGCTCATCTGGTCCGGTGTCATGCCAATCCCCGTGTCAGACACGGAGAAAAGAATGTCGGGATCGAGGGGGCGAGTATTGGGGGGCGCGGGTGGCAGAGTTGATTCTTGTCGGCTCTGAACGAGACTGTCGTCTGCGCGGCTGATCGAGTCCATCACGTTACATGCTGATGCCTCCTGCCGTTCCACCTTGAGCGTAATTATTCCGTGATCTGTAAACTTACTCGCATTGCTGAGCAGGTTGAGGAGCGCTTGACGGACTTTCGTCATGTCGGCGTACATCGTGGCTAGATCATCACCACACTGCACAAGGAGCGTGTTGCCGTTCTTTTCGATGAGGGGCTGGATGGTGGCCTGGACATCGGCGATCAGGCTGGGGATGCTGAAGGATTCCAGGTAGAGATCCATCTTGCCCGCTTCGATTTTGGAAATGTCGAGAATGTCGTTGATCAAGTCCAGCAGGTGCTTACCGGCACCGTGGATTTTTGCCAGATCGGGCACCAGATCGTTGTAACCCAGATCCTGGGCGTCTTCTGAGAGCATTTCGCTGTAGCCAATAATGGCGTTTAGCGGCGTGCGTAGTTCGTGACTCATGTTAGCGAGAAACTGGCTCTTGGCACGGCTGGCTGCTTCAGCGGCCTCTTTGGCGTGGAATAGCTCAACCGCCGCCTGCTTGCGATCGGTAATGTCTTTGACGATGCCCTCGTAATACAGCAACTTGCCCTGGCTGTCTCGCACCGTGCGGGCATTTTCCGCGATCCAGATCATGCTGCCATCCCGCCGATACACCTGGGATTCAAAATCAGTGACCATTTCGTGCTGATTGATCAGCGCGATAAATTCCTGACGGCGTTTGGCGTCCACGTAGAGCTGGCGATCGATGTTATGCGAGAGTGTGGCCATCAGCTCTTGCGGGTTGTCGTAGCCGTAGATGCTGGCAAGGGCAGGGTTGGCGCTGATGTATTGGCCCGACGGTGTGGTTTGAAAGATGCCGTCGGCAGCGTTTTCAAAGATGCTGCGGTATTTCTCTTCGGCCTGCTGGAGGGCTGCTTCCGCACATTTGCGATCGCTGATATCCATCGTGACACCCGTCATCAGGATCGGGTTGCCAGCGGCATCGCGCACCA